>Ga0208151_100005_pt1 | contig 151287 bp, 147 predicted proteins | sample ECH_Bhost_MetaG_FD_187130 | JGI IMG/M metagenome (GOLD analysis project Ga0208151, IMG submission 187130) | Hot spring microbial mat communities from Yellowstone National Park, Wyoming, USA - ECH_B host_MetaG (SPAdes) (version 2) | ecosystem: Environmental > Aquatic > Thermal springs > Hot... | reverse complement strand
TTAACCCTCCTAACCATTAAGGAAATTTGAAAAAAGAAGTATTTAAATTGGGGGCCATCCACCCCCGCCCTGAGGCTTTCCGCCCCCTCAACCCCCTTTTTTGTAACTCTTGGAGAGACTCAAGGATTCTAACCTTAATGTAATCCCCTCCGTTTGTGAGAGCCTAAGGTATTCTGCCTTCCATAGATTCGGATTTGTCCAAGTCATAAAAACGCTGACGATGTCGGGCCTGAGTGTAGTCGACAATTTAACTCGACAGAACAACCTTTAACGGGGAGGAAGAGAGTACTGCTGAGTGAGGGACTTTGACCCAAGGGTGAGGCCCTCTCCCTACTAATTCGCCTCCCCCCCCCAAGGGCTTCAAGTCAAGTAATTGTGAGAGGGCGACCAACACCTCCCTCCACATGGCCGGATCCGCATTTCGGGATCCGAACTCAGGTGAGAGTGGCCTCTACATTATCCGGATGCACATCAGATGAGAGATGTAACCCTGAATCCATGGTGGGAAAAATGAACCCATGGAAGGAATCCTCCCAGGATGTGGAAGAAGCCGTGTGAGCTCCCCCGACAAATTCCCAGTCATGAGGGTAACTCTGCAGTATAGCCATTTTCGTCCTGGAATACTTTCTCGTAAGGGGTTACTCCAGCACGCAGAAGTTGCGCTTAATCTCTGAAAGTCAGAGTCGTTAACCCTGGGAACATAAAAGGCTAAAAGTGAGGTCACATAGAGTATATGGGCGAGCGTGAGTGGAGTATAGGACTCTAGGCAGGACCAACTATAGAGTTTCAATTTTGACCATAGGTGGATGCGGACCTGGGATCTGTCCAGACGAGGGGGAAGCCATTAGGGCTGTGGAGGATGCGATAAACAGGGGTCTCAATATGTTAGACATAGCTCCAAGCTACGGGCAGGCTGAAATTAGGTTGGGTAAACTGATGAGGAAGTACAGGAGTAAACTAGTGATCACTGAGAAAACACTTGAGAGAAGTAAAGAGGGGGCGTGGAAAGAGCTCAGGAGATCGCTCGAGAGGTTAGGCGCCGAATACTTCGATGTCTACCAATTCCACGCCGTGGGCACTTTGGAGGAACTAGATCAAATCTTCTCAGATAATGGGGCCATGAAGGCTTTCCTAGAGGCGAAGGATCAGGGACTAATAAAACACATAGGCATAACCGCCCACAAAGACATGAGGGTAGTCCAGGAAGCCCTTAAGAGGTTCGACTTCGATACTATCCTGATCCCCGTGACCCCGATAAGCCTAGTTCACCCGACTCCTGAGAACGATTTCAGGCCCATACTTAAGATCGCAAGGGACAGGAACATTGGGGTCATAGCCATTAAGGCAATAGCCAGTAGCAGATGGGAAAAAGGAAAGGATCACCACGAGTATCATACTTGGTACAAGCCTTTTGACGATGAGGAGGCTATGGCGATCGGCATCCGTTTCGCTCTGTCTCAGGAAGGGGTCGCCACATATCCCATGGCATGTGATGTAAGGTTATGGCCCAAGATCCTCAAAATAGGTGAGACTTTCAGACCCATGACCGAGGAGGAGCAGAGAAGGGCTGTCGAATACGTTAGAGCTAGGGGGGCTTATCCATTATTTCCAGAAATCACTTAATTCTTTTATATACTTTTTAATTTTTTATTAAATTATATATTGGATATTATAACTTATATGAAACACTAGAGAGTTCTGGGGGTCGGACTTTCATTGGGTTTCATGATTTCACGTCAACTCTCGTCCTCACACCCCTTATTCCCCTCCCCACGCCTAGGTCTGAGGGTGGACGATGGCGAAATCCGCTGGTGTAGAAGGCTTCTATATACGCCTTTCCCAGAGATCTCTGGGAAAAGTGTATATCAAAGAGCGAGTATCGTACTCCATGCGTAAGCTCCACTTGTCGCTCACCGTCGTGCTCCTTGTGATCGCCTCAAGTGGTCCACTATACTTACACGGGATCGCCTCCAAACGCACTCAACGGGTTTCGGAGCCCACCGCGTATACCTTCACCGAAGTTACTTTCTTCCCGCCAATTGTGGTGTTCGGCGACGATAGTGGACTTTACTCTCCGTACCTCTTGAACTCGCCGAACCAGACGCTTTACCAGCGCTTCGTAGTTCACTCCACGGAGATAACGGGGGTGAACTTCATCGTCTTCGTTACCCCGAGGGACATGGATTCCTCGGTCACCTTAGCTCTCTACATTAACGGGACCCTGATCTCCAAGTGGACCTACTACTTGGGCGAGATAGAGGCCGGGGGTGGGCCGAACAGCGTAGGCCTCCTCTCACTGCCCTCCCCTCCGACTCCCCCGATAATACACGTTAGGCTGAACGGGACCGTAGTGGTGGCAATTCACGGGATCGGGCCAGTGCTCGTGGGGGTATACAGGGGAGGAACTGGGGCCTACTTAGCTCAGGGGGAATAGGGCCTACTCCTTCCCTAATTAACGTAACTCCCCTGAACTTCGAGGTGGCAGCCTATGGGACGTTGGGGTAGCCTATTGCGGGTAGTCTGGACCGGCTTCTTAGTGGGTTCGCTGTGTGTCTCGCATATCATGGATTTCCCTTATCCTCCATTAGTCCCCCTCCAGTCGATGGTCGGTCTCCAGTCTTACAACAATACTATTCTCTACTCCAACTGCACGCCTCCGCTAACTGCGGAGGACTTAGTCACTGTGCAGGAGAACGTCTCAAGCGTCTTCACTGTCACGGGTAACTCGGGAACAGGGGATTATGGTTGGCAGGTTAATGTATACACTAACGACACCCACCTAGCGTTCCAGCAGATCATGACGGTCGCCAGCTACGTCGTGGGTCCCCTCAAATCTGAAGGGTACTTCTTCTTGGAGGACTTGTATAATGGAGGGTATTACGGTCAGCCGCGTCACCCCAATTCTACCATATACCCGGACAACTCGAGCGTCAGCGTAGTGACTACCGCCAGTGAGGTTACTTACTCGCAGAACTTGTCAGACCTAGGGCTATACACCTTCTACTGGAACGTTTACGTAGGTGGTGAATACCAAGTGACTTACTTCGTAACGGCCCACTACAGGAACGACTCGTTCGAGGAGGGAGTTCAGTCGATACTAGTAGGGGCTTACCCTAACGGCAGCAGCTCCAGTATGCCAGCTAACACCTTCTTCTCTGGAGCTGCGGGTGACTTCGCGTATACTTCTGCCTTCAACATGAGCACAGAGATGGTAGGTGGCAGTAATGGTAATACGTGTAGCAACACGGGTTGGCACAGTACGGAGACCTCTAACGTGAACTACAGCTACCCTCTTTACGGATGCCAAGCCGTCGTAACGCTCAGCGGGGAACCCCCGGATTGGGTTTGCTATCAACGCTACTACTCATGAGGAGCTCGCCGTGACTGGAGGTACTCCTCTTTCTCTTTTGGTGTTCTCCTTGAAGTTCGTCCTCCTAGTCTCAGCCCTATTACCTCACTTCCCTTACGCCGTCGCGTCCGGTACCTCAGAACATGCTATGGCCGTGGTGAAAGTCTTTTGGGGAGGCTACTACCCAGTAGCCTTAACTTATGATCCCAGGAACGGCGACTTGTACGTCTACGACGGATACGCTGATGCGGTGAGGGTTCTGAATCCGTATAACGGCTCAGTAATGAGGACGATCGTCACGGAAGTACCTGTTGCCACTTTCGGAAACTTAGAGGATTCCGCTATCGCCTACGATCCCAGGAACGGGTACATATACGTTGGGACCCTAGGTGGAGTTTACGCAGTCGATACCGAGGGGGATTCTGTCGTTCAAATCCTCAGACTTAACGTCAGTTTCTACGAAATGGTTTACGACCCTGAGAACGGTTACGTTTACATGGTTGGATATATAGCCAAGTACAGGAACGGGTACATTTACTCCAGTGGACCTGTTTCGATCTATGTCCTAGATCCCTCAAACGGCTCCATTGTCGACAACATCAAACTGAGCAGCTACGACGTAGCGGTAGCCTGCGATCCGCTGAACGGATTCGTCTACGTGCAGGTGGCTAAATTTCTCTATGCCATAGACCCCCGCAACAACTCAATAGTGGAGACTTGAGTCTGTCGGGTTACCCTGTAGGCTACCCGCCGCGTGGTATGGTTTACGATCCAGTCACTGGTTACCTATACGCGAGTCAGGGTTGGATGGGCTATACTGGTGAGGGCGAGAACTTACTCGTCATAAGTCCCCTAAACGTTCATCGAGCCCACTACGGCATCCCCTCAATAGGATACCACGAAATAATCGTCACGGTAGTTGCTGTCTCTCTGTTAGTGCCCTTTTACTTCTTTTTAACGAGAAGGAGGAAATTATTACATCCAGAGTCTAGTTCAGCCCCCTAATCAGATCCTGGGGCAACAGATCTCATGCGAACGTCAGTGGCCTGGCTGGGAAATCGTCATCTCCCTACCCTGTACGAGGCTCGTCAAGAAGTGGCTAACTCAGACCACGCGAATTCGACAGTTCACAGAGAACTGTTGACAACGATGAAACCTAGAAATCGATGTTCGCACTTTGCGTAAATGATGAAGGTTCAGCATCCGAGCCGTCTCTCCCTTCCCCATCTGCCCCTAAACCTACGGGATATCATTTCAAGGGGTCACTTGCGATCTCGACTGACTTCCCCCGGAAGGGCTGGGTTCCCTTCCAGAGGTCTCACCTTTCTCTTCGTCTATTCGGGACTACATTTCCCATCTGAGGGGCAGTCGAGTGGGTCGGAGACCCCTCCCATTTCGATAGCGAGGAATGCTCACTGATCGTGAACCCCGTGAAAGAGAGAAGGACGTCGCTGGAGTTCCCTCCCCCAATCACATCGAGCCTGCTATCGAGCTGAGGAAGGATGCCAATAACTTCATCGAAATACCCACCCGCTCGCTTGCCACGCCTTGCCCAATAGGTGGAGGGCGGAGCTCCACAGGTTCCAAGGGTTTTTCCGACCCCGCACTCCTCAGGAAGTTGAGGGAGGCATTGTAGTCCCTGTCTGAGATCTACCCGCATCTCGGGCAGGAGAAGACACGGTCAGACAGCGTCAGGCCTTCCTCGACGTGCCCGCAGTTGGCTCAGGTCAGTGACGTGTATGCCGGTGGAACAAGCACCACTGCCTTCCCGTACTTCCACACCTGGTACTAGAGGACCTCCCTGAGTTCGCGGAAGGCCACGTCCTGCAACCTCTTCCTCAGCCTCCTGAGGGAGTCGCCGACAGTCCCTCGGCGTTGACGTCCTCCATCACGAGGACGTCGTAACGCGTGGCGAACCACTTCCCCGAGTTTCACGTACAGGTCCCTCCTCGAGTTCCTCAAGTGCTAGTGAGCCATGGTCAACCTGACCTTGATCCTGAACCAGTTACAGGAGAGGAACACTGGAGAGGACCCTGTGTAGCCTCTTGATCTTCTTCAGGGTCCTCTCGTGTGGCCTGAGGTTCTATCCTCTCTAAAGGGGAATAGCTTAGCCTTCCAATCCTCTATATTTATTCCTTGTGTAGGATTAGCCTCTGCTAATTTTCTCAAAGAACCTTCATACTTCCTAATGAACTCCTCACGATAGGGTAAGTAAACCTCTTTTAGGTACTTAACAGTGCTCTCATGCAAAAACGTAATGTAAGCCCTCTTAGTCCCGCTATCCTTCATAATGTGTATGACCCTATGCTCTAAGTCTACTTGGTCTAACCTTAAGCCCAATACCTCACCTACCCTTAAACCTGTTTCCGCAAGGATAAGGAAGAACGCTTTAGCACCTATAGCGTTATATTATTGAATATTTACTTAACGGTGGTTATATCGGGGATAAAGGGCTTATGCTTAGGCTTAGTTTTAGGAGTCTTAAAAGCCTCGTATAATTCCCTTGCAATCCTTGGACTTTTAGGTTTTATCACTTATTTAATGAATAGTTTTAATGCCTTAGCAGTGTGTTCAGCCCTTCCCTTACTCTCCTCTGATAGGTCTAAAATGTACTCCTTAAGCCTGGTAGGTGTTAGTTTAAAAACCTAAATCAGCTAATGCTCTCCTTAAGTAATTGACCCTATCTTGTGCAGTTCTCTTACTCTTCTCATTCCTAACTGTCTTTTCAAATAGTTCCATATATTCTTTAGTGACTAGGTAGGAGTTTGAGGGTTCTTTAATGTACTCTCCTAATTCTTGCCATAATAAAGTGAGGAAGAAGTTCCTAAATTCCTCATCCTTCTTAGTCTTGATTATTACACTAATAGCAGTAGTAGGGTCTACGTCGGTAGTCTCTAGACCGTAGAGTATATCGCTCAGTTCGTCAACCATAAGGAGAGCTGAGGCTTTTTCGACAATATCATTTCGTATATTCTGAATCTTACCGTTTAGGTAACGGTTTAATGTTGACCTATCTACACCTAATTGGCGTGAGACATAACTTAAGCCTTGCTTTTCAACTGCCTTTTTCAGTATGTTGAGCTTTTTCTGATCATCTAACGTATTAACGTTAATTTTAGACATAAAATATCCTTACTACTTACTAACTTTTACACTGTTGCAAATTTAACCTTTACTGTTGCATTTACGTATCATTCTATTAAAAGAGTAGAACGTAAAGTATGGGCCCGCAGGGATTTGAACCCTGGACCTTCGCCGTGTGAGGGCGACGTCCTAACCAGGCTAGACGACGGGCCCACAGATCACCTCTCCCACCGCATTTTATAGTTAATCCTCCAGGGAGTTCGGCACTTGAAATATTACGGCGTACTTAGCTTCTTTGCCCGCTATGTCCGGGTCAACGTCAACAGCCCAGACTTTCTCGCTCAAATTACCCAGGTCCAACATTACCACTTTGAAGTCCGGGTAAAGACTCTCTGCTAACTCCTTGGCCCTTAAGGCCCTATCTCTGTCGTCCCCTATGTAAATAGTCATGGCATTCTCCAGGATACTACTCCCGTGCTGCGATCTCAGTATTATCACCTCTTTCGAGTTTTAAAAAGATACCCACCCATAAGAGGTTTACTGTGAAAGGCGTGATAGAGGTGAAATTGGTCTACGGTGTTAACGGCGATATGGGGGCCTTCCCCTTTCTCCATTCGATCCTCAGGAGAATCGGAGAGGAAACCGGAGCGAACTTGGGGCTGAGGGGAGTAGTCGATCTATTAACAGAGGAGATCTTCATAGAGATAAACGGCGCTATGATCCCCTTTGAGTTCAACGAGGGTAACATGAGGTCGGAGTTGATGAAGGCTATCTTGGGCAAAACAAGGGAACGGGAGGAGAAATCGAAGGCTTGGTCCAGTAGGAGGGGACCCTCTTTTGACTCTTCCTCCCTCGTTTACTGAGTCACACTCTAGGGAGGACCACTGATTCGTAATCCTCTTCTAGTTTAACGTCGATTATCTTCAGACCCTTTGAATCCGCTTTCAATGCCTCTTCAAGTTCCTTAACTGCGGTGACCTCAGTGGCGTTAAGTGTCTTACTTAAGGACAACTCGGTCCTGACTCCAGAGCTCCCTATTGATGGGGAGTCAGATCTGTTGGTGTCGAGGTAAGTGGACATGGAATCGTCCATTACTAGTATAATGGACTCCCTGGCTTTGTAGTGCGAGATCAAGCCAAAGTAGTTCAGGGCGGCCCTAATCGTGGTGACTCCCACGCTCTTATCCTTACTTTCCAAGGGGCCCGCTACTCCAATTCCACTGGCTATCAAGCTCTCCGAGGTGATCCAGTCCCAAGGCTTCTCCACCCTGCTCCTTATGAAATCCACTGTAGCTGCGTCTATGTCCACAAACATCCTATACCCCAAGGCCTCAACTTCTCTGACAACATCTATGGGCCATAATCCGCTGTGAGGTTTAACTTGTGGCTCCCTTTTGAGCTTCCTCAGGACCTCTGGTGTCCCCCTACTGGGGCTGGATTTCAGCTTCTCCTTAACCCCTTTCACCAACTCCTTCAGGAAGAGTCCTGTGTCAGCTACTGCGGGTAAGTGGGGAACATAGGACTTACCTATGTCCTCTCCATCTACCGTGTTGTGAATAAGGAGGCCCTTGAACTTAAAGGACCACCCTCCTGTTGAGAGCTGAGTGAACCTGGTGCCTAATGCAAGTATCACGTCGGCTTCCTCGACGAGTCTGTTAGTAGCCTCGGTTCCCATAGATCCCAACCCTTCCCCTGCGAAGAGGGGATGAGAAGAGGGTATAACTCCCTTGCCCTTTACAGTGGTTATTACAGGCATGTCCAGTGTTTCAGCCAGCTGAATCAGGTCAGATGATGAGGAGCTTGTGAGAACACCGTAGCCCGCTAGGGCTACAGGTCTCTGAGCGTTGATAAGGAGCTCCACCGCTTTCATCACCGTGTTCTTGTCAGGCGTCTTCCTCTCGGGCTTCCTATCACCCAGAGCTAAGGGGAAGGCCTTTAATTTGAACAAGTCCTCCGCTATTTCCACTAACACCGGTCTCGGTCTATTACTTAGGGCGTCATTATACGCTTTCTGCAACGTAACTGTCAATTCCTCGATACTTATGATCCTCTCCCTCACCTTAGTCACTGGAGACAATATGGCTGCTAGGTCCTCATTAGTACGTAGTTCTCCTACCCTTGCCCTGGACACGTCCCTATAGGACCTTATGGTACCTATGACCAAGAGAGGCACCGACTCCATAAAGGCTTGCCCTATTACGTCAGTCCCATCCAGCAGCCTATTTCCGGGCACCTGTATCACGGTTCCCACGTCATTCCTCTCCACAGCGTAGGTGTAGGCCATTAACGCTGAAGCCTTGGCCGAGTGACTCTGTTCAACTTCCAGATTAGCTTTGCTCAGCTCTCCTCTGACCAATTCAGGCAGATCGACTGTAGAGAAGACCCTCTTCACTCCCAACTCCTTTAGTACGTATGCGAGGGCCTCTGTCCCCCTCATCTCCTTTCCTACAGTCTCTTCTTTCCTCTTAGGCTGACTCATCTCGAAGGGCTTAGTACCTTGACACTTAAATATTTGGAAGCCGGGGGCGGGATTCGAACCCGCGGAATTAACGGGTTACCGCCGAGCACTGCAGCCCTTAGCGCCTCGACGGTGTCGCCTTAACCGCTCGGCCACCCCGGCGTTCTCCTATTCGAACCGTGGGTAAAATGTTTAATTCGGAAACTCGAGGTTTGGGTCTATGATAAGATTCGAGAAAGTGGGGGAGATCCTGGCACAGGTGAGGGCTGTAACGGATTTCGTGATAATAGGGGACACCATACTGGATTTAGCTTTGAACAGGAAGGGGACCGAGAGCGACGTCGATGTTTTCCCCACCTCTATCAGCGCTTTCGCTGAGGAGGACAGAATAAGGGAGTTAGCCTACTCTAAGGGCTGGGACTTCGGGAGGACGCCCATAGACACCCCCAGGGTCATAGCCACAATCGACGCCCAGCAGCTGCAGATCGATTTCTACGACAATATCCAGGACTTCTTCGTCCCTCAGAAAGTCCTCGAAGACAGCGTTGAGGTGAAGCTAGGGAAGTATAGCTTCAGGGCAGTGAGCCTGGAAGACTACGTTCTACTCAAGGCTAACGCCTTTAGGGATGAGGACGAGGACGAGCTAAAGACGATCTTCTACATGATAGGTGAGGGTCGGATATCCCTGGACAGGGATAAAATAGCCGAAAGGAGCAACCTTTTCGAGGAGAATGCGGACAGCATCGTCCAGAGGCTTAGGAGTGTAGGCATCCTCAGGTCTTCTTAGCGGCGACCTCCTTTCTCTTGGGCCTCAAGTTCCTGCTGTGACAGCGCCTACATTTCACAGCGCCTGGCGCATTTATAGCACCGCATTGTCTGCACACCTTCTTGGTCAAAATCCTCCTGGTCACGATCTGCGCTTTAGCTGGATCTGAGATAGGCATTTTTTTAATCCCATAGTGCCTATTACACTTCGCCTAAAAACGTTTGTGCAGAGCGAAGTGGATGCCATGAAGATTCCTCTAGACCAGGTTTGTGTCAGGAGCGGGACGCTTTGTGACCGCTGCCAGAGGATGATAGATGAGGGTGTAGTTGAGGAATTCGAAATGAAGCTTATGTCCAACTTGCTGGACATAGAGGATAAGGAGATCAAGGAACTTAAGGACTCGACCTATCATAAGGCATTCAGGGCTGATAAGCTAGTAATATTAGTGGTCACCAGTGGGGCAGGAATGACGCCGACCAAGTGGATCAGGGTAGCTAGGATCCTCCAGGATAGAATAAGGGCTAAGGTTAGAGTGATGGAGAAGACCACCAATATAAAGGTGGGAGCTAGTCAACTCCTCTCTCCGGCGAGGGTCCTAGGTGTTAATACGGTTTGGTTACCTGACGGAACGGTGCAACACGTAGTCAGGATATCTAGATCGGAGAAGAGACTCCTCCCTGTTAGTGAGGAGGAGTTAGAGAAGATCCTATCGAAGCTCTATTCCACTCAAATAAGGATAAGGGTTGAGTAAAGTTGTATAAGACACACCTAGTAGCTCAAGTAACGCCCGAGCTTGAAGGTAAGGAGGTTTTTTTGGCGGGATGGGTCCATAACATCAGGGACCTGGGAGGGAAAAAATTCCTACTTCTCAGGGACAGCACTGGAATAGCCCAAGTTGTGGTGTCGAGGGAAAGCAAAGCGTTTGAAGTAGCGGAGAAGCTGAGCTTGGAATCATCGGTCTCGGTGAGGGGAGTAGTTAAGGCCGACAAGAGGGCTGCCGGGGGAGTTGAGGTTCATGCTAGAGAAGTGTATTTACTGAGCAAGGCTAAGTCACCTTTACCCCTCGATGTGTCGGGGAAGGTAATGGCTGACTTTGAGACCAGACTTAGGGAGAGAGTGCTAGACCTCAGGAGACCGGAGATGACCGCTATACTGCGCATATCTTCGACCGCATTAATGGCCTTCAGAGAGGTGTTATACAGCATGGGGTTCATAGAGGTCTTCACTCCTAAGATAATAGCCTCGGCTACGGAGGGCGGGGCTCAGCTCTTTCCCGTAATATATTTCGGAAAGGAGGCCTTCCTGGCACAGAGCCCGCAGCTTTACAAGGAGCTTTTAGCGGGCTCGGTGGAGAGGGTTTTCGAGGTTGCTCCAGCTTGGAGGGCAGAGGAGTCTGACACACCATATCACCTCTCCGAGTTCATAAGTATGGACGTGGAAATGGCCTTTGCCGACTACAGGGATATTATGGACCTACTGGAGAAGATCGTCTTCCACGTGGTGGAAAGGGTTAGGACTTCCTGCTCCAAGGAGCTCTCCATGCTTAATCATGCATTACCAGAAATAGTCCTTCCAATTCCCAGGATAAGTTACAGTGAGGCTATAGAGATCCTCAGGAGCAAGGGAGTCAACGTTAAGCACGGCGACGACATTGGCACGCCAGAGTCGAGGATACTATACGAGGAGATAAAGAAGCCGCTATACTTCATAACGGACTGGCCCTCAGACGCTAGACCATTCTATACAAAGAGAAGGGAGGACAATCCTGCACTCTCTGAAAGCTTTGATCTGATCTACAGGTGGCTTGAGATAACATCGGGTAGCACCAGAAACCATAAGAGGGAGGAACTCGAGGAGGCCTTGAAGAGGAAGGGACTCAACCCTGAGAGCTTCGATTTCTTCCTACGTTGGTTCGATTACGGTATGCCACCTCACGCGGGCTTCGGGATGGGATTCGCCAGATTCATGACCATGCTAACTGGACTTAACAACGTGAAAGAGATAGTGCCTTTCCCCAGGGATAAGAAGAGACTGACCCCTTAAATCAAGTGAACCGCCTAGGATCTCCGCCTGCTACTTCCCTGAGGATCAAAGACGCATACATTCCCCTGTCTAAACCGAAAGTCAGGATGTCCTCCCCTATCAGGGATAGGTCCCTAATTCTCATGAAAGCCTCCCGTGTCACCTTGCGTAACTTAACCTTGATCTCAGGGATATTGAAAGATCCCCTTTCTATTCCCTCCTCCTCATATATCCTCTTGCACGGAGGATCACAGTCTCCGTAATAGGTGGGAAGGGTAACGTAAGACCCTGGTCTCACTTTGCCCTCCTTGAGGAGGGAGGAGAGATAGCGATTGAAGAGATAAGACTGATAGGCTTCAACATAGAAACTCAAAGGGATGAGGCTCCTCTTGAGGGAAACCAGACAGTCCCGAGATTTCACGTAGGATTTCAACAGGGTCCTCTCCTGTTTCAAATAACTCGGACACCCCCTAATGGCCTCCTCATATAGGCCGTTCATAACAGCCTTTCTGAAAGCCTTAGTGCTTTCCGTCTCGGAAGAGTAAGGCATGCCCAAGATTAGCATCAACGCAGAGCACCAGGCCCTATTGCTCAAAGCCTTTCCCACCAGATGTGTTAATGGCCTTCTAGTCCCGAACCTTTGATAACCGATGAAGGCGGGCAAGAAAGGGTCTTCCTTGAGGACCCTAACTCTCTCCCTTAACTCATCGGTCTTAGGGGTTGAGATCTTCACCATGAACCTATTCCCTGTGACCTTTGGTTTCCGATCTGCGAAACCCAAGTGAGTTAGGACTATACTGCCACCCAGCTCTTGGTTAACAGCCCCCAAATCCACTTTGAAGAAGTCAGAAGCGTTCACGTAGATCAATTGTTTAGTTATAGCGTTAGCATCCTTTATTCCCAACCGCATGACCCGTGTTTTCATAATCCGCGAAAGCTCCCTGAATGCGGTGAAATGATCCACTCCCCTCTTCTCCATGAGGAGGACCGCGTACTTGCCCTCGCTCCCACCCTTCCACTCCTCAGCACTCACTCCCTCCACTTCCTCGATCACAGTGAAACCGTGAGGCCTCGATATCTTAGCCTCCCTTAAGGCTGGCCAATCGTGCATCCTATACTCTATTCCCACTGCTAAATCTATGGGCTCTAAAGTAATTTTAGGTCACCAGTGACCTGGTCCATAAGCTGATCTGGCGCTGGACCTATTCCAATACATGTCACCGTCCCCGGTTCAAGCTGGGTCCTCCCTGCGTCCTCTATGAGAGAGACTGGGAGTTCAGAGCTCTTGGCCTTCTCGTATAGCTCGAGGAGCTCTCCTAGATCCTTTGCCTTAACCACTATCTTGGGTTGCCCCTGGGAGACCCAGTCCTCTAGCCACTCCCTCCATTGGATTTTACTGGAATCTAGTAGAATTTTCAAAATATTTGAAACTGCCGCGTGGGCCACTTGGGCTGCTAACTTACCCTTGCCCATCCTCAAATCCGCCCTCACCACTATTACCATTTTCAATGATCGAGAACGATGCCCGACTACTTTTAAACTTAAAAGTGAGGAACGCTCTTCCCCTCCTATGAGTAGTGTAGGACTCAGCGTAAGGGAGGAAGTGAACCCGCCGGTCTGTTCCAGCTGCGGAAAAATTATTCACCCAAAGGAGAGGGGAGTGTCCTTCTATTGCCCCAACTGTGGACAGGTGTTGATATGGAGAGATTTCATGTGCAGGAAACAGGCAGTACCTTACAAGTGTCCCAACTGTGGATTCGAGGGCGTGTAATATGGCCAACGTCCTCGTTTCCCTAAAGGTCTTCCCTGAGAGTGATGAGGTGGATTTAGATAAACTAGCTGAGGAAATAGAGAAGAGACTTCCTAAAGGTTTCTCTTTAATGGAGAAAGCCAAAGAGCCCATAGCCTTCGGCCTCAACTCGCTGGTTTTAGCTGTGGTCATGCCTGAGCAGACAGAGGGAGGAACGGAGAGCTTAGAGGAGTCGATTTCCCAAATCAAGGGAGTTAGTCACGTAGAGGTCACCAATATAACCAGGCTGGGTTTTTGAATGGGCTGGTGTTAGCATCAAGATCCCTTCTTGACAGTGTCGTCAAGATCGCGATCCTCCTGTCCTTCAGTTTTATTGTTCGAATTTCACAGGGTTTACTCTGACTTCCTCTTCCCCTAAGAGACGAGTTTTTATGCTTATTAAACGCAGGGTTTTATAGAAGTGGACCGATTTCCTCCCCGCCCTGGAACCCTTCCAGGGCGGTTCACGGTTCCCACCGTGAGGGGTTGCACCTGGTGGGCAGTGGATCAGAGAACAACCCCCATTGAATGGGGATCCGTCGTTGAACGCCTCCGGATCCCGTGAAAGTAGGAAGGGAATGCTGGTCTCCCCTCCCTCAGTCCCATTTCCTGAACCGAGCGGGGGAGGGGGTTGTTAGCTTCAGTGGGTAATAAATCAGGAGAGTATTAAACAGGAGGCCGTGCATCCCCTTGGCGAGGCTTTACGCCCTCAACCCCCATCATTGTAATCACTATCAAACGCAAATGGATAAGAAATACATAAGGAAATACTAAGAAATACATAAGGAAATACAAGGAGGGACTGAGTGCCGGACAACGATAATAAGGCGATACTTCCTCTCCACTCAGGAAGTCACTATGAGGCGATCGAGCTCATTTAAAGGACAACGACTTATCGAGAGGAAAAAGCTGAAAGATCGTTCTTAGAGAATTGACAGAGTTCGCGTTACCACTTAGGGAATAACTCTAAAACCTCGGAAGACCAATGATCAAAGGAGATAACAGTGCCAGTTACCTCAGAGGGTCAGCCTCAGAGAAAGGAACTAATTTTGAGGGTCATGGAGGCCAAGCAGAAAGACGTGGGTAGGGGTAAGGTTAGAATAGATGTAGAGCTTCTAGCCTCCATAGGGATCAGTCCGGGAGACGTGGTTGAAATAGAGGGGACGAGGAAAACAGCGGCTGTGGCATGGGCTAATGCAGCTGAAGACGCCAACTTGGACATAATAAGGATGGACGGCATAATAAGGAAGAACGCTGGGGTCAGTATAGGGGATAAGGTGATCGTGAGGAAAGCTCAAGTGAAACCGGCTAGCTTCGTTAAGTTAGCTCCGTCGAACTTCTCCATAACGGTGGACCCTGGATTCGTGAGCTACGTCAAAAAGAAACTGAAGGACATGCCCATAGTGGAGGGTGATACTGTTCTTATCCCAGTCCTAGGACAGGCCATACCCTTTACCGTAGTCCAAGTGAGGCCACAGGGGATAGTGATGGTAGGCGATGAAACGGCGATCACCATATCTGAAAAGCCGACGGAACAGACCAAGGTTCCACGGGTCACATATGAGGATATTGGAGGACTCAAGGAGGTAATACAGAAGGTGAGAGAGCTCATAGAGCTCCCGCTGAAACACCCGGAGCTTTTCAAGAGACTCGGGATAGATCCTCCTAAGGGCGTCCTACTTTATGGTCCTCCAGGGGTGGGAAAAACCATGTTAGCCAAGGCTGTGGCTAACGAGACCGATGCCTACTTCACCTCCATAAACGGACCTGAAATAATGAGCAAGTTCTACGGCGAGAGTGAGCAGAGGTTGAGGGAGATATTCGAGGACGCCAAGAAACATGCGCCTGCCATAATATTCATAGACGAGATAGACGCCATAGCCCCCAAGAGGGACGAGGTTATAGGCGAGGTGGAGAGGAGAGTAGTGGCGCAACTCCTAACCCTCATGGATGGGCTCGAGAGCAGGGGTAATGTGATCGTGGTGGGAGCGACTAACAGACCAGCAGCCTTAGATCCTGCGCTCAGGAGACCAGGGAGGTTCGATAGGGAGATCGAGATCCCGCTTCCTGACAAGGACGGCAGGCTGGAGATCCTCCAGATCCACACCAGGAATATGCCCTTATCTTCCGATGTGGACTTAGTCAAACTGGCTGAGATAACCCACGGCTATACAGGCGCCGATCTGGCTTCATTGGTTAGGGAAGCCGCTATGTACACCTTAAGGAGGTACCTGCCTAAGATAGACTTACCCCAGGATAAGATCCCACCAGAAATCTTGGAGAGCATGCAGGTAACCATGGGGGACTTCATGAATGCCTTCAAGGACATAGTGCCCAGCGGCATGAGGGAGATATACGTGGAAGTCCCAGAGGTGAAGTGGGAGGACATAGGTGGACTTGAGGACGCGAAGCAGGAATTGAGGGAGGTGGTAGAGTGGCCACTGAAGTATGGGGAGTATTACAGGAGCGTGGGTATACAGCCTCCTAAGGGGATACTCCTCTTTGGTCCCCCTGGGACAGGTAAGACGCTGCTAGCTAAGGCCGTGGCCACAGAGAGTGGAGCAAACTTCATAGCGATCAGGGGCCCGGAGGTGCTCTCCAAGTGGGTTGGGGAGAGTGAGAGGGCTGTTAGGGAGATCTTCAGGAAAGCGAGACAGTATGCACCAACTGTGATATTCTTCGATGAGATAGATGCCATTGCCCCCACTAGAGGTCTCTCAACTGACACTAACGTAATAGAGAGGATAGTAAGCCAATTCCTCACAGAAATGGATGGCGTGGAGAAGTTAGACAACGTAGTAGTCATTGCAGCTACCAACAGACCAGACATAATAGACCCCGCCTTGCTCAGGCCGGGAAGGCTTGAGAAACTGATTTACGTACCTCCGCCAGACCTCAAGTCTAGATCTGAGATCCTAATGGTTCACACAAGGATCATGAGGTTAGGTGATGACGTGAGGCTGGACGAAATAGCTGCCAGGACAGAGGGCTTCACGGGAGCAGATATTGCAGCCCTGGTGAGGGAAGCAGGATTGCTCTCCATAAGAGAGGCCATAAGGAGGGGTCTGAAGCCAGATCAGGTGATCACGAGGGCAGATCACTTCGAGGAGGCGATAAAGAAGGTTAAGCCATCGGTGAGCCAGGATATGGCCAAGTTCTACCAAAGCTGGTTTGAGAAAGCTAGGCAACAGCTACCCAAACAGGTGGTGAAACCTAGCACTTTCGCGTGAAGGAAATGTGGAGGAAGACACCCTTAACTCACTTGATCCTTTACGAGCTTCGTAGATCCAAGGGATCAATGACAGACCAGGACCTATATAGGGAAGTGCAAAAGAGAACTGACGAGCAGATCCCTTTCTCAGACTTCCTGAAGGCCCTGATGTCGTTGGAAATGAGGGGTTTCATATCAGTGTCCTTAATTAGGGAGGACACAAGAATGATCACTGTTTTAGGTGATAGGGAATCGGAGTAGACCTGAGCGACCTAGTGGGAGGGGTTAAAAGAGAGATCTCCCTGGCTGAGCTCAAGGGCAAGAGAGTAGCGGTTGATGCATACAACGCGTTTTACCAATTCCTTGCAGCCATAAGGCAACCTGATGGGACACCGCTAATGGACAAAAGGGGTAACGTCACTAGCCACCTCAGCGGACTATTCTACAGGACTATAAACCTAGTGGAGTCAGGTATTATTCCCGTCTACGTATTCGACGGGAAACCGCCAGAGATGAAGACCGAGGAAATAGAGCGAAGGAAGAGGGTCAGGGAAGAGGCGAGGAGGAAGTATGAGAGAGCGAAGGAAGAGGGTAGAGTCCAAGAGCAGCGTAAGTATGCACAGGCCTCAACTTACTTGACTAAGGTAATGATAGCTGACTGCGTGACCCTACTGGAGGCCATGGGCATACCCCACGTTCAGGCTCCCTCGGAGGGAGAGGCTGAGGCCGCCCACCTGAATCGTAGAGGTCTGACTTGGGCAACTGGGAGTCAGGATTACGACTCAATACTGTTCGGTGCAATCAGGTTAGTGAGGAATTTGACCATAAGCGGTAAAAGGAAACTCCCCAATAAGGACATCTATGTTGAGGTTAAGCCAGAGATGCTAGAGACAGAGCCTCTACTTAAATCCTTGGGGATATCCAGGACACAGCTAATAGATGTAGCAATACTCGTGGGCACCGACTTCAACCCGGGAGGAGTGAAGGGGATAGGACCTAAAACCGCTCTCAAACTAGTGAAGGAGTACGGTAGCATAGAAGGGATAATCAATGCTGGGAAGATCGATAAAGGGGAAGTGGACTTCGACGTAGACAGCATAAGGAAAATATTCATGTCTCCTGAAGTAGTGGATCCCAAAACTGAATTAGAGCTAGGAGAACCAAAAGAGGAGCAGGTTTACAAAGTGTTAGTCGAGTCTCACGATTTCGACCCAGAGAGGGTGAAAGCGGGTCTAGCGAGGCTCAGGAAGGCTTTGAGAGAGGCCAGATCCGCTGGTAGGCAGAAGGGCCTGGATCAGTGGTTTTGAAGTCTGGCTTCCTCCCCCACCGGTGGGGCTTTCCGCCCCCAGACCCCCATCTCTGTAACTTAAACCCCAGCGTGAAATGAGATCGAACAGTTCCGTTGCTTCCTAACTCTATCTTTAACCTGGGAAAAGCCGCCTAAAAAGACACTAACTCCCTTGTAAGGTGAAATGTTAGTGATGAGCTCTGGGCACAATCTATTATTCACAACTTTAATTAGTCCATAGTGGAAAATCTAAAGTAATGACATTCATTCCGCTTTACGTTGACGTCTCGACTTTGAAGGTGTTGGTCATCGGTGGAGGAAAAGTGGGAACAAAAAGGGCCTTGAAGTTATTGGACGCTGGGGCCACTGTTACCGTCTTGAGCAAAGACTTCACGCCACAACTTCTCGAGAGCAGAGCTAGGCTAATTAAAGGGGATGCAAGTGGCCTGGACGATAACTCCCTTAAGGAATTCGACCTAATAATCACAGCTACTAACGATCCTCACCTTAACGCGGAGCTCTGTAAAAGGAGTATAGCCCTTGGCAAGCTTTGCAACAATCCGACCAACCCTAACTCCTCTAACTGGATCTTGCCCATTTTCTATCAAGACGATCAACTCGGAGTAGCAGTGACGACCTTTGGCAAGTCCAGCCTCACATCGGAGTTGATCCTGGACAGGATAAAGAGGGAGATCCTTGACGATCCCTACATTAGGGACTTAGCGAAAGTCATGGCAGAAGTGAAGAAACTGCTCAAGTCCACTATTCCAGAGATTAATATTAGGTATCCGATATATAATGTTATTTTCAATGATGATACTTTTAAGTCCCTACTGAGGAAAGGGGAGATCGAGCTCTCCATACAAAGGGCTAAGGAGATCATAGATGAGAGACGACGAAGTAGCTGACTTCCTGGATAATTACGGCCTCATAGCCTTCACCTACGAAAACATCCCAATTAAGGAATTGGGCGATCACTACCTCACTAACGACGAAGTCCTACTCTTGTGGGACAGGGCGAAGAGTCAGGAAATGGTCATAGTTCAAACATGCAACAGGATAGAGATCTACCTTTACTCTACCGACCTCCGCAACGTCACAAATAACGTACTGGAGTTCCTGAAGGCGATCCATAGAGACGACGTAACCTCTAAAGCCAAGGTTCTCAAGGGGAGAGAAGTAGTTCTCCACCTATTCAGGTTAGCTTCAGGCTTAGAGTCCCTTTCGCTGGGGGAATACGAGATCCTCGGTCAAGTGAGGGAGAGCTTAGATAAGGCAGAGAAACTGGGGACTCTAGGAGATAACTTGAAGCTTCTCTTCGAAAGGGGGATAAAGACCGGGAGATTAGTGAGGAACAGGACCTCCATATCTAAGGGTAAGACTGGAGTATACTCGTTAGCGCTGGAATACGCATTGAACAGGGTCGATTTGGCCTCATCGAAGATTGCAGTAGTGGGTGCTGGTCAGATCTCCTCTAAGGTCCTTCAACTTCTCACTTCAAACGGGATATACGATGTGACGCTATTCAACAGGACGCCAGAGAGAGCTCAGGAACTATCAGGTAGATTTGGAGTTAAGTGGGAACCTCTAGACTTAGAGAGAATTCGTCTATTCGATGTGATATTCTCCGCCATATCATATCCAAATAGACTGAAGTTGGAGGGACCGAAACTGATCATAGACCTCTCAGTTCCTCCAGTTTTTGAGGGGCAGAATGTGGTCGACCTGGACGAGCTGAGGAGGATTTCATCAATCAACGCGCAGAGGAAAAGGGGCGAGATCCTCAACGCGGAAAAACTCGTGCTTGAGGAGTTAGAGCGTTTTTCCTCTGAGTATCTCAGGGTAATTTACAACAGATTAGTCTCGGCATTCATGAGTAGGATGGAGCAAATAAGGAAGAGGGAAATGGAGAGAGCGCTCAGGGAACTCGCGAAGAGTGGGAAAGTGGACGATAAAACTGTTGAGGTCCTGAACGCTATGACGAGGTCTATACTCAAAAAATCCATGGAGCCTGTATTGAGCGAGATAAAAAAGCGTATTAGAGAAGGTAAGATAAACTCAGCCGAGGAGTTAATACAAGCTTTAGGTGGTCCAAGTGGTGTCTTTCCCTCAATTAAGGCCGAGGAGGCTGAGATCGAGCCAACTAGTAAGGGATTTAGTCTCGGAGACCGAAGTGAAGGTTAGTAAACTAGTCCTCCCCGTTTTCGTGACCGACTCCTCCTCCGAACCTGTAGTAGTTCAAGGCATGCCATCTACTTATAGGTTCCCGGTCAACGATAAACTGATCAGCTACATCGACGAGAACTATCAGCTGGGGATCAGGTACTTCATTTTCTTCGGTATACCTTCCTACAAGGATGAAATAGGGTCCTCGGCTTACATAAGCGATGGGGTAGTTCAGAGGACATTGAGATTAATCAAGTCCACCTTTGGAGACAAAGTGCTCCTAATAGCAGATGAGTGCATGGACGAATATACCTCACACGGGCATTGCGGTTTAGTGATCCAAAGAAGCGGGAACTATTGCGTTGAGAACGACGAAAGTATAAGGGTCCATGGAAAGATAGCCGTCAGCCTAGCGGAGAGTGGGGCTGATGTTGTAGCGCCTTCGAGTATGATGGACGGCGTTGTAGGGGAGATAAGGAGGCAGCTGGATGAGGCGGGCTTCAAGGATACACTAGTAATGTCCTATAGCGTTAAGTATGCGTCGTCACTTTATGGTCCCTTCAGGGAAGCTGCTGGTTCAACTCCTGCATTCGGTGATAGGAAAGGATATCAGATGGACTTCAGAAATTCAAGAGAAGCCATAAAGGAAGCTAGGTTAGATGTGGAGGAAGGAGCTGATATACTGATGGTTAAACCGGCCCATACTTACCTCGACGTGATCAGGCTGATCAAAACGAGCTTCCCGGAGTACCCACTCGCTGCCTATCACGTCAGCGGCGAATACTCCATGATAAAGGCAGCAGCGTCAATGGGATTCATTAACGAGAAGGCAGTGGTCAATGAGGTCATCACGTCCATCTTCAGAGCCGGCGCCGACTTTGTGATAACTTACTACGCAGGGGAACTCGCGCGCTGGTTGAAAGAGGGTCTCTGATGAGTTCCGAGCTCTGGAGGAAAGCGCAGGGGATCTTCCCTGGAGGAGTGAACAGCCCAGTTAGGGCTGCAGTGAAACCCTTTCCCTTTTACGTAAAGAGGGGAAAGGGAGCTTACCTCTACACTGAAGAAGGTAACAGGGTAATAGACTATGTTTTAGGTTACGGTCCCCTGATTCTCGGTCACTCGCCCGAAGGGGTGAGGGAGAGGATAATAGAGCAGATACAGAGAGGCTGGCTCTTCGGAACACCCACCAGAGTTGAGGTGGAGTTAGCTAGGAAGATCTTGTCTCACGTTCCCTCTGGGCAGATGATCAGGTTCGTGAATAGTGGGACTGAGGCGACAATGCTTTCACTGAGGTTAGCCAGGGGGTTCACCAAGAGAGACAAGGTATTAAAGTTCGACGGTAACTACCACGGGGCTCATGACTACCTCCTATTCGACGCAGGGAGCGCTGCCTCAGAGTTCGGGATCCCTAACTCCGAGGGGATTCCCTCGGTTGTTAGATCCACTGTAGAGGTGTGTGAATATAATGATGTCCAATGCGTGGAGAAGAAACTGAAAACCGAACAGTTCGCTGCAACCATAGTGGAACCTGTAATGGGGAATATGGGGGTGATCCTGCCAAATAGAGACTTCTTAACGGGTCTAAGGGAGGTGTGTGAAGAGACCGGGACTGTCCTTATCTTCGATGAGGTAATAACGGGCTTCAGATTGGGTCTCAGTGGAGCTCAGGGTGTATTCAAGGTCCTCCCGGACCTCACAGTATTGGGGAAGATCATAGGAGGTGGTATGCCTATTGGTGGTTTGACGGGTAAAAGGGAGATAATGGAGTTGTTAACCCCAGCGGGGAAGGTATTCAACGCTGGGACCTTCAATGCTCACCCCCTCTCCATGGTGGCTGGTCTGGCCACTATTGAGGAACTGGAGCGGGGCCGAGCTTACGAAACCGCAGAGAGGGCGATCAGGACCATTGTGCAGGAGATCGAGGACTCCATTAAGCTGCAACACACAGTGAACTACATCTCCAGTATGATGCAGGTTTTCTTCGGTGTTAGAGAAGTGAGAAGGGCTTCAGACGCTCGAGCCTCGAACAAGGGAATCTACTCCAGATTCCACGAATCCCTACTCAAGAGGGGGGTCTTCATTCCCCCTAGCCAATTTGAGACTATCTTCACCTCTGCATCTCACGATGAGACAGTTGTGGAGTCCACCCTCGAGGCTATAAAGGGGGCTCTGAGGGAAATCCAATGAAGAGAGTGAGGATAGCCGCTAGGGGTAGCAAACTGAGCAGGATCCAGGTGGAGAGAGTGGAGGAACTGTTGAGGGAAATGGGCTATGAGACCGAGTTCCTAGAGGTGAAAACTAGGGCTGACCTCTTCGATAAGGCACCACTGGAGAGTTTAGGTAAAGGGGTATTTGAAAAGGAGGTGAACCAGGCGGTCCTCACGGGCGCCGCGGATCTAGCGGTGCACAGCATGAAAGACCTTCAAACTAATCTCGAAACCGGGTTGGAGATCGCTGCAACCCTGAAGAGAGACCCTCCCTATGATGCGCTGATTAGCAACGTGGATCTCCTTTCCCTACCTCCAGACTCCGCTATAGGTACTAGCAGTGTGAGGAGGAAGTTCATGATCAGGGCGTTGAGGCCTGATCTCAGGGTGTTAGACCTGAGGGGCAACGTGGATACGAGACTCTCCAGGTATTTGGAGGGTAAATTCGACGGAATAGTGCTAGCAGAGGCCTCCATAAAGAGAATGGATTTGAAGATTCGATACTTCAGTCTAGATCCCATACTCTTCACGCCTGCGGTTAACCAAGGTATAATTGCGGTAGTAGCTAGGAAGGGATCGGAAATAGCCCATGCCTTAAGGAAGGTAAGCGATGAAGAGACCATGGAGGAGGCCATAGCTGAAAGAGCTGCGCTAGAGGTCATTGGAGGTGGATGCCATTCCCCTTTAGGAGTTCTATTCCAGCAGGAGGGTCCAAGACTTCACGGGATCGCAAGCATATTCACTGAGACCTCGAGGTATACTGAAACCATTGAGGCTAGAGGAAGGGCTGAGGAATTGGGAAGGGAATTGGGCAGGAGGATCCTGAGGAGGGTGAAGAATGAGGGTGTTAATGTTAAGGCCTGAGGGTTCAGAAGTACCGAAAGTGGAGAGCATGGAGATCATCAACGTGGAAGTGATGAGTCCCTTTTGCATCGACTACGGAGAACCCGAATTCGACAAATACGACGCTTTGGCATTCACCAGTAGGAACGCCGTGAGGTGTTTCAGACACGTGGATCACCTGAAGCATAAACGAGTTTTCGCAGTGGGTCCCTCTACTGCTGAGGCACTCAAGGGCTTCGGAGTAAAGGTTGATTACCCCAAGGAGTTCACCACAAGAAAATTAGCTGAATTAATAATGAATAAAAAAATTAAGAGTGTATTGGCCTTCAGGAGTAGGAGAGCAACGGATTCCATGGAGAAAGTCCTTTGCTCCAGGCTCAGCTATAGGGAGGTTCGCAATTACGACGTTCAAATCAATCCCATGGAACTTGAGAGAGCGAGGCGCATCATAAGTGAGTGCGGAGTAGACGTGATAGCATTAACCAGTTACCAGATCGCTCTGTTAGTCAGGGACTACCTCAAGGAGTGCATAAAGGTAGTCTCGATAGGGCCGGAGACCTCCAGAGCGCTAACTAGTGCAAGATTTATAGAGGCGAAGACTCACACTATTGAGGGCATAATATCCACGATTAGAGCCATAAGGTGAGTTGGATTGGAAGTGAGCGAGGAAGTCAAGACATTAACCCTCAAGGCGCTCTCTAAGCTAAACGTGGAGGTGAATGAGGGCTCTCTAGAGGTGAAGTACTTTGAGGAGAGGAACAAAAGGTATAACGTCTACGGAAGGTTCAGCAACAGTATTGGGATCTACGAGTTCAGGATCACCTTCGACGATAAGGGGAACCCGAAGAGGGAACACATAAACCTGATTTCGCCGATCAAAGTAAGGAAGGAGGTGGAGAAGAAGGTCTACGCTAAGGACGAGGAAAGGGATAAAGGTTGAGGGTCGACAGGAAAGCACTGCTAATAGTTATAGATGGGGGTTCTTACGAGCTCCTGGAGAGGCTTAGGGAGGGACTCCCTAACTTATCTTCGATGATAAGTGGAGGGGTTTTAGCTAAGCTTAATTCAGTATACCCTTCTTTGACTCCAGTGGCCATGGCCTCCCTCTTCACCGGTGTCTCGCCTAAGAGACACGGTGTAGTGGCCTCTAAGGTATTCGTTAAGGGGAACAGGTTGAGTTCTGCAGTTTCGGCCTTCTCAAGCAATTCCCTATCCTTTGAGCCCATATGGGCGACTTTAGCCAGGAACGGTTACAGAGTGATCGTGGCCTCAGCCCCCCAAGCTCTCCCTGACAGGTGGAAATTGAACGGCCTCCTACTCCTGGACCCCTACAAATCGAAGCTAAAGGGGTGCAGCGAAGGCATTTTGCTAAAGGAAGGGGGGAATCGAGTGCTAGGCTTTGAGTGGATCGTGAAGCGTCAAGGAAGCATCCTAACTCTTGAGTTCCAAGGAAAAGTGGAGACCTTGAGGGAGGGAGAATGGTCCCAACCCCTTTTCTTCGATGCGGAGTGTAATGGGAAGAAAATGAGCGCCACCTCTAGGGCCAAAGCAGTAAGGGAGGGGATTTACATAATGCCTCCTACGTTCTATGAGACAACGTGGAGTAACTCAGAAGACGTGAAACGCAGGGTATGGGAGGAAGTGGTGAAGAAGTGGGGGATGGCACTAGACGGGGACTACAGGTCCCTGAACAGGGGACTGATCTCATTTGAGGATTACATGGAAACAGTGAAGCTATCCTTCGAATTCTTCCTACACTACTCGAGGTTCCTGCTAACGCAATTCCAATGGGACTTCGCCTCCGCTTACCTCCCGGTGGTAGATAACCTGCAACACCTCCTTTACGGAGCTAGGGATCCTGAAGCTTTTCGGTATATAGCCCAAGGCTATAATTACGCCGACTCCTTCGTGGGTGAGCTGAGGGACCTGACGGAGATCGTTTTGGTGGCCTCGGACCACGGAGTGGAGGGGGTGAAGAAGAGAATATATATGAATAATTTTTTATCCAGCATCAATGTTCTAAAGAAGGATAATAACGAAATAAACTGGAAGGAAACCAAGGCTGTCTTCTCAGCTGGAGGCCTAATTCGCGTCAACTTGAAGGGAAGAGAAGAGGGAGGCATCGTGGACAGGAGGGAGTTCCCTCGACTAATTAGGTACATAACCAGGAAACTGGAGGAGTTCAAAGACCCTGAGAACGGCCTAGGCGTCTTCACCTCCATAGTGTCCAACGAGGTCCCGGCCGAGGATAGGGAGGGAGACATAGTAGTGAGAGTTAACAGAGGCTACTCGCTATCCACATCGGTGGAGGTGGATAAGGTAATGGAAGAAGTGAAGGACTATAGGACCATAACAGCGGACCATGGGTATTACAATGCAAAGGACATGGAGGGTATCCTCATACTATACGGCAAGGGGATCGCACCCAGTAGAAGACCCTTAGTGAGGAATATAACAGATGTGGCCGCTACCATACTTAGACTCTACCACCTGAACTCTTCAAACGTGGATGGCACCCCAATATTGGTTGAGGAAAAGGCGTAAAAGGCGTAAAGGAAAATTGCTGACTTCCTCCCCGCCCTGGAAGGGTTCTGTGGGACTCACTATTTCACCATGAGGAGTTACGCGCTTCTTTGGGGGCAGTCGAGTTAGTTAGAGGCTCTCCCACCTGGGTCCGGATCCTGAAGGGGGATCTTCATGCAAAGAGGTTTGAAGAGAGATGGTGGTCGCTCCCTCAGTTACATTACACCCTCAGTGGAGAGCACGTTAACATTGCTGAAAATAGCTTGAGAAGTATTAAAAACAGGGACTATCCATTCCCTCGGCGAGGCTTTCCGTTCCCTGACCCCCTATGGTAAGCACCTTTTAAAACTAGAATTTTTATGCTGTTTTGCTTAGAATAACTATGACAGACTGTTGAACCAGACCAGGAGGAGATTGCCTAAGGATTGTGAGTATGGTCTCCCTTACGTCCAGATTAACAGAGAGGGTAGGAGGGTGAATTTATGCGAAGGTCCGCCGCAGAGCGGCGTGAGGGTCTTCAAACCTAGTCCCCAAATCCTCCACTCCAGGACTCTGAGGCCTCTAATTAATTTTATTGCTATTAAGCTTAATTATATATTATCTCATCCTAAAATCTATTTAGGTAAACAAAGAGAAAAATTAGTTAAATATTTGGAGTTCAAGAAGGTAATCATAGGAGGGGGAACTTCCGGTTTGTCCTACTTGGACTCAGACAAAGAGACGGTACTATTATCAAGGGACGTAATAGGAGACCTACAGTATGACTCTTCCCCCCTCCCTCTATACTCTAGGGACGCATTACTTGAGTCGCTAAAGGGCATAGCCAAACGCAACTCCGACAGGATCATGAGGGCAGAGTACTTGGGTAAGTTCGATGAAGGGCTTGTCTTTGACTCAGGAGAGGAGATCTTGGTGATCAAGGCAAGAGAGGTGGTCTTTGCTACGGGCGCTAGGTATGTACCACCCTTGATTAAAGGTGGAGATCTCCCAGGCCTGGTCTCGAAGAACATGTTCCTCAGGAATTACGCCTCAAGATACAGGGATAACGTGGTTTTCCTCGGTTCCTCAGACGAGGCAATTAAGGCAGCTCTGAACCACGTGGGGAAATCAGTCCTGATCTACAGGGAAGGAACTGAGAACTTCACTAAGTTCTATCTCGAGAAGGCGTCAGAGGTCGGACTCGAGATCATAGGGGTCAGAGAGGCTAAACTAATCGGGAGGAATAGAGTGAAGGGAATTGAGACGGAAGAGGCGGACATTAAAGCGGAGTTAGTAGTCTACGCAATATCCAAACAACCTAGGATAGAGCCCATTGCTAACTTCGGCTGCCCATATAGGCTATTCGAGGTTAACCACACCTATGTTCCAATTCATGATCTCAATGGCCGCAACGGTGAATGTGTTTTCGTAGGGGGAGCCAGGGGGATTTACGACCCTTACCTGTCCATTTTTTCGTCCAAGATCTCCCTAGGTATTCAGGAGAACGGTATAGATGTGGATCGATTTGAGGAGTTATTGAGAAATCACAACCCACCCTTGCATTTACTCTACACAGGTTCCGATACACCAAGGAAGTCGCCCTACATATTCAGTGAAGAAGGGTATGTCTGCGAGTGCGAGAACGTGAGTATGAGTGACGTGAGGTGGGCCTTGAGGATGGGATACAATAGGGTGGAGGAAGTTAAGAGGATCACAGGCGCTTGCACGGGAGCATGTCAAGGCAAGCAGTGCAGTTACCTATTGGGCTCGATCCTCAGGGACCAGGAACTCATAACCTTCAGGTCCCCCTTAACTCCGTTGGTGATCTGATGATCGCCATAATTGGAGCAGGCTCTCATGGAATCAGTTTGGCCTACCACCTAGCGTTGAAGGACGTTAAGGACGTTGTCTTAATAGAGTCCAAAAGGGTGAACTACGGTTCCAGTAGCAGGAACTTATCTAGGTTCAGATACAACTTCTACAACAGGAACAACGTGGAGTTCGCCCTAGAGGCTATTCCCTACGCCGAGAGATTAGCTAGAAAACTCCCATTGAATCCTCTATTTTACAGGACGGGTTACCTTTGGCTCCTTCCAGAGAGTCTCTTGGAGACATATGAGAGGCTGGACGAGATGTGGAGATCTTACGGAGTTGGGGGTGAATTCCTTAGCTGCGACTCCTTCTCCTTCCTGAAGGACGTGAAATCCCACTGTTACTTCGTACCAAGGAACGGAGCCTTTCACCACGATTACCTGGTCTACGGAATGTGGACCGAGGTGAAAGGCAAATACAGGCTCGTTAAAGCTAGGGCAACTAGGATAATAGCTGATAGCAAAGTCAGAGGAGTGGAACTTGAAGGCAGTAAAGTAGAGGCAGACACTGTGATCGTCACTGCCGGAGCCTGGACCTCTCCTCTCTTGAGGATCAACGGAATAGACGTCCCCATAACGCCGGAGAGGAAGGAGGCTTACATAACTGAGAGTCTCTCCTTCAAGGTCAGACCTTTAGTCATAGACTTGGGTTCCGGGGTTTACTTCTCTCAGACGCTGAAGGGGGAGATAATTGGAGGAACTGAAGAGAGTATGGGTGGATTTATAGAATTAGGCACCTCTTTGCCCCATCTCTTGAAGTTTTTAACTGGAGTGAGGAGGTTAGTTAGAGGCATTGAGGGGATAGGCATTCTGAGGAGTTGGAGTGGCTATTACGAAATGACTCCGGATCACTCTCACGTGATGGGCAGATCCGATGAGTGGCCTGAGGGGCTCTTCTTAGATGCAGGTTATAGCGGCCATGGCATAATGTTCTCTCCTTACGCCGGAAAACTCATGGCTGACTTAGTAGCTGATCAAAGAAGTCATCGCTTCTTTGAGGTCTTCTCGCCATCAAGGTTTAAGGGGGGGAAACCGATCACCGAAACCCTAGTGATCTGAAAGGGCTCAGTGTAACTCTGATACCTCATCCGTTCGGTTCTAGCCTCTCATCATCGGCTTTTGTGAATGACCTCTTCCCCTGCCCTACTATGGTCCTCTCAGGGCGATTCATCGTTCCCGCCGTGAGGTTTCACGGCTAGGGTAGTTAAGGGAGTCAGGGGACTAGCCCATTCGATTGTGGGGTTTCGTCTCCGGATCTTATAACTTCCGGACTTATAACTAAGGAGGAATCAGTCATACGAAATAAATATTTTATCTTCTCGGGGGGTTTGGGGAGCGGAGGACTCCTTGGGAATGTCTCCCAAATTTAAACGACACCTCCCTCAGATACATCCCAATGACACTCACGGACGGGGTAAGCGTCACAGCGCCTAAGGAGGGTCCGTGAGGTGCGCCTCTGCCCGCATGGGTGTCCGTCTGGGCTGGGACGGTTGAGCCCGTGGAGCCCTCTGGGGGCGAGGTGGGGCCATGAAGCGGGAAGCTCTCTCCGCGAGGGCGGGGTAGTTCGCTAATGGGGATACTCATACTCCTCCCTCAGTCCCATTGATCCCTCGATGAGGTGGGGAGAAGCATCACCAGCTTTAACCAATAACAATCAACATTCAGGGATTTAAATCCATAAGGGCTTATCACCTCTCCATCAATGAAGCCCCCCATCTCCCAGAAAGATAAAGACGTGCGAGGGAGGAGGTTTAATTCATCATCAAGAGTACCTTAAATCCCAAGTTTCAAAAATTCGAATTATCAAAAGCCCGGTTACTCATCATCAATCAGGCCTTACACGTTATTTCATCTGAATTGAATGGATTTGCTCTTCTTTAAAATTTAGGTTAGACGGTCTGAGAGCTAGATACCGTATAACCACGAAGTGAGTGGAAGAGAAATGCAGAGGGTCATAAAACTGTGCGCTTACTTAGTCCTTTTCACTTTCGTACTCCAATACAGAGACAAGGGATACTAAAGGTTTCTGGAGAACAGCCCACTACTCCTTAACTCACCTTTGAGCATCTAATCCAGTAGCCTCGGAGGTATCAGCACCCCCCTCTGAGGTAATGCTCTCTTTCCCAATCAGTTACTGACTTAGCGTAGTCCTCGAGCTCGCGCCTCTTAAGCGAAATGTATGTAGATATCAGTTCCTCACCTAAGACCTCGTTCAGATAGCTGTCCAAGGCTAGAGAAGTTAGAGCCTCGCTCAAGGACTGAGGTAGTTCCTTCGGATTTAAGGACATTGCATCCTGCTCCCTCTTCATTCCATCAATCCCTGAGAATATAATCGAAGCAATAGCGAGGTAAGGGTTTGCCAATGGGTCGATTAGCCTGAAGCTTATCATCCCAGCTTTCCTGAAGCCGTAGATAGGCCTTATTATGTAGCTCCTGTCCTTACCGACTGAGGGTATGATCCCTGAAGCCTCTGACTTCAACCGCTTATACGAATTTACTGTCGGGAGAGTTAGGGCGCATATCCCCTTTAGGTGATACAGGATTCCCCCTGTAAAACTATAACCTTGCCTTGAGATCCCTAAACCTCTTGGGTCAGCCGAGTCTATTAAGACGTTAGTCCCCTCAGCATCCTTCATTCCCAAGGAGATCTCCAACGTGTTCTCTGGGTACTCTGTGAAGGGCTTAGGCATGAATGAGGCCACCATGTTATACATTGTTGCCACATCAACTATGACCTCCTTCGCTTTGACCAGGTTGTCCGTAGCGGTGAGTAAGTCGGCCGGAACTAGGCTTAACTCGTATTGACCAGGGCCATAATATTTGTTGACTCGCTGAATGGGGACTCCCAATTCTTCAAGGTCTTTTATCATGCTCTTTAGGAAATCCTGCTGCAGTAGTAATCCCTCAGGTGAGTACGCTTTAGCCTTATCAACGGGTTGGAAGACGCCGTTCCTATTCCTCAGCAAGTAAAAGGAGATCGTGAAAGAAGCCATAGGCCTATATCCTCTCTCCTCTAACTTCGTTACAGCCCTCTTGAGAACGCTTCTGCTACAGAGAGGGTGTGTGGTTCCGTCCTCATAGGTTAGGAACGAGAGGACTCTAGAAGTCCGTTCTAAGTAGGGGACCAATACGAAGGTTGAAGAGTCAGGAATTGCTATCACTTCTGAAGAACGGTTATCGAGGGGCCTATCCGTGTAGTCGAGGATCGCTAAACTCTCGGGGAAGGAGAATCCAACGTCTATATTCTCCTCAAACTCTATCCTCCTCAGGGATCTCCCCCTTACGTGTCCTAATACGTCAACGAACTCCACCCTTATATAATCTACCTTACCAGTTTTCAAGATCTCTAAGAGTTCGTCTCTCGTCAACTGTTGTTACCTCCTTACTTACTCAAGAGGAACCAGGTGAGACTTTAAGCTATGATGAGTCCTCTAGAAGACCAGTGAGTGCAGAAGATCTCCTAGTTTTAGGGACCCCGACTCCCTAATAAGTCCAAGTGAACTTACCCTGCCCTTGCGGACTTCGCTTTTCACCACGAGGTGGGATTTCCTGGTCCTTCCATGAAGCTGGATCCCCTTCATCCGTAAGGGGGGTCCCATGGGATCTTTGCAGTACTCCATGAGGGTTGCGGAGGGTTTGCGCTCCACACGCCTCCCCAATCGCAGGGTAAGGGCCTAGCTCTCACAGCCTTGCTCTAATCATCGCTTCAATAGTAAGGCAAAACATTCCTAAAGAGTACATCCCTAGGAAAGGTCTTATGCCCCTTTAAACCCCTGTAAAGTTAAACGTTCTTTCAACTATGGAAGGAATGGAGAGATTAGCTAACTCGTCTACCCTCGGCCTTCCTGGATCAAGGATCTGCCTCATCTGGCTAATTCAGTCGTAGACAACAGTTTCTGATAAGCCGTAATTTTTATATGCTTTGAAGTTAAAGCAAAATACGATCACACCGAATGGGTGGAAGACGTCCGGGTGTTGTAATACTCAAGGAGGTGTGGGAACCCGCACACCTCCTTGAGGGTAGGTGGGTAGGGATTATCCCGCTAAGGAGGCGGAGAAGGAGGAACGGGTTAACCCGACTTCAGTGAAGCCCAAGGGCTGAGGATTGATATCAAATTATGAAATCCTATGAAGGCCGAAACCCCTGTAGAGTTAGACTCCAGGATATTTTGCCCTTGAGTCCACTAAGCCGCCTTGAGACTCGATTCTAAAATCTCAAGCTCACTCTTCTACCTTATGAGTAAGTCATTGGCAGTCAAGCTCAGGATTCCACGTCTGGGTACACCAATAGCTAAAGAAGAAAACGTGGTCCTACCCATCGCGTCTTCAGGAGAGGTGAAGTTATGTATAAGCTTCTTCGAAGATCAACCTGAAGGTAGGGCGCTACGGATCTTGGCCCTGATTGACCGATTCGATCTAGTCGAGAAGAGCTGGACCTCAATAAGGGGAGACCTAATCTTCATACACTGCGAAGGAATTGACGAAGTGGGCAAGGTCATAGAGAGGCAGTTGAGAGTAACCAAGTATCGTCCTACCTCGAGAATTCCTTTGTACTTCAACGTAGAGCTAATAACAAACCCCTCTCCCTTGTATAAAGGAGTCAGGGGTTTCCTGAACTTCACCTCTATCTTTGGGATCCCTAAGTTGAACCTACCCGGACTTAAGTTAAATGTGGAGGAAGTGATCCAGCCCTGAGATTCTCGTGATCTTAGATAACTTGACCCCCACCCTTCTTAAAGCTCTTGAGTCCTCACGAAGCAGATCGTGCAACAACTGCTCCACTATTTCATATGCTTGCTCCTTAGTGATCCCTCTCTTCAAGTCCTTAGTTCTGGTTAATGTGTCCAAGTCCTCCATTATGGCTATTAGTGATATATTCATGGGAAGTCCATCGATCTTAGCGTAAGCCTCATCAATAGCTCTCATTAGAGAAGGTAATATAGTCCTCACCTTATGACTGTTCTCGGGCAAGGTCACTATTCTCACAAAGCTTCTCCTTTCCCTCTCCTTCACTGGTTCCTCATAGGTATTCCTGGCTATCCTGAGCAAGTAAAAGTACCTGGACTCGCCTAACGCTTCCCTCATCTTCACAGGATCTGCCTTCAGGACATCATTTAAGGATCGAACTCCTAGTTTGTTCAATTTATCTGCTATCACTTCTCCTATCCCCGGAACGTTGATCAATTTAACTTGTGAGAGGAATTCGTTTACCCGTTCCGGGCTCACCACTTTGAGACCGTTTGGTTTAGCCTGTTCTGCGGCCATCTTGGCGAGCACTTTGTTGGGTGCTATCCCAACAGTGGTCTTTATCTGAGTCCGCTCCAGTATCTCCCTCTTCATGGAAATAGCCAGCGATTCCGCTTGCTCGTAATTGGAAACCCTATTCGTTATATCTAGGAAGGCCTCGTCAATACTCGCTACCTCTAAAGAGTCCGCATATTTTCTGAGCAAATTCATTATCTCATCAGAGAACCTCTTGTAGACCTCCTTTCTCATAGGGAGGAACACAGCCTTATCCTTACCCAACTTCAGCGCCGATGAAATGGGCATTCCAGACCTTATCCCCAGCCGCCTAGCCTCGTAGTTGCAGGTAGCTACGGCTCCGCTGCTCTCACTCCTTCCAGAGTAAACGCATACGACTACAGGTTTTCCTCGCAGCGAGGGGTTAAGGACTTCCTCAACCTGGGCAAAGAAGTAGTCGAAATCGATGAAAGCAACGATCATTTGCACTCCACTTTAACCTTACCCTTAGCCATTGCACTCATTAACTCTCCATAGGTGGGGGGATTCGAAGTTCCGAGCCTCGTCACCTTCAAGCCACTGGCCACTACTGCAGCAGCCAGAGCTTCCTTGATGTCAGCCCCAGATACTAAGAAGGAGTTGAAGGTCGCGTCGAAGACGTCCCCTGCACCGGTGGTGTCTATTACCTCTTCTACAGGATAAGAATTGGCCACGCACTCTATCCCTCCGCTCACGACTTTAGCCCCCCTCTCCCCCATTTTGACCACGATCGAGCGAGCTTCAGTCCTCTCGCCGATCTTGGAGAACTCGATCTCGTTGCAGAAGAGTACGTCAACTTTAGTCTCAACTACAGCTTCACTCGCGTAAGGCCCTGGATCATAGGTGACCAATCTCTGTGAATCCTTGGGTAAGACGAGCTGGGGAGGAACGGAAGCGTAGTGCACTACGTCGAAAAGGGGCACTAAGTATCGGTAATCGGAAGGTGATAGTAGCGAGCTCACCCCTGTTCTCCTAACTATGGAGATCTTACCCCCTTTCCTCAATAATATTAAGGCTGAGCTCTGAGGGCCTTCCACTTCTATTACGTGGTCTAGGATTACCCCCTTCTCAGCCAAGGCCCTCATTAAGACCTTTATCAACTCATCCTTGGATACCTTGGCTATTAAAGAGGCCGAGTGTCCAAGCGCAGCCACGGCCATACTATAATTAGCAGCCGCGCCTCCTATCGAGATCTCAAATACGTCTGTATTCGCGTTTTCCCCCTCAGCGGGTAAAGAGTCCAATCTCACCGTTACGTCTATATTGATCCTTCCCACCGCTAAATGTAGGAACCTCACTTCACCCACCCTCAGGTAGCCGCCACCTCATCATGAACCTCAGGTGGTTCAATGTGCTCATCACGTAGTCTTAAACCGCGTTAGACATAAATAAGGGCAACTGGTTAATGAGCTGATGATGTGATTGGTGACGGAACTGAAAAGATGATGTCTCGTTGCCGGCCTGATCAAGTATCATACATTTGCACTAATAGTGGGTCTGGAGAGTAGGCCCGCAATCCTCTCTTCGACAAGCTGAGCAATGTATTGAGGACTTTACTAGGACCTATTTCCCTCACCATTTCGAATATACCCTTAGGGAAGTTAAGTCCAAACTTCGTTAGGGTTTCAACTTCATTCAAGGATAGCACTCCGTTCGAGACTATCCAGGATGCCTCATTTGCGGCGAGGGCAATTAGCTTCTCAGGCTGTATAGGGCTCTCCCCTTGCACTTTAGGCTTGACAAAAAGGCCTGGTTCGGGATACACATAAAATCCCTTCCCAGATTTAACTCCTAACTCTCCTCTCTTCAGTTTCTCCTTGAACGTGGAACAGGGTACGTCAGGTGAACCACTGGAAGTAACAACTCTCCAAATGGAGATCACCACGTCTAAGCCTACGTAGTCTGCCAACTCAAAGGGGCCCATGGGAAGACCCAGTTTGGTACGCGCTGCACTATCAATCTGTTCCACTGTGGCCTCACCTTCCTCGACCTCTCTACATGCCTCCTGGACTAACCTCAGGAATATCCTATTTGAGGCCAGACCTGGGACCTCCTTCCTTAAGAATAAGAAGATCTTCCCCAACTCCTCAGCCAGGGAGGAAATGAAGAGGATCGCTCTCTCGCCGGTGTATGGTGTCGGTACTACTTCCACCAGTTTCATTAATATTGGGGGATTGAAGAAGTGCAATCCAACTACTCTTTCCTTCCTTCGGAGATCTCTGGCTATCTGTGAGATCGGTATGGAGCTGGTATTTGAAGCAAGTATAGTCTCATCTCCCACTATAGCCTCGAGTTTTTGGAAGACAGATCTCTTCAGCTCTAGTTCCTCCGGTACTGCCTCTATTACTAGATCTGCTTGGGAGAGAACTTCGTATCGAGTTGAGAACTCCAAATTATCCATCACTTTCCCTGGATCTTCCCTCAGCACGTCTTTACTGCGTAACCTCTTAAGCGAGTCCAGGATCCTGTTTCTGGCTCCATCCAAGATCCTTTGATTGACGTCGATCAGACAGACGGCGTGTCCCTTGATGGCAAAGAGTTCCGCTATGCCGTGTCCCATGGTGCCCGCGCCTATTACACCTATTTTAAGCACTCCGTCTCACCCACACTGTGGAGAAGATAACGAGTGAACTACCCCGCCCTTGCGGACGGGTTCCCGCTTCAAGGCCCCACCTCGTCCTTAGCCAAGGGCAGGGAGCGGGACTCCACAGGCTCAACAGTCCCAGCCATGCTCTCCTCAGGATGTTGAGGGAGGCGTTGTAGTCCCGATCTGTTACCCAACAGCAGGGACAGGAGAAAAAGCGGTCTGAGAGGGCCAACTCCTTCACGTTACCACACTTAGCACAGGTCCTTGAGGTACTGGCTGGATTCACCAAGAGGAAGGTCTTGCCGTACCTCTGGACCTGGTACTTGAAGGGTTCCCTGAGTTTCCCGAAGGCCACGTCGTGTAGCCTCATCCTCAACTCTCTGTATGATTTCCCTACAAGGGACTTAACGTTTGTGTCCTCCATTACTACACAGTGTGCCTCTGCAAGCTCTTTCCCCAACTGCGGGTAGAGGTCCCTCCTCAAGTCCTTTAGGTGTTCATAGGCCCTAGCCAGCTTGACCTTTGCCTTGGATCAATTACCGGAGCGACGCATTTTACTTGAAAGGTTACGATCCGTCATCCTTAACCTGAACATGACCCTTTCATAGGGCCTGGTGTTGGGGAAATACTCACCGCCGCTGGCGACCAGGAGCTTCTCCACGCTGACGTCTGGCCGCTGCCTCACAAGTCTTACCAAGGTTCCACCTCAGGGACGTCAACCAGGAGGTGATGAAGACCCTCTCGCCACCCTCCGACTTCACTATTCTCTCCACCATATGTAGGGGGAAGTCCCTGTGTACGATCAGCCTGAAGACGCCAAGGTGAGAAAGGCGCAAGGTGATCAACTCTTCTGTTCTCCTCGCTCTTTAGTTCGTATTTCCCTGATTGAGGACCTTCCAACTGTCCTAAGGGTAGACTGGAGAGGTAATTCTCCACCTTCCTCTCCCTAGGGAACTGGCCAACCTGTCAGGGAAGCGTTTCCCGGCGTGAAGAAAGCGTTCAGCCACCTGTTGGGAAACTTGAGAGTGGATCTGCCTATACTCATCGTCCTGTTTCCTGAGGTCGAGGGCTAACTGCCTCAACTCGTCAACGTTAAACCCTTCCCGTTGGCAGAAATACAGGTAGGCCTATCTCAGGGTGTTGTAGGCCTGGCACAGCAACTTCAACCGGGGCTTCAACGTTCGTCCGCATGTGCCCTACGGCGGAACCCCTCGGTTGGCATTGGTTGGATGTAGGGGAGTCAATGAAGAGGGGATGTCCCCAATTTAAATACAAAGGGAGTCTTACGCCCCCAAGGCCCCCAGGATGATGAAACTACTTCTTACCAATACAGGGATTTGAAAGAGTATCTCAACCAATGGCCATAAGTTCCTTTAGTAACATTAAAAGAGACTTTGAATCTCTAAAAACAAACATTAATGATTACTTTCCTTGATTTCCTGCGTTATTCTCGAAGGATGGAAATTTGAGGAGCTTCAGATCCTAGGAAATCGAACCCCTTGAGAGCAAAACGATCGTATAGGATAGAGGAGAGGGTTGCTTACATGAATGAATTAAAGGTAGCATCGTGTGATACCTCACATGGAGTTAGTGGAAGTCATAAACGGTGCTAAGAACCTAGGTAGGACTGGTTGGTCCCAGCGAGGGGTTCCCGCTGCACTCGCGGAGACTGTGTCACAGCACAGTTTCGAGGCAGCGATCCTGGCTCACTTCATATCCTCTAAGTTGGCCTCAAAAGGAGTGACAGTAAATCCAGATCGCGCTGCAACCATAGCCCTATTTCACGATTTGGCAGAGTCATTAGTGGGCGATTTACCCAGGTGGTCCTCCGATAGGGTGGCAGACAAGGAGAACATGGAGAGGGAAGCATTCAAGGAAATAGGTTACGGGGTTGAGATCTTCGATGAATACGCTGAGGGTATAACATTGGAAGCTAAAGTGGCGAAGTTAGCTGACATGCTCTCCACGGTAATTCAAAGTTTACGCTATGAGAGCATGGGCTTTAAGGTCTCAAGCATAAGAGCTTCCTATTGGGGCAAAGTCCAGGAGATGTTGAAGACTCATCCCTTTAATTCGGTAAAGGCAGAGGTAGACGAGATTCTCAAACCTTATAAACTAAACCTTGAGTAATGAATTGGTGTTCCCCAATTGAACCTTAGGCCCGGAAAGGAAGCACCGAGTGTAGTCAATGTTCTAATCGAAGTGCCCATGAACTCCAATGTTAAGTATGAATACGATGAAGAGAATGAAGTGATCAAAGTGGACAGAGTGCTTTACACTTCCATGGTCTATCCATTCAACTACGGATTCATCCCTGGAACTAAGGCAGAGGATGGGGATCCCTTAGACGTCCTAGTGATATCAAACCAACAGTTCCACCCAGGCACCGTAATTGAAGTGAGGCCCATAGGAGTCATATTCATGGCCGATGAGAAGGGGAAAGACGAGAAGATCATTGCGGTACCTAAGGACAGTGTAGATCCTAGCTTCGCTTCAGTTAGAGATGTAAATGACTTACCTGAATCAGTTAAGAGTAAAATAGTGCACTTCTTTGAACACTATAAGGAATTAGAACCTGGGAAGTGGGTGAAGATAACAGGATGGGGTAACTCGTCTCAAGCTAAGGAAACTATAAAGAAGGCTATAGTCAATAGCTAAGTTCCTTTTAGGGTCGCGAAGGATCGTTACCTCTGTCCACCGACCTGAGCTAACATCCTTCCGCCCTGGAGGGTTCACTTACTCTCGCCTTTTCCACTCTAGGTTTAGGAGTTAGAAACAGTTAAGAGGACCACTCGAAAGGATGCAACCCAGGGACCTATGTTCATCTGGTTCGCAAAGGAGTTACGCGACATGGTCCTCCCCGCAGTCCCACCCCCCTAAATAAGGAGTCCTTAGTGTGACTAGCAAATCGTCATCAGGGCAAGTAGAACGTAAGAGTTATCCACGCCAAGGGACTTCACTCACCTTAAACCCGCTTTGTAACAAAGTTAAAACCGCTGGAGAACTCAACATAAGTGATCGACTAATGAAGGCCTTCGTCAGGGGAAGTCTAATAATTGGTATCAAAAATGGGGGTACGACCTCTGGGTATGTGGGAATAGAAGGTGGACGAATAACTTCCGTAACTTCAGAGAGACCTGAGGATTACGAGACGGCCGAGCTAATTGTAGGAGGTGAGAACAGGATCGTCTCTCCCGCTTTCATCACCACAGCCACCCTCTCCCTTTACCCATTCCGCTACAGAGTTTACTCAGGCAAGTTGAACTTGAGGGATCTAGTTTCAGTAATGAGCGCAAATGACGCCTATTCTTTCTCATTGGCAGCTTCATATCACCTATTGAAGAATGGTGTGGTGAGTGTCGTGATCACCGATCCCTTTGTGGAACAGGCTGCCAGAGCCGCGACAGTAGTGGGCTTAAGACCCATACTAGTTGTTCCCGCAGGATGCTACAGTATGGAAAAGGACTGGGAGAGTACCTTCAGTGTTCTGAGTAATCGTTGGTCGTCTCCTGGTTCCAAAGTGTTCGTTAGGGTGTGTGACCAGGATCTCCTCAAGGATACACTGGAATTAGCTCGAGAGTCTGGGACCAAAGTTTTAGCAGAGAGGACTGTCGAACTCTCCTCCCTGAGTAAGGAGGAGGTCAAGAACTTAATCGCCTTAGGAGGAGGTTCTAGGTCCGATATTGAGTTCGTCAAGAAGATGAGGATCCCCCTGTCCTTCACTCCATCTCTTGAAGTGAGCGTGTTTCCCCTGTCCACACTACATCCTTCAATAGCGGTAGATCTGACGCCTTCCTATAATCCAGTAATAGAAGCGGGTTATGCGGTCTCAAGGCTCCTCCTAACCTCGGAAGACGCCTTCTTCAGTTTAACTAAGTGGGGATACGAGCAAGCGAGTATAGATGGTGGGGTAATAGAACGTAGTAAAGTAGCTGATATAGCGGTTTTCGAGTATAACGAACCCCCCAGCTTCCCGTTGGACTATGAAACGCCATGGGACGACGTGATCTTTGCCTCCTTCGATCACGTGGAAACAGTATTCGAAGGTGGTGAAGTGATCTTAGATGGTGGAGTTCCACTCAATGTAGGGGAGAAGGACCTAGAGAAGGCCCTCGAGAGAATGAGGGGGATGGATGTCAACGCTAAACTCGCCTCTCTGGAAAAGGGTTGACGTGGTAGGCGACATAGCAATAGTCCGTGCTCCCTTCGATTACGATTCAAACAAGCTCATGGAGTTCGCGTCTGTATTACAGAGCAAACTTAAGGTTAATTCTGTGTGGGCTAGAAGACCTGAGACCCGCGGTGATTTCAGGATCTCAGACTACCTATATCTCCTAGGCGAGAGGCGAAGCGAGACGATCTATCGCGAACATGGATGTCAGTATCTAGTAGATTTCAGGAAGGTCTTCTTCTCACCTAAATTGAGTTATGAGCATAGGAGAATAGCCGATTTAGTTAGAAAAGGAGAGGTCATAATAAACATGTTCTCAGGATATGGTCCTTTCTCCATACTTTCCTTCAAAGTGGGCAGGCCCACTGTGGTCTACTCCTTCGATGTCAATCCTTGGGCCTACTACTACATGATGGTCAACATCGAGTTAAATAGAGCGTGGGGAGTCATTCCTATATACGGTGATGTATTCAACAAGATATACGCTTTGGACAAAGTGGACAGGGTCATAGCCCCCCTCCCTGAAAGAGCGCAGGAGTCCTATGAAGTAGCTCTCCAAGTCCTGAAACCAGGAGGATGCCTTCACCTTTTTACTGAGGTCGAGGTCAATAAGAGCGAAAGTCCTTTACATAGGGTTAAGAGCCTATACCGCGGCACTATTTTCTCAAGGGTGGTGAGGAGCGCAGGGCCCAGAAGGTATCACGTAGTGGTGGATATAAAGGTTTAAATAAGGAGCGAAGCAATCAACCTCCTGTGTTAGGGCAAGATGAGTCTAGGCAGTTAACGGTTATGTTACTCGGATATCAGGCCTCCCAAAGGAGAAAGGTAGACATAGGGAAGTATACTCTACATTTCAATAGAAAGAGGGCACATAATCGATACTTCTACATCGTGGAACTTAAGGAAGGCAAAAGAGTTGTGGAAAGAGGGATGTTCGAAGAGTATGGAAAGGCCGTGAATTATGCAGGTAGTATAATGTTCGAAAAGGCTTACGGTTAAGCCCTTTAACCCCTCATTAGGGATTGGTCCTTACATGCGCCAAATTATTTAAGATTCGAGCGCGATCGTATCCAATGGAGGTATTGGATTTATTGCACTCAGATGCTAAATGTGGAGCAGACTCCCCTTCCATGAGGATATTAACCAAATGGGTACAGATGGGAGCCGGGGAGTTGAAGGTAATAGCGTTGAAAGGTATCCAAACCGATGTAGTGGATATGTGGATACAGACTTTTCAAGATAAGGGAGTTAAGCTAAAGGAGAAGAGGGAAGAAGGCAATACTGTGATCTATTTGCTCGAGCTCCCCGAAGGAATTACGTAGGGGGATGCGCCGCTAAGAATTTAGGAAGTACGGGGATTTGGGGCTCATTGAAGTCTCACGAATACATTCGACTATCAGCCCCTGGGCTTCACCAAGTCAAGGACAGGCCAGTTCATCAGTTTCAACATACCCCTCCACCCCTCAACGGGCCTCGACCCACTATCTGAGCTCAGGCGGGGAAAACCGCACATCTTGAGCGTAATCACCAGCCTACTCACTCAAGAATCCATAAGCTCATATCCTGTGTGGGGGCATTGGAAATACAATAGGTGCTTGAGGAAGGTGTACAGACTTCACGGCTTGAGCTAATAGCAACGGCTCTCCAAAGCCCGCTACTGCTGTTCCGACCTCTCCTCGATCTTCTTTAACTGCCTCTTATACATCTCCAAGATCTCCTGTGCTGTGGTGGCGTCCTCCGGTGACTTATCGTCTCTCCAACGGATGAACCTGGGAAACCTAATCGAGATCCCCACTCCCTCTCTCACCATCCCCTTACAGCATACGTGGCTTGGAGAAAGGGTCAGCTCTGAGCCTATTATCTCACACACTATGGCCGGCTCTAGCCATAAATCAGGCTCGATTACCGAAACCACTCGCGGGTGTCTCACGTCTCTAGCGTGTTCCTTAACTCTTCTCTGCAACTCCTCTAGGTCTTGATCGCTGAATCCTGTGGCCACTTTACACACTGTTTGGAAAGTGTCGCTTCTCGGATCGTAAGCTGCCATCAAAAGCGAGCTCAACTTGCCCCCTCTCCTTCCTCTTCCGTAAAGCGCTCCCACTGCAACTAGGTCAACGGTGTCGGCCATCTCACTCCTGTAGTCTCGTTTGAACTTAATCCACAACCATCCTCTAGCGCCTGCCTGATATATGGATCCCTCAGCGATGGACTTGACCATAACTCCCTCAGCACCCTCAGAGATTGCCTGAAAGAAGAAGTCCTCTAGTTCTCCTACCGAGGACGCGATTATGGCGTTAGCTACTGTTATCTCCTCGGTGGAGTCCACTATTCTCTTTAACGTTTCCCTACGCGACAATTGGTCCTTTGTGGTGAAATCCTCCCCATCCAAATACATTAGGTCGAAGAGGTAAAGCCTAACAGGATACTCCCTCATAGCGTTCTGTATGTCCACTTTCCTCTTCCTATGCATCAACTCCTGGAAAGGCCTCATCTCTCCTGTGTCTGGGTCAATGGCCACGATCTCCCCCTCGAGTATAACCTCCTGGGCGTTCACGTGATCCTCAACGAGTTTAACCACGTCTGGATATTGCGAAGTTATGTTCTCCATCCTCCTAGAGAATATATAGACGTCCTTGCCCTTCTTGTGTATTTGACCTCTTTCTCCATCGTACTTATAGTCCACTAGAGCTTTTCCCCCGACTTTCTGTAGTATTTCAGCTGGATCCGACAACCTCTCTGCAAGCATTGGTCTTATGGGGATCCCAGGCTGTGGTCTCACGGATTTCAAAGACTCTATTCCCTGGGTCACGAGGAGCTTCGCAACGTTTCCCAGATCAGCCCTTAAGTTATACGCTCTCTCTATTAACTGCCTGTTCTCGTCACTGCCTGTGTAAGCTAAAGCCAATGCATCCATTATAGTCGCATCTCCTATCCCTACCCTCAGTTTGCCCTCCACGAACCTCACTATGAACTTGGACTCTAGGGGAGAAGCTTTCTTCAGTACTCCGGCCATGAGCCTCAATTTCATGTCCCTGCTCCCCTGCCCTGTGGAGAGAGCGATCTTGCTCAAGGCTTCATAAACTTCCTCAACAGACAACTCCTCAACCTTATTCTGGATCCCTAGGAACGAGGAAAGGCCTGTGCTCTGGACTTTCTGTTTAATCTTGAGGGCAACTTCCCCTAAATCTCCTAGCGATTTAAGGGAGTCCTCAACCGTTTGCTCCGATATGCCGGTGGCCAATGATATAGCCTTTATTAACAACTTCTCCCCTAAACCTATCTCCGGCATTCCCAAGAATTCCGGCCACAGCTTCCCTTGGATTATGTAGACCACCTTGTCTACCACACTTGGATCCGTTTCGGAGATTAAGTTAGCAAGGAGCGATGTTAGCTGAATTCTCGAGCTTATTTTCTCTAGCTTGTCAAAGTAATCAGCTATTAGTTTAAACTTCATGCTGAATAGATTTCGATCCTATAGGATATTAAGCACTGACCTCCTCCTCGCTCGTAAGAGCAAAGGTTTTGGCCTCACTCTCTCTGCAGGCCTTCCAAAACCCTTTCACATCGCATTTAGGGGGAGGGATCGAAGGGAGTCAATCCTCACAAAGACCGTGGGTCCTGATCGCCTCGATCCTTGCTCTTTCTGACTTCCTCCCTGCCTTGAAAGGGACCCCTCTAAGGGAGTTCAATCCTTTCGCCCTGCTTTGAGTCTCTTGACCGTTGACCTCGCACTATCATCCTTATTTCCCTAAATGATGCGGAAATGGAGTCAGGTGTGGAAATTGAGGTGGATAAAGAAGAGGGAAGCCGTTATCTACTACCTACTCTACTTCAAGTTTGGGACTGACCAATTCAATGTAGGAGAGGCTCTCACTATCCTCTCTCCCTACTTTCCAAAGAGGATCGTGATGCAGAGTATTACCTTCCTCTCTAAGAGGGGGTTAATAACGCGACTCTCCCATACTAATTTCAGGTTGGTGAGTTTCGAGGAATTTATGGGTATAGAAATGAGGAGTTATCTAGATAGGAGAGCTACTCTTCGTCGTAAATCTCAACTATGACCTTCGCTTTGACCTGTTTATTACTTAAGGGAGGCACGTTTTCACCTAAGTCGATTCCAGCACTTACGGTATTTCCAAGGGAGTCCACAAAAGTCACTTCCGCAACATATTTCCTGTTACTCTGAGGGCCCTGTAGCATTTTCATTACCTCTGAATATATCCTACTGAGGGCCATCTGAAAAGACAGGGGACTGGAGAGATCTTCAGGCCTGAGCTGTATTGACATCAAATTCCCCATCACTTCGCCTATCTTGGCCTTACCCTCAAACTCTAATCTAATAGCTGGTTGAGAAGCCAACCTCTATCCCTTTTATATATCTCAAAACACGTAATTAAGCCTTCTTGTCCACTAGGAAAATCTGAGGCTTAAAAACGCCTATGCCTTCTTAGATATCGCGATCTCGATCGTGGATACTCTGGATTGCCTCCCGTCTTGACTAGTCACTACTTGGCTCCCGATTCTTATCTCCTTTATAGCTATCTTGTCAGGAAGGAACCTATTTCTGACGATTTCCACAGTGTCCACTGCCTTACTTATTGCCCTACCTCTAGCCTTTATTACTATCTCGTTGACTCCCTGGTTGAGCAAAGTCAGGGAGGCTAATACATAGTTCATAACAGGTTTCTTACCCACTAACACCACATTACTTGGTGTTGGAGATGCTGTTGCCATTCAACCACCTCTTAAACCGCTCTAGAGTAATGGAAAGGGGTATTAAAAGCTTGTGATAGCGATGAGGAATTCCCATAGCGTCGCCACTAATGGGGGAAACAGCAGCTCCGACAAATCCTTCGTTAATTCACGTCCTTCAATCCCTGGATCAGGGAGATAGGGGAGAGTTTACTCCATAAATGTTGACACTACAGGGATTTGGGCTTTATTGAAGTCTCAAGAAAGTGTTCAACTCTCACCCCTTGAGCTTCACAGGAGTCAAGTTGGCCCGTTCTTCCTCTCCGCCCTTGGGTAAACCCAACCCACGCACTCCCTTTGGGAGGGAAACATGTACAACCCGAGCCCGCGACCTCTTCAGTCGACCACAGGTGTTGGACTAAAAGAACTCAGTGTGTTCAAATAATTTCACGGTTTAACTGAAACCGCTGACTAGGGCATACTCTGTGAAGTATCACGTTGAGTGAACTACCCCGCCCTGACTGATGAGGCTTCCCGCTTCAAGGCCCCACCTTGCCCAAAGGGTGGAGGACTCCACAGGCCCAACCGTCCCAGCCCTGAAGACGCACACGACGTTGCCCATACGGGCAGTCCATGGGGCGGGGGCGCGCCACACGGACCCTTGCTTCAACCTGGCCGCCTCGGTGGCCTTACCCCATCCGTAACTATCATTGGAATGCACTATCGTGGGTGACGTTTAGACTTTGGAACATCCCCTCCCTCACGGGCTTACGCCAACAACCCCCCAGAAGATAAGGAAGACCAATCACGATCTTCGTAAAGCTACTTCATCCGGATTGAAACGAAGGATTAGGAGGGCTCGGCCTCATCCTCCCATCTGCGTGGGTGTAGGCCGAGACATGGCCGTCGTATAGAGGAGGCGATTTCGGGCTAAAAACCTTAACGCTGCCTGGATAAGCTGAGAAAGAGGATTGTTAACTAAGGGCGAACCATAACGATTCCCTATAATTATTTATGAACTTTCAGGGCTTGAGTTGACCTATTTATGTAGAAACAACACATAATTACACCCTGACCGGCCTAAGTATGTGAACCCTTTAAGACACAGGGTTGATATTAAGAGGAATGGGGCCATATTAATAGGAGAAAACTTCGTCATAGATGGTCACCATGAGAGACCTTTTAGGGTGATCACACACTTTCACGCAGACCACGTGAGGGACCTCAAACTGAGCCTCAATTCATCTAACGGTATAATATCGACTCCCGCCACCATGGACGCACTGGCGGTTCTAGGGTATGAGGTCCCACCGCAGAAGAGGATCCAGTTAGACTACGGCGCTAAAGTCCAAATTCAAGGAGAAACTATGTCCTTAGAGAGAGCTAAACATGTTCTTGGGTCTTCCCAAGTTCTCATAGAGTCTCAGGATGGGCTTAAAATAGGCTACACGGGTGACTTCAAGTCTCCAGGCAGAGGAACTGTAGTTTTGAAACCAGACATCCTAGTTATAGACGCCACATATGGAAGTCCAGAACACGTGAGGTCGTTTAAGGACGAAGTGGAAATGCTGCTCAGGGATTACGTTGCTGATTCCCTAATGAACGGGCCAGTGACGATCTACAGCTACCACGGGAAGACGCAAGAGGTCATGGAGCTGTTTAGGAAGTGTAAAATTGATGCCCCATTCATAGCTAAGGGACGAGTTTACCAGCTTTCCAAAGTGGCTGCAAGATACGGCTACCAAATAGGGGAGATCCACCTCAAGGGGAGCGAAACCGCATCAGAGATCGAGAGGGAGGGATGGTATGTAGAATTCAGACACTTCAACGAGTTTTGGTCAGATAGATCCCAAGTAGGTACAAGTTTCCTTCTCTCAGGCTGGGAGTTCAAAGAGCCTATCTATAAGATAGGGGACAGGACATACAAAGTGGCTTTCAGCGATCACGCCGACTTTGAAGAAATAATAGAATACATCACTGCCTCAGCCCCGCAGCTAGTTGTTATAGACGGTTCTAGAGGTGGTAGTTCGGCTGGCGAGTTAGCTTCATGGATAAAGAAGAACCTGAAGATCAGTGCTTTAGTTATGCCTTAGCATAACATGGTGAGAACTCTCTCATCCACGCTCCTTGAGGAGCAGAAGAATATAACTAGGGGGAACTTATGCAAGACTCTAGCGTAGAGGCCGAGGCTAACTTCAGGGAACCGTGAATAAAGTTAAAGCCCGGAGAGTCTTCACTCACGGTAAGGAGATGTAGGTGGAGTTCTACACGCCTTCCTGGGAGGATATAGAGATTGAGGTACTAAATCTAGGCAAGAGAATTTTGGAAAATAACTTCAGACCCAGCGTCATCATAGCCATATTGACCGGAGGGGTGATCCCAGGGAAGCTGCTGTTGGACATATTAGGCGTAGAGAAGATGAGATACGTGGAAATAAAGTTCTACAAGGGGATAGGGGAGACTAATAGGAGACCTGTTATAAAAGCGATCTATGCCGAGAACATAGAGAACGAGGAAGTACTCATAGTGGATGATGTCTCAGACACCGGGGAGACCTTAGAGGCAGTGGTGAACGTAATGAGTATGTATAGGCCGAGGAGGATCAGGACGTCAACCATATTCGTGAAGCCTTGGTCCAAGAAGATCCCGGACTACTATTCGAAAGTTGTAGATAAATGGATAGTATTTCCATGGGACAAATGGGAGCTCTTTAGGGAGAGACAAGACATCCCATTAAACGAGATGCTGAAAAGGAAGTATTTAGAGGGAATAATGCCCTACTTGAGACGTACTTAGTTCAACGTTAGGAGGGCTCGGCCTCATCCTCCCATCTGCGTGGGTGTAGGCCGAGACATGGCCGTCGTATAGAGGAGGCGAGTTAGGCCGTGGTTAACGGTCCCCAATAAACCGTTTTATATCATCTTTTGACAAACAGAAATACGGCCACATCAGACGGGTGGAAACACGACCGGGTGTGACGGTGAGCTGAAGACGCGCGGATTTCCCCCCATGGGATAGAAACACTCCGTTGGGTTGGGGTCACTCCGCTGAGGGGGCGGAGGAAAGGGTTGACCCGACTTCGGTGGAGCCCAAGGGGTGAGGATCGATATCAAGCATCATAACGTCGTATGAAGCTCGAACCCCAGAACTCTCTGCTTAACAGAGCTGAAGAAGGTAACTGAGCCGTTAAACTCAACTCTCTCATAGTTTAGCTCAACTCCTTAAATGATTGGAGAAACAGAGAATAGAGCGAGCGCATGGTTAAGATATGTGTGCCTATACATATCTCCGGCGTTTGGATGCCGGTACTCACGGATGATCCCTTAACCTCAGGCTCTATAGGGCTTGGTCTGGTCGTTTCACCAGAGATAGTAGCTGAAGTGGAAAGGGGAAACGGAGTCGTATTCAATGGCACCCCAATATCCTTACCTAACGTGGAATTCCTGAGTGAGAGGCTTGGCAAATACTCCATTTCGATCTCCTCCAAGGTGCCTCTCGGTTTCGGTTATGGGATTAGCGCAGCCATAAGTTTGGCCTATTCCGTAGGAGCTGTGGAACACTCCTCGCTGAGCGAGAAGGAGGCAGTTAAATGGGCTCACGTGAGCGAGGTTTTGAGTGGTAACGGACTTGGTGACGTCATTGCGGAATATCTAGGAGGAGGGATCACCTATAGGAAGAAACCCGGAGCTCCTTTCATAGGAGAGGTGGAGCAGATCGAAGCGGAGTGGGAAAGTGTATACAGCCTCCCGCTTGAGAGAATGCCGACAATTAAGATAGTGAGAGAGGCCTCGAAGGTGGACCCCAGAGGGTTAATAGCCGAGTTTCAGTCCCACAGATCCCTGACGAAGTTCTTCGAGGTTTCTAAGAACTTCAATGAGGCTATAGGATTTAAGAGCGAGTTGCCTGATAGCTTCAGGAAGAAGGGGATAGTAGTGTCCATGGCTAAAAGGGGACCTGGATGGATTGAACACCGATCGACTCAAGGAGGTGCTCGTCTTTGCTAATCCCCGAGAACCACCCTAGAAGGAACTCCCTGATATTAAGGGAGAAGCTAGTTGAGGCCATGAGGAAAGGCGTCATAGTTCCAGAAGGCCTCATAGCTCACGGTAGGGGGGAGTGCTTTGACTACCTGTTGGGTGAGAGGACTCAGCCCTTCGCACAGAAGGCAATCGAGGCTGCAGCTGCCCTACTGTTAACCGCGTCTAGGCCTGTCATATCCGTAAATGGTAACATGGCCGCTCTGGTTCCCAAGGAGGTGGTTGAGCTCAGCGAAGTCTCCAAATCCAAGATCGAAGTCAACCTATTCTACAGGACAGAGGACAGGGTCAGAGCAATAGCTGAAGTCCTGATCCAGCATGGAGCCCGTGAGGTACTGGGTTTAGAGAAGGACCTACAGACGATCCCAGAACTGTTCAGTGAGAGGAGAAGGGTTAGTAAGGAAGGAATATACTCAGCTGATGTGGTACTACTAGGGCTTGAAGACGGGGATAGGACCGAAGCGTTAGTGAATATGGGTAAGAAGGTGATCTCGTTCGACTTAAATCCACTCTCCAGGACTTCCTTAGCGTCAACCGTAACCATAGTGGACAACATAACTAGGGGTATGCCGAAGCTGGTAGAGGCGGTGAGACTCCTTAAAGGACTTGACGTAACTGAGCTTAAACGTATAGCGGAGAGCTTCGACAATAAGTCTAATTTAAGGGAGTCGCTGAAGTTCATCTCGGAGAGACTCCTTAGCCTGCAGTTTTGACCCTGACCCTGTAATTCTCCTGGGAAGGGAAGAAACCTTCTCTCACCTCTTTGACGAAATCCTTAGCAGCCTTAAGGATCTCTTCTTTTAAGTTAACGTAGGTCTTAGAGAAGTAGGGTCTGACTTCAGATAGCCCTATAACATCGTGTATTACCAACACTTGACCATCGCAGTAAGGTCCTGAGCCGATACAGATAGTGGGGATCTTCACGGTTTCCGTCACCCTTTTCGCCACCTCCGCATAGGTATTCTCTATGACAATACCGAAAGCGCCAGCCTTCTCTAACTCTGCGGCATCTTCTACCAGTACCTCCTCCTGTTTCCCCATTAACTTATAACCCCCTATCTTGAGCACCCTCTGAGGCGTTAGGCCTATGTGACCCAGGACCGGTATGCCAGCTCTGACCAAGGCCCTCACCACGTCAACCACTTCTCTCCCTCCCTCGATCTTTACCGCCTCACCCCCAGCTCTGATAAGCTTTCCTGCGTTCTCCACGGCCTTCTCTATGGAGACCTCATAGCTGAGAAAAGGCATGTCGGCAATTACCAACTGAGGTGGATTAGCCCTGGCTACTGCTTTAACGAAGATCTCCATTTCTTCCATTGTGACAGACAGAGTAGAGGAATATCCAAGCACATTCATCCCAGCAGAATCGCCCACCAGTATGGCGTCAAGCTCGGTCTGCGAGAGGATCTTGGCTGTCGGGTAATCGTAGGCCGTCAACATCACGATCTTTTCCTTTCCCTTCTTCTTTACCAAATCTAATGCGGTTCTCTTTGGCATCCAACCTCCTTGATACTTCTGAAGCCATGAATATTACTTTTTTCAATCTTAAGGCCAAATCCTGTAACTCCTCCACAGAGGAGGCCCTCTTATACAGGTCTATAACTCTAGGTAACTCCTCAAACGCGAATACCCTGAAAGCACTCTTATCGAACGTGGTTAGTACTGGCCTTCTCATTAGGGAGGACAGCTTACTCTCCATTTCCTCCAACCCGAGGCTCCTGATCTGAGTCTCCAGTAATACTAAATCCGGATCCTCCAGGTCATTGTTACCTATAACCGCCGCTACCTTATCTCCATCCACGAACTTCCACCAGTGCTGATTCGAGGTCCTGTAAGTGGTTTGTATTATGCCATAGTCCCTCTCCAAGGCTCTCAAGATCAGTTTAGGGTCGTAATTGTATCCAGCCTCCCTCATGGCCTCGACTATCTCCTTATAGCTGAAATCTCCCAGCTCCCTTTCCGCTCTCTTGGATAACTTCAGGGCTGTTTCTAGAATCAGTTTAGCCCTGTCCCCATACCTGAGGATCGCCTCGATGGTCCTGTCCCTAACGTCGCCGATCAATGCCCTCCTAAGACCTTTGGGGAAACTAATTAATTTCACCTTTCTAAAGGGTTCACGGTAGTACCTTCTTGGGAGATGCCGTAGATGTTATCAATGTGACCAAGAAGTTCGGTAAGAAAATAGCTTTGAGTTCTGTGTCATTCTCCGTAAACGAGGGCGAAGTATTCGGCCTAATAGGTCCCAATGGGGCCGGGAAGACTACAATGTTAAGAATAATATCAGGAATAATAGTAAAATTTAAAGGAGTGGTTAACGTCTTCGGTGTAACACCCAAGGAAGCTAAGCTAAAGGGGATGATCTCCTATTTGCCAGAGGACGCCTCCCCCTACGAGAGGCTCTCAGGATATGAGAACCTATACTTCTACTCCATGATATACGCAAGAGGGAACAAAAGGCAAGCGGAAGAGATGGCGAACATGGGAGTTAAAATAGCCAACCTAGGGGAGAAGATCAACGACAGAGCTGGAGAGTATAGTAAGGGAATGAAGAGGAGGCTTTTGCTGGCTAGAGCCCTAATGACTAACCCTAAACTCGCCATCTTGGACGAACCCATGGCGGGGCTCGACGTGGAGTCCACCTTTAAAATAAGGAGAAAGATGAGGTCCATCTCCAAGGAGCTGGGGACTACGGTGATCTTCTCGTCCCACGATATGACAGAAATAGAGAGACTCTGCGATAGGGTCGGGTTAATAGACAGGGGAAGGATTGTCGCCCTGGGAACCCCAGACGAAATAATGTCGAAACTCGGCGTTAGTAACATGGAGGAGGCCTTCATAAAGGCGACAGGTGGATCCCTTGATTAGGATAATAATAGACAGGGAGATTCTAGACGTAAGGAGGGATAAGAAGCTCGTAGTAGGTTCGATCATTCTACCTCTACTAATTCTCCCCCTAATAGGGGGAATAATCCTCACCTCCCAGTCCGTTCACCAACCTGTAATCGAAATAGTGAACCAGAACGTGAACAACCTCCCTTATGTCTCACTGGTTTCTAGATACGCCGAAACTCAGGGAGCACAAGTGTTCATAAACAATTCGCCGGTATACCCTGACGTTAAGCTAGTCTTCCCTTACTCCTTCTACCTGAATGCTTCCAGGATAAACGGCACTGTCTATGTCTATATCTTCTCTTTAATATCCTCAACGAGTCAAGCATATGATATAGCTAATAACGCTCTTTATAATTTGGCCGTGAACATCTCCCTGACCAGAATACAGGAATTGGCCAGAATGGCCAATACACCTGTGAATGCCGAGATCGTAAGGTCTCCCCTTTATCTAGTGAAGGGCTATATAGCCCCTGGAGGGAAACCAGCCTCACAGGGTCAAAGTGAACTGGCCTCGATAGCTAGAGTGATCTCTTTCGTTATGTTCCCTAGCGTGACCCCCGTGGTCCTATTCGTAGTGGACTCCTTCGCTGGAGAGAGGGAGAGGAGGACTTTAGAGTCCCTTTTAGCTACTCCAGTAAACGCTAGCGATCTAGTGTTCGGGAAGGTGATTTCGAGCACACTGTTGGGAGTCCTGGCCTCGATAGCGGAAGTAGTGGGAGTTTCGATCTTCACATTCTCTGTCTCAGCACTCTCGGGCCTACCCTTCTACTTCAACCTAGAGTTCCTAGCTTTCACTGTAGCTGCGCTCCTGCTCACCGTCATACTCACGGGGGCCATAAGTGTTCTGCTGCTGATGCTCATGGGTGGATCCGTGAGGAACGTGCAGATAATATCCACGATCATCCTGATCTTAGGTATGCTAGCCTCCTTTTCAGGCCTACTGTTCAACCTCACTTCCTTCGCTGGACTCAAAACCTTATTCATGTTTATCCCATTTGTCCAGATCGTGGCTGCGATGCAGATGTTCGCCGTGGGGCTTACCATCCAGTCGTTCCTTTACCTAGGAGTAGTAGTGGCGTTCTCGCTGGCGGTGCTCCTTTTCGTTATAAAGATCTTCAACCCGGAGAGAATTTTATTAAGATGAAAAAGGATAAAAGGGAATTAGATCCTCTGTTCGGCGGGGAGTTCCTCATACTTCTTGAAAGTCAGATACCAGGCCTTAGCGTTGGGAAGCTTGACCCTCATCTTGGCCTCATCGATTACAGTAGGTGCAGGCACTATGACCTCCTTCCCAGGCTCCCAATCAACTGGTAGGGATACCTTGGCCTTATAGTTAACTATGGCTGCCTTGGTTATCCTTAGCATCTCGTCGATCTTCCTGCCGTATTCTATGGGGTAATAAGCCATGAACCTGATCACCCCCTCTGGATTGACCAGGAACACAGCCCTTATGGTCACTCCACTGTTCTCATCTATTATGTCGAGCATTCTAGCTAGCTTCTTATCTGGGTCAGCGATCAACGGGAAGGGTATTTGGATTCCATATCTGTCCTCTATGTCCCTCAGCCAAGCTATATGAGAGTATATACTGTCCACACTCATTCCCACTAATTCCACTCCCAACTTCTTGAACTCCTCATAAGCCTTAGCGAATCCCACGAATTCGGTGGTGCAGACCGGTGTGAAGTCAGCAGGGTGAGCGAAGAGGAATAACCACTTCCCTTTACCGAAGACATCCTTGTAAAAATCTAAAGGACCTTTAGTCGTCAAGACCTGTGCGTCCGGGAACTTCTGATAGAGTTTCATACTCTAAACCTCCGCTAATTAATTTAAGGGTATGGTTAAAAAGTTAGCTATGTGTGCAGGCTACTGCAGAATTTGGACTAATTGAAGTTAGTTTGAGCTAATTCGAAGAACCTTCCGCTTGATTCACGAATAGTGACATATGGCATATACTCCATTCTATTTATCCTCAGTCTCTATCGACGATTTATATACTTAGACTGTGAAAACTTACAGAACCATGAGAGTGGCCCTAATATACTTCGGAGGTCAATACAATCACCTCATTATTAAGAACCTGAGATCTCTGGGCCAAGAAGTGATCCCCTTCACTCCAGAGGTGAAGGTGGACGCCTTAAAGGACTACGACGGCTTAATTTTTAGTGGGGGTCCTCAATCCCTCACGAGCGGGGATCCTGGACTGGAGAACGCAGCTTATTTAGCTAGAACCATGAACGTTCCGAGGCTGGGGATATGTCTAGGACATCAACTAATTTCATATGCCTTTGGAGGTCGCGTTGGTAGAGCAGTTAATCCCGAATACGGTCTAGTCGAAGTGACCATAGAGGACGAGGACACGATCCTCAGCGGAATGGGGAAGAAGTTCAGGGCTTGGGAGAGTCACAGCGACGAAGTGATTTCGCCTCCCCAGGGTTTCAGAGTAATTGCAACTAGTGAGAACGCGAAAGTTCAAGCCATAGCGAACGAAGCGAACTCCGTCTTCGGAGTCCAATTCCACCCTGAAGTCAAACATACAGAAGGGGGAGTAAAGGTCTTCAGGAACTTCATAAGGGTCTGCTCTAAGTGAAATAATTTAACCCCAGGCTTATTCTCATCATCGATCGGTGAATTACAGCGGATCTCCTGAAAGGTGATGTGGACATGTATTGGGTTAGGAAGAGACTAGCAGGGTCCCATATGCCTTCTCACTTACAGGATATTCTGGATTGGAGGGAGAAGGGAATAAAGAATGTGGTGGTGTTGACCACGGACTATGAAATAGAGGAAGTGTGGGGACATGTTGATTACTATTTCAAGGTACTGGAGGAAGCTGGAATAAAATATACGTGGTCCCCTATTAAAGACGGAGAAGCCCCTAGAATTGGTCAGTTCAACGAGATACTGAACTTCATAAGGAGGGGTGGGAAGTGCGTAGTTCACTGTCTAGCAGGTATAGGACGCACAGGAACTATACTCGCGGGTTACCTAATAGTTGAAGAGGGGTTAACCCCCTCTCAAGCAGTAGAGGAAGTGAGGAGAGTGAGACCAGGCGCTGTGCAGACTGTGAAGCAACATGAATTCCTTTGGAGGCTAGAGGAGGGATTGAGACATACCTAAAGTCTCCACTCATTTCCTAGATTTCTATTCTCGTATTCAGCAGCTGATCGCTAGGAGTGTTGTCATTTCTCACCTAGGAGTGGATCGAGTTAAGTGTAAGTGTTGTGTAGACGTGAGTTACAAAGGAGGCACTGGAATCGCGGTACTCGTGAGGGAATGCGGCGAAACCACTGTTAAGGTCTTCTCAGGCGAAGTCTCCTTTCCTTACATCCCTGGATACCTTTTCGTAAGGGAAGCACCGTTGATCATAGAGACCCTGAAGGGTGTTGAATGCGATCTAATAGTAGTCGATGCACACGGATTGGCGCACCCGCGTAAGAGCGGCTTAGCTACAGTGATAGGGGTCCTCATGGGACTTCCCTCAATAGGAGTGGCCAAGTCCATGCTAGTTGGGGAACTGGTGGAGGAGGGAGGAACCACCTACATAAGTGTAAGAGGGCAGAGAGTTGGAGTGAAGTTAGGACGATACTTCTATAGCATAGGGAATCTAGTTGACCTGCAAGACGTTGTGGATTTCGCGAGGCAGGGATACCCTAACTGCCTGAAGGAAGCCGATAGGTTATCCAAACTATATAAAAGCGAACCGCGTAAATCAGAGTGACGTATTACCAGCTTTAGGCCTTTTAACAGAAGAAAGGGTGGCACTTATCAAAGTGGTTAGGACTAAGTTAGTGCTTACCCTAACCTTTTGCGTATTGAACGTAAGGAAGTCTCAGAGTCCATGGGCTTTCATTCGCAAACACAGAAGTCGCAAAGGCTCCATCCTGATAACTCCAGCTAAAGGCCACATAGGGCTAGAAGAGGTTATAAAGGCGTCAGTCCACAACTTACTTCTGTGTGAACTAGACTTTGCGATACATCGTGATCACAGGGGGAGTGCTATCCAGTGTTGGTAAAGGCACAGTGGCTGCCTCAATAGGGTTGCTTCTCAAGCTAGGCGGATTTAAGGTGACAGCGGTCAAGATCGACCCTTACGTTAATGTCGACGCAGGAACCATGAATCCATACATGCACGGTGAGGTTTTCGTTACCGATGATGGTGCGGAAACAGATCTAGACCTAGGGCACTACGAAAGATTTATAGATGTAAAGATGACTAAATATAATAATATTACAACAGGTAAAGTATATTTCAACGTCATAACTAAAGAAAGGGAGGGAAAGTATCTGGGTAAGACCGTTCAGATAATACCACACATAACTGATGAAATAAAGTATATGATAAGGAAGGCCGCTGAGATCTTCGAGCCGGATGTCGAGATCATCGAGATCGGTGGGACAGTTGGAGACATAGAGAGTCTCCCATTCCTTGAAGCAGTGAGACAGCTCAAACTCGAGGAAGAGGAAAATGTCTTATTCATACACACGGCATTAGTCGAGTACCTATCTGTCACAGGTGAATTGAAGACTAAACCACTTCAGCACAGCGTGCAGGAACTGAGGAGGATAGGAATACAGCCTGACATCATTATAGCTAGGACCCCTGTCCTCTTAGACGAGGAAACGAAGCAGAAGATCGCCCTCTTCACCAATGTGAAGACGGATTATATCTACTCCAATTACGATGTGAGCACGCCCTACGAAGTACCACTGATCCTAGAGAGACAGGGGATCAGTCAGGGGATCATGAGGAAGTTGAAGTTGAGCCCAGTTAAGCCTGACCTGAGAGTGTGGGAGTCTTTCGTGAACAAAGTAAAGGAACCTAAAGGAAAAGAAGTGAGTATTGTATTAGTGGGCAAATACACCAAGCATAAGGACAGTTACATAAGCATAAGGGAGGCTTTGGTCCACGCCGCAGCCAAACTAGACCTTCGGCTAAAGCTCAGGTGGGTTGAGGCTACAGAGTTGGAGAAGGGGTCCACAGATCAACTAAGGGAAGCCAAGGGAATAATCGTGCTACCTGGCTTCGGGAGCAGAGGAGCAGAGGGTAAGATAAAGGCCATAAGTTTCGCGAGGACCCATAACATACCATTTCTGGGCATATGTTACGGACTTCAACTCGCCGTAGTAGAGTTCGCCAGGAACGTCCTAGGTCTGGCCGACGCTAATTCCACGGAAATAGATCCTGAGACCAAGAATCCAGTGGTCACAATGCTAGATCAGCAGAAGAAAGTGACATACGTAGGAGGAACCATGAGGCTGGGGGCGCAGAAGATCCTCCTCAGGGAAGGGTCGATCGTAATGAACCTCTACGGAGCTAAGGAAGTAACGGAGAGGCACAGGCATAGGTTCGAGGTCAATCCGTCTTACGTCGACGCGTTAGAGAGAGCCGGCTTCTTGGTGTCAGGCGTGAGCGAAAGCGGCTTAGTGGAGTTCATGGAGCTCAAGGGGCACAAATTCTTCCTAGGCACTCAGCCCCACCCTGAGTTCAATAGTAGACCGCTCAGGCCGTCCCCTCTATTCCTAGGCTTTCTCACTTCCGCTGCGGCTGAAGCTTAATCATTACAGTTGAGTACTTAGCCTTAACTAGCTTCTTAACCCCTTTCCTACCTGCGAGGTAAAAGGTCTCCACCAAGCCCGCAGCCTCGAGTGCGGAAACTTGACTGCTCACATTTCCCTTGGTCATGAGTAAGGCCTCACCTAATTCCGAAATACTCCTGGGTTCCTCTGAAACTAAGGCCAAGATATTCAGCCTAGTTAAGGAACTCAGTGCCTCGGCCAGCTTCAGTATGTCCTCAGGCTCATATACTACTAGCAGTTCACCAGTTCTCTTGTCTTCATAACTCAAAAATACCACCTTTACAAAGGAGTTAGAGTTTGACCTCTATCTCAAAGTTATCAACTATATCCCTGTATCTATTCCTTATTGTCACCTCGGTTATACCCAAAGTCTCAGCTATCTCCTTCTGGGTCTTCTTGAGGTCCAGGAGAACGCTCAGGATATAAACTGCAGCAGCTCCTATAGCTAGCTGTCCCTTGCCACTGGTTAACCCCACTTCTTTCACCATGTTAACCAGCTCTGAGGATTTTACTACTAATTGTTCTGGAAGCCTGAGCTGGCTCACTATCCTGGGAATATAGTCCCTGACGTCCACTCTGACCTTGAGTAGCCTGTTAGTAGGGAAAGCCTTACTTATCCTGTCCTCCGCCTCCCATATCTCCTCCTTCTTAACCCCTAGGGTCCTTATTACATCAGGCAGCGTCTTCGGTATACCCGTCATATTGCATGCCTTTAAAACCGCAGCTGCAGCTACGGCGATTAGATTTATCCTTCGCAAATGGTTTTCCTCAACTAACTTCCTTATGATTAGGGCTGCGTTCTCCCTTATAACAGGGGTGACCTCTAGTTTTGCACAAACCGAGTTTAGCACAGAGAGAGCAGTAACGAGCTTCTTATCCTTTCTCTGAACCCTGACCTTATCATTATTCCTCTTCAATTTTATTGCTTTTATTTTATTTTTAGTTGAAGAAATACCTATCGTAGTATTGAGACCTCTGTCGTGAACCCTCAGAGTCATAGGACTTCCAGCGCGCTCCCGAGCTAACCGCTGTTCTTGGTTGTAACTCCTCCACTCCGGCCCTTGATCGACCACGGCTTCTTCTATCACTAGACCGCAGTTACCACACTTGACTTCCCATGTCACACTATCCCTCACTATGTCTTCGGAGGAGCAAGAGGGGCACTTCACTTGGCTTTCCTCCCCTTCACTTTAACCAATAGAGGCTCGTTGGCCTCAATCCTGCTTAAGGGTTTGAGTATCGCGTAAGGTTCATTCACGTTGCCTATCACGTCTAGGACTTTAGCTATGGCTCTTCCCTCTTTGTTAAAGAGGGTCTTCCCCACGATATTGAAGGTTGTGTAGTCCCTCTTCGGGTCTAATTTAGCTAAGACTTTGTCTCCCAGCGTGTAACTCGCTGAGGACCCCACTTCAACCAGCCTAAGTTTGACCACGATAAATCCTAACCGAGGACGTCACATATATACCTAGAGGTTTTAATACCGATGATCTACGGCATCATAACATTCGGAGATCCTAATTGGGGATTACCAGGATTACTGTTTTTAAAGCATAGATAGCTCCCTTAGGGGTTCGCATGTAGGCTGTCACTTCTAGATTTCCCTATACCTTTTAAGGTATTCATAGTTGATATTTCTAATATCGCTTTCCCGTTCTGTTCACTTCTGTGGATACTCCTAAAGCTTTACAATATTCCCTTCTAGAGCTAGAAACGGAGAACCGATCAGTTTCTTTTACAATTTCGTAATTAATATATAGAAGTAAAAACTAAAATATTAGATTAATTATCTTATAATACTCATCAATCTCAAGGGAGGAACTGATAGCGAGACCGTTTCTAGTTGAGGCGGCCTAATTATCAGCATGGATATATAGAGTGGTTAATAATAAGGTCGCATTTAATATGTTGGTTTGATTATCTTTATGTGTGCTAGATGCCTCAGTATTCAGCAGAGCCATACCCTCCTTTGACATTAAGGAGTTGGAGAGATACTTCGTAAACCAAGAGGTCGTGATAGGTAGGGGGACATCCCTTACAGGAGATATACTCCCCTACATAAGGTCAAAGAAGAGACAAAGCCCCAGAGCCCTAGAGGACGGCTCGCTGATTAAGGAGGCTGAGAGAGCTAATGGTCTCATTTACTACGATGTTGCACCGGGCCTCACGTTCAGGGAGCTCATAACCATGATGTCGCTAAAGGGTCTCTCCCCCGCTATTTTCCCCCTTTATTTGGAGGGGACAGTAGGAGGTTTCGTTGCCACTAACGGTTCCGGTTTCGGAAGCTACAAGTATGGCTTCGTGAGACATGGCAAGACGGTAGGGGAACTGAGTGAGGGTAAGGTGAGATTCGGAGCAGTGCCTTACACTGTAGTCGTGGAAACTACGGAACCTTCCGAGTTCGCATGGAGCGTAATATTGGATGAACAGGGAGCTAAATACTACATCCCTGCTTCCTACGCAAGGCGATTGGGCATGAGCGGAAAGGAGTACTCAGTCCTCGAACTAGCGGAGACTCTTCATCAGAGAGTCGCATCCACCCTAGTCCAAGGCTTCTTACCCGTAGCTCTGAGGACGCCTAAGTCTAAAGCAGAGGAGTTGAAACTGGACTTCTTTCAGAAGTCCATAGCTTACATAATCAAATACAACTCGCCCTCAGAATTCACAGTGATTTTAGGGAGAGTGAAGTATGATGACCTGGAGAGTCTTTTCAAGTTCCTGAGGGATAACCAGGACGTGATGCCCTTTCCCTCCCTCTCCTCCTATAACGAGTTACATAGATTGATCTTGAACAAGTTCAAGAAGAGAACCACAGTTCCGAGGGACCTCAGGGAGTTTCAGGGGCTATACATTGAGTCCTTAAAGTGCGTGAACTGCGGCCTTTGCCTCAACAGTTGTCTATCCTACAAGACTACTGGGAAACTAGAGTTCTCGCCTTTGGGGAGGATATCTAGGTTGATCCTGGGAGAGAGGAACTTTGAACCCTGCTTCGGATGCACCAAATGCGATGAGGCATGCCCTGTTGGGGTGAAGATCTCGACCATTACTGAAGCTTTACCTAGGCTTAAGCCCAGGATTGGAGAGAGTGTAGAAACTCCTCCAGTCGGCATGAGCTTAAGGGACCTGGAGAACATGATATTCTCGAAATATAGAAATAAGCCTCCCTATCTCCTCTTCGTAGGGTGCGCGGCTAAGTATGATCCAGAGGGCCTTGAGGCATTCGTGTCTTACCTCTACGAGAATGGAGAGAGCCTGCAGCAGCCTTTCTCCCCAAGGATAAAGCTAGTTGATGGTATATGCTGTGGATTCGATAAATATGTGACTGGAAACGTGGAGGAAGCACGGAAGCAGGTGGAGCGTGTTTCAGAGATCATGAGGAATGAAGGAGCTGAGAGGGTTTACTTCATGTGTCCAGAGGGCCTCTACACTTACACCAAGTTAGGGGGGAAGGGAGGGATATTAGCATACGAAGTTATAAAGGATAAGATTAAGGGGGAAGTCCATACCGGCTGTTGGATGAGGAAGCTTGGCCTTGCGCAGAGATCTGACCAATGTGTAGGTAGTTACTTCGGCTCTTACGAGGGGTTCGTGATGTCCGCGGGCAAAGTTAACGGCTACACCATTTGCCCTTTTTCCACGTATAAGACAGGGGCAATCTCCGTTTACAGGTCCGTTACCTCAGCTCCAGTTAAGCCCAAAGGAGTTGTAACCGCTAACGTAGACCTGGCCGAATACGTGAGATACGCCTTCAGGAGAGCGCTCTCGGACTCCGTGGATCAGCTTGCGGAGAACGTGAGCAAGTGGGCCTTAGGTGGTCCGAGCTTCTATAGGATGCTCATAATTCCTGTTATAAGGAGGTACTTTTTCGATGAGCTAGTCTCTGTACTCAAAGGTAGTGCATTAAATGAGGTTAAACAGATGGGCTTAGATAGCCCACAGGTCCGATCAGCCTTAGAGAGGGCCTTAGAGGAGATCAAAGCTCAGGACAGGAGAAGTTTAGGGGAGGTGCTTAAGAGAGCGGTGTTAGCCTCAAATAAGTTGGCTTACGAGTATAGGAGCCTAGTGGAATCTCAGAGTTTCAGTGAAGTCCTAGTATCTGCCCTGTTCTCCGCAGTAAATGAGCAAGTGGTGATCGATGCCCTGAAGGTAGCTTACTTCTCCTAACTACTCTCTCCCACGGTTCTATATTTTCAAGGGCCCGTCCTTTTCAGCTTCAATGATCGAAGCTGCTATCAGTTATTTTAATTCAGCCCCCGAAATGGGATAAAGGGAAAGAATTGAAGGTCAAAGTCAGATATTTCGCCATACTCAGAGATATAGCGGGGGTTTCTGAAGAAGAGGTGGAAATCGATTGCGGCGAGTTGAGGTGTCTAATTGAGAGACTGAGACGAATTCACGGTGAACGCCTAGTGCAAGCGATCGAGTATGGAATTGGAAACGTGAAGATCGCAGTCCTTGTGAACGGAGAACCTAAGTCGAAACTAATGGAAGGGGATGAAGTGGCTTTCCTCCCACCTCCATCTGGTGGAGAGCTGAGAATAGGCTCGAAACTGGATGTATTGGAGGAGATCAGGAAGTTCAGGCAGCGAGCTCCACCTAATGCTGGCTCCATGGTGGTTTATTTAGGTTTCGTTAAGGGAGAAGTAGAAGGCCATAAGGTCATATCTTTGAAATATGAAACTTACGAGGACTACACAAGGAAAAGGCTCAAGCGAATAGAAGATGAGATTAAGGCTAGATACGGTGATCTAGTGGACCTGAAAATAATCCATGTAATAGATGACTTGAAGCCAGGGGACGATGTGATGCTGATAATGGCCATGGGCAAAGGAAGGGGGGACACACTGAAGGCCGTTCAAGAGACTGTGGAGTTGGTTAAACACACCACCGGAATATGGAAGTTGGAGTCTAGGGATGATGGAGAGTTCTGGGTGATCGCGGGGAATACCAGGGTGAGAAGGGATGAGGAAGCCTAACGCTCTCTCCATAGCGGGTATAGACACTGGAGGTGGTGCTGGGGCCGAAAGTGATGTCAAAGCATTCGAAATGCTGGGGGTCCACGGATTAGTAGCGGTGACTGCTATTACGGCACAGAATACCAAGGGCATAAGATCCATTTACCCCATTCCAGCAAATTCCTTAAGGGAACAAATACGGACCTTGAAGGACGACTTCCAAATAGATGCAGTTAAGATAGGCATGATATATGAGAGGGATCAGTTCCTGGCCGTGAAGGAGGAGGTCGAGGAGTTAAAGCAGGTCGTCGTGGACCCAGTTCTAACTGCCAAGGATGGAACAGCGTTGATACGTGATGTGGAGATCTATAGGTCGACTATAATGGAACTACCTTGCATAGTGACCCCTAATTCTGTTGAAGCCGAAGCCCTATCTAAAGTCAGTATTAGGGACCTTGAGTCTATGAAAAGGGCAGCCGAGACCATAGTGAACCTATACGGAGTTAAGGCGGTTATAATAAAGGGTGGTCACATTTCAGGCGAGAAGAGCGTGGATCTGTTATACGACGGTAAGGACTTTGAGTATGTGAGTTATCCTAGGGTTTCACAAAGAAACACTCATGGAACTGGTAGCCTTTTCGCAGCGGCCCTGACCGCTCTCTTAGCTAAGGGATTCGACCTAAACTCCTCTTTCCTTAAGGCTAAGGAGATCGTCTATCAAGCGATACTTGACGGCCTTGAAATAGGAAAAGGCATAGGGCCGGTAGACCCTGTGAGTTCGCTGGAGCGAAGAGCCATGAGATTTGAGGTGATCGAAGAGATGAACGAGTTAGCTGAGTTCATAAGGGACTCGCCCAAGTTCTATCTCCTCATCCCGGAAGTTCAATCCAATGTTGCCCACTCAATTCCGACTCCATATGTGAGAGACCTATGTGATATAGCTACGTATAAAGGCAGGATAACGAGGTACGGCGATTCAGCAGTTAAAGTAAACCTACCCGCGGTTTTCTGTAGACCGACCCATACAGCTAGGTTACTCTTCTCTATTATAGAGAAAGGAGTCAAAGCGAATACGCTGATGAACATAAGGTTCGACCCCAAGGTAGTTTCGCTATTCAAGGATATGGGAATTGATGTTGTTGAAGTGAACAGGGAGCTGGAGCCCAGAGGAGAAGAGGGCAAATCGATGCAGTGGATCGTGGACTTCCTGAGCAATACCTACGGCAAGATACCCGGCGTAATATACGATACAGGGACTAAGGGTAAGGAAGCAATGATAAGGTTTTGGGCCTCTTCAATGGAGGAGTTCAAGGACAGGATCAAGACCCTGCTAAGAGGGCTCTAATTCATGGTGAAGAAACTGAAGGGGTTTTGTGCTCACTGAAATCTCGTGAATTTATATTCGACTCCTAGCCCTTGGGCTTCACCAAGGCCAAATGTTCCCCCTTCACCCTCTCCACCCCCTTAGCGGCACTAACCCAAATCCACCTACGCTTGCGCAGGTAGGGGAACCTGCACACCCTTCGTTGTCTCACCTGACCTAGCCAGTTATACCCCACCTACGGTGTGAGCTCATGGACTTCACACTCTCTGACTCGACGTTCATAACGGCATAAGGATTTCACGGCTTAAGCGAAACTGTTAACCAAGGCAGAGTATGGTTGCGCTCGTTTCCTATCTCTTCCCTGTCTAAAGGCGAGGATTTCGTTCTTCTGTAAAAACGAATTGAGGGAGGTTAACTTAAATAGTTGATTAGGAAAAAGAGCGCAGAGAGCCATGGGGGCTAAGCACGGGAAATACGCCTACGTAAATACGGGTTCAACGGTAGTGAAGATAAGGATCCTAAAGTCAAGGGAGGAGAAAGACGCAGAGAGATACTTAGTTTTATCGAGGGTGAAGCGAGTGCCAAGAAAGGGAGTCAAGATAAACCTCAGCGATCTACCCCTTGAGGTAAGGGACAAAGTCATTCGTATGTGAAACGCTTCTCGAGATGGCTCAGCCCAACGTAAATCGAGATCAAAACGATCGACGATACTATGAGTTCGTAGACTAGCTGAAGGCTGAGTTCGTATTTGCCTAACTCTAGCTGCCTGAGGACGCCACTTATAATGTAGTAACCAACTATTATTGTCGATAGAGATAGTATGTCGTGCCAGACTCTCAAATCCCTCGAAATTAGCCTTGACACCATTTTACCCACGGCTAAGATCACCACGGTGAATGCCAGGTATGGAAGTATGCCCAGCATCAGAGCTGAGAAGCCCTCCACGCTCTTCGCATTGAATTGAGAGGATATGAGGACCCCGTTGACCAGGGCTATGACCAGAGATATTAGTGAAAGTATAGCACTTATTACCATGATCGGGGAGTTCTCCCACCACTTCTCGACTGCATCATCTATGGACAGACCCCTAACTAGCATGGCCACGCCGATCAACATAGCGAGGACTATTCCTGCATAACTTAACAAATTAAAGATAGATAGAATAGCGATCAACACTAACGCTATACCGGGGATGCCCAAGAAGATCCTGGAGTACTTAGGGTCGCTCACCGCTTTCTTAATGTACTTAGCGAAGAGGACATACGTCTCCTCAACACCTCGGGACTGCTCCACTATCACCCTCTCAACACCGTATATAGGGATCCGAGATTGTATTATGGGTACAGCACTCTCGTCCTCTGGACTGTCGTAAACCACCACTGCGCCTATTGGTTGTACTTTCCTTAGCACTTCCTCCAGTTTAGAGGCGAAAGTCGTGTGGGCCTTAAGGCCTCCGTCAGTACTCCCGGAGATGAAGGCAATCTCCACATCGTTGTTCGGATTGGATTTCAGTTTCTTATATACGTTGTAACTCACAACCATGGTGTTGAAGTCGGAATCCGAGGCCAGATAGTTGGAGGCAATGTCTATGACCCTCCTTACTCCTTCCTCTCCTACTATGGGGGTCTCTATTCCCACCCTGCCCAGGTCATCATCTATGTCAATGTAAATGACTAGGATCTTACCCTGAATCATCGTTGTTTCCTGGGGCTCCATATAGGATAAGGAACTCTTCGAAACTTAGCCTGTTTGACTTCTTAGCCTTCTCCTCCACCTGTCTCTTCTTCTTCTCTAGAACCTCTTGGTCCTTAGCTTTACTCCTGAGCTCACGTAGCCTCCTCCCCTGCTCCACATAGGACCTCATCTGAGCTTGCTTTTCGCCCAACTTCGCTGCAAGCTCAGCGGTTTCCTTCTTCAGGTTTTCCAGCTCACCCTTTATCTGATTAAGCCTCTCCACGTAATCCTTGAGAGTTTTCTTATACGCTTCTATTTCCTTCCTCTTCGCATCCATCTCACTGATTACACTCTTTATCTTATCCCTAATTATTGATACTTCCACCCTCTTCGCCATGAAATTGGCCCTGTCCTCTCCCAGTGATGAGGTGAGTTGCAGGAGCTTTCTCTTCTCTGCCAATTCCTTTTCAAGCTGTTCGATCCTCTTCACGATTTTCTTCTCCTCCTCTAGAGGTAGAGAGGTAGTTTGCAGTTTCCACTCTAACGCCTTAATCCTCTTTTCAAGCCCGAAAACCTCTCTTGGGTCCAATTTGATGCCCTTGGTCGCCGAAAGTCTCTCTTTTGCTTCCTTGAGTTCGTCCAGCAGCTTTCTCTTCTGCTGTATTAGCTCCCTCAACACCGAGGATTTCTGATTATACTCCTCTATTTCCTTTCGGATCAGTGATTTGACTTCTCTGATCTTCGCTATCAGCTCTCCCTTCTCCTCTATTAACCTCTCCCTCTGCTGCCTCAAGGTTATTTTTCGGTCTTTGAGAGATATCACCTGCTCCCTCAATTCAGAAATCCTGGTGTAAATGTCGTTTTCCTCAAGGGGTTTTTCTCCCATCAAAGCCTCTGCCTATACGTTTTCAACCACCACTATAATAAGTATACCCCAATTCTACCTAGGCATTAGATCAGGAGAAATTTAAGGAAATTTGAACAAGTACTCTCTGTTCATTTTCATCCTTTCAGTAGATCGTCAGGATTGCGGAGAAGTGATCCTGGCAGCGAATTCTTGTATCGAAGCGGATCCCATCAGTATGGTTCAACCATCAACGAGTTACTAAGAAGGGGTTAAGTGGTGGAAAGCTCCTGTTTTTAAATACCTTTCTAGAATCTATTTCAGTGAAGCTAATGTCACTCCTCTACGACTCGATCGAAGGTTTAATGGGACTGAGGGAGGGGCATCAGCTCTCTTCTCCATATATATCTTTTGGAATAATATAACAGCATATTACGGATCCACACTCCACCTCGGATCCTGAGTCAGGTGGGAACGTTTCACTGATCCGCTGGACTGCCCACCAGGTGTAACCCGAATCCGTGGTGGGGGACCATGAACCGCCTGAAGGAGAACCTCCAGGACGGGGAGGATATCGAATCGAACCCCTATCTCTGAAATACGAATACTCTCATGAAATCTAATTCGCTAGGAATTCTTCAGGATAGGGAAGTCAATGAGCTGAAAGAGAAGGAGAAAAATTTTTATTAAGCTCGAGAGATTATCATTATTTATAATAAGTCATGATCGGGGACTTAGACCTTAGGGGGGTGGAAATTGAATACCCTAGCTGAGGAGGCTGCTAGAGTGTTAGCTGCAGATGGCTACAACGTGACCACAATAGATTACCCTGAGGAACAAAAGAGGTCTATAGACCTAATAGCGGTTGGGGAGGATAGGAGGCTCGTAATAAGAGCCACTGATAGGATCAGAAAACAGGAGCTAGAGGACCTGAAGAAGATATCAGCGGCGACTGGAGCCTCACCCCTTTTCGTCACGGAAGAAGCGGAGGAGGACATAGCCATAGAGAAGGAGAGCGTGATCGGGATCTCCACGTATGGACTCCATAAGATGGCATCGGAGGGAAAGATATTCCTGCTTAAGTCTAGAGGGGGGATCTTCGTCAAGATAGATCCTCATGCGCTGAGAGAGAATAGGGAGGAAAGAGGATATAGTAGAGGGGACCTAGCTAGAATATTAGGCGTGAGTAGGAAGGCTGTATACGAGTATGAAAGGGGCAATTCGTTAGTCAGTGTGGAGATAGCGGAGAAGCTCGTGGACATTTTCGGGGAAGAGGTGATCGGTGATCTTTCTAAGAACCTTAGAGTAGATGTGAAGGAGAGCCAGGAAACTGATACTGATCTCGCCAAAGGGAGGATAGTCAACTCATTGAAATCAGTAGGCTACAGAGCTTTTGAGCTTAAGTTGACAGCAACGGATATAGCAGCAGTCAAGGAGAATAGATCGATTCTAATTACGCAGGAAACTATAGCTAACGAGTCTTACAGGAAGGTTACAGAGTCGAACAAGATGGCTTCCAAATTGAGGTCGGAGATGATAGTGGTAGCGAGGACTACTAGGCTAGTGAAAGACCTAAAGAAGGAGGGCATAGAAGTTATTATGTATGATGAGGTCCATAGACTCCCAGAGCTGTTAAATGAGGACACAAGAAGTAGTTGAGGGAAAAGCCAAGATCTTGATCCCTGATCCCTCGCAGTACACTAGAGAGGGTAAATTCGATCCTGCATGGTCTCCGGTCTTCTACAATCAGAGGATGGTTTTCAACAGAGACCTATCGATATTAGTGGCTAATAAGCTGAGAGTGAAGAGGGCTATAGATGCTTTAGCTGCTACTGGAGTTAGGGGGATAAGGTACTACTTAGAAGCAGGAGTTCCTGAAGTGGTAATCAATGACATAAACCCTGTGGCCTTCGAGTTAATCAAGGAGAACGTTAAGAGGAACTCAGTAAAGGCTGAGGTCCACAACAGGAATGCCAACTCCCTCCTTAATGAAGTGAAGGGGGATCTCGTGGATGTGGATCCATTTGGGTCCCCTGTCCCCTTTATAATGTCCTCGCTTTCGGCCTTGAGGAACAAGGGGTTACTGGCGCTCACTGCAACAGATACCTCGGCCTTGACCGGTTCCTCTCCCTCCTCGTGTAGAAGGAAGTATGGAGCCATAAATCAGAGACTGAGCTTCCATAGGGAGGTAGGGCTGAGGATACTCATTTCTAAAGTCGTTTCGGAAGCGGCGAGCGTAGACTTAGCCGCTTATCCTACTCTGACTTACTACACTGATTACTATTACAGGGCCTACTTCAGAGTTGTTAAGGGAGCTAAGAGGGCTGACGAGTTGCTTAAGAGGTTAGGATACTACGTCGAGTGCAACAAATGTGGATACTCAGAGGGGAGGTCCTACGTGGATCAGATAACGTGCCCTAGGTGCGGGAACTCGATAATGAGGATAGCGGGGCCCCTGTGGATGGGAGAGCTATGGGATCAGGAGGTGTTAGAGGGGCTGACGAGTGAGCTCAATGAATTCTCCTACCTTCCCAGCTCTCGTCGAGTTCATAAGCTACTTACAACCCTTAAGCAGGAGACTCCGTATCAGAACTTCCACTACTGGAAAATAGACTGGTTATGCTCGATTAGGAAGTGGTCAATCCCCAAAAAGGAAAAAGTAATCCAATGTGTGGGTCGAGCTTCGGCAACCCACCTGGACAGTAACGGCATCAGATCTGACGCCGAATTCGAGGATATATTGAAATGCCTAACCCACACTTCTTAAAACGGATTCTATGAGCCACTGATTCATCTTGCCACAGGTCTGAGGACTTATGTAGCTACCATTTTCGCACTTGTTTATAACTTTACACGAAAAACATGGCACATTCTCCACGCTATTGAGGTTCACAACTATTGGAATGTCTGTGGACATCACCGCGTAAAGGACCACCATTCTTTTGCCTTCCACTATCGTTGAGTGTTTCCTTACCAATCCTTTCCTAATCAACTTCGATATAGCCCTAGCGGCCTCTGAGCCCGGAATCCCAAGCAGTCTACCAACCTCACTCTGTCTTATTCCCTCAGGACCGGCCTCCTTTATCTTCTCGAAGATCATATCTTCGATATTTGAAGATGCTACTTCCATCAAAATCACCGAGACTAGAGTATAATATACGCAGCCCTCCTTATTTACCTTTCTCTCATAAGACCAGTAATTGGCATCTTAGAAATTCGATCTGTCAGCCTCCTCCTCGATTATTAATCCCAAAATCCCCTGAGAGGCACATGGACTCTTAATTCCTATTTGAGGAGCTCCCATGCTAAAAACTGGATAAGAGGTCAACGTCTTTTAGACTGAGACCCTGCTACTCTTCTGCATCGGAGGGCTAAAGTCCTTGCTCAAAGTTTTCTTGCAGGGTTTCGCTTATCCCTATAGTTATGAAAACTAGGGAAGCGAAATCTCTCAGCAACTTCTGGACCTCAAGAATATTTAACTGGGTCCCTGTCTTACCCACTAACAGGGAGACCCCTAATGCAGTTACCTCGTCTCCCGATACCAAATATTCCCCTGGGGACATGGTTTTAACCAAAAGGAACGGTAGCTTCACCGCCGACCAAAGATGAGAGGGAATCATTTCTGAGGCCCTCCTCACTTCGTCTCCTGACATAAGGTGAGTCAGTCCGTTCCTCAGCCTGATCTCGAGTTTGCCCCCTAAAGCGTCCTTAAGAGTAACGAAGTTAGAGGGAAGACTGTCGAATATCTCCCTCACACTGATCTCGAGTAATCTGTCTATCACTAAAGCTCCCTCTTGGCTACTATCATGGCGTGATCCTTGTCATAAGGATCCAAGTCAATTACTTGCTCTACTGAGAAACCAGCCGACTCTAGCTTAGTGGCCTCAGCCTTAAACACTTCCCCAGGCTCCTTAGTCACGTCTATGCTTCTCGACTTGACAGCCAACAGGAGGTAACCGTTGGGTTTCAGGAAGTAATCTGCGTTATGAGAGGCTATTTCCGCCTGATTTGGTTGGGCTATATCGACGTAAATTACGTCGACGTCCTCGACTAAGGTCCTATACTTGCTTGGGAATCTGGCGTCGGCTAGAATGGGATATATATTGGGCCTCCTCTGGACTACCAAGAGGAGTTCTCTGACCACCCTGGCTGAGAACTCCACGCCGTAAATCTTCCCGCTCTCCTCTACTATATCGGATATATGGCTAGCTGTGGTACCTGAGGCTATGCCAAGGTAGAGCACTTTAGACCCCCTATATATGGGATTATACTTTAAGCCCTTCATTATGGCTCCAGCTAACTTGCTCCTGAAAGCGTTCCACTCTCTGTACTCCACGTCTTTGTATCTAACTAGTCTCTCGCCGTAAACCCTATACCCAACAGCTAAGTTCTTAGTACAGAGTCTAGTGGTGCCATCCATGTATTTACATTCATAGATGTTTTCCATCTGCGTTTGTTTCACGAGCTCCACTTCGGACATGGATCACTTCCTCCTTCTGAACCGTTTCCCTCCCTTCCTTTTATCCTTTGGTTTCGCAGGCTCCCTTCTTTCCTGCTCCTTCTTGGGTGGTGGGGAGGGATACTTCTCCTTTATTTCCTCCACTCTTTTATTCAGTTGTTCCCTCAGTTGATCGCCTTCATATCTGCCTGAAAATGCGTCTATCTTGGCTGCTATGGCTAGCTTTGAGGCCAGAGCCCTAGCTATTTTACCCCTCTGCCATCTGGGCGAGTTGTGTATAACTGGATATTGAAATATGACCCCGTGTTTAGGCGGCCTGGACCCGCTCCTCAGCGCCCTGAAGAGGGCCTTCTCGGCACCCAAAACCTGGATCGTGCTTGCAGGCATCTTAGCCAACTCCTCCAAGCTCCCCGCTAAGCTCAGCAATCTAGCCCCCAGACTTGCCCCCACTAAGGCAGTTACGTTAGGCGCTATTTCCTTCATCACTGACTCCACGTAATCGGTTAACTGATCCCTTACGGTGAAGAGGGAGAGTATATTTGAGGCGAAAGACGTTAACGCGAAAATATCGTCATCCGATAGATCAGCGCCCATGCTCCTTTTGGCAACTTCAACTATCTTACGTGCCCTCTGCTCTTGAATACCTAGTTTCTTTAAGTCTTCCTCACCTATCAGGTCCCTGTATCCCTGTGCAACTATGGAAGCGTAAACCCTATGATCCTCGATCATTTTATCCAATTCAGGGAAGTGCAGGCTATACCACTCCCGCAGCCTCTCTGAGAAGAGGTTAATGGTCTTATCTATGTCATCTATGGCTCTCACGGCTTGAATAGCCAGCTGATCCCTCTTTTGAGCCGCCCTTCTCAGCTTCCTTCTGGTCAGCTCCAAGGAGACTACGTGCAGGAAATTGTAGATTTCGCTCTCAGATTCGGAAAAGTTGGACTCCTTGGCAATTTGAGTTAAGTTGGCCCTTAGTTTCCTGGCACCCAAGTGATGCGGAGAGGCAGAGGCCTTAATCCCCATGGCTTGTATCTTAGGAATCACAACCTCGTTCTCCACTACTACCTCATCGGCATTCACCTTCTTCAATAGGTCCACAGTGGAGGCTAGAGGCTCCCCCTCCTCCTCCATTAGTAGCATTTCCACAACCTTTCCTACGTCCTTAGGATTAAGCGAGTAGGCTATGAGCTTTCCCTCCTCATCAAAAGCGAAGGAACCTAGGGCATGTTCCGCCACGAAAATCTTCATGCGATATCAGTCCACCGCTAACTAAACCTTTATTTAGTCCTGGCTTTAATGTTATTTGGTGTTTTGATTGCCTTCGCACGGTTCACTTACCAAAGCCGGAAAGGTGAGGAGCCAGACTCCTAAAATTCAGCCCAAGCCTAGGAGAAAAGAAGTTCCTAGAGTTAGGAACAGGCTGGAGTATGAGAAGAGACTAAAGGCGAAGACGCAGCAGAGGTAAAGATCTCTATATTTCGTTAAGGAGGGACCTGTGAGTATAAGTTAAATGCTAGGTCTAACCTATTTCAAGCCCCTGACTTGGTGAGTATTTGCCAATACTAGTTTTGAACTAAAGTTTGACTTAGAAGCGTAAAAGGGCCGGGTAGGCCCTTTTCAAATAGAGATAAAAGTTAAGCGAAAAGCCCCATATTATGGTACTGGAGAGTTACAGGGGTAAAGCCCTAAGCATTCTGAGCAGAATAGGAGCCGAAATAGGCGATCAGTTAGAGGTGAAGAAGGGCAATCTGAACCTTAAGGGTGTGCTGATGCCATCTTACTCGAGCGATGATTCGATAGTGGTCTTAAAATTGGATAACGGTTACAACGTTGGCTTGGACATCACGGCAGCGGAGACTAGACTCGTTCGAAAGAGGGAAGAAAGGGTCCTCAATCGGCCCACCACGCTCAGCCCCTCCCTGAAAGGGGGAGTGAAGATCATAAGCACCGGAGGCACCATAGCGAGTAGGGTTGAGTATGAAACTGGGGCTGTGAGACCTGCCCTGACTACTGAGGAGATAGTAGAGTTTGTCCCTGAGCTGAAGGAAATCGCTGAAGTGTCAGCGGAGGTACTATTCTCCATACTCAGTGAGAACATGACGCCTGAGCTCTGGGTGTCCATAGCGAAGACAGTGAAAAGAGCAGCTGATGAAGGGAGTGTGGGAGTAGTAGTGGCTCACGGGACTGATACTATGTCCTATACGGCGGCAGCTCTAGCCTTCTCCTTGAGGCCACTCTCTGTGCCAGTAGTCCTGGTGGGATCTCAGAGGAGCAGTGATAGACCCAGTAGCGATGCCTCGATCAACTTATTATCGTCTGTAATACTAGCTAAGGACGCACCCTTTGGGGAAGTCTCGGTGCTGATGCACAAAGAGACCTCAGATACCTATGGACTAGCTCATAGGGGAGTGAAGGTAAGGAAAATGCACACGAGCAGGAGGGATGCGTTCCAATCGATCAACGACAGACCTTTGGCTAAGGTGGATTGGAGGAACAGGAGAGTGATCATGCTGAGAGAGGACTTCCTGAAGAAAGGGGACGAAACTGGGGTAGACGCCAGTTTCGATAAGGACGTGTTTCTGCTCAAGATCTACCCTGGGTTGGATCCATCAATATTAAGCTTTCTCGTAGAGAAGGGAGTTAAGGGAATGATAGTGGAGGGAACTGGGTTAGGGCACACCCCCTCGATCTTCGTGGAGGAGTTCAAGAAGTTGACCAGAGACGGGATCTTCGTGGGTATGACGTCCCAATGCATCTTCGGGAGAGTGAATATGAACGTGTATACTACAGGGAGGGAGCTGCTGAAAGCTGGGGTAGTCCCACTCGAGGATATGCTGCCAGAGGTTGCACTGGTGAAGCTGATGTGGACTTTAGCCCACACCAATGACCCTGAGCAAGTAAAGTCTGTGATGAGGACGAACTTGGTAGGGGAAATAAATTACAGACATATGGTCAATAATTACCCAAGGTGGGACCATGAGTGAATTGGATTGCACTAAACTGGGCCTAAAAGTGGGGCTAGAAGTGCATCAGCAGCTCGATACTTCCCATAAGCTCTTCTGTCACTGCCCCACGAATTTAGACGAGAGATTTGAGGCCACCCTATCTAGGTACTTAAGGCCGTCTTTAAGCGAGCTCGGTGAAGTAGATCCTGCAGCTCTATTCGAGTGGGAGAAGGGCAAGATATTCAACTACCAGGTGTCTCACTCCTCCTGTCTAGTTGAGGCTGATGAGGAGCCGCCCCATGAACTTAACGCCGAGGCGCTCGAAACTGCAATAGCTGTGACGAAGGCCCTTCACGGTGATGTGGTGGACGAGGTTTACGTAATGAGGAAGATAGTGATCGATGGCTCCAATACCACAGGTTTTCAGAGGACAGCGATTGTGGGGATTGGTGGATATGTAGATGACCAAGAGGGGAGAATAGGGATCCAGACCATAGCTTTAGAGGAGGACGCGGCTAGGAAGGTGAAGGAAGGAGAGGGAGAGGTCACCTATAACTTGGACAGGCTCGGCATACCGTTAATCGAGATCTCCACGGCCCCGGACATAAGGACTCCGGAGCAGGCCGAGAGAGTAGCACTGAGGATAGGACAGCTAATGAGGCTCACAGGGAAGGCCAAGAGAGGCATCGGAACCATAAGGCAGGACTTAAACGTGTCCATAACGGGGGGACAGAAGATCGAGATAAAGGGGGTTCAGAAGCTAGAGGCTATACCTAAAGTGGTCTTCAACGAATGCCTTAGGCAGTTCAACTTACTCAGAATCTCGGAGGAACTGCAGAGGAGAGGCCTCGATGAAGATTCCTTAAGGAAACTAGCCGAGAGGAAGGACCTAACCCACCTTTTCTTGTCCACCAACTCTAAACTTGTGAGGAAACAGCTGGACTCAGGTTCCAAGGTAATGGGACTTCGGCTTAAACGCATGGGGGGAATACTGGGCACTGAGGTCTCTCCAGGGAGGAGATTCGGGACTGAGATCGCCGATTACGTTAGGGTCATGACCGGACTGGGGGGGATCTTCCACTCAGACGAGCTGCCCAACTACGGCATAACTAACGCGGAAGTGGAGGCGGTTAAGAGGTCACTGGAGATTGAGGATCAGGACGCATTTGTGTTAGTCGTAGGAGATTACGATAGGGCTAAGAGAGCTCTAGACGTAGTGCTCGAAAGGGCAGTTCAGGCCCTTAAGGGAGTTCCAAAGGAGACCAGAGCTGCACTTGAGGACGGAAATACGAGGTTTCTAAGACCACAACCGGGCTCAGCGAGGATGTACCCAGAGACGGATATCCCGCCAATAAGAATAAAGCAGCAGATTTTGGAAGAGGCCTTGAAGCTAGTACCCGAGAGCCCAGAGGTTAAGTTAAGGCGATTAACCGCTATGGGGCTCAGCCTCGAATTGGCTAAAGCTATGTTAAACAATATAAGATTAGATCTCTTTGAGAGATTAGTGAAGAAATATACGCCTTCGGTTCAGCCTGTTGTAATAGCTACTACTTTAGAGAACACCCTGAAGTTCGTGAGGAGTAAGGGAGGCGATATATCGTTAATAACCGATGAGGTCTTAGAGAGGGTGATCGAGGCTTTGAGTAAAGGGTTGATCTCAAAGGACTCCATCCAGGAGATCCTATTAGACTTCTCCACCTCTAAGTTGCCACTCAACGAGGTTATATCTAAATTCTCAGTGATCTCCGATGAGGAGTTGGAGAAGCTGGTGAGGAAGATTGTGGAGGGTAACTCCGATGAGGTGAGGAGGAAGGGGGAAAAGGCCTTCGGCTCACTCATGGGAAAAGTCATGGGGATTGTAAGGGGGAGGGCTGACGGTAGTAAAGTGGCGGAAATTATAAAGCGGGAGATCTCTAAGATCCTCTCGCAGTGAGGAATTACCCCCGAGGCTGAAAGGTGAGGAAAAGGCATTTGACCGAGTGGGGATGATGTGCTTGACCGCTGACGAGAGGTGAGTCTAGTGGTAGCCACTGACTTGTTCTTACCCATAAGAAGGGGAGGAAAAGTCAGGCTGAAGGAAGAGGACTTAATGGTGGAGCAGCTGCCCCTCTTTCTTTCGTTGTCTAGACCCGACGAGATCTCCTGGAGATACAGGGCCGAGATAGTGGGTCCAGACGGAACTTCCATTATGGTTAACGGCGAAGAAGTCGATGGGGAACTGCTAGTGGAAACACCCGTAGCAGTAACCCAATTGCCTTGGGAGTTCCCAAAAATAGGTGCGGAGTCGCTCTCCCTCATGATCTCCTACTTGATACCTAACACTGAAGGGGAGAGCTTCTTCAATCCTTCGCCTTGGGCAGCTAAGGTGAAAGTGGAGGACATGGAGTTGTCGATGGAGGCTGGGGAGATCTCCTCTTCGCCAAAGCAGACGAAGAGAAAGGACTCCTTTCACGAATTAAAACTTCGGACGGGCTTCTACAACCCCACGTTTCACTTTCAGAACCCCCTCTTCGTTAATTACTCGAAGGAAGTTACCGGAAGATCCACATGGTTTTCTGTGGAATCGTGTGGTAAGGCCATAGCACTCGCTTCACCATCTCCGATAACGCTAGAACACGACTTGGCTCACCTTAGGGCCGAATCCAGGGAGGAGATCGTGGTATTGAGGGGAAAGAATTGGAAAGAGGTGAAACCCTATAGGATCTCGTGGAGTATGAAGAACCCTCCGGTTAAGCTCGACGTGAAACCTGTGTTCAATTTATCCCTTTACACATTGGAACCCTCCTCAGTCGTTCCAATGCTCATGAAATTCGAGGAGGGTAAGCTCAAATTAACCCTAGTTAACATGAGCGACAACGCAGTCATGGCCAATTTCAGAGTAGCTGCGAGGGTGACACAGGCTAAAGTTCTCTATCCAGCTGAAGAGGAAATCGTCCCAGAATTCAACGTGGTTAAGGTTCCAATAAGAAGGTGGGGATTAGTGCACTTGGAGCTCTCGTTGAGACCTCTACTTGAGGGACTGTTGAAGAGGTTCATCCTGTAAGGACTTGCTTGGGTCAACGGATGCCTCGTAGAAACAGTAACCTATGTCGTAACCTTGCTGGTTCAACGCCCTCCTTCCCTCAACGCACAACACGCAGTAATACACGGATAATCTCTCCGCTCTTCCGTTCTCCATTTTATCCAGGACCCCATTCATGATCTGGCTGAATCTGCTGCTCTTAGACAACTTAGCCTTAAGGCTGTTTCCCCTCTTACACTTCACGTAGTTAGACACCGCTGCTGGTGTTAGAGATAAAACTTTAGAGGCTGCGTATATCGACATATGCCTTTCATTGACTAACCTCTCTGCTATCATCGATCTTATTGTGGGTAGAAGCTCCTTGGCCGCTACTTCACAAGGCGTTAACGCTCTGCTGTTAACACTCCTGCGCATACTCAGATCTCTCTATCACACTATAAAAACCTGGATATTATAAAAAGCGCGCTTTCCTTGGATAAGAAATCGTTTGAGAAAGTCATAGGGCTTAATAAGCACCTTCCAGCTATATCAATAGATTTACTGACGGTGAGCTACTATTACCCTTAAGGACTGAGCTTTCACACTTCGTGAACTACCCAGTCCTCACGGACAGGGCTTCCTGCTTTGCAGCCCTACCTTACGCCCTTGACTAAGGATGGAGGGGGGAGCTCCACAGGCTCAACAGTCCCAGTCCTGATCTCTCGAGAATGTTGAGGGAAACATTGTAGTCCCGATCCTAACCACCCAACCGCATGGACAGGAGTAGACCCGGTCGGAAAGGAACGAGTCCTTGTCTTGGCCGCATTTAGCAGAGGTTCGTTGATGTGTTTGCTGGATTGACCAAGAGGAGCCTCTTGCCGTAGTTCTAGACCTAATACCTGACCAAGTCCCTCGACTTACCTATTGGCCACATCCAGTAGCCTAGTCCTTAACTTCCTGTTGGACTTACCAACTAGCGATCTGACTTGGATGGCCTCCATGATTGTCACGTCGTATGCCTCAGTAAGGTCTTTCCCTAGCTGGAAGTAGAGGTACCTCCTCAGGTCCTTGAGGTGTTCGTAGGCTTTAGCCAACTTCACCTTAGCCTTGGACCATTTCCTAGAGCGAGACATTTTCCTACAGAGTTCATGGTGTATCCTCCTTAGCCTGAATAGGACCTCCTCGTATGGCCTAGCGTTAGGGAAATACTCAACGTCACTGGTGACCAGCAACTTCTCTACCCAACGTCTAGGGCGACTGTCTTACCGTTTTTACCACAAGAACGTCAAACGAAGTTCGCGAACGCCCCCCACGCTCCTCTCCGACTTCAAGATCGGTCTCCTCGCACGTTCCGGGGGAGTCCCTGTGAGAGATCGGCCTGACCGAGGTGGGAGGAAGGGTGACCAGTTCCCTCCTGTTCTTCTCGCCCCCGTTGTGATCGCGTTGAGGATCTTCCGACCGCTCTGCGGGTAGGGAGTTATACCGGCTCACCCTCCCTGAGGAACCTCGCTAAACCGCCCGGGAAGCGTTCAGCGACCTGTTGGGCGACCTGAAGGTGGGGTCGTTTGCACTCTGTCCTGTTTCCTGAGGTCCGGGGTCAGTTGCCTCAACTCCTCGGTTAAACCCTTCCCCTCGATGGTCGGCCCACCCCAGGATGGGCCTCACACACCAACCTCAACGTTCGCCTGCATGCGCCCTAAAACGGAGCCTGGGGGAATTGAGCGAGAGCCCAGAGACTGGTCAAAAACCCTGGGAGCTGTCCATCCCCTAGGGAGTGGACTTCCGCCCCTTAACCACTAGGAAGATAAAAATGCTTTACAACTCGCAAGTTTTACAGCCGCCAGCATAAGTCTCCGATACTTCCACCATTTTTTTGTCCAACCTGAGCGATCTCACTTGACCCGTCATCTCCTTAGCAGTCCTCTGTTCCTCCTCTATCTTCTGCTTCTCCTGTTTCAGACCGAAGTATATGACTTGCCTCGATTTGCTCCTGTCCCTATAAACCGTTATGCCCTTTATCCCTAGTCTCCAGGCCTTCGTGTAGACCTTCCAAACCGTATCTACTGTTTCCTCCTCCCTCAGGTTTATGGTCTTTGAAACCCCAGAGTCGTTCCACTGCTGCCATGCGGCCTGATGCAGTAAATGGTACTCTGGGCTAACCTCGTGAGCAGTCCTGAAGAGCCTTCTCATAGTCTTAGGCATGAAGGGATTGTCCCCTATCATCCCGGTTTCTGCTACCCTCTCGATCACTTCAGCCTCGTCCATCTCGTAGCGTTTCAAATACTCCAGGAAGACCGGGTCTATCTCTATGAACTTGCCCACTGCCACGTTCCTAACGAAAGCTAGAGCGAAAAGAGGTTCTATACCAGAGGAAGTTCCGGCTATTATGGATATCGTCCCAGTTGGGGCCACCGAAGTTACGGTTGCATTCCTTACCCCATGTATTAGCCTAAGTTTCTTCAATTCATTGAAGTCCAACACTTCAGCCTCCTTCATCAACTGCTTCACGTATGAAGAGGGCGCCCCCTCTATTCCCACCACCTTGAGTAACTCCTCGAAAGGTCTGGCTGTCTCCCATACATCTCTATAAAGGCTTGCGTCATAAGCCGGGAAGGCTCCCTTCTCTTTCGCTAGCTCTATGGAAGTCAGAAAAGCGTGATAGTAAATGAACTTGGAGAGCTGGTAAGATAAGTAGATCGCATCCACGCTATCGTAGGGTATACCCAGCCTGATCAGCATCCTCGCTAATCCCATAACGCCTAACCCCACTTTCCTAGTCCTCTTAGTGGCTTCCTCTATTTGCGGTAAAGGATATCTATTAGCGTCAATTACATTGTCCAAGAACCTCACAGCATACCTTATGGTCTCCTTCAACCCCTCCCAGTCTATCCTCCCGTCGACCACGAACTTCTCCAAATTTATGGAGCCGAGGTTACAGGACTCCCAAGCGAGGAGAGGCTCTTCTGCACATGGGTTGGTGGCTTGTATCTTACCTAAGTACCAGACTGTATGCCTCCTGTTTATCTCGTCTATGAAGATCATGCCTGGATCTCCTGAGTCCCAAGCGCCTTTGACGATCTGGGCGAAAAGCTCCCTGGCGTTCACCCACTTGGATATAGCGTTCTCAGCTTCGGCTATGGCTAAGGCCTCTTCCACTGTGATTATCCTGCTATCGGATAGGTAAACTGATCCCCCTCTCTCCTCCAATTCCCTCAATATCGCCTCCTGGACCCATTCCTCCATAATTGAGTTCCTGGCTTTAGCAATGGCGTAATCATTGTTGGCTAGCTTAGTCTTACGTGGATTTATTAATGGCCAAGTCTCACCCTCGTCAACCTTTGCCATGAAGAGATCATGGACAGCTACAGAAATGTTGAAGTTCTGAAGATGTGCATCCTTGAGTTCCCCAGTTTTGGCCTTTATGAACTCCTCTATATCCGGATGCCACACGTGCATTATACCCATGTTAGCTCCACGCCTCTTCCCTCCCTGCTTCACCACGTCGGTGGAGACGTCGAATATCCTCATGAAGGAAACGGGTCCGCTGGCAACTCCAGTAGTGGAGGCTACTATGTCTCCCCTAGGTCTTAGCTCAGAGAAGTCGAAGCCAGTTCCCCCACCCTGTTGATGGACTATGGCCATAGCCCTCAACGCATCGTATATCCCATCCCCCTCAGGCGTTATCATAGAATCCCTTACAGGGATCACGAAACAGGCCGAAAGAATGCCCAATTTGGTATTAGCGTTCATGAGGGCAGGCGTGTTCGGAACAAATTTAAGTAAGGAAATCACCTCATACAGTTTGCCCTCGATAAATCGAACTTCAGATTCGCTCTTCCCATAGTTGAACTCGACTTCCGCTAAGAATTTGGCCACTCTCCTGAATAGCATCTGTGGGGTCTCGGTGTAGCGTAGTGTGTTAGGGTCCTTGAGCAGATATCTAGCCTCGAGGACCTTAAGTGCATTATAAGTAAGTAACTCATCCCTGGGATCGAAGTGGGACCATTTACCCTTACCGAAGACGTGATTATAGATCCTGGCTAACACGTATCGCTTGGCTAACTTCTCGTATTCAGGTTCGGAGACTATCCTCTCGACCAGATTCCTCTCCACCAAGTCGGCTATCACCCTTGACTCTATTACATTGTCCTTAGCTGACTGCCGTATATCGGAGATTAAAGACGATATGATGTCAGCAGGTAAGCCTATCCTCTGCAGTTTGGAGAGGGAGAAGTCCTCTATCCTGCCATCCCTCTTAACTACTTTTATTCCAGACACCACTGAGATAACCTTATCAGCCAACACTTGCATACGTAGATTTAGGATTCAGTAGTATAAACTGTTTTGATTAGGCCCTAATGGTATAACCGTGTTAATCAACCATTAAGGTTACACTTCCCTGCTAATTAATAATGGAGAGACGTGGTGGATATGTGAACTACCCCGCCCTTGCGGATGGGGCTTCCCGCTTCATGGCCCCACCTCGCCCCCAGAGGGCTCCACGGGCTCAACCGTCCCAGCCCAGACGGAAACCCGTGCGGGCAGAGGCGCACCTCACGGACCCTCGCTTAGGCGGCTCATGACTCTTACCCCGTCCGCGACTGTTATTGGAATATATCTGAGGGAGGTGTCGTTTAAATTTGGGAGACATCCCCTAGGGAGGGTCTTACGCCCCCAAACCCCGAGAAGATAAAACATTTAAGGAGAAGTCAAATTCTGTATCTCCTTCTTCGTTAGGAAGATCTCTAAAAGTAGCTGATCCCTAACCTCATCTCTTCTGCCTGGTGGAATGATCCCGAACGTCGAAACATACAGGTATCCCTTCTTTACGATTTCGTTGAAAGAATCCGGATCAGTGGTCTTCATTTCGGTTAACCGTTCCACCAGATTTAGCGATTGTTTGACCTTTGATTCTGGAATGAGCTTACCGCAGATCGCGCAAGAAAGGTCAGGCATGACGCTAGCGAAGCTACAGTAGGGGCAGCTAACTGGTGACTTAAGTCCATATTCCTTCCACTTGAGCCTAAGTGTCTCTATTAAGTCCTCCCTCTTAGCCTGGGCGCATTTCGCGTAAAGGAAAGGCGCGAACTCCTTAATCGCTCTGGACAAGTTATAAACTGCGAACTCCAACTGCTCTTGGGTCAATTCCTCTTTATCCTTCAAGAGCTTTACCGATATCATTTCGAACAAATCCTCCTTCCTAGAGGACAGCCTCGAAATTATGGTCTTGGATTTGGGTTTAGTCTTAACGTCACCTACCGCACTTATGAAGGGTTCCTCAAGTACCTCCTTAAGCTCCTCCTTATCGAGACTCAACCTGGAGAGACCCAATGCATCCACTACCTCTTGGAAGTACTCCTCGTATAGCTCCTTTACGTCAAACCCCTTACTACCCGATCTCTTCTTAGGTTTAGGCTCTTGGGCCTCCTTAGGACTTTCCCCTTTCCTCCTAGGCAATTCCTCTACCTTTTAGTATACTTAGCGGTTATATACCTACTTATCAAGAAACTTAATAGGACTTTCAGTTTCTCAGGGTTGGATAACCTGTGCATCCTCAACGTCCTCGCGAAATCGTCCTCGTTCGACGCGTTGTTGCCAAACCAGATCCTGTTTAACCTCCTGTAAATAAAGAGTAGTAAGTCAATGTAGTCTAAGTCCATTTCCACGGCCATATAGTCCTGCTCTATTATCCTCTCTATGAGATCTCCGACGTATTTGTCCATAACGTCCACGATGTCCACTGACTCACCGCTCTAGACTCTCGCGGGTGGATATTAAGTTTATTTAAAACAGGACTTTCGACAAGGCCACATTTAAGGCTTAGAAAGTTTATGCGAATATGCCTTTTCTAAGCGATTCCCCTTAATGGTTGTCCCCATATAATGGGGAGTGACTCGATCGCTGAGCGAGTTACCATGCCTCAGGAGCTCCAGGACCGTCGAGGAATCTTAAAGCCGAGGGATCATGAGTTTTGAAGGGTTCAGGCAGTCCATATATTGGCCCTACATCAGTTCCCCTTGGCGAGAATTTTAATCAAGTTTATTGATCTCAACATGTCTACCAAGACTTCCCTAGTGAGTCACAAGCAGAGTTACTGAGACCTGATACTTCGCACCTTACACCTGTTGCACAGCTCTCCCTCAACGAAGGCGCAGCAACGCGTGCACCTATTCGGTTTCCTGAAGGCCTCTATTGATCGCTCAAATGACCTAAGGAAGTCCAAGTTAAGTTTGAGGTTCTCCTGCATCCATGTTAGCGTTGATGTTAAAATAGGATCAGGGAAACTGATCTCGCATCGCCTGATAATTGACAGCTCTATTGTTGAGATGTTGAAGAACGGTAGTATTAACCTTATTCCGTTGGCGATCAATTTGGGAGCGTAAAGCCCTAAGTAAGGGCCTTCGTCCTCAATTAAGGAACGTACCAGGTAAGCTAGGAAAAAATCCGAAGTGAGAGGAAGGGATATAACGTCGTAGCCTAGTTCCTTACCGAACTCGGTTGAGGCTGAGACTGAGCCATGGAGAGCCTCGTTCAGATCCTCTTTAATGTCATGGACATCGATCCTTTCATAACTGATCCTGATCCTTGAGGATACTCTGCTCAGGTAATCCTCTAATACTTCATTAACCCCAGAGATCCAAGGGAGCTCAACTAGACCCAATTTATCCCCTAGTTTGAGCATGGAGTTGACCAGCAGGTTTCTCCTAAGCCTGCCCAAAACCTCGGTCTTAACGCAGTGCGAGCATAACGTCTTACCATAAATTTTCACTGTGGCCTCTCTCTTAAGGCACTTGGAGCACAAGAATTTAGATCCACTCTCCTGATCCCTCATCTAAGGTATTATTTCATTTCACGCAAAGGCACTTATATTACTTTTCCTCGCGTGAATCTCAGTGCAGAAAGAATTGATCTAACGAGTAAGGGGTCCCTTGAACCTACCCTTAAACTTAGGATTATCATGGCTGGGAGGGACTTCACTTGGATATTTGCTTATATAACAGTGAGAGTAGATAGATAATTCAGGCGTTTAGATTGACGTCTCCTGATTTCCTGAGGCACATAGTGGCTAAGGTGTTAACGCCCAACTCACTGGATCTAAAGCGATTGGACGAGGCTAGGAGACTATTAGGTAAGGCAGAAGCCAAGTATAAGTTCTCCTCGTTCGGGGGAGAACCGAAGAGGTTAATAGATTACTTGCTTAGCCCGGACTTCACAGACCTCATATTGGTCCTAGGACCCGACCTTACAAAAAAATTACTTGATACGATAGTAGAGAGCTTCGACGATGAGCAGATCCAGAGGATCGTATCTAAGATAAAAGAAGAGGTGGATGGCTATAGCACCTCTGAGGAGTATAATCCGAATAGAATGGTGATATATTAATAATAAAATGATAAAAATTAGAAAACGTTAGTCAAAGCTCGGTGTGGACGAGGGACCTCCTCCCTCTTCTCCTTCTTTCTTCCCTTCCTTCCCTTCCTTTCCAGTGGCCTTGGGTGGCGCTGCGGCTATTACGTCGTCTATCTTAAGGATCGCTGTGGCCGCTTCGGAAGCTCCCTTGATCACTTGCTCCTTAACCCTTATGGGATCTACTACGTTCAAGGAAAGCATATCCTCAGCTATCTTGCCGTTCATGACGTCGACCCCAGCGTTTACTAAGCCCTTTGCGTGCATGCTCCTCAACTGCATTAAGGCTGATATGGGCTCCATTCCTGCAGTCTCCGCCAATATCTGCGGCACCTCTTCTAACGCTTCGGCAAATGCTTCTATAGCTAGCTGCTCCTTTCCTCCCACGGATCTGGCGTAGTCCCTAAGTCTGATCGCGAGCTCTTGCTCCACCGCTCCTCCCCCAGGCAGGATCACTGGATCCCTCAAGACGTTCCTGAGCGCGTGAATTCCGTCAGTAACGCTCCTCTCAGCCTCGTCTAGAGCCATATCGTTGGAACCTCTCAATAAGATGTTCACGGCCCTAGGATTCCTTGCACCCTCTATGAACACCATCTTATCGTTGCCTACCTTCCTCTCCTCCACTAGCTCAGCGTAGCCCAGATCCTCGGCCGACGCATCTTGGATGCTGCTTATTATCTTAGCCCCTAAAGCTCTCTCTAACTTCTCTATGTCGCTCCTCTTGACCCTTCTCACTGCGAGGATGCCCTTCTTGGCTAGGAAGTGCTGAGCCACGTCGTCTATACCCTTCTGGCATATTACCACGTTAGCACCTATGGAGGCTAGCTTATTCACCATTTCCTGCAAGTACTTCGCCTCCTCGTCGAGGAAGGACTTTATCTGCTCTGGACTCGTTATGCTTATCTTCGCTGAGATCTCTGGTTTCTCCACTTCCAACGCTGCATCCATTACCGCTATCTTGGCTTTCTCCACCCTCCTTGGCATACCACCGTGTACTACCTCTTTATCGAGGACCAATCCATGCACTAGCATACTGTCCTCAATGGAGCCTCCCTTCTTCTTGTCTATCTTTATGTTGTCCAAGCTGACGTTATACCCTCCTCCAGGCAAGGGTTCGGCTACCTTTACGACAGCATCTATGAGTAGGTCCATCAGTTTTTCAAAAGAAGCCCCTGTAGCCATGAACTTGCTGGCCATGGTGGTATGGAGTATCTTCCTCAGAGTTGACCTGGTCGAGGGAGAATTAAGGTCTGTGACGTCTACCTTAACTCCCATCTGCCTGAGGAACTCCAAGGCCTTAGTTTGGGCTTTCTTATAACCCTCGATTATTATGGTTGGGTGAATATTCTGGTCCAATAGTTTCTCAGCCTTCTGGAGGAGGAGACCCGCTAGAACAACTGCGCTAGTCGTTCCGTCCCCGACCTCGGCGTCAGTAGCTTTCGCAGTCTCAACCAACAACTTGGCTGCTGGATGCTGGATCTCCATCTCTTTGACTACTGTGGCACCGTCATTGGTGATCGTTACATCACCAAAGCTGTCTATCAACATCTTATCTAAACCCTTAGGGCCTAAGCTCGTCCTTAACATTTCGGCCAACGTCGAGGCCGCGATTATATTGTTCCTTAATGCGTCCCTTCCCGCTGACCTACTAGTTCCCTCCTTTAGGAGGAGGACTGGTACTCCGGCCATACCTTATCACCGTTTCACTCTCCAATAGGAGCACTTCTATATAAATTTTTCTAGAATGAAGATGTGTGTGTCCATAGTATCTTCATAAAGCTATTACCTTTGTATGACCAATGTTACCCATGGTCTTCAGGGAGGAGTTATCCATCCCGTGGCAGCAATTACGTGGTCAAGTGTAGTAGGCCCTTGGGCAGGCAGATCTATGCAGGGATTGCGGTACTTCCTCACCGATACTACCCACCACCCTCCCAAGTGGGAGGTTGAGGGGGCGTTGAGGATGACTCCAACGGTATGAGCATAAGGGCTATCTCGAGGGTCTTAGGAACCCCTAGGTACTGTGTCCACGTGGGTCAAGCGTCAAGGTGAGAGGAGGTTCGACTCGTTGAGCTTTGGGACAACGCTAAGGGAATCGTCGACAGTAAGGTAGTTACCAAAGTAGTGGACGAGGTGTGGACTCGCTTGTTCAGGAACTCTAGGGCGTTCCACAGGTAGCTCTTCACTCGCTTCGCCTAAACTGGGGTTTTACGTCCTCTTCTCCGTGAGCGACAGGGATGAGGAGGCTTTCAGGGAGATGCTAACCCACCTACCACAAAGTGGGTCAGCGACGACTACAACGTGTACCTCCCCTTAAGGGACCACACTGTACCCCCCGGTTAACCACAACGATCGCTCCTCACTAGGGACAATAGTTAGGTTCAAGAGGGCAACTAAGGCTGTGAAAAAGAGTTTGGACATGATCGAGTACTCAGTTACGTTGATCCTTTGGGAGAGGGAGTTGATACCGGAATTTGTAACTTAATGACCACACTATGGACACATTGTCAAAAACTTCATAAACAATTCTTGCCCTGAATCGACCTAGATTTTATTATTTTCCTATTCTACTGGATGAAATATATGAAAAGAGTAGAGGACTGGATTAAGCAAGCTAAGAGGGATCTTGAGGAGGCAAAATATGCTAAGCGAGGAGATTATTACGAATTAGTTTGCTTCCTTTCACAGCAATGTGCAGAAAAAGCGGTTAAAGGACTTTTACAATTCAGAGGTATAGAGAGGAGAGGCCATTCGATTTCCCGTTTATTGGAAAACCCTCCTGAAGATATTTTCCAATGCGCGGTTTTTCTTGATAAACAGTATACTCTATCAAGATATCCAGACGTTTACGACGAAGGCTCACCATACGAATATTACACACAGAAGGACGCTGAGGAATGTATAAATTGCGCGATAAAAATACTTGACTGGGTTAAAGGTGAGATATCAAAATGAAACTGATCATCTTATTCGGCTCCAGAGCTAGAGGAGATTTTACACAGTATAGCGATTACGACGTCCTAGTAGTAGGTGACGAAATTCCCAAGGATCCAAGAAAAATAGCTAATGATCTCTATTTAAAGATAATAAAAATGTTTCCCGGGGAAGTCGACGCGGTGCTTATGAATACGGAAGTTTTCCTAAAGAAACTTAAGGAAGGTTCACCGTTCCTCCTTCAGATAATAGAGGAAGGGAAGGTAATAGAGGAAGACGAAGGGTTTTGGAAGGAGGTGCTGAAGATCTATAATAATGTAAGACCTCTTTACGAGAGGAAAGGAAAAGCTTGGCTAAGAATAAAACTATAACAAGAAATCTTCCAGACTCTCTGTGAGAAAAATAGACAAGCGAAGGTTCACAAAAGACTGAAAGCGTCGCCTCTCTGAGGCGGGGATAGCCCCCTTATAAAAAGTTTTTATAATTATCAGAAAATAGATACATAGGCCTCGACTGAAAGAGCTGAGGTCGTACCCTCGGGACTGGGGGAACTCACGCCTGTGGAGAGTGACCCTCCGTAACCCCTCTTCCACACGGGGCATTACAGAACGGTTCCATTCGGTGGAATCTCCGCTGTGGGGGGATCGAGGTCGCTCTGAGAAGCAGGAAATCTCCATCGCGAGGTGGGGATGCCCCGCCCTCGTGGAAGGGGTAGTTCACTTATAGAGCATCACGTTAAAGATGAGGGAAAACGGTATTACCGGTTGTGGGATGAGACATCAGCTCTCCCTCACCATACTAACATAAAACAAGTAGGATCAAATTGCTTTCCATGATTAACTTCTAAGGGAGAAGGAGTAGCGAGAACACTAGTACCAGTGGCCTTGTGGAACGACTTAATAGAGAACAACAAAGAGTATAACGTGTCGTCACAACTATGAGAACTAGTAGAGAATTAAGAATAAGTACTATATTGCCCTGTCGATTATTCCGCCTGGAATCCTATACTTTCCTTATCTGTAGTTCCAAATCATCACCCTGGAGACGCCGAGGGCGTCGCAACTTGCGTTCTTCTCTTTCGGCACCTAATTCGGCACTTAATCGATTATCTTCGGTCTGATACAGTCGTTAAGGGCGAAGACTTCATTTCTTTTTTTATCTACTTCTGATTATTACATCAGATAAAGCGTTAAATAAATTATAGCATGAAATATAGATTTCTAGTAATTTTTGCATTAACTGTGTTATCCCACATTTGCGTTAAACAAAAATTCGTCTGGCGTTAAATTCTACAATTTTCCTCACGAAATAACCTCAAAAATATGTAAAACCAAGAGAGTGCCGCCGCGGGGATTTGAACCCCGGACAACCGGATCACCCAGACACCGTATGAGTCCGGCGCTCTGACCAGGCTGAGCTACGGCGGCAGACGTAAGTTTCATCATATGGCTTTAAAATTTACTCGCATGGCAAAGACCAAATCATTTTTCCGATTGGATGGATGAGGTAATGAGACGCGGAAACCGTGATAACTTGACCTCATTATTTAGTTTTAACTTGCATCATTCCTGACTTCCTTCCCGTCGTGAAGGAGTAGCGGTGGGTTTGCCCACTATTGGTTCAGGGCCATATATGCTAGACCCCGTCAAGCGAACCTCTTGAGGGTTTGTTCGAGGAACTATCGTCTAGTTTCTATAGAAAATTAAAGAGATGAGATACCGTCCCTGATCCCACTACTATTAGACCCGGGGGGATCATTAGTAAATTATCCAAGCTAAAATAATGGAGGACAGTCAGCTGTTTGTCCCTACTCCCTCATTTCACCCGATTTACACTCAATCACGATTTAGTATGGGAGCCCCTAACTGCTCAATACGTCGAGAACAGGTCGCTGAACTCCTTGGAGCGGCATGGGGCTCATATCGCCTTTTAAGCGGGGACTGGGGTGAGAAATCGCCCTTTATGATTTTAGGTCTTGATGTAGTATTTCCTTAACATGAAAGGATTCAACCCTCACTAAGGGGTTGCCAGATCCCCGTTATTTAATTATAGGGGCGTGGGACTCGTAGTGAGTCCCGCTTCCTGCAGCGGACCCGGGGGGATTTGAACCCCCGACCACCGGCTTAGGAGGCCGGCGCTCTGTCCATGCTGAGCTACGGGTCCACGCCAGGTAGCCGGGCTGGGATTCGAACCCAGGTCCCAGGGGCCAGAGCCCTGGATCCTTGACCGCTAGACTACCCGGCTACTCTAAGTGTGGGGATGCTTAATATATAAAATTTTGACCCAGCTATAGTATAGTTACTACATCTGCGGAGGTACACTAATGGACTGGTTAAAGAAGAGGGATGAGGAGATATTGAAGTCTGATGAATATGGAGACTGGGTGGACATAAGGGATTCCCTAGGGATCTCCGTGGTACTTAAGTGTGTTAGCGATTCGTTGAAGGGGATGAAATTAAAGGTGGAGAGGATTAATGTACTATCCTACACAGTAGACGAGAAGATCAAGAACAACCTAGTCATGAAGATCGTCATAATATGCAACAGCACTGTGAACAGTAATGCCTTAAGTTCGCAATTCATAGCCAAGGCCAAGAAAAGGAGATTGGAGTTGATTAACTTATCCTCGGTTAACTTAAAATGCTGCGAGAAAAATTTTACTTTTATCAAGGTTGACGTAATAGTTAGACAACCCCCAAAATCCAGGGAGAGAGTGAGAGTGTTGGTTCCACCTGAGGGTGTCAACGTCTCCAATATACCAATGACACTGGAACAGCTTCTCTCTTCTATAGTAGCGGATGAAGGAAGGTGTCACGCGCAGGAGGCCTACCTGAAGGACAACGTGATCCACGCTAGACTCCTATGCTCTAAGCCGAATCACCTGGATAGGGTGGAATTGATCCAGAAGAAGTTAGAGTACTTTGGGAATCCAGGGATCGACGTGAAGAGGAATTCGACAGTGAACAGGGACGAAGTGCTAGTCAGGATAAATATGGTGAAGAGGGAGAGGCTGGCTCTCCTGACTTGGGGAAACGTGCAGGCATTGTAAACTCCCTCTTTCTTGTGAGTCAAAAACAGATATGGGTTTCTCACCGGTCAGCTTGTTGCTACCCTAGATTAGAAGTGAGAGAGCTGAGGAAGAATAGGGAGACACGTCCACACCGTCAAAAGTATACATGACTTTCTGGAATCCGCCTCTGAGAGCGAGGACCTCTTCCTTCACCTCCCTCCTGTCCCTACCATCTATGACTGCCTTCTTCATTAGACTCGCTATTTCCTGCATCTCTCCCTCCTTCATCCCGAACCTGGTCATCTCCTGAACTCCCATTCTTATTCCACTTGGATCCTCCACTTTGTCTGGTGAATCCTCAGGGAGGAGGTTCTTATTCACTATTATGTTCACCTCCTCTAACACTTTAGCTACCTTAGCTCCACCTCCCTGAGTCCTCACATTAACTGCAACCTGATGGCTTCTGGTGAAACCCAAGTTCTCTCCGACTACCTTAAACCCAAGGGAGGCCAAGGACTCAGCTAGCGCTCTAGCGTTCCTAACCACTTGGGAGGCGTAAGATTCTCCATATTCAAGCATCTCCAGTGCTGTCACAGCAGTGGAGGGAAGTCTATGGAGGTGATGATTGCTTACGAACCAAGGGAACACAACCCTGGAGACTGGCTTAAACGCGTCCTCTTTGTTGGAGAGGATCACTCCTCCCTGAGGCCCAGGGAAAGTCTTGTGAGTTGAGGCGGTCATGATGTCTGCCCCGAGCTCCAGGGGATTGGGCCAGGACTTCCCCACTATTAGGCCATAAACGTGCGCCGCATCGTAGACCATCCTCCCTCCCACTGCCCGAATGTGAGGGGAAAGTTCCTTAACGGGGTGAGGGAATAGATAGAGGCTTCCCCCTAACACTACGAACTTCGGCCTGATCTCCTCTATCATTCTCGACGCTTTGTCCACATCGACGTTCATCCTCTCAGGGTCGTAGGGCATGTATACATGCTCTATGCCTAAAGCCCCGAGAGTACCGAACTTGGTATGGCTGACGTGAGAGCCTGCCTGAACCGGGGCTATCAAGGCCTTATCCCCGCAGTTAGCGTAGACCCTGAAGACCGCCGCATTGGCTATGGTGCCGCTTATGGGCCTCAGATCACAGAACTTAGTGCCTGAGAGTCTGTTAATCAGGTCACAGGCGAGAACCTCGATCTCGTCAACGTATTTGGTGCCCTGATAGTACCTCTTGAAGGGTTTCCCTTCAGCATACCTAGACATCATGTCCGTCATGTAAACGGTCTCCGCCAAGGGACTCATGACGTTCTCGGAGGGAATGAGGTTGAGAGTCTCCTTCCTCCTCCACTTGTTGTGAGACCTAGTGATCTCTAGCACCTTCCTTAACTCCTCCTCATAGTTCAAGGCTGACCAATAGCCTCTAGGAAGGGGACGTATTAAGCTTTGACGTTCCTACCTAACCTCTTGTGCGCTCTTCCAAGTTCCTCGTTCGCCAAGGCTGCTAATAGGTTCAGCTCTCCGGCCAAGACCGCAGCTGCGACTATCTCAGCGAACTTCTTGGCGTTAGATCCTGGCGGGTTCCCAGGACCGAAGACACCCATGATCGAGAGGGCCTCCCTCTGAGTGGGCAGAGAGGTTCCTCCTCCCACAGTTCCCACCTCTAATGAAGGTAAAGTCACCGAGATATACAGATCTTCCCCCCTGACCTCCGTCCAGGTGATCCCACTGCTGCTCTCCACTACCTGCGCCACGTCCTGACCTGTTGCAATGAACATGGCAGCTATTACATTGGCGAAGTGAGCATTATACTGGGCACTTCCCGCCCTTGCGCTCCCCAATAAATTCTTCCGTAAGTTGACCTCATTTACAGCCTCAGCCTCAGTGTGTAGAACTTCCTTTAACACAGAGGAGGGAATTAATGCCTCAGCTACCACAGTTTTGCCCCTACCCAATACGTTGTTAACATAGGACTGTTTCTTGTCGGAGCACATGTTGCCGCTCACTGCAATACATTCAGCCTTACTGAAGTTCCTTTCTACATAATTGCACACCTCCTCAGAGGCTATTGTGACCATATTCATGCCCATGGCATCACCTGTTTCGAAGGATAGCCTCAGCCAGACATTATCGCCGACTACGAAGGGTTGAACGTCCACTAGTTTACCGTGTTTAGTGGTCGACTCCGCTGCAGCCCTAATACCCTCGAGGTTAGCTTGGATCCATCTCAGGAACTCGCCGACCTCTTCCACACTCTTCAGTTTGAAGAGGGGAGCTCTACTCATTGCGTCCCTTAATATCAAGACCTTAGCTCCCCCGGCCTTCGTCACTGCCTTTGCCCCCCTGTTAACACTGGCTACCAAGGCTCCTTCCGTAGTGGCCAGTGGTATGAGGAAATCTCCGTTAGCGAAGTGACCCCTAACGGCGATCGGGCCAGCGACCCCTAAGGGTAGCTGGACTGCACCTATGGGATTCTCTATATTTCTCCCGTAGACCTGCTTGAAGTCTATGATCGTGGATCCTATTGAAGGAATCTGGATCCCATTCCTCTTCTCCACTACTAGGCGTCTGATGACTACTGCCAGGTTAGGTTCCACTAACTGTTCCAAGCGGTGAAACTCTATCTCTCCCCTTATTACCTTATCCACTATCTCCTCAATCTCCATTTCTCGCAGGCCCGAATTTAATTATGTACTGAATTATACCTGTGCTGGAATCCGAAACAGCCCTCCTCAGGCAAGCCCTCACTTCCATACCCTCCCTTAACTCATCTGGATCCACATCGACCAGGGGGGCAACTAGCTCTAACCCCTCCTCTAACTTGACGAGTCCTATGATATGCGGAGCGCTCCTCTCGAAACCCTCACGGGGTTGATAGTTCACTGTGTAGGAGATCAATTTCCCCCTTCCGCTCAGTTTGAACTCTTCGACTCTCTCGCTTCTGCACCTGTTGCAGATCCTCTGGTAAGGGAAGAAGAGGTTCCCACAGTCTGAGCACTTCGCAGCCTTGAGGCTGTAGAAGACCTTTTTGTTCCTCCAGGATATGGAGGGTGAGATCCTCGTCTTACTACACCTCTAGGGAAATGACATAGGAAGAGGTAGCTAAATCATCAGTGGAGATCACTAACCCGCTTCTGGCCCCTTTGACTCTCTTCCCAGGATACTGTCCTGCCAGTTGCATGAAAACCTCAGCCACCTGATACACACCAGTGGAGCCGCCTGGATAACCCCTGGCCTTAAGACCTCCACTGGGGTTGACACCAGCGAGCCGATCAAAGGCCTTACCGCTTTCAGCTAGGCCTGCCTCCTCTAGGATCAAGGCTGCTATTATACTGTAGGAGTCGTGTATCTCTACCACGTCCACTTCTCCGAGCCTCAGTCCAGTCCCTTGGAGCATCCTCCTCAATGCCAATTTAAGGGAAGGTAAGGAAGGGGTATAGTCGTAGGGGGAGCTAGCGTAACCTAAACCCGTTAGCTTGACTGGTGCGTCTGTAAACTTCCTAGCCACCTCGTTTGAGGTCATGAGGATGCACGAAGCTCCATCGGCTCTGGCACCCACGTCGAAGAGCCTAAGAGGGTCGGATATGACTTGGGACTCCACGATCGTCTTCTGATCGACCTTGAACTTTAGGTAAGCGTAGGGGTTCTCAACAGCATTGGAGTGCATCAGAATGGGCCAAGTGGAGAAGTAGCTATAATCCACTTTGTATTTCCGAAGGTATTGTCTCATAAGGATAGCAGCTATTGAGGAGTTACTCACTCCTGCGAAGTATTGATACTCATCCACTACAGTCTGCGAGTAGACTTCATTCATATACTTAGAGGAATAATCAGTCAATTTCTCCACACCCAATACGAGGACTTTCCTGGCTATACCAGACTTGACCATGGAGTAACCCAGAGACACAGCGGCCCCTCCTCCGGCATCACCCTCCTCTACTCTCACCGTGAAGGGAGAGTTCAATCCCAAGCTATTCGCTATTCTCGACCCTATCATCAGTCTCTGACCAGTCAGTTCACCGTATGTGTTAGCTACTATCAACGCATCAGGCCTCACTTCGTCCTTCAGATCCATAGTCAGGCGTTTTACAGCTTCATCAGCCAACTCCATTGCCCCTTTATCGTAGTGTCTCTCCACCTTGACCATAGATGCTCCTGCTACAAAGACGTCCATTACTCATACACCTTTATCTTTTTCGTGAATTTACTATAGATCGAGTAATTTACATACTTCTTTCTATTCAGGTAGAAGGAAGTAGTGGGTGCGATTTTCCTCTTCTCCTCTATGCCTTCCCTTACTATGACGCTGAAAGCCTCACTCCCAGCCCCACTACCGAAAGGCGCTACTAGTATTCTCTGGCCAGGTTTCGCTGCGTCCAGCACTTTAGCGAAGCCCAGCAGGGCAGAGGCGTTGTAAGGGTTACCTATGTAAGGGGAGATCAAACCCTCCTTAACCCTCTCCAAGGGTACGCCTAGTTTCCTCGCGACTTGGACTGGGAATTTACCATTAGGCTGATGGAATACGAAGTGATCGAAGTCAGAGACCCTAAGCCCGGTGCTCTCAAAGAGCAGGTTCACAGCGCTGATTATATGGTGAAAGTAGGCTGGTTCCCCTGTGAATCCCTCGCCGTGAAGGGGATAAGGAGCTCCATCCCTTCTCCAGAAGTCTGGAGTGTCTGAGGTGTAAGATACAGAATATTCTATTTCTGCCACTGAATCCTTCAAATCCCCTATCACGAAACTCACTGCAGCTGCTGCGCTGCTCAACTCTAACACATCTCCAGGGTGAGACTGAGCCACGTCTGACCCGATTACTAGGCCGTTCCTTATCCTCCCTGCTGAGACCATGGACTCTACAACCCTGAGGCCAACCGAGGCTGCTCTACAGGCGAACTCCAGGTCAGCCGCGACACAGCTATTCTGGATCCCTAGAGCATCGAGGAGAATGGAGGAGGTGGGTTTAACCGCATACACCTTAGACTCTGAACCAAAGAATATCGCCTGAATGTCACTCGGACTCACTCCAGCCCTGCTTAGGGCATTAAGTGATGCTTCCCAAGCCATAGTAGTGGAGTCCTCATCTGGTCCTGGGACGGCTTTCTCAGAGAGTCCCAGAGAGCTGACTAAACTCCTCTCCATGCCCCACATTTGGGCGATCTCCTCAACCTTGATCCTATAAGGCGGGATATAGGAACCCCATCCTCTTATTCCTGCACTCCCCATGAAAGTGTCCAGTGGATTTAATTCCTGGGATTAAAATTTGTTTCGTCATATGACTTGAACTAAAATAGACAATTGACGAATGACCAAAAAAAGTTGGAAAAGAACGGTGCGGGCTTCCACCTTAACTGCTCCTGTCTGCGTAGAAGGTCTGATATCTCCCTGGCTTCAGCTTCGAAACTATATAGTCGAATGCTGCTTTAGGGTCACTGTGGTCGCCACACGTATAGACGTCCAGTGTGGCATACCTATACTCAACCCACGTGTGAAGTGCTATGTGACTCTCCTCGACCAGGGATATTACGGAGACTCCCCCCTTCTTCCCCCCGAACTCCCAGCTCTTGGCCTCTACTAATTTCATGTTCGCGATCTTCACTGCCTCTAAGACTACGTTAAGGAGGAAATCCCTATCCCTCAGGATTTCTGGATCCACGTCGTAGAGGTTACCGAACACATGTCTTCCTACTATTCTGTCCTGCTTTTCAAGCACGACCTCCTGAGCCATCTCCTTTTCTATAGCCCTCCAACTTCATTCCCATGATACCTCTTATTAAGTTTTTTCTAGGATGGTGAAGTGAGTTTGAAGGAAATGATTAAATGTCTGACTCCTCCCCGCCCTGGAAGGGCGAGGGTTCCCTTCCAGAGGGCTCATCGTTCCCACCATTGATTCGGGATTACATCTCTCATTTGGTGGGCAGTCGGGGTAGTCAGAGAGCCCCCCACGAAAGGGGGACTTTCATTGCTGGGCTCTAGTCCCTTGAAGGAAAGGAGAGATGATTGGTACTCCTCCCACAGTCTCATTAAGCCCTCAATCGAGCTGGGGAGGAGCGTCATTAGCGTCACTGGCGGATATTCTACGAAAGTGATATCCAAACCTCAAATATAAGGGGGCTATCCATTCCCTTGGCGAGGCCCCCCACCCCCTCTTTTGTAAACCCTAATGGTGGGAACAGTGAACCCCCACGAGGGGCAGCCGGGTGGGTCAGAGGACCACCCCTAACTTGAGTCCAGATCCCGAAGAGAGCGAGGATCCATCAAGTGAAACAGATTAGGAGAATGACAATGGTTGCTCCTTCCCCAGTCACATTAAACCCTCAGTCTAGCTAGGGAGGAGCTAGGTTTTCGCTCTTTTGTAAGGGGTCTATCCTGCCATAGCGACGTCCCAATTCCCCCTTCCCGAAAGGAAGAAACGAGGCAATTGAAGATTCTGCTATTTGATTGTCCGTGAACTAGCCTACTCCACTATCATTAATTACCCCGAGGCGCTATAGGACCATGTGGAAATACGGGATCCGTGGATACCAGTGCTACAGGCCTCAGATAAAGTGGGGGAAAGTGTAAAGCGGATGATCGAGAATCGCGCCTATCATGTGATAGTAGTTCGCGGCAATGAGCTGACTGGCATAATCAGCCTAAGGGACTTAGCGATGAGGATTTTCCTGGTAGTTGAAGAGGGCATAGACGTGCTGGAGTTCGGAAACCTATTGGAACTCTTGGACAGGAGGAATAGTGAAGTTATGACTCCAAATCCCATAACAGCGACTAGCGACGAGGAAGCACTCAGGTTGATGATGAATAAAAGGGTGGGCGCTGTTCCCATAGTCATGGAGAGGACGCTGTTAGGCGTGATCTCAGAGAGATCGATACTACCGTCGCTCTTCGACTCTCCCTCTGCTTTAACTAAGGTGAGCAAACCCATGATAACCGCCTCTGAGGACTCAACGGTTGAGGAGGTCATGGAGATAATGAGCGAGAGGAACATAAGGAGAGTACCTCTAGTTAACGAGGAGGGCAAGGTAACTAAGATCATAACGCTTTTTCAGATGATCTCGTGGATCATGAATAGACTCTCAAGGAATTCATATGACGCTACCATACTCTACGATCCTGTGTTCCCAATTTCCATAGACCCCATAATCAGGAACAGCCTCACTCTGGGTGAAGCATCAAGGTTGCTATACGATAATCCAGGTCTTGGAGCGATCATCGTGGACGACGGGATCGTTACGGAAAGGGACATGATCAGTTACGCATATGAGAGATTATATAAGGGAGAAAGTAACGGCTGATGGAGTGAAACTCAAGGTAATTCTAATCGGAGTCCTGGTATTACTAGTGATCTTGGTCTCGATCTTAAGCTATGAAAGGTTATCGATAAGGATCCAAACCCAGATCTCAGGCTACGAGATCCCCTATAGGGGGAACCAGGGGCTAGTGATCCTTAGGATCCAGTTGAGCAATGGTCTCCTACCTTTCAGTGGCAACTTAAGCGTCGAGTCCAATGGATTAACTAATAGCACAGTCTTCTCCCTTCCCCCTTGGGGTAAGCTGGACAAGGAGGTGCGAGTGAACGTGTCTCTGAACCCAGATAACCCAAGCGAAGTGGTGATACTGGGGAGGGGAATATATAGCTGGTCCTTTCATAGGACTACTATAGTCTCCCTACCTAGGCTCGCCCCGCCCATACCCAATATCTTCTTTACAAGTGACTCAGTAAGTCTGACCCTGGAGTATTTCGAACATATCAACAATCGTAACTTCACCATAATCTCCATGACCATGATCCACTCTCCCTCTCTCCCCGCTGGGAATTACACGGTCTACCTAAAGAATTCTAAGGGAGAGCAGCTGAGCGAGATCGCTGTGAACTTACGAACCATCTCCACAATTACCCTATCCTTGCCATCTTTGAGAAATCAGACCTATTATATTTACATTACCGGTCCAGTCACCTTGACTGGATTGGTTCAGTTCGACTGAGCTTAAACTAGGCCTGGAGATCCATGGCCTTCGTTACTCATGTTAGCGAGAAGGCAGATGAGGATATGCCCATCTACTTCCTCCCGCCCTGAAGGGTTCCCGAGGGTTCACCATTCCCACTGTGGGTCCAGGTTCACGTCCCTCACCTGGTGGGCAGTCCAGAAGATCATGGGACCACCATGTGGGATCATCAACCATAGATCGGATCCTCAGAGAATAGTGGATTAAGAGATCGACCAAGAGAGGATGCCGCTAACTCCCCCCACAGTCCCATTACACCAGATTGAGCCTAAGAGGGGCATCTTTGGCTTCACTGGGGAATACTCAACGAAGACTTGAACTAAGGGATCTTCTCCGCCATTGAGGCTTTACGCCCTCTTAGAATCCCATTTTCTGTGAACTTCGGGGAATGGAAAGGGACTAACCCAAGGTGAGCATCGTGAAAACAGCATGACCTGTGTAGGGGGAGGAAATAGTTTCGGTAAACCCTCCATTTTTGCTTCTCATAGAAATGGATTAGTATAAGGAAGATAGTAGGCTTCTTGATAATTATGAAGATGATCAGCATAAAGATAGAAGATGAATTAATAGAGAAAGTTGACCTTTACGCCACGAATAAGGGCATATCTAGGAGCGAGACTATTAGATATGCGATTAAGAAGTTCCTTGAGCAGGGATAGAGTATATATATCTACGCGTTCCATGTTTATACTCACCAATAAATGCATACAATCGAGAGTTTGGGTAAAATATATTAGGTAGATAAGGCAGAAGATTGTAAACGAAGTGATGTGGATGCCGAAAAGAAAGAAAGTGGAGAAAAGGAACTTAGTGGAGGAGAAGCTGAGAGTTGTTTACTCAGATAAGGAAGTGACGGTGATGACAGCTCCCAACGAAGAGGAGCTAAAGCAAATCTTGCTGGATTTACTCAACGAAGGACCAATGAACCTAAAGGAACTCCATTCACGACTTTCAGGAATAGCAAGCGAAGACAAGATCAGAAGAGCGTTAGCTAATTTAGCGGAGACGGGCCACGTAACGATCCTATCTGACGGAAGGTATGCCAAGCTAGGTGCTTGAGCTGAGCCTATAAGGGCACATCTCCCACATCTTGCTACACATCCTCGCCTGAGAAGGCGTCAATGCCCTGTCTAAAACTGTACACCTGGCTATATTACCCTTCTCTAATCTTATGAGCTCGTAATTGGGACAACCGCTCCTTAATTCCTCACTAAGGAGGTTAATTTTAGAGTAGAACTTCACTTCCTTGCTTGGAGCCTCGAACTTCTTCAATCCTCCCTTTTCCTCCTCGTTATTTACATAGAACCTGCAAGTATTAAAGGAGTTGAAGCACCTATTTGGAGAAGTGACGTCTTGGGAGGGCGTTCCTAAGACTGGAGAGACGCAAAAACCCTGTTTGTAAAATGGACAAACTTCACGCCTCGACAATCTCACTCACTACCACATGAACGCCTGTAACCCGCTCCTCATACTGCTCCTCGAGCCAGACCGGTAAGTGGACCCTACTTATGATTATCTTGGAGGTCTCGGTCTCTATTATCTGCTCTGGGGGAGCGGAGTTCAAACTCGAGCCTTGAGTGAAGTCCTCGACTATCAGGATATCGATCCTCTTTTTAGCCAAGTTAATCACGATTTAAACCTATAACCGCGTACGGGTTAAAAGAGCTGAGACTTGGGATGACTAGTAACCCATTCAATAAGGCGAAGAGGGAGTTCGCCGATCTTATCGCCTCACATTTCAATATATCGAGGGATCACGTATTTAGGGAGATCGAGATCCCTCCTAGGGAGGAATTAGGCGACCTGGCTTTACCACTGAACTCTCTGGGCCTGAAGGACGCTAAGTTAGGGGAAAGACCTAATGGGAGGTTACTGAGGAAGGTGGAGCAAGTGGGCACATTCATTAACGCTTTCCTTAACGAAGGGGAGATGCTAAAGGAGGTTACAGCATCGCTGGACACGGATTACGGTTTTGAGAGAGTAGGAGAAGTCAAGAGGATGGTAGTAGAACATACCAGCGCCAATCCGATTCACCCTATGCATGTAGGTCACTTACGTAACGCGGTCCTAGGGGACTCCATAGCAAGGCTACTGAGGAAAAAGGGCAACCAGATCAACGTTAGATTCTATGTAAATGACTCAGGAAGGCAAGTCGGTATACTGGCTTACGGACTCTCGAAGCTTGGTTGGAGAAAGCCCCCGAGCGAGAGGAAACCAGATCACTGGTATGGACTGATCTATGCCATAACCAACACACTCGTGGAGATCAATAAGGCGAGGAAGTCGCTCTACACCTCTGGTAATTCTGACGAGAGAAGGGAAACTCAGTCTAAACTCGATGAGTTAACTTCTATATCTAAAGAATTACGTGAAAGGGATCAGCAACTGTTCGACGAGATGGCGTCCCTGATTCTCAACGACGAAGATCCTGAAGCAGAGATCTCGAGGATAATAAGGGATTACGAGAGTGGAAACCTAGACCTACGCGAAAGGATAAGGGAGTTCGTGAATAACGTCCTTCGAGGTTTCCTGGAGACAATGAACGGGATAAATGTGAGTTTCGACGACTTCGACTTCGAAAGTGACCTACTGTGGAGCGGCGAAGTCAAGGAGATCGTGGAGAGGGCCATGCAGACTAGGTTCGTAGGGGACTATAAGGGGACTAAGGCCCTATTTCTTCAGGACTTCTTAAGCAAGGAAGTAAGGGAGAATCTCAGGATACCCTCACAAATGGAGGTCCCGCCTCTGGTGCTCATGAGGAGTGACGGAACTTCGCTCTACCCAGTCCGAGATCTGGCCTATACTCTCAGGAAGTTCAGGGAATTTAACGCTGATGTGGTAATAAACGTGATAGCGGAGCAGCAAACCTTACCTCAAACGCAGCTCAGAGGGGCCTTATACCTATTGGGTTTCAGGAGAGAAGCCGAGAACTTAATCCATTATTCCTATTCAATGGTGAATCTTCAGGGGATGAGAATGAGTGGGAGAGCCGGAAGATACGTTACCGTTGACGATCTCCTCTCGATGATTAAGGAGAGGATTAAGCAACTAGTGGAGTCCAGGAAGGGGGAAGCAAGGAACCTAAATAGTCTGGCCTCCGCAGCACTACGCTACGCTATGCTCTCGATATCAGCCAAGAAGCCTCTGAGCTTTAGTGTTGAGAGAGCGACGGATTTAGAGCAGAACAGTGGACCCTATCTTCAGTATACTTACGTAAGAGCATATAATATTTTGAATAAATCTACGGAGAAATTGGAAGTCGAGAGAGCAGATCCAGGAGATCTCGTGGGAGAGAAGAGGAGGATATTAATTCAAGTGTCCAAGTTCCCTGAGGTAGTGGATCAAACCTATTATACTCTCCAGCTAGAGACCCTGGCCAATTACGTGAAGGATTTAGCCGACTCCTTCAACAGGTGGTACTCAAGCGAGAGGGTCCTCCAAGAGGCGGATCAAGGCAAGAGAATGACCAGACTGCTGTTAGTGAAAGCGGTGGAAACAGTCCTCAGAAACTCTTTTGAAGTGCTAGGCATAGATCCTCTAACCAGAATGTAGAGGACCCGTAGCTCAGCATGGATAGAGTGCCGGCCTCCGGAGCCGGTGGTCCCGGGTTCGAATCCCGGCGGGTCCGCTGGATATGACCGCTATACGGATAGTCTTCCGTAGGGTCAAAAGAAGAGTTGAAGGACGCTCTTGCCCTTCCCCAGTTCCGTGAGGTCCTAGATCTAGCTGGAGCGCGCTGCTAGAGTGTTAACAAATAGGCCCCACTTAGGCGGGCAAGAAGTAGTGCCCATACTCCTTAGGACACAGGACTAATGAAGGCACCTCTCAGATCGTAGAAAGTGAAACCATTTATGCGCACGTTGACCCACTTGCCCAAATCGTTGGCTCCATCAACTACGACTGGAATATAGTTAGGAGTTCTGCCTACTATTGAACCTTTCCTCCCAAACTCTGTGGTGAGGACGGTGCATATGGAACCTAAGTACTCCGAGTGTATCTCAGAGGAGATACTCTCGTAGAGGAAGTTAGCTCTTCTCATTCTCGACTTCTTCACCTCATCAGGTACTTGCCTCATTCTAGCGCTCTCAGTGTTAGGCCTTATGGAGTACATGGCCAGGTGAACTCTCTCGAATCTGAGTTCCTCCATCAAGCGTAAAGTATTTCTGAAAGCCTCCTCGTCTTCCCCTGGATGACCCACTATTATATCAGTCGTGATATTCACACTCGGTATTCTTAACCTGATTTCCTTGATCATTTCACTATATTCCTCTACAGTATACCTCCTGTTCATGACCTTTAAGACCCCATTGTCGCCGCTCTGCACCGGTAGGTGCAAGAACTTGTAAACCCTTTTAGACTTCAGGACCTCTATTAGGCCGTCTAGTATTCTAGGCAGGTGCTCTGGATTCATCATGCCAATCCTTATCATATAATCCCCCTCCACTTCTAACACTTCGTTAACAACGTCTACCAGCGTAACTTCACCCCTTTGGTCTAAACCGTAGGTAGCGGTATCTTGCCCTGTCAACTCTATCTCCACTGCTCCCCTCCTCACTGCTTCCTGCACCGCCTCCTTTATGGCTCTCAGTGGATAACTCCTCAGTAACGTCCTGGAGAGCTTCGTTATGCAGAAACTACAGCTGGAGGCACATCCGTCCTGGATCGGTATAATCGCTATTTTGCCATCGATCTTCCTCGGCATTGTAATAGGTTTTTCCGGTCTCAAGAAAGCCTTCTTCTCTCTTGATATCACTGCTTCTACAACTCTGTTAATCGCCTGAGGACCTACCAGCGAGGCCCCAGGCGCCAAAAGGCTCACTGTGGCGGGCTGAGATCCAACCATACAACCTGCTACCACTAGCTTCTTAGTCTTTCTCGATAGTTCGCTGATCCTCTGTTTCATCCTCTCCTCCGTCTCTAGTCTGACTACACAGGTGTTCAGGATCGTTACATCTGCCTCCTCCTCATCCTGGGTGACCTGAATACCTGCATCCTCTAGCAAGGTCTCCATGGATAGACTATCGCCCTTATTGAGGGTACAGCCGTAGGTCTCTATGTAGACTTTCACACTCGATGAAAACGGGTGTTACCTTTTTAACTTGGCGGTTCTAAAGGAAGTTAGATCACGTTGGCGACAAACCAAGAGTATCTCAAGTTGCTGGAGAGGTTATACTCCAAAATCCCGGATAAGGTCTCCAAGTCTGGCTACCAAGAACTTCCTAAACTCATCATTATGAACATAGGCAGTAGCACCATAATCAGGAACTTCGCGGAGTTCGCTGATAGAATTAGGAGGGATCCCAAACTATTAATGAAGTATCTACTCAAGGAGCTAGCAGTCCCAGGAACGCTTTCAGAGAACGGTCAGCTTGAGATCCAGGGCAAGTTCTCTTCTTCTGCAATTAACACGCTAGTGGATAGGTTCATTAAGGGTTACGTTCAATGCCAAACATGTAAGAGCTTAGACACTACACTGAAAGTGGAGAGGAAGGTTTGGTATATCCAATGCCTAGCTTGCGGCGCAGTAACTACGGTAAAGGCGCTCTGAATGTCGGTTCTACTCAAAGTGATCAAGGAGGGTAATACCACTTTAGTTAACGTTTGCGAGAAGGAGCTCTTAGGCAAGGTCTTCGTAGAAAGGGGGATCGTTCTCCATGTAAACGAGGAATTCTACGGTGGGGAGGAGGTTTCTGAGGATGAGGCCTTCGCCTTATTTGACTCTGCCTCAGTGGTCTCGTTGATTGGGAATAGGATAGTCGACGAAGCAATAAGTAGAGGCTTCGTGCTAAGGGACTCCACGATAAAAGTGGCAGGGGTGACCTTTGCTCAGATATATAATGTATAGGGATCGACTCGAACTACAGTTCATGGAAACCTGTAAAACTCAAGGTTAGGATTTGGAAGCGCCTACAAGAATTTGGTATGCTTTCACACTAATTTCCCTCTGTGAGGATTGAGGAATAAAGGGGAGTCGGAGTCGTCGCTTTCCTAACTTATAGCTGGGACTCCTGTCGAGTCTAAAGGGTATCCCCTACAATTACATGGAAGTTAAAGGTAAAAGCGTGGCACCATTTCACGAGGCCAGTGAGAGTTCTAGGGCTGGCTATCCCTCGAGTGGTCTCCTGAGTCTTCGCCTGCTGAATGTTGATATAGTGATTGATTTTGTATCAGCTCTCTCCAGATCTCTAGCGAGTGGAAAAAGACGAGTTCACACCATTTGTCCCTATGCTATCATTTCATTTCGTTCAATCGTGATCAAGCGTGGGGTTAGCCCTCAACCACCTACCCGACTTAAGGACGAACGGGTCATGGGACCTGAGCCCAATGGCACGGGGCTCACATTCCCGTGATCCCACACCTTTGCTATAGCCCACATAGGTGTGAGAGGATCATCTCTTCATCATTAAAATGAAGACGTGTATACTAGTAGGAGAAGTTGTAGTTCCACTCGCCCGTAACTCCGTCCGCTGCCAGTGAGACGGGGACATGATGTCGTCACTAAGCTAGTTATATTTGTATGATGAGTATTACACATAGGTAGGAGGCCTATCTTCAGGGAAGAGTTGTCCGTCCTGCGGTGGTTATTGCGTCGTGCGGTGGGCCCTTGGGTAGGCAGAGGTTCCTGTGCAGGGATTGCAGTACTTCCTCGCTGATGCTACCTATCACTATCCCGAAGGGGAGGTTGAGGAGGCTTTAGGATAACTCCAACGGTATGAGCATGAGGGGCATTTCTCCAAGAGCTTCAAGAGCAAGAGTGCAGAAGACGTCAGAGGGTTTGGGTTATCTCCTGAACCACCTAGAGTTTATGGCTCTACGCTGGGTGAAATAGGCTATAGAGAGACTGAAACTACCATAAGGAGACAAGCATAACGAAGAGCTCAAGATCTCGCATGGATGATTTTTAAAGCTTAACGGAACGTATAACTCGGTGAATAGTTGCCTAAAAAAGGTAAGTTCACGGAAACATCAAAGGAGCTAATGAGACCAGGAGAGGGAGAAGTCATATGCGTAGTCAAGAAAATGTTGGGAGGAGAACATGTAGTGGTAGCTTGCCTAGACGGAAAAGAGAGAGTGGGACGAATACCTGGAAGACTGAAGAAGAGGGTATGGATCGGAGAGGGCGATGTGGTATTGGTAGCTCCTTGGGACTTTCAATCAAACAAGTGCGATATCCTGCACAAATATGGAAATGATGAAATAAAGAGGTTAGAGGAGGAGAACTTAGTAAAGAGGGAAGTCTTGGATGAGTTAAGGGGATAGGTTTGTTTAAGGCGAGGAGGACTAAGGATGAGAAGAGGTTTAAAGATGAGGACCTTGTAAAGGTAGTAGACGCCGTAATAGACGCGAGGACATACGTCACCCTCATGGAAATCAAGAGTAAGTTGAGGCTTAGCTACATTGGGGGACCGCTGAGTTCAGGAAAGGAGTCCAGGATCTACTATGCCAGAGACGATGAGGGCAGAGAGTATGCACTTAAAATCTTTTACACTACCACAACGAATAAGAGGGTCATTAGGAGATACATAGGTGGCGACTCTAAAGTCCCACCTAAGGCAGTTTCCACTAGGAGACTAATCGAGATATGGGCGAGAAGGGAGTTCAGGAACCTTCAGCTCCTAAGTAAGGCAGGAGTTAACGTGGCCAAACCCCATATCGTGAGAGGTAACATCCTCGTCATGGACTTCCTGGGCAAGGAGGGGATGAGATTCCCGTTGTTGAAGGAACTAGAGGTAGTAAACGCTGAACTCTACAAGGAGACATTAAACCAGGTATTTAAAATGGTTAGGGGCGCTAAATTGGTTCATGGGGACCTCAGCGAATACAACGTCATGGTCTTTGAGGAGAGGCCTTACATAATAGATGTGAGTCAGGCTATGGAGCTCGCTAAGGAGGATGCTGTGGAAATACTGAGGAAAGACCTGGAGAACTTGAATAACTTCTTTTCCTCAATGGGGGTAGAGGTGATCCAGGTAGAGGAGATCATGAGGGAGTTACTGGGGGACGAATATTGACCTTCATAGGGATCCCCGACGATAAACTGGAGCTGATCAGGAAGTTCGCCTCTGAGATCCGAAAAGTTAAAGACGTGCTGATAACCGTGGACGAGAAGAGAAAGGTGGTCACGGTAAGGCCTGCAGGGGATAATGTATATGACGCTCTGAAGGTGGAGAGTGCCATACTAGCAATTACATATGGATTTAGCCCGGAACAGGCCATGAAGCTACTGGGAGAGGACTACTCGATGCAGGTCATCGATTTAAAGGACTTCACGAGAGATCCTCAGGCCATGAAGAGGCTTAAGGGGAGGATAATAGGGAGCGAGGGTAAGTTCAAGCGATCACTACAGGAGTATACGTCCACCGAGATTGTAGTAGGCGAGAGATATGTGGCCCTAATAGGACCTTATGATCAAGTGGATGTAGCCAAGTCCGCAATAGAGATGCTGATCAACGGCGCAGATCACTCGAAGGTCTACAGGTTTCTAGACAACGCAGAAAGAGCCCTACTGGAGCGTAGATTTTCTCTGTTAAAAAGTAACAAAAAGTTTGATTCTATTTAGCTAATATGGAGACCTCACGCATGGCCTCCTCGGGCTTCATGCTGTATTTAACTATATACCGCTTCACTAGCTTGTAGCTCTCTGGGTCCTGAACCACACTGGGTATTCTACTGAGTCTACTCAGGTAAGACGATCTCCTCATAATTTCTTCGCTGGCCTCGTCTAAACCTTTTCCCATTTCCTCAAGTCTAGCCCTCATTACTTTAGCTGAATCCACTTCCAACCTGTGCTGGTCTAGCTTAGGATCCCAAGTGACCGATCTCCTGAAGTCATTCCACTCCACAATTTCATCTATGGCCACGACCCTCCTCTTCAATTCGATCTTTCCGTCCCTGGTTACTAGGGGAAGTCTCCTAATGGTTATACCTAAATTCATCATGGGTATCCACTCCTGTGGAATGTTAAGTGGGTTATTCATGAGCCTCTTGACTGCGGACTCAATGTCGTAGGCATGGAATGTTGTAGCTCCGCCGTGTCCCGTGGAGATGGCCTGGAACAGTACATAGGCCTCGGCCCCTCTTATCTCGCCCACAACTATTATGTCTGGCCTATACCTGAGCGAGAGCTTAACTAGGTCCATTAGCGAGATCTCCTTACCCGTATCCCCATAGGCCTGCCTAGCGGTGAGCTGAACCCAGTTGTCCTGAGCTAGTCTGAGCTCGGGGATATCCTCTATGGTGACGACCTTATTGGTCTCCTTCACCAGGTTCAGAATTGTATTGAGTATCGTAGTCTTTCCAGCACCAGTCACCCCCATCACCATGAAGGTCATCCTGAGGTCTATCGCATACCAAAGATAGGCAGCGACTTCTGGTGACATCACACCACTTATTATGAGGTCCAATATGGTTATGGGTCTCCCGGCAAACTTCCTTATGACTACACTTGATCCCTTGACTGATACTTCCCTCCTGAAGGTGGCAGCTATTCTATCCCCCTCGGGCAACATTCCATCAGCTATGGGAGAGGCAACAGATATGGTTTTCCCAGCTAGGTAAACTAGCCTAAGCAGAGTTTGATCCAATAGATCTTGACCATTGATCGGCTGGTTTACAAGAGATAACTTGGCGAAGTTAATATTGGTGGGTATGTATTCGTATTCCCTATGGTATATAAAGACCGGAGAGCTCAGTCCATTTATCGATATATCCTCGATATTCGGGTCAGAAACCAGGGGAGTGAGCAGATTGAATCCGAAGACGTTACGTAATAAGTAATACGTAGCCACCCTAGCGGGTATGCTTAGTATAAGCCTATTACCTGTGAATTCCGCTATCCCCTTGCTTTTCAGTGAAACTTCTTTCACTACGTTCGCCACATTTATCTCTTTTCCTTCCTCAAGTAATCTTCTCTCTAGCTCTTTTATATATTTTAAATATATTAAAATGGAATTTTGATCTAATGGTGGTTCTATGATTACGTATTTATTGGTTCCCCTCTCCCTGTCTGTGGATATGAAAACGTGCGGATTAGGTATGTTAATATCGACTTTCTCGTTCACAAAGTCAGACTTTATTTGAGGGGGGATCTTGGAGAAGAGATCCAGCTCATAGTCTCTGACAGACTCTATTATCTCTTCCTCAGGAGCTGAAACCGGGTATAAAGTAAGAGGTAGTCTTGAAAGGAGAGCATCCACCGGTTGTGCCTGTTGGACACTTTTGCTGAATATGGAGCTGAGCTTACCTAATTTCTGAGGCAATGCTGACATAATTGCACTAATTTTATATAACGCGTCACTCATAAAAACTTTGTTGAAACCACATACTACAGACTGGCCGTTAAAAATTTGTTTATAGCCTCTTATCTTCTTAGGGGTTTGGAGACGGAAGATCACCACTGTGAGGTGGTGGACGGATAGTCTCAAAGTTTAAGGAGGACTCTCTAACGCTCTCTTAATGAGAGTCACGGACGGGGTAAGCGCCACCGAGGCGCCCAGGTTAAAGTGAGGGTCCGTGAGGCGCGCCTCTGCCCCATGGACAGCCCGTGCAGACATGATTACGTCCATACCTTCAGGGCTGGGAATGTCAAGCCTGTGGAGCCCTCCACCCTTGGGCGAGGCGGGGCCTTGAAGCGGGAAATCGTGAGTAGGGAAGTCCGCAAGGGCGGGGTAGTCCACGAAATTTTGATACAGAGAGCGATTAGGAAAGAGGGAAAGTTAATGGTTTAGACACTCAAGGACGGTGAAATTTGATCATAGAGGAGTGTTAGGGAATGTGTACAAGACACCCATATATTAGAAGACGGCATGTATCGAACGTCTTTGAAAACTGACGTGGAGGAGGTGTTCTGGAAATCTTTGAAAACTAATAGTCTAAAGAGTAAATAGTAATTTAATATAAAAATTGAAATTATAAGGAAAGAAAACGAGGCCTAATTGGTCTAAGCGTAACGACGGGGGGGGGGGAAGATATCGAAACCCCATACCCAAATGCGGCAAAACTAACCGGGAATGTATAGGAGACCTGATATTTCCATAAAGGTTTGGCCTAGAGCAGCAGTTAGTTCATCGGAGTGGTAAATACGAGTGGAAGTTTGAAGAGAGCTTAAGCCATAAATACAGTTAGATTCGCATATATCATCATCCCTATTAAGGGAAAGGGTTCGTATCACTCGGTCTAACTCAATTTAAGCCATAGAAGGTCACAAGTCAGCTCTAAGGGACAATGATTAGGCTGCTATTCGACAAGGGATGCCCTAACTGCGGCGGTCTCATAGATGATGAGAGAGTAAACAACGGCCTCCCCTGTTACTCATGTCTTCCAATATCCTCCAGCTCCTTTACGCTAAATCCCATGGATAGGGTGAGGTCGATTTACGGTCTCCTAGTGGAGTATAGCAACCTTAGGGCATATTGGCGAATCTATGATTTCGTAGAGCAGAGCAACGCCCTGATCTCTTACTTCAAGGAGATGACCTCATTCTATCCCTGGGGGCTTCAGTCTTATTGGATCAGGAGGTTCGTGGAAGGAGAGAGTTTCTCCATGTCAGCCCCAACGGGCCTGGGTAAATCCACTACATTGATGGTACTAGCTTCGTATGTAACGAATCACGGAGGTAACGTGTACTACATAACCCCCACTAGGTCTTTAGCGGAACAGACGTGTAAGAAACTGAACGCTTTGGGGGTCGAACACAGCTGCAACGAGTACAGCGGAAAAAGGCTCACAGTCACGACGTTTCAATACATCAACTCGAAATTCGATAGACTAAAGGACATGAGGTTCGACTTGGTGGCTGTAGACGACGCTGACGCTATAATAAGGAGCGGAAAGACTACTGAGCGAGTAGCCAAGATCCTGGGAATAAGTGACGAAGTAATGGCTAAAGCCCTTATGTTAGTTAAGTTAAGGACTAAGTACCGTTATTATAAGGTGACCAAGCCTGAGGAAGCAGAGGCTATACAGGAAGAGATGAATAGGACAGCTATGGACCTCTTTAAGCATAGGCACGAATTCTCTCAGTTGATAGTAGCCAGTGCTACAGCTAGACCGAAAGGGAGTAAGCAGGAGGCTCTGAAGTACGCGTTGGGCTTCGAACCTTCCACGATCCAATTTTACATGAGGAACGTAGTGGACTCCTATGCTTCATTAAGGGACTTACCTCAGATCGTTGAAAGGGTGGGGAAAGGAGGACTGATCTTGGTCTCCAAAGAGTATGGTAGGAGTAAACTAAGGGAGATCAAGCAACTGCTCTCAGAAATGGGAGTTAAAGCGGAATTGGCAGTGTCGGGTAGGAAATTCATGGAAGGTTTCTCATCGGGGGAAGTCGACGTACTGATAGGGACTTCCTCGTACTACGGCATCGCTGTCAGAGGACTGGATGAACCGTTGAGGCTCAGATACGTGGTGTTTTACGGAGTCCCTAAGAATAGGATGAGAGTTAAGGACGCGGTTAAGAATCCGCTCACACTAATCAAACTATCTAAACTCCTGAAGCTCGAGGCCCAAGATTTGGAGAAGAGGATCTTGGACCTATCGCCCCTGGAGTTCCAGACATTAAGGATAGCTATGAGGGTTAACGAGAGGATGGAAGGTAAACTCGGCCAGATACAGACTTTGATGATGCATGAACAGAAAGATGTGCTCAAGGTGGTGGAAGATCTCAAAGGTAAAGTAACGGGGGACTCCTTTGTTCTAAACGTAGAGGGTAAGGAGCCATACTTGGACTACCCTGATCCATTAACGTATATCCAAGGAACTGGAAGAAGTAGCAGGCTTCTCAACGGTAAGCTAACTAAAGGCCTGTCCGTGACCCTGATCGATGATGAAGAACTCTATAAGATACTCTTAAAGAAACTCTCATACTACGTGGATCACGTAGAGGCAGTTGACTTCAGGAGTGTGGACTTGAATCACTTAAAGAGAGAAATGGAGAGCTCGAGGACTGGAGAAGGTAAGTCTTTCACCCTTAAGACTTCATTACTAGTTGTAGAGTCGCCCACAAAGGCTAAGACCATAGCCAAAATGTTTGGGAGTCCTGTAAGGAGGTATATTGGTGACGTAATAGTTTACGAGACTATCATATCGGACGAGGAGAGATCGACAACTAGATTAGTTAGCGTAGTAGCCACAAGGGGTCATATCACCGACCTCACCCTAGATGAGATGGGAGAGTTCGGTGTAATGATAGAGGACGATAAGATCAGCCCGATATACTCCAGGCTCAGTAGGTGCTCTAGGTGCAGAAGGGTTTTAGCTACTGAGTCTGAGAAGTGCTTTTACTGTGAGGGTGAAACGATCCCCGTTTCCTCAGGGATTATTGATGCAATAAGGAAAATCGCATTGGAGGTAGATGAGGTCTTGATAGCCACGGACCCAGACATAGAGGGAGAGAAGATAGCATATGACGTCCAGGCCTACGTAAAGCCTTACAATCCAAATGTTTTCAGAGTTAAGTACCACGCGGTTACCAAGGACGAAATCGTGAATGCGCTTAGGAACATGGAGAGGGTGAATAGACAATTAGTTGAGGGTCAGGTTCTAAGGAGGATAGAGGACAGGTGGATCGGCTTTCACCTAAGTAAAGTCCTGAAGGCCGTATTCGAAACTAGAAACCATGGCGCAGGTAGAGTTCAAACTCCAGTGCTTGGATGGGTAGTGAAGGCCACATTGGACTATAAGAGGAACCTAGGCTGGATCGTGACAATCGGTCTGCCAAATTTGAAGCTCCTTGAGAAGTTCTTCAGAACCAAGACCGAGGCTCAAGCGTATTTGGACAAGGTGAACTTGGTCTCGCTACAGAAGTTGAGAGAAACGGAAGACTACATTAGTCCACCTCCACCTTTCACTACCGACACTCTCCTGATCGAGACCTCCTTAAGATTACACTTGTCACCAGAGAGGACTATGGCACTGGCTCAGCAGTTGTTCGAAAGCGGGCTGATCACTTACCATAGAACCGACAGCACCCACGTCACGCCTTTGGGCATGGGAATTGCTAAGCTCTATCTGGAGAGATCGAATCTCATAGGTGAAGCGGATCTCAGGAGCTGGGAAAAAGAGGGTACTCATGAGGCAATAAGGCCAACTAGGCCAGTGGATATGGAGGGGATAAAGCAGGAAATAAGCGAGAATCCCTTCAAGTACCCAGTGAAACTCACCTCCGCCCACTTGGCATTATACGATCTGATCTTCAGGAGATTCATCGCGTCTCAAATGAAGCAAGCTAAAATAACCTATTCAGCGTACAAAATTAAAATACTTGGAGTAGAAGAAGAGATGGAACTGAAAGTACCTGTGAAGGCAGAAGGCGGTTTCTCCCTGATCTTCCCTCCTCAATTGCATGGGGTTCCAGAAGGTGAAATCCGCGTGAACAAAGACCTGAGAAGGGGATCTGCATTTAGGATGCTCAACTACCCTAACGTTATATCGATGATGAGGGACAAAGGCATTGGGAGGCCGAGCACCTATTCGAAAGCGTTAGAATCCCTGAGGAGACACGGCTACTTAATAGAGAGCAAACATAGGAAGGTGCTAATAGCCACGAAAAAGGGAATACAGGTTTATGAATATCTGTCTAGGAATTTCCCAGATCTAATATCGGAGACACAGACTGCCATGTTGCTGAACAAGATCGACGAAGTCTCCAGAGGAAGAATCAATGCCTCTGATGTAATCGCAGATTTGAGGGAAGAGATACTCAAGCTAGTGAACGAGGCTAACGCCTAACTGCCCCCGAAAGCCACCTTCCTCATCGCCCTGGAAGGGTTCCACTCCAGGCGGTTCATGGTTCCTACCATGAGGGACTACGCTTCTCATCTAGTGGACAGAGGGTCAGAGGCCCTCCCACCTGGGTCCAGATCGAAGTGGGGATCGGTCATATGAAGGGAAGGGATACTGATGCCCCTCCCACAGTCCCATTTCCTAAACCGAGCGGGGGAGGGGCGTCGTTAGCTTCACTGAAAATTTTGAAAGACGTATTTAAATGAGGGGGCTGTCGGTCTCAGCCGGCGGGGCTTTAAGCCCCATCATCCCCCACTCTCTATAAACATTCCTTCCAGAAATATGTCCTTCCTTCTATCAATTCACCTCAAGGATCTTTACCGTCTAGAACGTGATTACGCTCGACATGAAACTTTATTCGCTATTTCCCTTCCTTATTAGCCTTATTTTTCCCCACACTCTATCCGTTTTCCTTTTATCTCAATTATAATTAATTTTTGCTTGATATGCTTTCTACTTAAGCAGGAGCTTGGAAGTGTAAGTCCATGCTATTCCGGGGCTTCCCGCAATTGGACTTACAAGCAGCGTACTTCCAGGGTCCGTTAGCTATACCTTAAACTCTGCAGGAAGGATATGATATTGAGCAGTGCTAACGGAACAGTCCTCCTATTCGCATAGTAGTATTTAGGTGATATGGGGGGAAAGGTGATATCAGGGGGGATCCTAACCCTTATCTCTGTTATTTCTTCGAACGGGATTTTCCTCTCAACTTCACGTATATCCTCCATGATTTCCCTTGGTTTTATAATAATTTCTATGAAGCTCTCAGTCTCATCGTTCTTGAGCATAACGTGAAAACTCTCGTCCGGATCAATGGGCGTAAAAGATGACATGTATTCGTCACTTCTAGATATGCTCTCTAACTCATCGGCCGTGCACCATCTGATCTCCCGTGTGTCAACATCTATGAAACAAGCTACGCGTGTCCTGGAAAGGCTTTTCCTCATCTTCTTTAGCTTAGTCTCTATGACCCTCGTCGGAAGACCTAGTATATTACTAAGTTCATTCACAGTGTAGGCCCCTCCCTTCAGTGCAGAGGTTATAGCCACTTCTACGTTCTTTATCCAAGGCCTGATTGGAGCATGAGAAAGTACGGCCATAGCTAATGGAGATGGTTCATCTAAATTAACTATTTTAATTTCATTAAATTTTATTTTTTTTAGATAATCTATGGTTAATTTTATAGAAAAATATCTGTTGATTGTTTGCCTCATGGCTTCGGTTATTAGAAAGGAGTCTTCAGGGCTCTTCGCCTCACTTACCTTACCGAAACTCACTTGGATCTCCTTTAATATAGCGTAGAAGAGAGGAGATCTCCTAATGGACTTGAGGATTAACCTCTTGATCTCCTCGTCGCTTTTTATTACCAGATCGCCTAAAATATCAGCATCAATTCCCTTTATAGAGAATCCATATGCTGAGGTCCTGATGAAGGAGTTTATGGAATTCTTAGTGGTGGCCAAGTAGAGTAGAATGTGGGCCAGTGTAAGGGATATCCTCTCATTGATAAAAGTGGAGTAGACTATTTCGTCCCCTATTCTCTGCACGTAAATCACTTTCCTTGAAGGAATTGGCAGCCGTAAGCGATCGTAAAAGGACCTCATTCTCTCTAAGGAAAGCAAGGCTTCCTCGTTCATGTCTACCTCATGATGTCTAGCCCCTTTTAGGGCACTTTCCATCCCTAAAGGTAAAAGCGGAGACCTAGAGACGTTCTCACCCCTCCATATGGGTATTTCACCCCTCCTGTCCTTCTCTGGAACCACCTCTACTGACATGTTTACGGTATTCACTTTGGTGACTCTCCATAGAGCCCCGCTAACCCTAATCACGTCATTAACCCTAACGTGCTTATATACATAAACAGAGTCCAGTTCTCCAATAACCTGACCATCATATCTCAGAGTGAATGTCTCAGAGGAATTAATGAAAGAGAAGAACTCCGAGAAGTCGTGAAGCCAGGGAACCCTGTTTTCGCTAAAGCGCCAGATCCTGAAGAAGGCAGGGCCCAGCTTCATTGTGTTTTCCGAAATCATTAGAAGACCATTTGTCGAGAGATACTCCAAGAGTCTCAAGAAAGTCGATCTTCTAATACCTCTAAAGGAGCCAGAGCTTTTCAAGACGTTGTACGCTTCCTCCACTCCTATCTCCCCTCCTTGTAATACCATACCTATTATCTCCCTCGCTGCGACGTCCAATGGCATTAGGTCTAACCTGGGTCTCTCTATTAGTCTCCTCTTAGCTAAGTGGAATAGGGCTAGGGTCTCTAACACATCAAAGTCATATACACATATCACCTCCCCAACGGATTTCGATTGAGCGTTGTGACCGCTTCTCCCAAGCCTCTGAAGGAATGACGACACGGTCGGAGGAGGCCTATACATTATAACCTTCTTCACGTCTCCTATGTGTATCCCCAGCTCGAGTGTTTTGGTGCATATTACTGCCTTAGCTTCACCCCTTCTCAGGCTCTCCTCTACAGAGTTCTTTATGTCCCTAGACACCGAGGAATGATGAACGTATACACCTCCCTCACTCAGCTTCTCCAGTTCCTCGTGTAGTCTCTCTGTAGAAAACCTAGAGTTGGTGAATATCAATGAAGGAATTTCTATGGACTCCTTTACCTCCTTGGCTATGTTTTCCCAGCTATTCTCTCCTCTTATCCTCTTTACGATTAGCTTAAATTCCTTCGAAGTATTAAGCGACACTACCTCCATCTCCCTCTTCGAAGACCCTGAAACGAACCTGAGAACTTCCATGGGTGTGCCTATTGTCGCCGAGATCCCGATCCTCTGGAAGTCGCCCGCTACTCTAGCCAGACGCTCCAATAGAACTGAGAGTTGCGCTCCCCTCTTAGTGCCAACCAGATCGTGAACCTCATCTACTACGACCCACTTGATGTTCCTGAAGTTCTCCCTGAATCTAGAGGCCCAGTCTAGGTCTATCTCGAGCCCCTCAGGGGTAGTCACCATTATATGTGGGGCTTCCTTTAATCTTCTCACTTTCTCCCTCTGAGGGACTTCACCGTGTTTCCTTCCCACAATTAGGTTGAACCGTGATGCCCACCACTCTATCCTCTTCGTCAAGTCATTTATGAGTGCCTTTAATGGTGTTATGTAAAGCAGAGCCACCGGCTTAAATGAGTCTCTAGTCATCTTGTTGAGGATAGGTATCAAGGCTGCTTCTGTCTTCCCAAACCCCGTAGGAGCTATTAACAGAACGTTCTTCCCTAAGGTTATGGAATTGAATGCCCTTAATTGAAAGGGAGTTAACCCTGTCCATCCTCTTTCTCTTATCATGGCGTAAATCTTAGGATCCACATTCACATCGCTTTCCTCCATCAGATCACCGTTTTATTTCAGCGCTACGTTTGATAGCAAAAGTGAAAGTTATTTCAAAATTTTAAAATCTCCGATCGTCAACCCCTAGTTATGGTGAAACAATGTATTACCTGTGGTCGCCCTTTTCCAGAAGGTCAGGGCATCACGTTGAGTATGGTAGGGAACGAGTTGACTTTCCACAGTAAAGCCTGCGCATATAGGTTCCTAAAGGAGGTTGTCTTAATGATAGAACCTGAATCCCTTTCCGGGGCGATAAGGGAAGTGCTCAAGAGACACGAGAAGAGGATCGAGGAAGCTAAGAAGAAAATGGAGAAGAAAATATAAAGGCTCGCGTTACTTTCCCTAACGTTCAGCGTCAGTTAGGTAGAGCTCATCACATCTCAGAGTCCGCTGCACTCATCAGTGTGTTCACTTTATAAAGTTTGGAATTTATAACACTACTGGGATTTTCCCCATGCAGCTAAGAAGAGTAAACGAGTTAGAGTGGCAGATTGGCACTGAGGCGCAGGCTTGCATGAAGGTTCCTGTCACAGTGTTCGCAGATGAGTTTCTCCTAGACAAAATGAAACAGGATCAGACGCTTCGTCAAGCAATGAATGTGGCATGTCTTCAGGGAGTTCAAGAGGCTGTATACGTGCTCCCAGATGGACATCAGGGCTACGGGTTTCCAATAGGGGGAATAGCTGCATCCTCCATAGAGGAAGATGGCGTAGTGAGCCCAGGCGGAATAGGATATGATATAAACTGCGGCGTAAGGCTACTTAGGACTGAGCTAGATCTAAAGGATGTAAAGCCGAAGCTTACTGCGTTAGTTGAGGAACTTTACAAGAACGTGCCCAGCGGCGTTGGAAGTGAAGGTAAGGTTAAACTTTCTTCTCAAGACTTGGATGGAGTCCTATCGGAGGGAGTTGAGTGGGCTATAGACAGAGGGATGGGATGGAGTAACGATATGGAGCATATAGAGCAGAAAGGAAGCTGGGAAATGTCAGACCCCTCTAAGGTGAGTGTTACGGCCAAAAAGAGGGGACATTCCCAGCTTGGCACTTTAGGGGCTGGAAATCACTTCTTAGAGGTCCAAATAGTGGATAAGATCTACGACGAAACCGCAGCCAAGGCCATAGGCCTGACTCACGTTGGCCAGGTGACGATTATGATACACACGGGTTCACGAGGGTTAGGCCATCAGGTTGCCAGCGATTACTTACAGATAATGGAGAGAGCCATGAGGAAGTACGGTGTGGAGGTTCCTGATAGGGAACTCGCTGCTATTCCATATAGCAGCAGAGAGGCCCAGGACTACCTGCACGCGATGGCATCAGCAGCTAACTTCGCTTGGACTAACAGGCAACTGATTACCCACTGGGCCAGAGAGAGTTTTGAGGCTGTCTTCAAGACAGATGCGGAGAAGTTGGGACTCAGGATCGTCTATGACGTAGCACATAACATCGCCAAAGTGGAGGAATATGATATAAATCGTAAAAGGAAGAAGGTCATAGTTCACAGGAAAGGGGCTACTAGGGCTTTCCCGCCAGGGAGCGCAGAGATCCCAGTAACCCATAGGTCCACGGGGCAAGTAGTTTTAATCCCAGGCAGCATGGGGACAGCTAGCTACGTTATGATTGGTGTCCCAGAGGGAAGGAGGACTTGGTATACTGCCCCCCACGGTGCTGGGAGATGGATGTCGAGGACGGCTGCTGTAAAGTCCTACCCAGTTAATCAAGTGATAACCTCGTTGGAAGAGAAAGGTATAGTTGTGAGAGCTGCCACCAAGAGAGTAGTATCAGAGGAGGCGCCAGGGGCTTATAAGGATGTAGATAGAGTGGCCCAGGTGGCGCACCAAGTGAAAATAGCTAAACTAGTAGCTAGATTGAGGCCTATAGGTGTCACCAAGGGATGAGCCTCAATAGGGACTCGATACTAAAGCACGAGATAAAAGACGTTAGGCTCAGCGATCTGGAGTGCTTAGATAAGGCGATCGATGTTTACGGAAAAATTTACGGCTTCTCAGCCGAATCCGTGTATCGAGCTGGCCTCATCCTAAAGGAAATGGTAAAGGCGGCGGACCTGCGATTTCTGTCGTTCACAGCTAACTTAATTTCAACAGGTCTAAGGGGGATCTTCGCTGACCTGATCAGGTTAGGCTATTTTAACTTCATAATAACTACAGGGGGTGCAATAGATCACGATATTGCCAGGAGCTTTGGAGGGAAGTATTACAAAGGGTCTTTCGATTACGACGATGAAATGTTGAGACAGCTAGAAGTCCACAGACTGGGAAACGTCCTAATACCCTTCGAATCCTATGGAAAAGTAGTGGAGGGGGTTGTCAGGAAATACATTGACGAAATTACCTCCAAGAGGAAGGAGTGGTCAGGGTATGAACTGCTTTGGGAGTTTGGGAGCAGGATCAGGGACGACAACTCGATATTGAGGGCAGCCTACGAGAGGAGAGTCCCCTTGGTGGTGCCTGGAATAGTTGATGGTTCCTTTGGGACTAACCTGTTCATATCCTCACAGTTCAATGGACTTAGGCTGAACCTTTTCGAGGATATGAGGCTAGTCAAGGACGCTGTTTTTTCCGCGTCTGCCACAGGCGCCTTAATCCTGGGAGGAGGTATAAGCAAACATCACACCATATGGTGGAACCAGTTCAAGGGAGGTCTAGATTACGTGATCTACGTTTCAACAGCTCAGGAGTTCGACGGTAGTCTTAGCGGCGCTAGGCCACGCGAGGCTATATCTTGGAACAAGGTGAAGCCCAATGCTAACAGCGTATTCGTTAATGCTGACGCTACTCTCCTTTTACCCATACTGGCCTCATCCTTATTAGGCGAGCCATGCAATAAATAGGGAAACCCGGTGATGATGTTGTCAGCCGCGACCAGAGAGAAGTTCAGCAGCCTCTCGCCGGCGGAATTCTTTAAGAGGAATCCAGAATTGGTGGGTTTCTCGAATCCCGCGAGAGCGCTATACCAAAGCGTTAGGGAATTGGTGGAGAACTCTTTAGACGCTACAGACATTCACGGCATATTGCCCGTCATTAAAGTGTCCATATGGAGAGAGGAGCAGGACAGGGAAGTATATAGGGTCACGGTGGAGGACAACGGTATAGGAATTCCGCCGAGCGTGGTTCCTAATGCCTTTGCCAAAGTGCTCTACAGCTCAAAGTATATCATAAGGCAGTCTAGGGGAATGTATGGTCTCGGAGTGAAGGCTGTAGTAATGTATAGTCAAATGTACCAGGATAAGCCAGTAGAGGTTTTCAGTTCCCCTTTGGGCTCCAAGAGGATTTACGGATTTAAGCTGAAGATAGACATATCCAGAAACGAACCCCAGATAATAGAGAGGTTCTCCATAGAGAACCCCAGCGGCTGGCACGGAACTGCCGTAACAGTCCACATACTTGGTGATTGGAGTAGATCCAAGCAGAAGATCTACGAATACATCAGAAGAACCCACGTAATAACTCCATACTCGGAGTTCGTAGTCATTGACCCCGAAGGAAACGCAATCCACCTGCAGCGATTCACCCAGAAAATCCCTAAGCCACCACAGGAGGTCAAACCCCATCCATATGGAGTGGACATCGAGCTGATAAAGCAGATGATATCCTCGTTGAGAAGGGAGTTAGACCTAAGGGATTTCCTCATAAGTGAGTTCCAAGGAATAGGGGAGGTGACTGCTAACCACCTAATAGAGATGTCTGGACTGAAAGCGAATAAGAAAGCGTCGAAGCTCACTGACCAAGAGATCTCCAAACTAGTGGAAGTGATGAAAAAATACGAGGGATTCAGACCCCCTTCCCCAGAGGCCCTCTCCTATATAGGGGAGGAAATAATGGAGATAGGCCTGAGGGAGACTTTCAAACCCGAGTTCGTAGCAGCCTCCACTAGGAAGCCCAAAGCCTATAGCGGTCACCCTTTCATAGTGGAGGTGGGTATTGCCTATGGTGGACAAATACAGCCCGTGGAAGAGCCAACTGTTCTCAGGTATGCTAACAAGATCCCTCTCATATACGACGAGAAGTCAGACGTGATCTGGAAGGTGGTCGAGGAGATAGATTGGAAGAGATATGGAGTTGAGGGTTTCCCCGCACCTTTAGTGGTTTCAGTGCATTTGTGTAGCACCAAGGTGCCATACAAGAGCGCGGGGAAGGAAAGTATAGCCGATGTGGAGGAAATAGAGAAGGAGATAAGGAATGGTGTAATGGAAGTAGCTAGGGAGCTAAGGGAGTACTTGGTGGAGAAGAGGAAAGAGGAGGAGTCCAAAAGGAAAGCTATAGTATACATGAAATACATTCCTGAGGTCAGCAGAAGTTTGGCCATATTTAAGGCTGGAAGTAAGGAGAGGGCTGACCACGCCTACCCAATCATACTGAACTTGCTTAAGCAAGTTGTTGCAAGGAAGTTGAACATAAAGGACCTGCAACTAATGGAAGAGGTGAAGGTGGAGAGCGTATGAGCTCCTTCCAGTCGAAAGCCGATAAGGAAGCCAGGAATAGGGCAGCGGAAACCCTTAGGAAGAGATTCCTGGAGGTGGTGGAGAACCTTGAGAGAGGAGAGGCGCCAGTTTACGTTATCCCAAAGAGGACTCTCTCGAATACGGTTTTCGATGCAGATAGGAAATTGCTACTCCTTGGTTCAGAGACACTCAAGAGGAATTTCTTAGACCTCAACGAAGCCAAGAGGTTTATGCAGACCTCGCTCATGGGTAGTATAATTTACGATGCGTTGATCAACGACGAGTACCCCACCATACGTGACCTATACTATAGGGGTAAGCACTCGATCATCGTGAAGTCTCCAGATGGTAAGACATACGAGGAGAACACATGGGATGAGCAGAAGGAGTCTGATAGCGTTATAGTGGACATCGAGGTCTTCACGTCCCTGCTAAGGGAGGAGATGCTGATCTTGAGCAAGGAGAAGGGGAAAGTAGTAGGGGACATGCGGTTGAGGAGCGGAAATGATGTAATAGACCTGAGCAAGATGGGACATGGAGCATACAGCATTGAGCCGACCCCTGACCTAATAGAGTTCTTAGATGTGAACGCTGATTACGTATTAGTGGTGGAAAAGGACGCAGTTTTCCAACAGCTTCACAGAGCTGGTTTCTGGAGACAGTATAAGGCCATCCTGGTCACTAGCGCAGGTCAACCCGACAGGGCGACTAGGAGATTCGTCAGGAGACTCAACGAAGAGCTGAAGTTGCCAGTGTTCATATTGACCGACGCTGATCCCTACGGCTGGTATATATACAGTGTATTCAGGATAGGCTCCATCTCGCTCTCCTATGAAAGCGAAAGGCTCGCCACTCCTTCTGCGAAGTTCTTAGGAGTCTCCATGTCTGACATCTTCGGCAGCAAATCTAAAAAGCCCTATTTGTCAGAGCAGGAGCGTAGGAATTTCATAATAAGGGCTAAGGACTATGACCTGAAGAGGGCTAACGAGATAAAGGATTACCCATGGTTCAAAACTAAGGGGTGGCAGACTGAAATAAGGGAGTTCTTGGACAAGAAATCGAAACTGGAGATAGAGGCGATGGCGAGTAAGGGGCTCAAATTCTTAGCTTTCCAATACGTCCCGGAGAAGGTAAGGACTCAGGACTACATAGAGTGAGTCCTTCTGTTATTATTTCTCTCTGACTCTCTGCTTGCCCTGAAGGGTTCCCCCTCCAGGGGTTCGCCTTTCCCACTAAATGAGGTTTTACATCCCCCAATCTGATGGGCAGTCGAGAGGTACAGAGAAACACTCCCATTTGATTCCGGATCCCGAAAGGAAGGGTGGGGGGTTCGTTATGTAAGGCAGGAAAGAGATACTAGTGCCCCTCCCACAGCCCCATTTCCTAAACCGAGCGGGGGAGGAGCGTCGTTAGCTTCACTGAAAAACTCAAAGGAGCTATTTAAGAGGGGCTATGCATCCCCTTAGCGGGGCTCTCCGCCCCCTTAACCCCACTTCTGTAAGACGGTTGAACTGCGGACCGTCGCTAGTTTTTTGAAAATTCTTAGAAATGTAGAGTGGAGACCACTCTTAGGATCTCTGGAGCTTCCACCCTCTACCTTTCTCTGGGCGAGATGGGTCAACAAAGTAGGGACTCCCAGGTGGAGGCGGTTCATAATTTACCCGCAAGTTGAACTAAGTCAATCACGTATATTTTTAGCTCACTCAAGACTATACCATACAATGCCTTGGAAGTTGAGATGTAACGAGTGCGGGACCGAATGGCTGGTTAACATAAGTTTCGACATAAGTAAGCAGAAGAGTTTTTACATATACTGTAAAGTCTGCAAGAGGAACACTTTTAATACGATATTAGGATACTCTGAGCCAATAGGTGATGAGAGGAGATAAAGTGATGGATGATAGGACCTGTCTCGTCTGATCATTTAAGTGCTGAGCGCGATGAGGATTAAATCCTATCTGAAGCCTGATGAGGGGCCAAAGCGCTGAGCGCGAAGAATTTTTAAGTTGAACTCGATGATTCACATGAATCACGATGTCCTTTAACTACGCGAGCGTAGGTGACCTAAAGGTTGGCAGCTACGTTATGATAGACGGCGAACCCTGCAGAGTAGTAGAAGTATCCAAGGCTAAGACAGGTAAACACGGTAGTGCTAAGGCAAATGTTGTTGCTGTAGGTCTATTCACTGGTAACAAGAGGACTATCATGGCTCCAGTCGATCAGAGAGTAGAAGTGCCTATAATAGAGAAGAGAGTGGGTCAAGTACTCTCCCTGCAGGAGAACAATGTGCAGATAATGGACCTAGAGAGTTACGATACATTTGAGATCGAGAGACCCAGCGAAGAAGATGTGGCCTCCAAACTGGCTCCTGGAGCTAGGGTTGAGTATTGGGTGGTTGCTAGTAGGAGAAAAATTGTTAGGGTGGTACAGGAAAAGGAATAAGGGATATACTTGTTAGATTCGCTAAGGGATGCGGTTAGGAAGTTCCTAACCGGATCTACTCCTTACGAGAAGGCGGTAGATAGCTTCATAAAGGATATTCAGAAGTCCCTCATTTCTGCTGACGTCAATGTCAAACTAGTCTCGTCTCTAACTTCCAAGATAAGGAAGAGGCTAGTAGATGAGAAACCGCCCATATATGTGGACAAAAGGGAGTGGTTCCTCAAGGTAGTTTATGAAGAACTGTCCTCGCTATTCGGAGGTGACAGGGAACCACAGATCATGCCCAGTAAGATACCCTATGTGATCATGTTGGTTGGAGTCCAAGGAAGCGGTAAGACCACTACAGCGGGAAAATTGGCCCTCTTCTACAAGAGGAAGGGCTACAAGGTCGGCCTAATAGGCGCAGACGTTTATAGACCTGCCGCGTTGGATCAGCTCAAGCAAATCGGCAGCAAAATCGGTGTGGAAGTTTACGGAGAACCAGGAATTAAAGATGCGATACTAATCGTTAAGAAGGGACTGGAGGCACTGTTAAGTAAGGGGCTCGAGGTCATAATAGTGGACACTGCAGGTCGTCATGGCTATGGTGAAGAAGCTAAACTGATGGAGGAGATGAGGGAGATCTCAAAGGCCCTTAACCCCGATGAAGTGGTTTTGGTTCTGGACGCCTCCATAGGTCAAAAGGCATCAGACTTAGCCTCCAGGTTTAATGAGGCCACGAAAGTGGGATCCATAATAGTTACTAAAATGGACGGGACTGCTAAGGGAGGCGGCGCCATATCCGCAACTGCAGTTACTGGAGCTGTTATAAAGTTCATAGGCACTGGTGAGGGAATAGAGGAGATAGAACCCTTCAACCCGAGGAGGTATGTAGCAAGGCTTCTGGGAGTTGGGGACATTGAGACTATCGTGGAGAAACTAAAGGCTACCGAGGAGTTCGAGGAAATCCAAAGCAAGATGGAGGAGGTAATGGAAGGTAAGGGGAAAATGACCCTGCGGGAGGTATACAAGCAGATAAAGGCTTTGAGGAAGATGGGTCCTCTATCTAAAGTGCTGCAAATGATGCCAGGCGTGAATGTCTTACCTAGGAGCCCAAGTGATGAGGAGGTGAAGCTAACAGAGGAGAAGATGAGTAAATGGATAGCGATCATAGACTCCATGACCTACAGGGAGATCGAGGATCCATCAATAATAGACAGATCAAGGGCTAGGAGGATAGCTAACGGGGCTGGGGTAGATCCTGAGGACGTCAAGGAACTTTTAAAGTATTACTCCATGACCCAGAGAATCCTCAAGATGCTCAGGAAGAGGAAGGACCTTGGAAAGATCCTCGGCGCCAAGTGAAGTACTTGATAAGGCGATCTTTTTATTACGACGTTACAGCCTATGTGACAGCTGTTTAGGCAGGGCCTTCGCTAGGCTAGCATACGGTATGTCAAACCAGGAAAGAGGTAAGGCAATAAAGACGGCGATCCTGATGGAGATCGATCGCCTAATTAAAGAGCATAAGTTAGGGGATTTGACGGAAGTAAAGGAATTACTCGAGAACCTGGGAGAATTGGCCTCTGCTGTCTATTGGTCCTACTTCAGGGAATCCCTTAAGAGGAGGAAATGCCACATCTGCGATGATCTGCTACCTTTCTATAAGGAGAGGTTCTACGAGGAGGCAGTTAAGGCCCTATCCATCTCTGAGAAACCCTCTTTTTCGCTTGGAGTCAAACTAACCCCGGAGATCAAGGATAGAGAGGAGAGCTTCGCTACTACCAACCAATTGAAGTATTACGAAAGCATTAAGGCGGAGATCAGGAGGGAAGTGGGAAAAAGATTAAGGATCGAAGGTTACCCTGTTGACCTAGATCACCCTGAGGCGGAAATAGTCTTCGATCTACAGTCGATGAAGGTCGCAATCTATAGGAGGAGGAGGAGCACCCTATTCATTTATTTACGAGCAGCTAGGGGTCTACCCATATCCACCTGGAGTCCTGGGGAACGAAGATCTCTGGAGTCCATACTGGGACGTAAAGTCTACACCCCCTTCGCTGAACCACCCGATGTCAGGATACTCTATCCGTATCCTGTCGTGATCCAGGAAGAAGTAGATCATATCTCTGTTAATGGATTCTATTTCCAAAAAATTGGAGAAATTGATAGAAAGGGGAGAAGACTGCTCAACGAGATGAGACCGAGAACTAGGAGGTATAGGGTCACTGTGTTCTCAGAAACGTCGTTGGAGAAGGAACTCCAAGCGATCCCCCTGGGCCCAAACCTATACGATATATACGTCAGTGTAGCGGACTACGAAGAGTTACTATCCAAGCTCAAGGGGCTGGAAGTCATAGCGGTTGATCTAATCCAAGTGGAAGGGAAGTATAAGGACTTCCTAAGGGTGTATAAAGGATCAGTGCAGCGGGCCCGCCGGGATTCGAACCCGGGACCTACGGGTCTCTCTCGCGGTTAAGAGCCCGTCGCTCTACCTGGCTAAGCTACGGGCCCTCGCCCGCTTGGCTACGTGAGGTGATTGGGAATAAAAAACTGTCTGATCTTTAATTCCCTGGGAGAAATTCATCCAATACTTGGGAAGTCCACGATCGGTCATACAACCTGTTTTCCGACCTAGTACTGAATACCAGTTTTTAAGGATATAAGTATCGGTTTTAAATATCGAGAGGGAAGCTGATCTTGAGGGGGAGCAGATGATGAGAGTTTACGGGTGAAAGGTGAGCTGGGCCCGTGTTACTGATGCAAGCTTAAAAGCAGAGGTGATTCACTACTCTTACGTGATACGGTGACAGCTAAAAACTCGAACAGGATCAACGTGAGCAAGAGCAGAACGATAGAGGACTACGTATTGGATGCCATAGTCCTATTCAACCAAGGTTATGAGACAGTGGTCATAAGGGGTACTGGAAATGAAATAAGTAAGGCTGTGGACGTTTTCAATTCGTTGAAAAGCAGATTAGGTGAGGGAGTTACCATAGATTCAGTGGAGATAGGTAGCGATCTTAAGAGCAAGAGGAGAATATCTTATATCGACATAAAAGTGAAACGGGTATATTAAATCCTCATGAGATGTTTGCCAAATTAATAGTATGCTTATTATACTGTATATGGAGATCAAATATTCGTTTAAAAATTACATCGCTCTCGACGGGCTCAAAGATCTTTCCTCTGGAACCAGATATTTCAAGTTAGCTCTAAAAACTTCGATTAACTTACCCGTAGCTTCCTCAAGTCTCCTCCTGTCCTCCTCGGCTAGTAGTGGGGCCAGGCTGGGCCCTATGCTCCTCCCCACCACCACCGGCTCGCTGACGTGGATCACCTCCCCCTGGAACTCCCTGGGGAAGGCTATGCTCATGACCCTCCCCTCGTTCAGGGCCACGCTCCTTATGACGTCCTTTATTATGGTCCCGGGACCCCAAGTGGTAGCACCCAAAGTTCTCACGATCTCATCAGGGATCATCTTCACGTATTCCTCCACCTCCCTCCTGCTCAACCCCTCCTCCCTGAATGGTTCTCCCCTGACCCTCACAGTTCCCCACAGGACTACTGCGTCCTCTCCGTGCTCCCCTCCCACGAAGCCCTCAACCTCCCTGACAGGGACGCCCAGCCTCTTGGCGATGAAGGACCTCATCCTCATGGTCTCCACCTGGTCCCCAGTGCTTATGGTGGTTCTCCCGGAGAACCTCTGGAACACAGAGGCCATCATGTCCACAGGGTTTGTTACCATTACGTAAACGGCGTTGGGGTTCCCCTTGGGGAGCTGGGAGGCTAGGTCCCTCATGACCCTGGCGTTCTCCAGGAAGAGGTCCCTCCTGCTCATTCCGGGCTTCCTTCCTTTACCTGCCGTTATAACTACTATTTCAGCATCCCTTAGCTCCTCCAGTGAGTTTAGGGCGACCACATTGGTCTTTATCCCCCTCGTAGCCATTGCGTGCCTCATCTCGTGCTCGAACTTCCCCGCTAGATCGGAGATCTTATCGTATAGAAGCACCTCGTCAACTACCTCATCCATTACTATGGGGTATACTATGGCCTGGCCTATTTTCCCTACTCCCACTAGTCCTATCCTGAGGTTAGACATGGATTATCACTAATAATAAGGGAACGACAGACGAAACCGATAGTTACTGGATCCATAATAGTAGGGGGAGGTGATTCTTGTCGCTCTAAATGAAACTTTCCTCCAATGAACTAGTTCTAACGAGGAAATGATGAATGAGACAACTCTGACTTCCTCACCGCCCTGAAGGGTTCCCCCTCCAGGGGTTCGCCTTTCCCACCAAATGAGGTTTTACATCCCCCAATCTGATGGGCAGTCAAGTGGGTCAGAGCCACCATCGATTTGAGTCCGGATCCCTCTTTCGGGATCCGTTATCTTATCGGGGGTTAAGGTGTGAAGACCCCTCCCTAGGGGTTAGATAGCCCCCTCATAGAAGGACCTTGAAACAAGTTTTGAGAGCCTGTATATTAATGATAGTCACGACGGGGTAAACGCCCTGAGACGCCTGAGCGAGGGTTCATGAGGTGCGCCTCTGCCCCATCAGTACCTCGTGCGTTTAACATACTTCAATATGTGGGGCTGGGACCGCCCTTAGAGCCTGTGGAGCTCCGCCCTCTACCCTTTGGGCGAGGTAGGGCCTTGAAGCGGGAAGCTCTCTCCGCGAGGGCGGGGTAGTTCACATGAAAGGGAGTAGGAAAGCAATTGTTGTTCCTCCCACGATCCTATTGCCCTGGATCAGGCTGAGGAGGCGCGTCGTTAACGCTACGAAAATGAATTTGCCGGATTTTCAAATCGGAGCTATCGGTCTCGGCTGGGGAGCTTTACGCCTCCTCAACTATCCCCTCCATAGGCCTCGTCCCTAAATCAGCTGAAAAATAAGGAGAGGGCAAAGGAAGCTCCACCCAATAGGAGTAAGAGGTGTAGTGCCCAGGGTAGAGTGAAGCCTTGACCCAGGAGGAGGGTGACCAAGCCATTGCCGAACGCTCCTCCCACAGTCACCCCAACCCCATATATGTAGGAGTTGGCAGCAGCGTTGAAGGATTTGGGGAAACGTTGGCTCACGTAGCCTATAAGCACTGGGAAAGCGGTGAAAGCGGAGAGGTCGAAGAGGAAGTAGAGGGCCAGTGCAGGGTAAAGGGATCTAAGGGAGAGAACGGAGGCGAAGGAAAGGACGCAGATGAGTGAGCTGAGTTGAAAAGTCCTCCTTCCTCCTAACCTGTCGGTGAGGAGACCGAAGAGAGCCTGTCCAAGGACTGTCCCTAGGTAGCCCAGGGAGAGGAAAATACCTACAACTTCCCTAGAGCCGAAGAGTTGGTAAGCGTATTCACCGGCGAAGGTGGTGGAGCCTATGGTGAAAGCGCTCCTGAGGAAGACCAGTAGACCCAAGGAGAGGAGGGGTTTTAGGAAACCCTTGAGCTCCAGTCTCTCCCCTCTCCGGGCGACCACTGATCCCCTACTGTAGCCAGATAGACCCTGCTTGACCAAGATGGAAGAGGCGATTAGGTAGGAGGCGAAGGCTCCAAGGCCTAAACTCTCCCCTATTAACCCTGTTATTAGGGTCAATAGTGAAGGGGCCAAGGCCTTTCCAACACTCCCTACAGCTCCGTTAATCCCCAGTGCCTTCCCTGCAGAGGTGCCGAAGACCCTAGAGAGCACCGCCCCACCTATGGGGTGGTAGAAGGCTTGCCCGAGACCTAGGACTAGAGCGCCGGAGGCGATAGAGACGTAACTGGGGTAGGGGAAGGAAAGTGCTAACAGAACTACCCCAATCCCCTGAAGCAAGAGTCCCAACCCCAACATCTCTGGATCGGCGTTGAGGGTGTCCGCTGCCCGTCCAATGAGAGGGGATAGGAGTCCTGAGACCAGATCCTTAACCACTGAGAGGACTCCCAAGAAGACTAAACTGATATGTTCGCCGGCGGCGTAGTAGACTATGAGGAGGGGAAAGAGGAGGCCAGTGCTATCATTGGCGAAGTGAGCCAAGGTAGTGAAGATGAAAACTTTGGCCACTAGGGGAGAATGGAATATTCCCTTACTGCTCCTGATCACCATAAAATCTAACCCTTACTTAAAAAGTCTCCAGGTAGACGGAAAGAAATCCGTGAAGAGGACCCTAGTTAGTCCCTTATCAGGATAATTACCGTTTGTCACTACGCTATCATGCCACTCATTTCGTTCGATCGTGATCGAGCGTGGGACTCAGCCCTCGACCGCCCAACCTAAGGGCTGGTCATGGGACCTGTCAAGGGCGCGGGCTCACGTCCCCTGCTTTTTCCCTCAGGTTGTGCGAAGAGATTACGTCCCCGTGCCCCCTTCTCGCACCAACCCTTGTCTTAAATTAAATTAAGATTTACTTTTGTTAAATAATTAATACAGGCTACAATAGTGAGCTAACTGATCCCCAACTCTTAAAATGTCTTCGCTTTGACTGTGTTAATGTGGGGTCTTTAGATTCGCGAGAGGAGATCCTGAGAGAACTCAGTAAAAGGAAAGTAATCCAAGTAGCCCTGGATTTCACTAAAGTGGAGGAAGCTCTGCCAGTTGCGCTGGCCTCAATTAAGGCCGGGGTGGGCATAGTTGAGGCAGGAACGCCACTGATAAAGAGTGAGGGGGTAAAAGGGTTAAGGATTCTGAGATCGATCTCAGAGGGTAAACCTATATTAGCCGATACTAAGACCGCTGATGCGGGGGATGTAGAGGCCTTAATAGCCTGCGAAGGAGGCGCTAGCATAATGACAGTTCTAGGAGCTATGGATGATGCCACCATAAGCTTGGCCGTATCTAAGGCCAGGGAACTTGGACTATTGGTTCAAGTAGACCTCATAAACGTCCCAGATCCAGTTTCAAGGGCTAGGAAGGTGAGTGAACTAGGAGCCGATATAATAGGGCTCCACGTTGGATTAGACGTGCAGAGGTCGAGGGGGATCAACGTCAGCCTCATGAGGAAGGAGATCCAAGAGATCTCCTCGACTGGTTCATTACTTTCGATAGCAGGCGGACTAAATAAGGACAGAATCAGTGGCATGCTGGACTTACCTATAAATATATATGTCGTAGGAGGGGCCATAACTAGGAGCACAGATCCATATACCTCAGCAAAGGAGCTCGTGAGTTTGGTGAGTAAGTGATCCGCCTTCCATACCCTCAAGGAGTCGTTAAATTCGCAACAACATGACTTTATAACTTCAGAAACCGACATAGATTTGGTGTAGATTGTGGAGAGCTCATTCATATCTAACCTGGATGAATGGATAAAGATGCAGAAGAACTTACTGAAGATAATGGAGCAAAGGGAGGGTAGGGAAATCGCTAGGGATATGGACAGACTAGATTTGATCTTAGACTCCAGGTACGCGTTCCAACAGATGATGAGGACCATAAAGGCTTTTGATCAGTGGCTTCAAGATCCTCTAGTAATAAAGCACATGCCCAAGGATATGCTAGAGGACGTCCAGAAGACTTCTTGGCAGATCCTTAAGCTATTACTTGAACTGGACGTTAGACACACCAGTCAATTCAGGGAGCTAATAAACAAGTTAAAGGACAGCGGGCAACTGGACCCATTAATATGGATAAGACAGCCCGAGGAGCAACAGAGTGGAAGAAGGAACACCTTCACTATGATGTAGACGAGGAAGTATTCATTTTATCTTCTCGGGGTTTGGGGCGTAAGACCCTCCCTAGGGGATGTCTCCCAAATTTAAACGACACTTCCCTCAGATATGTTCCAATGACAGTCGCGGACGGGGTAAGAGTCATGAGCCGCCTGAGCGAGGGTCCGTGAGGTGCGCCTCTGCCCGCACGGGTGTCCGTCTGGGCTGGGACGGTTGAGCCCGTGGCGCCCTCTGGGGGCGAGGTGGGGCTGTGAAGTAGGAAGCCCCGTCCGGTAAGGGCTGGGTAGTTCACCTCCTCCTAAGCATTCTCCTTTCCTTTCTCATTTTCAAGTTCTCCTCTTGGTCTATGGCTTGGATCTTAGGCTTTAAGTCAGCAGCCAACTGCTTAGCCTTCTCCTCAAACTCGGGTTCCTTAATCAATTCAGTTACGACTTGCTCCCCATCTCCAGTGAGCTTCAATCTCTTATCCACAGGATCATTTTCCACCAAACCTAAGTAAAGTAAGGCCGTTAGGTCCTCCCTAAGGTTTAGGCTGGTAATATTTCCTGCGATATTAGTAAAGGAGTAATCCACTTCCACTCCCCTTTGCTTAAGCTCGTAAACTAGCAGTTGAAGAGATCTTTCCGATATTGGAGAGAACATCTTTATCAGCTGTAACAATTTAAGTTTATTTCTATCCTCCTTTAATGATGATTTCGTTATAACTTGCTTTGAGACCATCTTCAGCTCTTTGGTCTTCGAACTACCAGGTTGCTGCGACAACCTTATACACCTAGCTCTATATGGAACTAAAAAGGTTTATTACCTTATCGTATAGCGGATTGGAGGCAATATCTCTGCTGGAGAGTTTTTCTCAACCCCTGCCCCTGACTTCCTCTACGCCTTGGAGGGTTCCCGGTTCGCTGTTCCAACCGTGGGTCCGGATTCAAGTCTCTCCCCTGGTAAGAAGGGGGCCACCCCCACCCAAGTCCGATCCGAAGAGAGTGGAAGATCTGTCATTTAAAAGCAAGGGAGGTACCATTTTCCCTCTCCTAGTCCCATTGCCCTGGATCAGGCTGAGGGGAAGCGTCGTTAGTATGACTGGGGAGGAATTGGATGAGGGGGTACTTAAGGGGCTGTCGGTCTCAGCCGGCGGGGCTTTGCGCCCTTAACCCCCCTTTGTAATGACGTATATTTAGATTATGAGCTCACACTCTAAAGGAATAAATCCCTGAACTCAGAGTATTACACATGCAAATAGAGGTGCCGCAGATAAACGAGAAGCGCGAGGTTACGGTTAACCCTAGTAAGGCTGCTCTAATCGTGGTGGACATGCAGAACGATTTCGTAAGAGAAAACGGAAAACTGTATGTTAAAGGAGCAGAGACAACGGTACCAGTGATAAGGAGGTTGATTGATAGGGTAAAAGAGGGAGGAGCGTTAGTGATCTATACCCAGGACTGGCACATGAAGGACGACCCTGAATTCAAAATATGGGGAGAGCATGCCCTTGCAGGGACTTGGGGGGCCGAGATCGTAGATGAGTTAAGGCCACAAAGTGATGACTTCGTCATAAAGAAATACAGATATGACGGATTCTTCGGAACTTCCATGGACTACCTACTTAGGGTTAAGGGGGTTGAGGAGGTAATAGTAGTAGGCACGGTGGCTAACATCTGCGTATTGCACACGGCATCAAGCGCGGCCATCAGGTGGTATAGAGTTATAGTGCCTAAAGATGGTATATCTGCTATCACGGCGTTCGACTATTACTTAACCCTTAGGCAAATAGATTTCCTATATAGGGGAACAATCACCCACTCCGATGGAATCACATTTAAGTACTGAGACCGAGTTAGATCTTCGTTCAAGGGCCATGAGTTTCATAGCGATAGTTCACAACGACTTCGATGGAACAGCGTCGGCTGCGGTCTACTCAAGAGCAGTTGGGTCGCTTCCGAAGTCCGTGTTGTTCACAGAGCCAACCAAATTACATCTGTTACTGAATTCGCTGAAGATGGAAGGAGTGGACAGGGTAATGATAGCAGATTTGGGTATAAACTCCTCTACTTTCGAGAAGACATTGGAGGGCTTGAGATACCTAATGGGCAAGGGGATTAGAATAGAGTGGTTCGATCATCACGTCTGGAGGGAGGAGTGGAAAGATAAGCTGAGAGAAATGGGGATTAAGGTCTATCACGACACTTCGACTTGTGGCGCCGGTGTTATATTCAAAAACCTTAATCCGGCTGATGAAATATCAGCAAAATTGGCCTCGGCGGACTGTTCCGTAGATCTATGGCTCCACGATAATGTCATGGGAGAGAAGCTAAGGAGGATTATTGAGTACAAGAGGGACTTCTCTTGGAAGATCGATCTGATCCAACAGTTTTACAGAGGCGAGCTGTGGAGCCCCGCATTCGATCAAATTCTAGAAGACAGTCTGGATAGGGAGCTTAAGGGATTCTCCCGCCTTAACAAGCACTATAGGGTAGTAGAAGTGGACGGGCTCAAAATAGCCGTAGCCGTGAGGTGGAAGGGGCTACCGGATATAAGTTACGCTGCGCAGTATATAATGAGCAGGACGGGCGCAGACGTCTTCGCCTCAGCTAACGGCTTCTCTATCTCTTTTCGAAGCAACCTGTATGACGTTAGGATTTACGCTAATGAACTAGGTGGAGGAGGACATCCTCTAGCTGCAGGGGCCGGCCTTCGAATACCTTTCTGGATTAGGCTATTGAGGAGGATGGGCATAAAAGGCCCTATGTTAAATTACGTAGTTAAAGTGGTGTTAAATACCGTAAAGACTGCCGGTGTTAAGAAATATAATTTAAAGTAAGAATTGATAAAAACTTGTTTAAATACTTTTACTGAATTCCCTTACCTCCTTGAGGACTTTAATTTCCTGTCTATGTAATCCCAAAAAGATCAGGAGAGTCCTTTTTGGAGAGGGGCTGGGATCGAGGGACTGATGGAGAAACCTCAATTCCACTGAAGCTAAAATTTTCACATTGTTGCGCAAGAAGCATAAGGTAGCTAGACGTAATAGACAATTCCACTTAAAGCCCCTCAAGCCTTAGGTAAACTGTTATATATGAGAGGTTATAGTTTTAGACCATAGGGGAGAATCCTTTGCAGGTCAAGGTGGATAATCCTTTGAAGAACCTGAGGATGGGCATGAATAGGGTAGTAATGGTGAAGCTAAAGGATGGGACGGAGTTCGTAGGAAGATTAGAACAGAGTGACGGAACGATGAACCTAATACTTAAGGATTGTACCGAAATTAAGGAGGGTACTTCGGATCCTGTAGCTAGATATGATCAAGTCCTCATTAGAGGGAGCAACATCCTGTTCATAAGCTTGGACTACGAGAACTTGATGAACAAGGAGAGTCAGAAAGCATAAATACCGTTCAAATGTCTTATCGTAAAAGTGAGTTTGATGGCTAACATAGTGGTTCAGCCAAGCAGAGCTAAAAGCGTCGATGAACTTGAAGTCGAGTTAGTTGAGAGGAAGGGCACTGGTCATCCGGATTTCATAGCTGACAGCGCCTCAGAGGAGGCAAGTAGGCAACTATCACTATACTATATCAAGAGGTATGGAACTATCCTTCACCACAATTTGGATAAGACTCTATTAGTTGGAGGACAGGCTAACCCTCGTTTCAGAGGAGGGGAAGTGTTACAACCAATTTACATAATAGTCTCAGGGAGGGCGACTACTGATGTCAGGACCGAGAGTGGTGTAGATTCCATACCAGTAGGACCCATAGTCGTGGAGAGTGTGAAGAGGTGGATCAGGGACAATTTCAGGTTCTTAGACGTGGATAAACACGTAATAGTGGATTACAAGATAGGGAAGGGCTCAGCAGACCTAGTGGGATTATTTAATCAAGGAAAGAAAGTTCCATTGTCGAATGACACGAGTTTCGGCGTTGGATTCGCGCCTTATTCTACGCTAGAGAGCTTGGTTATGAAGGTGGAGAGGACCCTTAACTCTAGGGAAGTGAAGGCTAGGATTCCAGAGGTAGGGGAAGACGTAAAGGTGATGGGGATGAGAAAAGGGAAGGAGATAGACGTAACCATAGCCATGGCGACTATATCCAGTTTGATAGACGATGCACAGCATTACATTAACGTTAAGCAACAGGTCAAGGAGTTAGTGGGGGATTTAGCATCTAAGGTGGCACCGGATTACAGGGTAAGAGTTCATGTTAATACAGGGGACAATATAGACAGAGGAATATACTATCTTACTGTAACTGGGACTTCAGCGGAACACGGGGACGACGGGATGACTGGTAGGGGGAACAGGGCCAGTGGCCTAATAACACCCATGAGACCGATGTCCCTGGAAGCTACCGCTGGGAAGAACCCAGTTAATCATGTGGGCAAGATCTATAACGTAATGGCTAACCTAATAGCGGGGCAGATCGTAAACCAAGTAAAGGGAGTACAGGGTGTGCAAGTCCAAATCCTAGGGCAAATAGGGAGACCCATAGATGACCCCATGGTGGTCAACATAGATGCGAGGATGGCAACAGATGAGATCAATGAGAACGATAAGAATGAAATGAGGGGAATAGCCGAGGAGGTACTATCGAGCTTCAATAAGATCACGGAGATGATATTAGAGGGAAGAGCTCAGGTTTTCTAAAGCTGCCTTTTAACCTCAGGGGCCTTAATCTCGGCGTAGAGGTAAACATCCTTTCTGCTTTCCCTATAGTCCCTAATCAGTTTAGTTAGGTCTACATCCTCGCTATGAGAGGCCTCCATCTCCCTTCTAAGCAGCTCAAGGTCTTGAATGGTCTGAGCTTCTAGGATTAAAAGGTCCCTGTCTCTGTAAAGTAAAATGTCCTCCGAAACTCTCTGTCCCAAGATCCTTAATTCGTTGCCCTCGACTCTGATTAACGAGTTCCCTCCCCTTATTACCACCGCTTTCCCTTCCACTAAAGTCCTTACTACTCTGTTGAACTCACTTATCTTGCCCTCTAATTGGATCACTTTCCTCTCCAGTTCCCTCAAGGCTCTGTCCCTGGACTCTATCTCGTTCTTAAGGGTGTATATCTCCCTATCCCTTACAACATCCCTCTTGACTTCCATCCTCATTGTCAGAAGTTTTGACTCAAGCTCCCTCTTCTCCTGAATCAATGACTTGACTATGGACTTCAGCCTCTGAACTTCCCTTTTCGTCTGAGCCACTTCTTCTGCCTGCCTTTGATTAGTTTGAGGTAGTCTCTGTTCGATCTTGTTGGGAGCTGGGACCTCCTCCTCGGCCTGACTCTGAATTATTTCCTCAATCCTGCGTTCCAAGCAATCGGATATGGACTGGCCCTTTATTACGCAGGAGAAAACGTCCTGAATCTGTATGTCCAAGCCAAGCCTCCTTATCTTCCCATCTATTTGCCTTATCTTTGACTCAACTTCGTTATATGCCCTAAGCGCGGCAGCTAAAGAGTCCCTGATGTGTGGATCGTCCACCCTTATCCCATATCTCTCCGAGTAAGAGGCTACCATATTCTGTTTCTCGTCAACGGACATAGGCTTATCAGGCACGTAAAGCCTAGCTCCAAACTGAGCTGCGAACTTCCTCACTGCCTCAGGTATTTGGGACACATCGGTGGAGACCACTACAGGTTTACCGTATTCAGAGACCATGGATATGATTTCCTCCCTATCTATAGAACGCCTCTTGACCAGCAATATGGGTCTCCCGTATACGTCTATAGCCGAAATCCCCACCTCTATCCCAGGGTCTATCCCGACTATGAGTGCTCTATTTGGACTTTCCCTATTCTTACCTATTAGCTCTACTTTGCTCTTGTAGACAGGCCTTATATCTAAGACAACGTCATGCCCTTTCATCCTCTTTATTATGCCGTAAAGGCTCTCTCGAGGAGCGTAAACCACGAACTGAGCTCCCTCTAGGCCTGCCTTGGACCTCCTTATTATCATATCATAGTCGAAACCATGAGAGTCCAACTTCTCCTTAACCTGCTTCGCTACTCTGAGCACTAACCCCCTCAGGTGTCTCTTATAGCGGTTCTGGCTCATCCCTCCAGGCCCAAGCGCTCTGCCCCTTGATATCACTATTTTAGTCTTCTCCTCAACTAGTCTAACTTTGGTTCCACCCCCCTTAGAGGCTATATACGCATTCAAGTAAGCGGTCTTAAGTGGGGTCAACTTGCCTTGTAATTCGATACCGAAAGACTTAGCTACTTCCTTCAATTCCTTAAACTCTCCATCTACGATCGTCGTTTGAACCACTTCGACGTCCTCTGGAAGCATTCCCACTATCCTGGCCAATCCCCTCTGATCTCCCCCAATTTCGAATATGTTATCCAGAGCTATGATCTTGGGCCTGAAATCCCAGGCTAATCTCACAATTTTACCTAAGGAGGCTAACTCGTGTTTCTCGATGACTTTAGACTCCTCATCTAGAACCACTACTGCATACCTAGCTTCGCGTCTTGAATAGGGGTTACCCTGCGATATATCTAGGCCCATTATTGTCTGGCCCATCATCCCCCCTTTACGTAAGTGATTACCTCATTGACATGCCTATTAATTCCGTACCGCCGATTAAAGTAGGTGAGGATATTATATATATCCTTTCTCAACGTCTTTTCATCGTTACGCCTAGCCTGAGCCCAATCTATAACCTTTATCCCCCCCTCTACCGTGTCCCACATAACGTTATAAGGACTTAAATCGCCGTGCACTAATCCGCACTCGTTATAAGATATCCTCAAAGTAGCCATAACCTGGTCCATGGCATGGTCTGGAGATTCCAGATCCATGTGAACGATCTCTCTACCCTCTATTAACTCCATAACTATGGCATTGATGGAGCTTCCGTATACTTTTGGTACGTATGCTAGATTGAGATTGTTACACCTCATAGCTCCATATTCAATTTCAGCGGATTTAAGGGAGGTCTCTATCCAGTTTACCCTATGAGAGATCCCTTTCACGCGCCTAGCGTTCCTGAAACTACTTCTTTGAACCCTGTGAAGTTTTACGGCTACTCGATCTCCTGCGAAGTTCTCGCCGTAATATACCATACTCTCTTTCCCTTCCCCAATTACTGAGCCCAAGGACTTGAGTATGCCCATAGCATAGAGGTTCTTAATGGCGATCACGTCGAGTCCTAAGAAAGTCAGTGAGTAGAGTTGCTCCGAACTATTCTTCTCCCTCCTCAATAGGTTAAGAGAGGAGAGCTTCTCTAGCGAGAACTTAATCTCTGAAGGCTTACCATCTAGCTCGCTCATGACCCTATTCTCTTCCACCCTCTCTCTCCTCCTCATTTCTTTTAATATGAACTTCAAGATCGCGTAGTCGTCAGGTAACGTCAGGCTGACCTTATAGGGTAAGCCCTTTAACTTCACAGTAGAACTAACCGTTCCTAGGCTTATAAGCGGAGTAAAACTTAACTAACTTGGAACTTCCTGGTAGAGCCTTGCCTATTTCCTCGAGGAGCGGTGAGACGTTAATTCCCAATTCCCTTGAGAAGAGCTTTACTAACCTGGAAGCAGTCTCAGACACTCCCCCATCCCCTGGGGATAAAACGGCATAAACTTCCGACCTACTCATGACTGCATCTTCACTCCCAACTATCACCCTGAACCCTGCGTCCTCTCTCATTAGTCCCACGGCGATCTCTAACTTCTTCTTTAGGTAGTTCTTCTTGCCGTAAACCATGAAAGAGCCCTTGGGTAAATACTCGCCGGAGGGAGGGGACAGGCTCACTTGTTCTCCCTTAACCCAGAAGACCTCTACGTAAGCAAGTCCAGCCTTCCACGCCTTAGAGTAACAGGCAGATAGAACTGAGGCATCCTCTATGTCCTCCTCGGAAAAGCCTTTTCCCTGAGTCTTAAGGATGGTAACAGCGCCTCCGTGAATGTCAGCGTGAATGAACACGTCGTGGACCTCCATCAGCCTCCTCACTAGGCTCTCATTCTGACTAGAATCTCTACCTGCAATCGCTAAGAGTCCGTTCCTAGTGAAGGACCACCTATACTTCTCATACCAGTACCTTCTCCTTATGCTCACCTGAACCTTCTCCTCTCTGTCCTTTATTGAAAGTCTCAACTCGGATAGTTTACGCTCCAGTTCCTCAAGAGCTTTCTGACTCCTCTCTATTTTCTCCTTGTATGTCTTGGCCTCATCAAAGTAAGAGGAGGCGTTCTTATACAAACTCAGTCGGGGATCTATTAGTAACTTCCTTCCCTGTAGGCTCACTTCCACGAGGCCTCCCTTATTGGGAAGTACTTTACCCCTCTTTGATCCCTCTAGGAGCCTCTCTATCTCTTCCCTCGAGTCGATGATCAACCTAGCCATTTCCCTCAACTCCTTCTCCTTTTGAGCGTACTCTGATATGGAGTTCTTGATCTCCTCTATGCTCTTCATGAGCTTCTTCCTCTCCTGCTCTAACTGGCTCTGCGCCTCAGAGAGGACTTCGACCTTCTCCAGCTCCAAGAAGTAATCGTCTAGTAGCTCATTGAAGGATTCATACTTTTTACAACCCTCAGTGGGGAAAACGTAAAAACCTACTCCAGGTACTAGGCAAGGGGTCACCCTACCGCTGGAGACCTCCTCAAGGAGCTTAGAGACCTTTAGCCTGGCCTCCTCTAGGGATCTCTGGTCCCTCACCTCGATTCCTAGAGCTCTGATATCCTCCGGAGGTAAGTTTAATATCCTAGGGAGATTCCCCTTCTTCACAAGGGTTTCGGCTTCCTGTGGGCTCACTAGTGGAGGAGGTGGGGGCGAGTAGGCGAGCCCTACTCCTACCTTCCTGTCCTTGAAGTGCCTTTCCTCGCTTAAGGCTAGAACCCTCCATCTCTCGTCTGTGACTAAAGCTACTCCACGAGGCACCAATTCCACTATTAACTTCCCACCGCCTGATAGCTCAAAAACAAGGATCCTATCATTCTGTAAGAGGCTTACCTCAGCCAGCACTTCATCTCTGATCTCCTCTCTGAATCTCTTAGCTCCCTCAACTACTTTGGGCCTGGTGTATTTTGTGAAGTGAACTCTCCTCCCAGGCTCCACTAGCATCTCTCTCTCCTTATCCTTACACCTAAGTTTGAAGAGAAATATGGAAGTGTTTTCTACCTTATACACATTGTCCACTCTGCAACCCTTGATCGCTTCCCCGCTCTCCGCAATCCAGGCCGCTAAATCAAGGTAACCCATAGATAACTTAGCCATTTAAGTCCACCCCCTCTCAAACTTACATATGGAGACTGGGGATAAGATATTGTTGTTTAGGGGTCTGCTAGGCGTCACCTCATCAATCCTGAGTTTCCTCTCTTCTTGGACAATTCAGAGTTACCTCGCAGCCATAATAACTCCCCTAGTAATTTACGTTGCGAGCATTCCCATCGTGAGGTTTGGATTCAGGACTAGCTCCAGGTGGCACCTCATAGGGAAGGGTTCATTAACCTTCTTTGCTGCATGGTTCTTGATATGGACTATCCTAATACAGAACTGAAGGAATCCGACAGATTCGTAGTCGACGCGATGTTAGGGAGACTGGCTAGATGGCTGAGGATACTGGGTTATGATGCCATATACTCTCCCTCCATGGAGGATTGGAGAGTCCTCAAAATAGCTGAGAAGGAGAGGAGGAAGATTATTACCAGAGACAGGGGAATATACGTGAGGGCCAAGAAGAGGGGACTAGTTTGCTTTACCGTACCGCCTGAGTACGATGTGGTCCACTCACTAGCCTACTTGAAGAGCAAAGGAGTAATAGACCTACATTACCCATTCTCCCCCACTAGGTGTACCAATTGTAATGGGATCTTGGAGAGGATCGGGTTAGACAGGTGGAGGTGTACCGGCTGTGGAAAGGAGTATTGGAAAGGGAGCCACTGGAAATCTATTGAGAAAACTATAATTAAAGCTAGCATAATAAGATTCCCAGGTGAGGAGAGTGATCCAGCTCACGGAAAACGAGGGGAGGATCCTCGTTGAACTAGCCCTAAGGGCCATAAGGAGCAAACTGGGCGAGGATCAAATTAACTTAGACGAGATAAGGGATCCTCCCCTGAACGAGAGGGGAATGGCCTTTGTCACAGTGGATACTATGACTGAAGGGAAAAGGGAGTTGCGAGGATGCATTGGTTACGTGGAACCAGTAGCCCCCCTTAAGGAGGTCGTTGTGAACGCAGCGATCGCCGCGGCCTTCCAAGATCCACGTTTCCCTCCTCTCGCGGCCTCAGAGTTAGAGCGAATAGTAGTGGAAGTCACTGTGCTCAGTGAACCAGTTAAAATAGAGGTTCAGGATAGATGGACCCTGCCATTCCAAGTGAAAATAGGTGAGGACGGGCTAATAGTGCAGAGGGGAATTCGCTCAGGCCTCCTCCTCCCCCAGGTCCCAGTGGAATACTGCTGGGACGAAGAGACCTTCTTGGCCGAAACCTGCCTTAAAGCAGGATTGGCGCCTGACTGCTGGCTCGATGACAGAGTTACGGTGAAGAAGTTCAAGGGGAAGATCTTCAGGCAGAAGAGACCAGGGGACCTAACAGTAGAGGTTTTAGTCAATAAAGCAAATTGTGGCCAAAATTAGAATACCTTGTTAATTCCACAGATTCTCTTCAATTTCACTATATGCGTGCTAAAAACTAGTAATAGAAGAGAATTTACTATAAAAACGCTTATATATTCTCACATCACAACACTAATTTGCGGTGTAAGCAATGGAGGAAGACTACGCGGAACTGTTTAATGATGAGGTAAGAACAGCCCTAGAAGACGCACTGAAAGATATGAAAGGCTCGGTGGACGTTTACGTGTTCACAGACTCCATGGACAGCAGATGCCAATACTGCAACCTCACTGTGAGGCTTCTGAACTTCGTAAGGGATTCCTCTCCGGAAGGCCCTGACGGAAAGTTGCTTAAGGTAAACGTGATAGACAGGGCCAAGGATTCGGAGAGCTTCAAGAGGTTCAACGTTGAAAGAGTGCCCACTGTTGCATTCCTTGAGGGGGCAGCAAGATGGACTGGATCCCCACTGGGAGAGGAACTAAGGGCTCTCGTTGAGACTATAGTGAGGATCTCGCAAGGCGATTCTGGCCTATCTCAGGAGACATTGAGTGCAATAAGGGATAAACTGAATGGGTGGGTCAAAATAGAGACTATTGTCACGCCCACTTGCCCTTACTGCCCCTACGCTGCTTTAATGGCTCACATGGTGGCTTATGAGGCTTACAAGGCGGGCAAAAGGAATGTAATATCGGACGTGGTAGAAGCCTACGAGAACCCAGATATAGCCGACAAGTATCAAGTCATGTCAGTGCCAGCCATTGCCATCAATGAGAGTGTTGAGTTCATAGGAGTTCCGCAAGAGGATGCGCTGATCTCTAGCTTAATTGAGAGGCAAATTACAAAATAACTTCCGTCCCGTCCAATGAGGCTTTCACCCTTTTATCTTCTCGGGGGATTGGGGGCGGAGGACCCCTCCCTAGGAGATGAATAGGCCCCCAATTTAAATATAGCTTCCCTCAACAGTATTCCAATGATAGTCGTGGACGGGGTGAGCGCCACCTTGCGCCTCGGTTGAGGCGAGGGTCCATGAAGTACACCCTGCTCCATCAGCCACGCACCCTCGTATCCGTTTCCCTACCCGCGGGGTGGGGACTTAGAGCCTGTGGAGCTCCCTACCCCTTGGGCGAGGCGGGGCTGTGAAGCGGGAACCCGTCCGCGAGGGCGGGGTAGTTCACACCGAGAAAGTCTATCCTCACCTAAGAGATAGAGGAGGGGCCAAGGTTATTCAGTCTAATCTTCGTTTAAAAGCACAATTCGCCACTTCCTGGTACTGTTATCGAAGACTACATGAGTCCTGCTGGCGATCTCCCTGAATAGCCTACCCTCCTGGACACCTAGTTCCCTTGCCGCTTGCTCCACGTCGGGGGTAGAGATTTTTGATAATTTCTCCATAAATCTGTCATAAAAATCTTTATCTATTGCTATATAATAGTCTTCACCCTTTATTATCTTGGCATTAGCTTTTTTCAACTTATCGAAGTAGGCTTCCGGCTTAGCGAGTTTATTGGGATTTCCTATTAGGAAACCTCTCTCCTTAAGGATCTCCACCACCCCCTTTTTATCACTATCAAACTGCGGGGATCTAGTCTCCTCTGACGTTCTGTGCTCCTGTGGTTGAGGTATCTTCTTGTGCGGCTCTTGGGCCTTCCCCGTGGAACCTGTTTCCAGTAGAAGCTGAAGCTCGGCTACCCTCTTGGCGAGTTCGTCTATCTTAGCGGTGAACGGGTTTATTAAATCCTGAATTTTCCTCTCGAGTTTCACTGAGATTGTGTTAATGTCTAGCTGTTGCCTAGTTTCACTGAGGAGAACAGATCTTACGTAATCTGAGAGGAGAGTATACCCCTCAGCTCTGGCCCTCCTTAGGAGTTCCTCATATTCGTCCTCCGTCACCCTCAATACTATGATTTTCATCCTATCAATACTCATACTCCTACGTAATTTTTAAAGGTTAGGTGAAGTTAAGACAAAGTCGTAAAGTTTAGCATGCGAGTTCTAACATCCTCTCCGCCCTGGGGGTTACCTAGGGGTTCTGTCATCGAATTCCTCAGGGTCCAGAGTAAATGGAGGTGCGTTACTATTGCCTATTCCCTAACTCCTTGTGCCCTAGATCGAGTCTGGGAGGAAGCTCATCAACTTCGCTAAAAATATTCAGCAAGAGAAATATTTAAACATGAGGAGGTGTCCAAGGAAATATTCTCTTCTCATCCCTGATCTGTAAACTGATGTGAGGTCAACAATATCTAAACGACCGATACTCTCGTGTTTCCCTTCTTGTTTCACCTAGTGTCAGACGCCTACTGGAAACGTAAAAGTATCGGCTTTTTTCCTAGCTTATGGATTATTTCGATTACCTTGCTTCTAGTGATGCTTTAGCTTTCCCTTAAATCTCAACTTTAGTTTGAAGTACTGTAGAAAAACCTCCCTTCTCACCCCTTCTATAATGTCTAATCATTAACCTAACTAGGACTATGGTCTTACTTCCCTATCCTTGTTTTCTGCAATAACCTGGCGGTCTCGGTTGAACTGTAGCGTCGATTTCCCCATCCTCATCGATTGGAAGAAGGATCTCCACTGCGCACTTACCTGGTATTGATCTTTACTCCCTATATTTCGAGTTACTTGTTTCTCTTCCCCGTTAAAGTCCACCTAACCATCATGTCCTTAATCAACGGAATATCCCGCAATCTAGATCAAAGGCAAGCATTAAGGTTTCATGAAATCCTTGAAGCTTGATGAAGCTCAATCCATCTTCAGTGAAAGGATTGAGCGGACCTAATCCTTTTTCACGTTAATAGAAATGTTCGCATTAGTTTTTAGAGATAAAAAGACGATTTCCTACAGGACGTAGGCCCTGCCCAAAGGGGTGGGATCACGGGGATGTGAGTCCCGCGCCCTTGGGCTCAGGTTCCATAGCTCACTCACCCTAAAGTTAGGTAGGCGGTTAGGGCTGAGTCCCCGCACCGATCATGAACAAACACGAAATGGGTGAAATGAAAGTGTGGCGACGAAACGACAGGTCTGGGCTTTCAGTTTATTCGCATCAAGAGGGAGAGTTCATGGATAAAGGTTTTTGTAAAGTGTTTTTAACTGGCGGCCTGAGAATGATTATTGGGACTTTCAATTGCGAGGAGATCTTGATCTCGAAGCTCCTAAGAGGTTCGTCGATGCCCTTGCTAGCCCCTTTATAGGCAGGGATGAGGAGGCTAAGCTCATAGCATTAGCACTATTAACTAAGGAACATGTGATTTTAATAGGTGAACCTGGTACTGCGAAATCGGCATTAGCGAGGAGGGCTGCGGAACTAATTAACGCTAAGTTCTTCATGTATCTTTTGACTAAGTATACAGAACCTGCTGAACTCTTCGGGGGACTAGACATAAATGCCCTAAGGGAGGGAAAGTATAGGAGGATAACTAAGGATAGGCTTCCTGAAAGTGAAATAGCTTTCCTAGACGAGATCTTCAATGCTAACTCTGCTATACTGAACGCCCTGTTGTCCCTGCTAAATGAAAGGGTAATCTATGATGGCTATAACGTCATTAGGACTCCGCTCAGGACCTTAATAGGCGCCAGTAATAGGGTTCCTGACGAACCTGAGCTGGAAGCGCTATACGATAGGATATTGCTAAGGCATAACGCTAAACCGGTGGGCGAGGACATGTGGAAAGACCTCTTAGATGTCACCTGGGAGCTCGAGTTCACGGATAAGTGGGTAGTGAAAGAACCAGTCCTCACAGTTGAGGACATAGACTCCCTCTATCAGAAGTTGGCTTCAGTCGACGTTTCGGCGGTGAAGAGTAAACTCCTCAAGCTATATGCCATATTAGAGGAGAAGGGCATACACCTAAGCGATCGCCGAAAGGGTAAAGTCCTCAAGGTAGTAGCGGCTCACTCTCTTCTAAGTGGAAGGAAGAGGGCAGTGGAGGAGGACCTGATCGTGCTCAAGTATATTGCGCCGAGGGAGATAGACGATTTCGAGAAAGTGTCAGCGCTACTGTCTGAGGAGCTTAAGACACCTATAAAGTATATGAAGGAGCTCAATGATATTTATAATAACTTGAAGGAAGCTTCGCGTTATGTCGACTCCGCACAGGACTCCGACCCCCGGCTGGTGGAGCTAATAAGGAGTCTAAAGGCCACTAGGGAGAGGGTAGTCTCCCTGGGTAGGGAGAGTGGGGACGAGAAAGTGGGGAACTTCTCCAAGGAGGTTACAGCTGAAGTGGACAACCTCTTGGAGAAAGTGGCCAAGAAGTTAGGGATATATCCATGAGCCCAGGTCTCATACGCGGCGTCGATTATCAAGATCCTGTGGTCAGATACAGGGGAGAGAGACTACTATATACACTGAAGAAACTTTTGGGAAGGGAGCTGCCCGTCAGGGAGGACTTCCTAGTGGACTTATACTATACACACTACCTCCCCCTACCCATAATAAAGGCTAGAACTGAGATAAACGAAGAGCAGCAGACCGTTCACCAGCTCATGAATAACATCCTTTCATCTGAGGAGATAATCGAGAACAGGAGCTACTCAGTTGCCAACTCGGGCATAAGCAATGCCCTGGCAGTAGGCTATGCACAGAACTTAATAGAGGAGCTGGAGAGGATCAAGAAGACAAGTCAGAACGAGCAGGAGAGACAGGCGGCCGAGTATATACTCCAGAGCCTCATGAAGGGGGGACATAAAGGCGGTTCTAACAAGAAGGAGGTGGAGAGGATCCTGAAGGAGGTTCACCAGAAGGCCCTCTCCAAGGCCATAGAGGACTCAAAGTCTGTGAGGAACATGCAGAAGATCGTGGGCGGCACCGGTGCTGGTACTGGAAGTGTACTGACCTTCGATGGCGAGATCCACGAGGTCCTGAGGCTGGCCAGGAACGTTGAGGTGAAGAAGATCCTGGAGTTTCTGAGCGGGATCCCAAAGATAGGTCAGGTCAGCAAGAGGAAGACCAAGTTCAGCAAGGGTGAACTCCACGGCTATGAGAGGGGGAACGACCTGGAGAGATTGGTGGGATCGGAGATGGCACTACCAGAGGAGCTCTTCTACCTCAAGTTCGCAGAGTCAGACCTCCTCCTTTACGAGAAGTATGTAAAGGAGAGCCTTGGCCCCCTATACCTCCTATTGGACAAGTCGGGCAGCATGGATGGGGAGAAGATCTTGTGGGCTAAGGCTGTAGCCCTAGCCCTGTATATGAGGGCCAGGAAGGAGAACAGGGACTTCTACATTAGGTTCTTCGATAACATCCCCTATCCCCTGATAAAGGTCATAAGGAGCGCGAAGCCCAAAGAGGTGCTCAAGATGGTGGAATACATAAGCAAAATACGTGGGGGTGGAGGGACGGATATAAGCAGATCTGTGCTGAGCGCGTGTGAAGACATAAAGGAGGGTAGCGCCAAGGGAATAAGCGAGGTGATTCTACTCACTGACGGTGAGGACAAGATAGCGGAAGCAGCAGTAAGGAAATCGGTGAGGGAGGCCAAATCAACTCTTATAAGCGTCATGATAAGGGGGGACAACCCAGATCTAAGGAGGGTTTCGGACGAATACATGGTGGTCTATAAATTGGATCAGGAGGACCTCCTCAAAGTAGTAAAAGCCTAACTTCCATATTAGAGAAACTGGGTTATAAGGAGTAAAGCACCACCTATTTCTCAGGTGTTTCAGTTGATCCTAGGGGATAGGGATCTTAAGTACTACCTGGAGAGGAAGTATATCGTGATCGAACCTCTGTTTCAGGATAGTATTCGCGAGAACGGCGTAGACCTCAGGGTAGGAAGGGAGATCGCTAGACTCAAGCGTACTCAGGCCGTCTTTGAAATGGGGGGGAACAACCAGGACTTCTATGAGGTGGAGAAGGGAGAGGATTTCGTGATCTCCCCTCATGAACATGCCCTCTTGGTGACTGAGGAATACGTGAAGCTACCCAACGACGTCATGGCATTCGTTAACCTCAGGTCTACCTTCGCCAGAGCGGGCCTCTTCATCCCTCCAACCATAGTGGATGCTGGCTTCGAGGGACAACTGACCATCGAGGTGATGGGTTCGGAGTTCCCGGTGAGACTCAGGGCTGGAACTAGGTTCATCCATCTAATATTCGCTAAGACTTTGACCCCTGTGGAAAAGCCCTATAGCAGCAACTATCAAGGGCAAAGAGGAGTCACGCTTCCTAAGCTAGGTCACTCGTAGGGTCGTTTCAGCAGCGGAGCTAAGACATGTTTAACTGAGCGTCTCTGGTTCGCCAGTAAAATTTTAAAGAGTTGAACTCCATTATCTACCCTGCCGCGGTAGTCTAGCCCGGTCTAGAACTCGCCGAAAGGATGGGGGCCTGTCGAGCCCCTGACCCGGGTTCAAATCCCGGCCGCGGCGCTACTTTACGTTAGATCGAAGAGAGTGAATCCTCGTATAGGAATAAGGTATTTGCAACAGCGAAGGGATTTTTTGCAATGCTGTGTCTACCCTAATAAGCTGTTAGGATATGACAAAAAGAACAACAAGCCTCGCCCTTTAGGGCGGGGTAAAGTTCAAAAACTTTGAATTTCTAAAATACCCTAGAATAAAACGTGTCCCAGTAAGGGGATGCCCAGTAAGGGCTCCACGCACCCCCGAGTCCCAAGGAACCACGGATGGAGGGCTCTCCGTGGTGAGGGATAGGGGTAATGGGCTGAAGGCCCGGCCCGTGGTCTACTGCTGGACGAACGGAGCGGCTTTCAGCCACCAGCTATGAAGTGATGAAGATGAAGGCGGTAAACCACAAACCCGTGATCCGCCCTGAGGGAACCTCCGCCCTTTATGGCGGGGAGGAGGTCAGCTGGTTCACCATGCTCCTGAAGGAAAGGGAGGTGGAGTATACGCTGGAGCGGGAAAGCCTGAGGTTGCCCGTGATGTATAGGGAGGAGGTGGTCGTGCTGAGTTGCCTCTTTATTAGTTACTCCGTACTGGGAGGGAGCTGAACGCCAAGTTCAGGGACTTGGAGGTTAAGGGTGACTTCAGATACTTGGTGAACGGGAAGTGTGTGAAGGTCAAGGAGGATAAAAAGAAGTGAATGGTTCTGCTGGTAGCCATAGGCGTGACCCCGGACGGGAGGAGGGCAGTCCTGGGCCTCACGCTTATAGTGTAGTTATTAAGCTACAAATTCAGAGATTACCTCTTCCGCTGATATTTCAGCCTATCTCTTACCCAACTTCAATGGCCTTAACTCTTCTCTATTATATACCAGGAGTAGAATGCATCTCCTTCCCCTTTTTCCAGGTCTTCAACTACATCTTTAGGTAAATTCTTATTTCTCTTATCCACTCTAATTTTTTCCATACTGATATTCTGATAAATCCGATTAATAAGAACTTTAAATGATCAAATAGTCTGAGGTCTTCAACGATTTTCCTTAAGGGTTCTGGTAAGTATGTAGTGGATGAGACCGAGATTGGACTCGTGGGTGAGTTACTCCCCTGGGGTGGTGAGGGACTTGAGGAAAGCGTAGTGGACCTGCGACTCACGAATGAAACAGGGTTGGACGTGCTATTAGTGCTCTAGGAGAGACCGATCATGGACTTAATTCGTAACGGAGGCCCCTTACAACGCGTTTGGTCAGGCTGGGACCATGAGCCTTCAGCGAGGAACCTGATGGGCTTCGTTCTGAAGCATGGGTTTGAGACTGAAGGCGCACTTCCCCCGGAAGAACAGCAGACCCACGATCATCATCAGGTAGAGGAAGGCTCCCTCCATTTTCTATAACTTGCACTTATTGGCGATACGAATTGTTGAGTGGAACTCCTATTAGCCGCAAGACTTATTGCCGTTTAGCCAGCTCATCTTAAATGGAGTTAAGGGAGATCCAAGACAGGTTAAGGGAGAAGTACCTCAACAAGGATACCGAGAGAGGACTCTTCCCCACTTTCACTTGGCTTGTAGAGGAAGTAGGGGAATTGGCAGAGGCATTGCTTGAAGACAACAAAGATCACATAGAGGAAGAAATAGCCGATGTAATAGCATGGGTCATATCCATAGCCAACCTCAAGGAGATAGATGTTGAGGAAGCACTCAGCAAGAAATACTCCCTCTCCTGATCGCTAGGCGCTTCAAGCGATTATCTAAATCAGGCCTACTGCGTTAATTATCTAAGCATAAATTTAAACGCTGACTTCCTCTACGCCTTGGAGTGTTCCCGGGGGTTCGCTGTTCCCACTGTGGGTCCGTATTCAAGACCCTCCCCTGGTGGGAATGGGCCCACCACCTGAGTCCGGATCCCGAAGCATGAACCCTCCTTCGGCAACGTTCTTTCCTGAAACCCCCTGAATTGACCTGAAGGGCCTGTAGCTCCTCCCAAAGTCCCGTTGCCCTGGATCGGGCCGGGGGAGGAGCTCCTTTAGGATCGCTGAAAATAAACTCAAAGGAGGCGTTTGAATCAGGGGCTATCCATGCCTTAACCCCCATAGAGTATTAACTTTTAGACAAGATCATGTATCCTCGGGTAGTAGGAGAAGACGATGGAATGAGGACCTAACGGTCCAGCCTCATTTGTTCCTCTAACCATTCATAGACACCTTCCTCGTAAAGTATGTGACCACCCTCAAAGAGTTGTATGTTATCCAAGAGAGGCAATAGAAGTTGGGCGCAGGTCGATCCAAGAGGTCTATGGTTACTCTGGAGCTGAAGATAAACTCCTAGTGGATCCTGAGTCCCAATCTGTATGAGGAGAGGTCTAGGAGATATCAGGGCCAATATATCGATCAAATCGGCATACCTGAGTAAACCTGGCACGTAGTTGCATATATCCCATTTAGACAGATTCTCCCAGCTCGCGATCACCGTGGGGAGAGAACTGAAGTACCCACTCACTACAGTGGCTCTGACCCGGTCATCCATAGCAGCCAGATAGGCAGCTCTCCTCCCTCCTTCAGAGAAACCCATAATTCCAATCCTCTATGCATCTACCTCTTCCCTGCTCAACAGGTAATCCAAGGACCTCATATCGTCCCAGAGCCTCATCCCTGCTATCGGTCTACCCAAGAGGAGACCTACCACTGAGTGCGTCCAACAACCCCCTTCCACTGCCATCTCACCGAATCCCCTAGCGTCAGGGGCCAAGACTACAAACCCCCTCTCGGCGAGCTTCATGACGAACCCTTGGCTGTGGCCCTTCCTATCGCCTTCGCGTTTGGAGAACCCCAGTAGGTCATCCTTTCCGCTGCCATGACCGTGGAGGGCTATTATGGCTGGCGTAGGTTTCTTTACATTCTCAGGGATTAGTAGATACGCAGGAACTCTCAGCCCTCGCTCCACTACGTAGTCGACCTTCTCCACAATCACTTCTCCCATCCTGAACGTAGCGAGGCTCCTGGGTTCCAGATCATGGATCGAATAGGAAGTAATGCCCAGGATCTCGGACAGCTTCAACCTTAATGCTTCCCTCCACAACTCTAAATTCATTTCTCCCTTGAGAACCCTCTCAAAGGAGAGCTCGGTCTGAGTCCTGAGGATAACTCAGTGAGATAAGTCCTGTTGGAGTAGCTCAGGAGCAACCCATAACTACTCTCGCTTCTGGGTATAAAGTATATGGAGGACCTAGCTCTGGCGGAATTCAATTCTATCACTCAGAGACCGATCAAAGACGAGCTAAACTCGGAACAGAGTTTTACTGGGGAGTTAATTCGTTGATAAAGAGTTCACAACCATTTCAGGGGGTCTGGGCTTTACGGCCTCAACCCCAAATTCAGACCTTTTATAATTGATACTGAGACGCTTTACTGAACTACCTTCACCGATCTAGAGTGTAATTACCTCCAAGGGAACTCCTATCGCCCTTTAACAGAAGGGGTTTGCTTCCTCAATTAAGAAAGAGCTTGATGTGGGTTGGGCCCCAAGGAAATACTAGTTAGTCGTGGGGAACCCTGGGGGAACTAGTGGAGGGTAGAACTCGAGTCATTAAAATGGGATTTACGCGATAGTTAGCTCAGAGTTAGATCGAGGAAGTCCATAGGTAACATCTTCTTCTTCGACGTAATCTCGGTATACTTAGTGTCTATGAAGTTGAGAAAGACAGGACAGTTATCATATTTGCCCTCTCTGTTGCACTTTTCTCCCATCGAGAGGAAGCACTTGGAGCTCTTCTTATCGAAGTATGGGCATATCTTATAATAAGTCTTGGCACTCTTTATCATCCTCTCTATCCACTGCTTCTTCCTATCCTTCTTCTCAGCCTCCATCTCTGCCTTCTTCAGAATGCTGCTGAGTTCCTCCTCCGTGACCTTCACTGACTTATTGGACATTGGGATCCCCTGCTACACACTATAAGTTCTCATTGTTATTATAGGTTTCTACTACCACCACTCTCCTCCACTCATGATTTGTAGTCAAATCGTTCTCACTGAATGGTTTGTATAATGATCTTCCCCCCTCATAGTTTCAATAGGGAAATTTGAGCACTAGTAGTAGTTGTTCCACTTAATGCCTAATTTCAACGTCTGCTAGATTGATTCCCTAAAGTGGGGTATAGTTGGGCAAAGATTGATAGTGTTAGCACTCGCTACGAAATTTTCTTTTAATGAGATATGGTCTACGAAGGGTGAATAACGCCATACTCTCAAGGGGAACGCCCTAACCCTATGATTTGTAGCTTAATGTCGGCACTATGGGCAAGATTTAGCAGTTTTCAACAATGTTCTTCACTGTATTAGAGAAACCTATCCTAAGCCCCAACCTGGGATCATGGTATAGGTAAAGTATTCGTTTGCTCTGCAGCCTCCTCAGGACCTTGAAGAGCCACGCAGGATCAGCCTTGAGTTCCTC
>Ga0208151_100004_pt1 | contig 161470 bp, 167 predicted proteins | sample ECH_Bhost_MetaG_FD_187130 | JGI IMG/M metagenome (GOLD analysis project Ga0208151, IMG submission 187130) | Hot spring microbial mat communities from Yellowstone National Park, Wyoming, USA - ECH_B host_MetaG (SPAdes) (version 2) | ecosystem: Environmental > Aquatic > Thermal springs > Hot... | reverse complement strand
AATACATTATGTGGTGCTCGCTAGGATAACCCTCCAGTGTTCCTAAATTAGATATCATAGGAGACATTGCAACCCTGTTCTTTATCTTTTCCCTTCCTATCCATATTGGTGAGAGGAGCTTGGATAAATGATGCATAGAATTAAGTTGAGATTATTGGAATATTTAAGTTTTATGCTTGAGAACAAGTACTTAAAAACCGCTAGGAAAATATTATAATAAAGTGAGTTCATTCATACTTAGATTTAGAGGTGTAAACATATTATCCAATTTCCTTAGTATTGTTTCTGATGAAAAGGGAATAGAACAAGAAGAGATTGGTAAGATTAAGTTCTTAGAGGAACAAACTAGAACTAAGTGGGGGGAATTAGTAGAGCTACCACAGGACTTCTATATTAAAACTAAAAAACTAATAGAAGATTTAAGGAAAAAAGGTGATTTGGAGAAAGCCAAGAAACTAGAGGAGTCATTAGATACAATAATTAACATAAGAACAAGAAAAATACTCATGCTTGCATATTTTAAAGTAAATGATGATAAACTAATCAACAAGATGACTTTCGAGGAGAAAGAGCTCTTTCAGTTACTGAGAGAGGTGATAGATGAATGGCAACAGAAGGTGAAGTAGAGGAGAGTTCATTAAATGACATCATTAGAAACTTCATATTAAACTTTAAGGACTATCATGGATATAAATATAGAGAAGAACTTAAGAGGATAGCAGCGAGAAGCAAAATAAGCTTTAGGATCAATTTCAATGATATAATACAATATAATAATACTTTTGCTAAAAAATTATATGAGGAGCCTAAGAAGGTTATTCCTATAATAGAGGAGGTGGTAAAGGAAGAGGTCCTCAATTATGATCCAGATTTCACAGAGAACAGGGTTTGGATAAGGATTTATAATTCTCCTTATAAAGTTCCCATTAGAAACATAAGGAGTGAATTTATGGGGAAGCTTATTGGTGTAGAGGGAATAGTAGTTAAAGCAACTTCACCAAAGTCAAAAATAAGGATACTTAAGTTTAAACATTTAAGCAATGAATGCAACCACGAATTCTTTTACCCTGAATGGGAGATGGGAGATACAATAGAGTCCCCGACCTCTTGTCCATATTGTAGGAAGGGGGGCGTCTTTAAGCCAATTATGGAAGAATCAATTGTTCAGGATTGGCAAAGAATAGTAATCCAGGAGAAGCCAGAAGAAGTTCCCCCAGGAGGTATTCCAAGGCAAATAGATGCTATAGTAGAAGGGGATTTAGTGGATTACTCAAGACCTGGAGATAGGGTAACCGGATATGGTATTCTGTCGTTAAGAAGTGAAAACATTAAGAGAGGGGTGAGGAATGTCCTTGATAGTCATTTATATATATCTGATATAGAGATATCTCAAAAAGTTCTAGAAGAGGTGAACATAACTGAAGAAGAGGAAGCTAAAATAAAGGAATTATCTAAAGATCCATGGATCCACAAGAAGATTATCTCCTCTATTTCTCCAGTTATTTATGGAAATTGGGAAATAAAAGAGGCAATAGCTTTGGCTCTTTTCGGGGGAGTCCCTAAGTTAATGCCTGATGGAACTAAGATTAGAGGAGACATACATGTTCTCATAATTGGAGACCCTGGAACGGCAAAATCTCAAATGCTGCAGTTTGCAGCTAGAGTATCTCCTAGAGCAGTATATACTACAGGTAAAGGTTCAACTGCAGCAGGACTAACAGCTGCAGTTGTCAGGGAAAAGATAACTGGAGATTTCGTATTGGAGGCAGGAGCACTTGTTCTTGCTGATGGGGGTATTGCTGTAATAGATGAAATTGATAAAATGAGAGAAGAGGACAGGGTTGCAATACATGAAGCAATGGAACAGCAAACAGTTTCAATAGCAAAGGCTGGAATAGTTGCTAGGTTAAATGCTAGGGCTACAATAATAGCTGCGGGAAATCCTAAGTTGGGAAGATATATACCAGAAAGAACAATATCCGAGAACATAAACTTACCAATAACTATCTTATCTAGGTTTGATCTAATATTTATTTTAAGGGATGAACCAAACTCAATAAAGGATAGAGAGTTAGCACAACATATTTTGATATCTCATTCTGGGGGTAATGAGATCTCGCCGCCAATTGGCATTGATTTACTTAGGAAGTATATTGCATATGCAAGAAAGAATACGCATCCAAAAATTACCGAGGAAGCCGCTAAATTACTAGAAAACTTCTTTGTAGATTTAAGGAATAAAAGCCTAGAGTCACCTGAGTCACCTGTAGCAATAACTGCTAGACAGCTTGAAGCATTAATTAGGATCTCTGAAGCATATGCTAGAATGGCATTAAGGGATAAGGTAACCAGGCAAGATGCTGAGATGGCTATAAATATAATGAGAATTTTCCTAGAGAAAATAGGAATAGACGTAGAAAGTGGGAAAATTGATATAGATACTATAATGGTAGGTAAGCCAAAGTCCACTAGAGAGAAGATGATTGCTATTCTAGACATAATAGATAATATATCAAAGACAGAAGGGTGCGCTAAACTGAAGAAAATAAAGGAAGAAGCGAATAGCAAAGGCATCGATGACGTGCACATAGAAGATATGATAAGGAGGTTACACAAGGAGGGGATAATAAGGGAAAATAAAACAGATTGCTATTCTAAAGTTTCATAAATCTATAAGCATTACGGATTTCCATTTCTAAATCTCCTTTTTACCTCTTTGTAGTGAACAAAAGGGCTAAATAGTCATTACATTACTTTTAAATATATATACTTCTAATTTTAACAAAAATTAATTAATAATCAACTTTAATACATGATGCTATTTGATGTGTTTGTTAAAATAGACTAAAAATTCACGTTAATTGGGAAAAGTGTTTAAAAAATAAATGAGTTCTTTGTCTACAGTAAGGATGGAGTTTCCCATATATCTACTTGTAAATTAATTAAGTTAAAACTATCTTAAATAGTAATACATAAAGTCCTCAGCTACAAAAGTCTTTTGGAAGATTTTCCTAGCTTGCGTGAGAAACGCGGCTAAATCTCTTTTCCTGTATCTCGAGCTTATATGGAATAATGCTAGTCTTTCAACTTCAGCCTCTTTTGCTACCTTCGCGGCTCCCTCTGCATTTGAATGACCATATTTTTCTGCCTCTTCGTTATCTAAAAAAGTGGAATCATGTATTAAAAGAGATACTTTGCTAACAGCTTTAATCACTTTATCACATGGCCTTGTATCACCTGTGTAAGCAACGCTAACTCCTTTCTTTTCCTCAATAACCTCTTCAGGGTATATAGTTTTTCCATTCAAAATAACTTTTTTGCCCTCCTTTAAATCCCTGAGTAGCTTCCAGTCTTCTATACCCAATAACTTTATTTTTTCTTTATTTAGATTTCTACTTCCTTTAATTCTTAACAAATAACCATTGGACTCTATTGTATGACATGTTGAGAAGCTTGAAAGTTGAAGTCCTCCTATGTCTTCATTTATAGAACCTTCTAGAACTTTTATGTCAAAAGCAGGATAGAAATATGAATGCTTATAGTTTTCAGTTAATAAATCGTTAATTCCCTTAGGCGATATAATTGTTAAGGGTTTTTTCCTACCAAGCATATTCATGGTTTGAATTATAGTAAATATTCCCATGAAATGATCTGCATGTAAATGGGAAATTGCTATATAATTTATATCCATTAACATTCCTAGCTTCATCAGCCTCTGAAGTGTTCCTTCTCCGCAGTCGAAAAGGAGAGAAATTCCCCTTTCTCTTATCAAGATAGCAGGTAGCCCCCTTTCATTGCTTGGGACTGCAGCACCAGTTCCTATAAAGAATACTTCAACCAAGTTTCTTCCCTACTACTATAAATCTAGATAGCGATTTGTGGACATAAGCTTTACTAGCTTCATGTAATTTTATTCCACTTCTCTCAAGGATGTCTATTACTATATCTTTGATTCTTATATCACAGGCAAACGAAATAAAACCCCCCTTCTTTAATATTGTATATGATGATGAGAAAAAATTTTCATAAAAGTCCTTCAGATTGCTTATGCTTCCCTTAATTCGTGTAGATCTTCCATAGGGAAGATCTGAGGAAATTGCTTTTATGCTTCCTTCTCTGAAATATACTAACGCTGAATCCGCATTCAATAAATTATAGTTCTTGCAACCTAAGCTTTCTAGGTTTTCCTTTGCCATTACAGAATATTTAAGCTCAATGTCTGAACCTATCAATTCTAATCCCACTTGACAGCCCTCGATTAATATACTTCCAGTCCCACAGGCTGGATCAAATACATGACGTTCTGCTCTACTTAGGTTAACTAAAAGCCTAGAAGTATAAGAATCCATTGTGCCAGACATATGATATTTTCTATTTTTTGGAGAAGTTCTACTAAATGACTCATTATTTCTATTGCATATTCTTTCGCCTACAATAAATTTACCCTCTGTAAAGATAACATCAATTACTTTGTCGCTCTTCTTATTAAGATAAAATAAATGACTTAAGTCTTCTGAAGGATAGTTTCCAATTTTATTTGGGATTATGCTATATTCGTTTCTAAAATCACTTATTATTTCTTTAACTTCTACAATATCAGTTTTTATCGTAAGAATTCTTCCTAAATACTTTATATGAGACATGCGATAGCAGAATTTCCCATAATCGAAGTCTTTATTAGTAATCGCAACTCCATTAATGTAACGAATTTCGTGTTCCTCGTTTGAGCAAATATTTATGAGGGCTTTAACCTCCATTAAGGATATTTGATATTCTGGACCTCTCAAAACAAAATACACTTTTCTATTATTATATAATTGATTAGTTATATTACTCAATTACCCTCCTCTCTCTGCTTCCAATAGATTGCTTTATATAAAACTATTGAGTCTATTAGTTTATCAACAATTTCTTTAATTTTATTAGATAAAATAAAACTCTAAAATAACGCATTAAGATACCCTCATTGCTATGTTCTTGGCAACATCTATAACTTTTAACTTAACTGATGTGATACCCACAGGTATTGTATTAGAAACAATAATGTGATCTACCCCTTCCTCCAGTATTTTGCTAAATGTCTCGCTGTTGAACAAGGGATGTATACATGCAATAATTACCTTCTTAGCGCCTTTTCTCTTAGCTATCTTAGTTGCAAGCCTTATAGTGCCTCCTGTGCTTATAATATCATCAATTATAATCACTTCCTTTCCAGTTAAGTCAAAACCTAAGTCTTCATTCATAGAGACTTCTCCTGTGTCTCTATTCCTTGATTTTTCTAAATGTGCATAATTAGTTGATAAAAATTCAGCTAGCTTTCTGGCCCTCTCTAAACCACCTCTATCAGGAGATAGCACTATGGAATTGCTATTATCGACAAATTCATTAATTGCTTTGGCAATCTCTTCAATCAAGCTAACAATTTTTATTTCCCCCTTGAAAAATCCAAGTGCTTCAACTTTATGAGGTTCAACAACAATTAATTTATTTACTCCCGAATAGTGAATCAAGCCCAATATAGTTTTCACACTTAATGCCTCACCGTCTTTAAATCTCCTATCTTGCCTTGCATATGCTAAATACGGTATTATAGCAGTAACGGATGAGGCTTTTAAATCTTTGACTGTTTCTGCTATTAACAAAAGCTCTATTATATGTTTATCTTGCGGGTAATATAGAGATTGAACTATGTAAACGTCCTCATCTTCAACCGAAATGGGAATCCTAATATAAGATTCCCCATCTGGAAATATCTTGCTCTCAACTTTTGAAGCCTTACAACCCAAGAACTTAGCTATCTTCTCCTCTAACGAGTTTGAGGCTGTTCCTCCTAAAATTATCATCTCCTTTCACTTACAATTAACCCTTAATAATTTAAAAGGTCTAGATCTTACAACACAACGTATGCATTTTATAGTTATAGTTGGAACTGCAGGATCTGGAAAGTCTACTTTAACCTTTTCATTAAAAAATTTCTTAGAGTCAATTAGTTTAAGTACCAACATAGTAAACCTAGACCCTGCAGTAGAAAGGTTGCCTTACGTACCTGATTTCGATATCAGGGAGTACGTTGATAGTGTGAAAGTAATGAACCAATATAATTTAGGTCCAAATGCTGCGTTAATTGCTTCTATAGATTTAGTTTTAACCAGGGCAAATGAAATTAAAGAGGACATTTCATCGCTTAATTCAAGATATGTAATTATCGATACTCCAGGACAGTTAGAACTTTTTGCTTATAGGGAATCAGGAAGAGTTCTGCTAAATCTAATAACAGAAAATGAAAAAACTGTTACCCTATTTCTAATGGATTCTTTTTTGGCTAAAGACCCATTAAATTACGTCTCTTTGCAATTGCTCTCAAAGTCCGTATTCTTTAGGCTTAGGAGACCGCAGATAAATGTAATGACTAAAGAGGATCTCCTAAATGATTACGAAAAACAGGAAATCATTTCATGGGAGGACAAGGAGAATTTGGTAAATTCAATCTCCAATAGAGTGGAGACTTTAGAGGACTATGTAGACCTACTAGAAACCATAGAGGACTGGGCCCAGTTTCCAATCTTGATTTCAAACGTAAGTGGTAAAGGGATTAACGAACTTTATGGGGAGATACAGAGGCTTCTTACAAGCGAAGACGAAATGACTTAAGAATCAAGCTACAATAACTGATAAAAATAAATTCACTAAATCTTTAACTTTTATTTAATTCCCTAACACTAATCCTATATTCTACATATTTATCAACCGGAGAGAACCTAGCAGGATGAGCTACCCTAACTTTCCCCTTACATATAGGGCAAATATCCATCATAGTATATCTCTTGCATTTAACACATTTCTTCATTATCCAATTCATTTTTCCTTCACTTTAGATGCATTGAACTCCAATCCAAGGTTATCTGCAAGAAACTTTATCTCATTGATTATTTCATCCATGATCTCTGATGCTTTCTTAGGATCTTGATAATAAATATCTATTCTATATCTAGGAGAACCTATTGTATATACTCTGCACTTTATCCCCTTTTCGCTCGATATTTGGATAGGCAGAGACAACACTTTTTTGATCAACTCAATGCCATTAGGCGAATAAGACCTCAGAGTTATTTGAGCTGAGACCTCATATAATTTTTCCTCAACGTGTTTTCTAGCCTCCTCGATTATTAATTTCCACCATTGTTCTGGTACACCTATTTCCTTTAAAGCAATTTCGCCATTCTTAGCTATTTCCTCTAAGCCCTTCATTATCTCTCCATATCTGTCCTCAAGTTTCCATCCAACCTCATTATAAGCAATAGTAACTGGTTTATTTAATTTATTTGCTATAACCTCTAAAATCTTATGTGCCTTCTGAGCCCTTTTCCACTCAATGATTTTCTTCCTCTTTTCATCTTCATTTACTTTTTTCATCGATATATCAACATTTCCCTTGCTATTATCAACCCTGATTACCTTTGCTATGATTTTCTGATTCTCCTTTATTAAGTCCCTAATATTCTTTATCCACTTGGTTGATATTTCGCTCCAAGGTAAGTATGCCTTAATATTATTATATTCATCAAGAGTCGTGAAAGCTCCGAAATCAAATATTTCCCTTACTGTTGCTACAACAATATCTCCTACCTCTGGGAAGTTCTTTCTGCGTAAAACCATCAAGTTCAACCCAAAACTTTCACAACTGTCCCTCTTATTTTGGCCTTTCCACCAGTAGATTCAACTAATATTTCCTGGCAAGATATGCATCTTACTTGAAATGTGGCATGATCAAAGACAGTTTGCTCGTTCCCGCACTTATCGCACTTTACTCTTAGAAATCTACTCTTAGGTTGTGGTATCAGTATCTTTCTCTTTTTCATCTACTCACCTCAACTATTTCTAACTTCTTCAACCTAATTCCTTTTCTATGTAAAATGTATCCACATTTCACACATTTTAACTTTACCACCTGCTTCTTAGTTACTTTAGCATATCTCTTCTGTTCAGGTTTTCTCTTGCTGCCATAACCCTTTTGCTTTGCTCTATATCTCCTTTCGCCTTCTGCTAGAGCCCTCCTCTTTCCAGCTTTATATAGGGTTGCAGTGAACTCCTGATGCACCTTACATCTAGGGCAATAAGTCGTCATGACTTTAGGAAACTTCATTTTTCCCTAATTTGTTTTAATCAGTATGTTTATATATCCTACGGTTTGAAGGAATATTGCTTTTCCTATATCTAACTGTATTTTAGTTCCAGGTTTCTGTATAGAACCGTTAATTTCTAAAGACCTTATGATTTCACACATTACTTTATTATTTTGTATTTCTATTCTATTATTAATAATATGAAGTATTAAGAAAAAATAATTTTTTATTAAATTTTGTAAAAGTTCTTCAAAGGACTGAGGATGGGGTTTCTGCCCCTCAATAACCTTAATTGCCCTAAGCCTTATTAATGAATCAATTATATCATTAACACTCTCAATAAACTTTTTTAACTTATCTCCTTCATATTGATTCCTCTTTTCGTTTATCTCATTTGAGGCCTCTATGATCTTTTCCAGATCAAGCTTCTGTAACTCCTTTAAACTGAGTTCCTTTTTAAGTAAATCTTCAATTATCAACATCTAAAGGTATTGCTATTGCTTTTAAAATTAAAAAAACCGCTAAATGACCTTCGAGTGTAATTTCATCTCCCTCCTTCATTTTGACTTCGTGACCCAATATTGATAACTTTGGAAAGCTTACTAAACTCTTAATTTTAATTCTAATGTTATAGAACGGCGATAGTTCGGGCGAAAAACTGAATTCTTTTTCTGGATCTATTTTTGCGACTAACATACCAGATTTTCCATTTATTGATCTTGGGATCCTGACCAACCTACTCACATCAATGCTTACCTGTGAATCTATCTCTGGGGCAAAACTTCTTTTTTTCCAGTTACTTAAGGCTGGGGCCTTATCTAAGTATTCTCCTCTTATATAGGAGATCATTTCTGCCCTCTCTAATGAGGTCATCTTAAGGCATTTCTCTCCGCATTCAACATGATAATGGAATCCCCTGTTCCCTGAGAAAAATGGTTTTCCTTTGAGACCAAAGTCTTGGCTTAATATATCTATTAAGAGCTTTAGATGTTCCAAGGTCTCATTCATGCAATTAATACTTAATTCTTGGATTACCTGAAACTTCTTATTACAGTTTGGGCACTTAGAACCCTCAGATAGCAATCTACATTCAATACAATAATGATAAGATTTCAATCCTTTACAAATGTGATCTGCATCAATATCAAATATGAGATCTGAGCCTAACCAGCCCTTAGATTCCATGTCTTTTTCTGATGGATTAACATATTTAGCAGATGAATAATATATATGCAAAGGGGGATGCTTAATAACGAAGGTCTTCAAGCTGCTCAAATTAGAGAAGGTCAAATGCCTCATGTAACTTTCTAAACCAACTGGCTGTAAAGCGAATTCCCTTAATTCCATATCATATGGAAGGTCTAGTTCTGCATCTTTATAATAATTTCTAAATAAATTGGAAATAAAGCTATTCAATTTTTGGTGCAACATAAACAACTCCCTTTCCATCTCTTGCCATTTCGAATTCTAGTTTACATGGCATATTATTTCCTAAGTTTATTGTCACTATATCGCTTATAGAGCTTAATTTAGATATTTTATTAATAAATTCTGAAGAAAATGAAGATAATGCCTCAGAACCCTCTGCTTCTAATAAAGTGCCGCTATCTAAATCCAATATGACTTCATAACTAATTAACTCACTTTCGCTCTTAGCAATTAAAGATCTGTCTTTTCCATGAAAAATAATAGATTCCCCTATTTCACTAAGCCTATCTATTACATCTTCGAAGACTTGGGGAGAAATCTTGGCTCTAAACGGCAATTCAGCTGTTAATTCAGGCAACTTTTGAACTGACGCTTCGGTTATAGGTAATATGTATCCTCTGTCATAATCTCCTTTAATTGACAAGTTAATAGTGTCCTCATTAATCTGCATCTCTATTTCATCTCTTTTTGATGCTCTAGATAAAACTTTAGTTATTTCCTCTAACTTTATTCCTATTGAAGCTTCGTCTTTTACGTCGTACTCTTCAAAGAAACTAAGGGGAAAGGAAACCTTTATCATTACAACACGTGTAGGATCTATTCCAGCTATCATAAAGTTCTCTCTATTGATCTCAATGCTAACTTCGTCCATAAAATCCTCAAAAGTCTTTAGTGTGGTCCTTAAATACTCAGCTGACTTAACTCTTATCTTCATTCTTCTCAAGTTTTTTGGGTTTCAAATTTTAAATAATTGGTGATCAATTAACAGCTAAAGGACCTTAGGAATTAGTAATGGTTATCCCTACATTACTTACTGGGTTTGTTGTAAATTGAAATATGAAAACTGCTACATATATGCTTTCAGTGTTCACACCATTACTTAAGTCAGTCAATTTACTTAGGATTACTTCAACTGGTTTAAAGTAATTTAAATGTATAGGAGGTGCTATTGATCCCGTTATTTGCCTTGTATACTGGTTTATTATCGTTGTTCCAGGTAAGTAGACGTTATATCCAATTGACTGAAGGCCTTCAATCATCATTGAACCTAAAAGACTATTAAGCATTTTATTAGTCCACATGAGAGTGTAAGATTGGGAGACGTAATTCGTAATATCGATGTTTTGACCATATAAACTACTTATTTGATTTGATATTTTGTTTGCGTATTGTAGTAATGCAGATTGGTTCAAATAGTCACTGAAATTATATCCTAGCCACGTCATCATTGCTGGCGCCTTTGCTATATCTCCATACGTGGTTCTAATTCCCACATCTATATATCCACTTTGAAATGGAATTAAAACTGGGAATCCAATTTCAGCAGTCTTACCAGATATAGTAATTACTTCGTAACTTACAACATAAACAGGTCTCGAAGCTAGTTGAGATCCTGATGGATACAATTTATAATTATTCTCCAATATTGATGTTGCGACTGTCTCATTATTTAAGAACATCTTAGCCACTGTTCTTATTTGCGTTCCATTGACTGTGTTGTTATTATCAAGGGTAGTCCTATTAGCTATTACCGTAATCCAATAACCATAGTCCCACCAAGCTACTATAACTGCGTCTTTAGGGGTATAGTTGGTTAAATAGTTTAGTGCGTAAACCCATCCATAATTTGGTGAGCTCAAATATAACGGTAATCCTGAAGCCACAATAGGTAATGGGGTATTTGCTTGGACAATAGAATATCCTGCATCCGCAACCAAGGCAAAACCTGTTGAGAATAAGACTAAGCCTAATGCTACTAATTTTCCAGTACTTCTATAATTTATCTTCTTTATATTATCCATGAGATACCCAAATCCTAATCCAGCTACCATGGCTAGAGGAATTACGGTATAGTTTGCAAGGTAAGTTTGTATGGAAAGTCCAAGTAGAGAAGTTAGAGATAATAACAAGATAAACATCTCAGGGTAATTATCTCTTTTCTTAGATATGATATATATAACCCCTATTATCGATAAAAGCGTTGAGGTACCTAATAAACCTATTAATTGAAGAATACTCGGAGCTGCGTACTCAGCTACCGTCTGGAATGCAGGCACTATGTTTTTTACATATGGTATAAATAGCGCATAATACCTAGAAGGTATGAAGTCGGAATGCTTCGTTATTAAGATGATAGAAAAGGCCAGAACGAGGAAAAGGGATATTGATGATAATGTTATTATAGCCCTAGATTCAATTTTCTCCCTTAATATTTTTCTGAGAACTATATCAACATGGAGTATTAATAATGAAGCTAGAAGAAGTAAAGAGGTAGTTGTGGAGAAGAAACCCATTTCCCATGGAGCTAAAGAGACTAATAGTAAAGAAAAGGATATCCAATAGGTTAAAAACCTGGTTAAAAATACCTCATTTTTACCTATTGCAACCACTAATAAATTAGTTATTGCTATTGATAAGAATACATAATCTCCTCCCCCCCAAGTATATGGAACAAAAGCAGTCATTATTGCTGAGGGAATGGAATGCCATAAATTCCTGTTCTTTATACCCCTTATAATGAAGAATAATGCAAAGGCCAGAAATACTGCTCCTAAAGTTGGTTTTGGTAGACCTCCTATTGAATTCTTAACTATTAGTGAGGGGGAGAATGCGACTATTAGAGAAGCTATCATTGCTCCATATTTTCCTATTAAATCCCTAACTACTAAGTATGTTGAAATAACTAATAAACCTTCTATAACTACCCCGAAATAAGAGGAAACAGTAAATAATATGTAATTTACTCCTATCCCAGTTATAGCCTTGATCATATAAGTAATAAAACTCAATAATAGAGATATGCCTAATTGATCTATTAAGTTGTATTGAATAGACCAAGGATACCAAGAAAGGGTATCAGGTTGTAGAGAATACCAGTTAAGGTTTGAGCTTATGAGGTGAGAAGCTAAATAAAATTCGTACCAAGGATCAAATTCTCCTATTGTTATTCCAAACTTACCTGGAAGAATTCTTATTAGCATTGAAACCGAAGTTATAGCAGCAAGAATTACTGATTCAATTACAATCCCAGTAGGCCTTAATTTTACACTCATTAGCTAGATCAGTGCCATGGAAGAATAAAAAACTTAAGTTAAATGCTTAGCACTAATCTCGAGAAATTTAACCAAACTATTAATCCCAGGATTAGAATAGCTATAGAAAGCAAAGAGGTTCCTAGCAAAGAGTTTCCTTGTCCTCTATCAATTACGAAAGAAGAAAGGAGAGATATTAAAACCAAGAAAAAGGAGAGGGAAACATAAGATAATGAACTCCCCCCAAGAATTGCTGGAAAGACTAGAAGAGATATAATTAATATAGCAATGACTATCAAATAAATTAGAATAATTATAAGTTGAACCGGAGAAAATGATATTTTCTTTGATATTTTTGAGGGATGTATCATACTCCCTAGTTTCATATAATTATAGGGCTTAAAATTTTTATATATTAAAAAGTAACTCAATTAATGTGGACGTAGAAGATCTTAAGAAATACCTAGAGGAGAAGATAAACTCACTTAAAAAGGAAATAGAAACATATGAATTCCTTCTTGACTTAATATCTATTCACCAAGATAAACAATCAAAAGGCGAAAAAGGAATCTCTTATCTTAAAAACAAAAAGGGGGAAATAGTTGCTGACATTATAGAAGGAGCAGACTTCATTAGAGTAGTCTTGAGAAAACCTTTAAATTCCTCGAGTAAAGAAGCAAGAACTTTGATAAGATTACTAACAGAACTAAAAGAGGGGGAAAACTCTGTAGATTTCTCCTTATCTACTTCAAAGGAAGAGATAAGGGAAATATTAATAAGAGGGATCTCTTCAGAACTAATATTAATCAAGGCTAAAGCTGCCCTAGAAGCTATACTAATTAAATAAGTATATGTCTTGCCTCAGCATAACTTATCCTAAACTTTTAATTACTTCCAATAACGGAGCAGGATCATATACTTTCACCTTAAAAATTTAGCTAAATTGTGAGAGATAATCAGCTTATTTTAAGGTAAACGAATATTTAAAATTATACTAAAAAGTTATAGTCTGAGTTACGGTCTGCAATTTCAATGGTCTTGGATCACCTAGGAATCTTATTAGAGCTTGACCTTTACCTAAAAACGTGGTCTCATTCTCTAGCTCGTACTCAGAAATCTTCATGTATTTCTGAATTCTATTCCAAAATTCTTTATTACCCCCGTTAAAGACTACTATTAAACCAGCGTTCTCCAAATATATATTATATATGTTCCCAAAATCCTCTGTATTCTGAGTAGCAAGCATCATTGAGAGGCCAAATCCTCTCCCCCTCTTTATGATTTCCAAGGGTAATGGAGTTAGAATAAATGATCTTTGACTTACAATTGTCCATGCTTCATCTAAAACCAGCGTGCATTTTAACTTGTCATCGGGCAGATATGAATAATATCTATTAATTACATCTTGAAGAGACATGTAAACAGAGAACCTCTTTAACTCCTCTTCACTAATACTACTCATATTAACTACTACGATTCCTTGCTCTTCCTTTTGAAGCCAATGCCCTCCTTTAATGTCAATTGAAGCTACTTGATCAACAATCTTCTTCAAGAACATTTTCGAAGGATCTTTCTTAACATAATCATCTGCCACCCTTATTACCGTATCCCATTGAATGCCCTCCTTGCAATCATTGGAAAAACAATAATAATTGTATGATCTTTTAAGTATCTCATATATATGACTTCCTTCCTCCCTAGTTAAATTGAATGAATACGAAAATGCATTGGTTAATTGCATTATTCTGTTTTTCACGTTAGTATAAAATGGATTTAAGAATCCAAAGCCTGTATAAATTGGATTAATTTGTTTAAATAATAATTTATATTTTTTAAATCTTAAAGTATAATCTCCCTTAACATCGAAAATTATAGTAGTTTTCCCTGTAGTTAGCCAACTGTTATATGCTAAGTTTAATAGAAATTCGGTTTTACCTACCCCTGTAGGACCTATGACAATTAAGTGTGGGTTAATTGAATTATCAATGTTCCAGAAAATTGGTTTCTTTGTATCTATTTCAGTCCCTAAAAATATCCCTTTTGAGTAGAACTGCTCTCTAGGCCTTTTATTTAGAGAATATGGGTAGAAAGCACCTAGATCAAGTGAAAGGAGCGTTTTAGTGCAATATGAAATGGAATCCAACCAGAACTTATTCATCTTACTTGGTGGATGAAAAAAAGTATTAATTGCATCTATTATTTCGAATTCCCTAAGCCTCCTTATTTTAAATCCTAAAACACTTAAAGATCTTGATACTACATCCTCTTTACTCATTAGATTCTGCTCTAACTCCCTTTCGCTTGAGCCTTCACCAGATATTGATATTATTGTAAGAACTTTGAACGGAATTTCTCCCCCTCTATCAATCCTCGAAACCAGTCTTTCTAATTCAGATAATTCCCTTTTTATCCTTTCATTTGAAGGATCTGCCTCTGCAACAATTCTAAGGTTTTGAGCCCTTTTTATTAATTGAGATAAATATTCTTCCTTGTTTATGCTTTCGCGTTTTATAATTATGTCCAAAGGAAACTTTATATCTAATGCTTTTGACATTGCCTTAACCCTATTTGCTAGTTCTATTTCATTTAAGTCTTCATTTGATTCAGGATAATCCTCTATAATTAAGAATATCTTGCCTTTATATTTACCTTTTTCAATCCATGTAATCATGTCATTTTTTATTATTACGTTATCCATAAATAAGGTGGTTTTGGATAATTGCTTTTCGTTTATGTATAGCTTAAAGAGTATTTTCCTCCCTAAGATACTTAAAAATAAAAACACGAATGTAATACTAGCTACTATCGAATCTATTGCAATGCCAATTTCATTGGGTTCCAATGTCGAATTAACTATTAGGAATATAATTAATAAGCTAATCTGTATAAGAATGTTTTTACCTAAAAAATTAGGAGCTCTCATTCAATAGCCACCTCAACTTACTAATCTCATTGAAAGCTAACCTCAATAAGCCTCTTACCATTTCCACCTTATCTAGCCTTAAGATGAGGGATATGCCCTTTTCCACGTAAAGTAAATCTATGTCCTCAAATAGGTAATCCTTTATTGGATAGCAGAACTCACTATTCAATGAAGTAGCCATTGAACTGCTAAAGGAATTATTATAGCAAATTAGAACGCCTTCCCTTTTCTTTAGAAGTGTTAAACTAATACTATTTATCTTAATTAGGTTAACTCTATATTCTATTGAAAATCCTCCAAGCTTTTCAGCTATAATTAAGTAATCTTCTCCTCTTTCTCTTATAGAGAATTTTCTTCCTCTGCCCCAACCCATAATCGTGTTTCCTAATTCAGCAAATAGAAAATAGGATGGTTTAAGAGTTTGGATGGTTTCCATGGAAGTTCCATAAAAATTGCCTTTTTCCCAAAAACAGTGAAGTCGTGAGGGGAGAAGGCAATCATATATATTTATCTTAATTTCTTTCCCCCTTTCAACTAATGAATTTTTTTGGCACTCTAATTTAACCATTAAGCTAGAACACTCTGAACAATTAACTATTAATTCGGTTTTATTGTCATGGTGTATCATCTTTTTAGTTATATTAGGTCTCCTGTATTTAATTAAATCCTTAATTATTAGTGATATTTGTTTTTTTATTGAGTTATTGAAAGTTAAGTCCATAGTTAATTCTAGAGGTGGATGGAATTCTCTATCAGAATAAATAAAAATTGAGTCTCCTTCAATTAGCTCAGAATAAGGGGTAATAATGCCTAATTGATCAATTACACTTGCTTGTATTTTGGTAATCCTATAATTATCGTCTAATCGAAGTTTAAAAGCCAGCATACATCTAAACTTTGTATTTTTAATATATCCATCTTGAATGCATTCAGCCTTTTCGTTAGTTACATTTACATAAGGTTCTGGAATTTCTATGCTTATGTCCTCATTTATTACTCTAAACCCCAAATCAAAGCTAAATGTTATCCTCGTCTTACCTGTTTCATTAAATACTATTGATGCTCTATCTTGCTTTATTTCAATTATACTAGGTAACTCTGTTAGAATGTTTATACTTTTATAACTAAAACTATTATTAAATTGTACTTCAACCGTGTTGCCCTTTAAGTTTACATCCTTTATGAGCGTTTTCACTTCGACTTCTTGATCTAAGTTAATAATGAATATGCCTTCATCCATATATATTAATTTAGAATCCATAGCTATTGCGATCTTTGCTCTATTTAAAGAAGTTTTTATATTATTAAAATAATCAATAATAAATATCTCATCACTCAATTCAACCATTAGATATTTACCTATTGATATTGAATTACTCAATGAATAGAATTGGGAATTGCTCCATGTATTACCTCTTTTTATTTTTAATAGTCCATTACAAACCATAGCCATAAACTCCGTGTTCAGATATCCTATTATATTGGGTTTAGATGAACAAATACCAATATAAGAAATTTCTCCATTCTTTAAATTATATTTAGATATCAAACCGTTACTTGAAATCCAAGAAATGACTTCCTCCCCTACTACTAACAGTCTCTTCTCGTTATTTTTTGGAAGTTCCCTCAAGATATTTCCATCAAAGAAGTAGTCATATTTCATGCCTTTTATAATAAGACCATTAATTATTTGTTCTATACCGATTATATTATCGTTAATTTTAAATTTATATGCATAAAAAGGGGAGAATATTTCAATATTCTGATTTACTTCAACATGAACATGAAAAAGGGAGGAGTTGATACATTTGAAGCCTTTAATGTCTCTGGAACTAGAGTCATAAAAGCTTCCTCTAAATTTATATATTATCCTATTTGGTAAAGCTTCAACAAGCTCGCAATTTTGACAAACTACCTCATCATTAACATAAATATTTCCATCATTATGAACTATAACTCTACTAATTTCTCCATTTCTCTCCTCTATAATCTTGTTTTCTTTTTGGTAAGTTGAGTATGATAATAAGTCTAAATCATTATTTATAGCTACTGCAGAAGGAAAAATGCGGCTTTCTTTTAATTTTTCATATAGTATAATACTGTTATTTAAAACTATAAAGGAGTCTAAGTTATTGGTTATATTTATTTTATAATTTTTAAGTACTTCAGGAATTATAATAGAATCCATGTAATTGCCACCTCAATTAGGGCTATTCCCAATAATAGAGTATTTCTCTTATTATAGAATAAATATCTGCTTGCTATTAAGGACAAATAACTAGATGACAAAACCACTAGCAATAAGTTTTGGGTTGACATGTTATTTAGTGATTTAAGTATAAAGATGACTATGGGAGGGAAAATTATTGAAACTATGATTAGGGTAATTAGTTTCGCAATGTATATACTTAACAGTTCTCTAATTAATTCACTTATCGCATCTATCATTTCTAAAGAGGTAGATAAACTTCCAGAAGCCTTTATGACAGTCTTTAAAAAATTAAGGAAAGACATTAACCATGCATTCTTTAGCTGTATTAATGATGAAGAAAATGAATGGGATTTATTCGATTTAAATGTTCCTGTAATTATGGATTCGCGAAGAGAGTCTTTAAAATCCTCTAGTGATTTCTTTACTGAGTTATAGTAATTCATGCTTCCATACGTTATTAATACACCGTTAGTCGTCAAAATCATAGCAATAATTATTAACAGTATAAGTAATAGGGGGATGGACGTAAGTAATAACATAAGAGGTAGTAAGTCCAATAATAATAATGCAAGTGATTTTCTACTTAGAGTAATGTCATGAATTAAAAATATAGGAGGTCTTGGAGAATATATTAGATAAATTAAAGAAAATAGAAGAGATTCAAATAACATAAATATATAAATATAAAAATAATTAATAAAAGAAGTGGAGGATATTATTAGTAATGGGGAAATGGAAAAAGCAGTAATAATTGCTATGCCTTTCTCCACTTGATTCTCCATCATTAGCTTTGAAGTGTTCAAATAGTCCTTTATGATCTCTATGGAGTAACTCTTAGACCATATTAGGAGATCCCCCAAATCAGATGAGAATGTAAGTCTTGATAAATATTTTTTTATAGGTAAATCTGGAACTAAACCAGGCTTAGCCAATACAAAACTCAAAGGAAAAACCTTTGTTAATTTTATAATATTGTCTAGAGTTACTTTTATCCCCTTAAAGATTAACACTATATTATTTCTGTATATATATTCTAATGTTGATTGGATGTTTTCCATTCCATACATCATAAGGCATATAATTGTTGAGAAATATGGTAACTCCTCTGTTTGCATTACTTTTAATTTCTGATATTGTAGAATCGCTTCAAGAACAGGATAAGAAATAATCAATGGTGATAGAATAATTATAGAAAAAAATGAAATATCTAGGAATAACCCTAGGAAAATAGCTACTGTTAAACAACCTAAAGACGATATTAAGTAGAAAACTAATTTATTATTAGAAATCGGAGCTTGACCCTTTCTCTTTCTAATTTCGTTTATCGCACTAAATAGACTATTCATTTTATCATAAAACATATTGATTCCTCAACTCAATTCTATTTAAGTAATATGAGATGTTTTCTGACACTTTCACTAAATTTCCATTATCTCTAAAGAATAGAGGTTTGGGTCGAACCTTCTTTCCAAGTTCTAAATATGATATCCTTTTAATAAACCTCTCTGTCTTATTTTTTCTTTTAATTTTTGATAAAGTCACTATAATATTTATTGAACTTATTTGGCTGTCTTCTAGCTTAATTGGTGGAGACCTTAACCTTCTTAATGCAGCATCTTCGTCGTCTGCATGGAACGTTGTTATACCTCCTATTCCCAAGTTAAACGCTTGAACAAGTATCTTTGTCTCTCTACCTCTAACTTCGCCCACAACGATATAATCTGGTGAGTCTCTCAGGGAAGCCTTAACAAGGTCTTCCATATTTATATCGGTCTTTGAGTCTAAATAAGGAATTACAATGGTTCTTAAAATTCTCCAGTTTTTATTTTGAGGAACTGGGATTTCCCTTGTATCTTCTATTACAACTACCTTGGAATCTTTAGGGAGCAATTCATTAGCTATTGCGGATACAAGGGTAGTTTTACCAGAGGATGGTGGGCCAATAATCATTATAGAACCCTTTGCCTCCAAGGTCTTCTTTAAGATCTCCAGCTCATCAAGTGATAAAGATCCAATTTCAATTAAGTCATTAAGTGTAAATGTTAGTTTTTCGCTTTTTCTCCTTATGGTAAAACCTAATGTGGGAGAGATCTCCTCTCTTACTGCGAAAACTCTGTGTCCTTCTGGTAGTGAGAAATCCCTCATGGGTTTAGCTTTTGTGATTGATTCTCCAGCTTTTTGTGCTAAATATTCTATATAATAATTTATTTCTTCTTTTTTATTAAAAATAACATTACTTATAAGCCAGTTCCAGTGAGAATGCTTTTTATGCCTTACCCATACATTGCCTAATCCCACTACAGAAATGTCCTCAATATAATCGTCATTGAGTAATATATGAAGTTTGCCATAGCCCATTTCTCTCTTCAATGATAATATAATTTCTTGAGCTCTTTGACCATATATCTCAGTAGCCTTTTTTATGACTTCTTGATCATTGAACTCAGTTGATAATCTCTTTATAAATTCCTCGATTGTTCCTTCCTTAGTTATTGGTTCCTCCAAATGGTAAACCCCAAATTCGTTGCAATTATATATATTAACCTTTGAATATAGAACTTCGTATGAATCTATGAGCTCGCAATTATCATAATTGAATTGCACTCCCATCCTGAGTCACCAGTGTAATTGTTGATACGTTTGCTTCAACTTGTAATTTTGCTATGGAGTAGGGAGGAATTTCATTCCACGATATATTTGAGTAATTAGATGAGATTACTGACAGTGAGAATGGAATTACTTTCTCATTAAAGACGACTTTACTAATATATATAGGCCAAGGAGAGTAATTATATAAAATTAATATAGAACCCATGCTTGAATTATAAGAATAAACTCTTTCCAATAATGGTGAAGGGGGCTCACTTGTTTTATAATTGTTTATAAGTGGTTCAAAATATAAGAAAAATAATGAAAAAGCGACAACTGTTATTGCTATTAGAATTATTGATGAGAGGAGCTCAGAGGTTCCTCTCAACTACTTGTCACCACATTTTGCTCAGTATATTGAATGCCATTGTATTTGTATATTAATTGATAAGTCACTGAACTATAATAACCTGATATCGAAATTTCGACATCGATTATTTGACCAGGAGATAGAGTGGAGACTTGATTATTTAAATTATTATAACTTGGGGTAGTCGATATGTTAATTAAAGTTATGTTTGAGGATCCCACATTTTGCATTTCAAGTATAAGTTGAGTTTGAGTACCAGTTGGAGACGGAACATGATATAATAGAGCTTTTTGAACTTTAAGTGGTTGAAAAGAACCTAAAGACAAAACAGATTGATTTAAATATGTTGCTATTAGGGGAACTATTAATAGAACTATCCCAATTAATACTATTTCAGCAATTAGTGTTGAGGCACCTCCTCTTTTCATTCTTTTCTCTCTCATATTCTCCTGAAACTTACAGTCAAACTGGTTAATCTACAATCTGATTGTGAATGTCTTTGTTTCTCCGGATTTAGATTCATAAGATTTTCTAGAATCACATTAATTCTCAGCTATAGTGTTTATTAAATTGAAATGCTACCAAGAAATAAAATTCTTCAGTCCTCTTATAATGAATCAAGACTACAAAAGAGGAAAAATAAAACCAGGTGTGCAGATATTTCATCATCAATAGTTTTCCCATCCTGGTGTGTTTAGAAATAAATGACTGAAATTTTACCTCTCTATAAATGTCTAACTTAAGGGAGCACAGATTCCTTTTTGAAAAGCTTACTAACTTCTCACAGTCGTAACTATTAAGGCGAGTAGGTTATTATTAATTGCTAATAACTTTAGCGATGTAAATAAAGGTAACTTGTAGCGAAGGTATGTAAACTTCCTCCTTGATGATTAACCTTCACACTTCTAGCCCATTAACCCTTTAAGTGAATAACTTCCCAAAAGATTTAAGGATGGAAACTAGATCTTCAGTTAGTTAGCAAGCTAGTGAATGAACCAAGATTCTATGATAATTGCTTTGGCCAAAATGAAGGTAAATTCTCCGACATGACTCCCAGTGACTCAAATATCTTATTTAGCTTTCTCCTCTCTATATGAGCTTCGGCATGAGCTCTTAGTAGTGGATAAGGATAACCTCGTAGAGAGCAAGACGATAAAAATAACATTAAGTCCTTAAAGAATTTAGATACATTATTTGAAATAAATTCTACTCTTAGCGGAACTCCAGTAGATTCTAGCTTCACAATTGAATCCATGATTTCCTTTTCCCCTATTATCGTCTCTATTCTTCTCTTAAGTGGTTCTACATATCCTCTCTCCCTTTTTAAAACTTCAATTATAGCCAAGTCAGATATCATACCTTTAAACATGTGTTTTCTTCTTGAGTTCTTTGAGATCCATATAATGTCCTTATCTATAATTTCTTTTAAGAGTTTATACTTATATCCCAATAAATAATTTAATATAAATTTTTCGTCCTTTTTGTTCTCAAGAATGTCTGTTACTTGAATAAAGGATTTACTATTCATCCCACTTTCAAAAACCTCTTCGTCTAAATCCCTTAGCTCGTTTTTTGACATGAAAGTACTAATGCTTCCATCCATTAGCGCAAAACCCTCTGCTTTTTTTGCCTCTTCTAGTTCAAGAATTTGCATAATTAACGATGAGATCTTTTTGCCTTTAATACCTGGAATTAATATACCTCCACATGCACTCCCTATCACTTTTTCTTCAATACCATCATAAATCACTGAGCATGCGTCTGCAATGAAAATATAGCAGTTTCTTAGGCTCAAAGAATATTTCCCTCCGTCTACAGCAGTTACTTTAATTTTGCTATGACTCCCCTCAAGTGGTTTCCAAATTTTATTTATTTTTTCCCTAAAGCTATTCAAATTAGTAAGATTGTTAACTTGATTTAATTTTGAAAAGATTTTAAAAAGTTCACTATAAACCTCCTGCATCACTTATCTTCACCTTGCTTATTTCATTATTTTTCTCCACTTGTATAACCATGTCAGCCAATCTAGACAATTCAGGCTCGTGAGTAATTATTATTATTTGCCTCATATCTCCTTTTAACTCTGGGCTTTGAAATATAGAAACCAATTCCTTTCTCCTCTCCTCATCTAAATATGCTGTTGGCTCATCCATGATTAATGTTTGAACTTCTCTGGAAATCGTTTTAGTAATTGCTATTCTCATAGATATTGCCAACGCCATCCTTTCACCACCACTTAATGATTTAGCGTTTACCAACTGACCGTCTTTCCTCCTTATCTTAACATTGAACTCAGAGTCTATTTCCACATCAACAAAACCTAGTTCAAATCTATTCAAGGCATTCCTTAGATTATCCTCAACAAGTTTTATGTAAGCTGCTCTAATCTTATCTTGTGCTCCTTGAGGGCTCACTACCCACCTTATTAAATTCAGCCTATTAAGAACGTGTTTAGCCTTAATAGCCATTTCTATCTTATTATTTAATTCTTTGATTTGTTTATCAACCTCTTCTCTTCTTTTTTCCAATCTATTTAAGTTTTCCTCTAAGCTTTCTAATTGTTCGTTTATTGATCTGACCCTTTCTTGAGTTTTTACTAGCTCAATCCTTACCTTGTCATATTTCTCTATGAGATCTGTTGGAAATTCTCTAACTTTTTCTCTTAAGTGAGTAATCTCATTTTCAAGCGTTTTAATGTCTTTAAGCTTTTTTCCTATTTCAGAATGTAATCTTGTTAATTCCCCCCTCTTTAAGCTCTGAATCTTAAATTTACTATCAGCCTCTCTTAACACTTCCTCACTGCAAACCTCTTCTCCACATAGCTTCATTAACTCCTTTTCCTTCCCTTCTTTCTCTCCATATAATTTTCTCATTTCCGTTTCAATTCTGTTTGCACTGAATGTCAAATTATTGAGTTCTTCTTCACTAATGGAATTAAGTGAAAGATACTCATCGTAGAATTCCTTAAGCTTTTCAAGGTTATTCACTGTCTCATCTAGGTCTCTTTCTCTCTCTCGAATTATGTCTTCAATATTCTCATACTCCTTTAGTTCAGTTAAATAAGTTTTCAATTCCTCTTTCATTCTCTCAATTTTACTAATCTCTTTTTCAAGATTTCTTAATTCCCTTTCATTTTTCACCCTATTTGATTCAAGATTTCTTTCCCTTTCCTTGAGTTCGGCTATCTCACTTTCTAATCTCGCTATAGAATTGATGATGTGTTTAATCATTTCCTCTTTACTTTCCATCTTTGAACCACAAATGGGGCATTTAGTTGCTTCTGAGCTTCTTATTAGCTTTAAAATCTCCTCTTTTTCCTGTTTCTCTCTCTCTTTGCTAATCCTGTTACTTTTAATTTCCCTTAATTCTTCATCCAAATGGTTAAATATTATTTCTATTTTATCTTTTTCTTTTTTCTTTTCATCATATTTTGATATATATTCGAACAATTCTTTTATTTTCTTCTCCTTCTTCTCCTTCTCTTCCTTCCTTTGTCTAAGCATAGATATTTCACTCGCTAAACTTTCCTTCTTCCTTTGAAATTCACTGTATTTCAAGTACTTAGTGTAAATATAACTCTTTCTCCTTAGTTTTTCGTTAACTTCATTGATTTTCCTCTTATATTCGTCTAACCTCTCCTTATAATTAATTATTGACTCATTCAGCCTCTTCAAATCAAGAAATATTTGATATGCATTACTAAGTCTTCGATTTTTTTCATAGTCAATCAGCTCTTTTTCTAATCTCTCTATATCATAACTCATGTCTTTAACTTCGCCTTTTAGAACTTCTACAATGCTTTCTTTATCTCTTAATTGATTTAAAGTCTGCTCATAGATTCCCTTAAGTCTACTTAACATTAATTCCTCTTCCTCTAATTTTTTATATTGATCTTTAAGCAGTCTACATTCCTCAGTTAAATCTCTTAATCTACTCTTAGTCTTTTCTATTTCGCTCTCAATGCTCTCTTTTTCTATTTGTATAGATTTAAGCTGATTTGAAATCATATCATACATCAATTCGTAGTTTTTCCACTCCTCTATTACATCACTTTCTCCTAATTTAGAATATAGGTTTTGCATTTCTTCTATTCTCAGTATCTTCGATATTATCTTCTTCCTTTCAGAAGGTTGTAACGAAATCAAATCAAATTCTCCCTGATAAGCAATGAATGTCCACTTAGCGCTATTAAAAGAAAAGCCTAATAGATTCCTTAGCTCATCATTAACTTTATTAGCTCCTCTAGCCAAAATGCGATTAGCTTCAAAGAGTTGATCCTCTTGGCCTTTCCTTCCTATATACCTTATAACCTTATAATCTCTACTCGAATGTGAAAATTCTAAAATCAATTTAGAATAGGAAGTCCCCTTTCTTATTAGATCCTCAAGCCTTTCTCCTCTATTAGTTTCTCTAAATAATGAAGATGTAATAGCGTCTAGAATACTTGTTTTACCTGCTCCATTCCTTCCTAGTATTACTGTAACCCCTTCTGGAATTTCTATTTCAGTATTTTCATGGCTTAGAAAATTTGTAATTAATAATTTCTTTATTATCAATTCTCTAACCTCTTTATTACCTCCTTCAGTTTCTTGTCGTCTTGGACTACATTTAGCATTTCATGAATGACTGAAATTAAAAAGCGTTTTTCCTCTTCGTTAATCCCCTTTTCCTCTAGTACCTCCTTAATGCTCTCGTCTATTAATTGATCTACTGATAATTTACTAGGATTAAGCGGTCTTAAATTGGGATAATATGTGTTGTCCTCATCTATTCTCATGTAAAGCATAATATCTCCTAATTCCTTCTCCATCTTCCTTAGCGCGTCAGCTTTCCTTCCTTTCTCTCCATATAGTTTTAAATGTAAAATTGGTTTTTTATTACTTTTTATTAATTTTTCTTTTATGTTAATTATGAATTCCTCTAATTTATTGAGGTTAACCTCTTCTACTAATTGAGGTCTAATACTTACGTCTATTTTTTGAACATCTTCTTTGCTTATGTCTCCCTTAGACAAATCTATTAAAAAGGCCCCTTTTCCATTCTTATAATAGCTTTCTAACTCCCTTGTGCTAATTAATTCAATTGAACCTGCTATACCTATTACCTTCCCTTCCACTTCTTCTATATATCTAGAATGTATATGACCTAAAGCATAATAAAGGAAATCATTAGGTAAGTCTAATAATTCCATTTGATATGATCCTTGATATGGTAAAAACTCTCTTATCCCCTGATGAAGCATCAATATTGATCTTTTTCCCTTGTTTCGCCTTATTATACTTAGTGTTTCCTTTAGTTTTTTAGATGCGATCAATGGGTGGTGTCTAACACCATATATCTCATATTCCTTTCCATCAAAGTTTATCACCTCTTTTTCAAATGTATATTCGCCATTGAATCCTAAAACCCTTATGATTCCAAGTGAGTTCAAGAGGTGTTGAGGAGATTCCTCACCTCTTCTTCTCTGAGTATCATGGTCTCCTGTTATTGAATAAATCTTTATTCCCTTTTCCTTAAGCTTAATAAAACCTTCAGCAGCTTTTCTTATAGCCTTAGAAGGTGGTTTTACTAAATCAAACATATCTCCTGTGTGTAAAACCACGTTTGGCCTTACTTCTATAATTTTATTAATAATCTCGTCAAAAGTATTATAAATATCCTCCTCACGTTCTATTAAGTTATATTGAATTTTTCCTAGATGAGTATCAGAAAAATGAACTATCATCAATTTACATCGCCATTACGTCTCTAGCTATGTTTTCTTCTTCCTTCATTTCCCTTATTGCATCCTTCCATTCCTTTACTATATTTGGATCTGCCCCTCCCAACTTTCCATTGAACTTCTCTATTTGCACAATTGCTGGTAGCTTAATTGATCTTCCAACTATTATCGCCTGCCCCACATTAAGTGAGGGTAATTGATCAATTAAGTCAGAACTCATGTTATCCGAAGATTGCATTATGTATTGCTGATCAGTTGGTTCAACTATTCTCAACACAATTTTATTATCCATCTGGCTTAAGACTTCCTGGGTTATGCTCTTTGGTCGTTGACTTACTATGCATAATCCAAGACCGAACTTCCTTCCCTCTCTCGCTATTTTAGATGCCCAATAACTGCTTAGCGATTGTTTTTCCCTTGAAAGCAAGATATGGGCTTCTTCAATCACAATTAATATGGGAATTTTTGGGCCTCCTATCCTCCTTCTTAGGTAATTTTTCCTTCCTTCCAACATTTTCCTCAGGAAGTGTGAGACTACTACATCCATTGAATACTCGTCAAGGCTAGACATGTCTACTACGTAGACATTACCTGGCATTAAGCTCTCCAAGATGTTCTTCCCATAAGATCTAATTAAATATCCCACTCTTTCCTTGAAGTCGTCCAGTTTATTTAATATTTCAAAAACTACGTCTTTTCTTTCTTTAATTCTTTTATCTTCCTCTGTTTCCTCATTTCCCCCCAATATCTTCTTTACTTCTTCAGCTAAGTACTCAATGAACTGGTTTCCATCTATCAAGCTTATTTCCTTGCTTATTCTCTCCATAACTCTCTTGTATGCCTTCCTTAAAATCCTCTGCTGAACATATGCATTATCTCTTAAATTCAATAGTCTTAAGAGCTCGTCGAAATTCATGTCTTTAGGTCCTATTATAGGTGGTAGCAACTCCTTATTCATAGTACTACTTGAATATTCTCCATGTACATCAAATATAACTACTGTTCCTCCTATTTCCGCGATGTTAGATGAAAGTACTGCTACTGTATTTGATTTACCAGCTCCAGTTGCAGCCAATATTGCTAAATGCCTGCTTAGCAAATAATTTACGTTGAGTTTAACTTCCACATCACTGCCAATTAGCTTTCCTATTTTGATTCCTTCCTCTATGTTACAGAATATCTTTTCGAGCACTTCTTTGGGTGCTCTATATGCCTTTGTGCCTGGAGATGGAGGTAAATCAGGTGATGTATAATTATTGAGATTCATTATGAGCTTTACTATTGCGGTCACATACTCTAAATTATCCTTCATATTGATTATCAACTTATTTGCAATATCAACGCTTTTTACATCCTCTCCTACCATAGGGTTTCCTCTGTAAACTTTTACAACCATCCCCAGAACATCTAATCCATCATATGGCAGGAGCAAATACTCTCCTAGCCTAATAACCTTCTTGGAAATTACTTTAGCAAACTGAGGTGTAGATTCACCTATTACTGTTCCTACTTCTTCCTGCATCTTATTAATTGTCGAAATTTATATTATTAAAGTTTGAAGATCTTTGTTCGTGCTAAACACACAAAGACCTTAGGTAAATGCGTTGATGGGTTTCAAGGTCAAGCCTCATTGTAAATCAGGAAAGGGATTACTTATAAAAAGGATATAACGAAATCTCTTTAGTTAACAATAACATCATAATTCACAGCTATTACTTCATGCAAATCCTCAGTTTTGATATCTTTAGTCTTATAGATGTAAGTTGTAGTGTTATACTATATAAAAGATTTAGGATTAACATAATAGTATTTGAAAGGCTTTAAATGTATAAGGGATAAAAACGAAAAACAAATAAATGCTGAAGGTATATATTATATTACCTGGTGAATTTTGGTGAGTATAAAATCTGATGATCTAGAGAACTCAATAATAAATTTATTAAAGAATAATAGCTCTAATGGAGTAACACAAGACGAAATATTAAATAATATTAATGCAAAGCCGGAAGAGATTTCCAGAGTACTTACTAAATTAATAAGAAGGGGGTTAGTTAAGAGGAAATCAATAATTGATCGAGAGAAGAAAATATTGAAGTACTATATAAACAACGGAGAAGAGGAAATAATAGTTAGCCTGAAGTGGTTAGAGGATTTACCCTGCTATGCCTGTAGTCAACTATTTAAATGCGAAACGGGAGGTTTCAGGGACCCTTCCTCATGCAGTATTTTAACTTACTGGTTAGTCCAAGAATAGCTATGTTTTAAATGAGCAATCAATTATTTCCTTTTCTATATTTTTTACTCTAATACTCTTATTATTTATATGAGATTTAGATGCTTTTATTCCTAGTTCATTTAAGCACTCTATTACTTTATTTATGGGTGGCGTGTTTGTTTTATGAATGGAAGCTAGTTTCTCCAAATTAATTAATGGATTAGAAGTACCGACTTCACTCTCCTTTTCTATGAGACTGATTATTTTTATTACAAGATCTATCTGATCACTGTAATAAATCCCGTCTATAATTCTTTTAGCATTCCTCACTAATCTCTCATCATATAATTCTCCTATCCATATTGGTCCGCATATATTTAATTTACCATTACATATTTTACATCTGGTACTGTTTATTATTGGGTAATCATGCACGAAATAGCTAAGACCACATTGATTACAACTTACTCCATACCCAACATAATTAAGTAATTCATTACTTTTCCTCTTCGACCTCTCCACTTTGTAGAAAATCCTAATATTGGAGCCTGCATAAAGCGAAAACATTGGCCTCGCTGATTTATTTAGTACAGCTCCAGCCCTTACTGAGGACAAAATTAACCCTCTTATTGCAACTTCTTCTTGGAAAAAACAATTATCTGGGCGAAAGAAATATTTTCTAAGTGATGAAGGCATGTCCTTAGTCAAAGGACCTAAATCTGTGGCAGTAATAGCTAGAAATGAGCCATGCTTTAAACAGTAGATTGCGGATTCAATAAAGGGAGAAGGTGAACCAAATGGGTCTATATCGATTAAGTCTGGTAAGCTTTCCAAATTCCTCAATAACTTTGTTGCTTCTTGATTATATACCTCAGCTTTATTACTTATATCGTTAAGATTTATATTCTTCTTCACAAGTTCGACAGCCTGTTTATTTATATCATTAAATATTACTTTATCAATATTTTCCACTTCTAAGGCGTATCTAATTCCTCTTATGCCAGTCCCAGACATTAAGTCTACTATTATCGATTTATTTGCTAAAACGGCTTTACTAATCAACACTGAAATAGTTCTGTTTAATCTCATTTTAGGATTGTAAAATACAGGCGCCCATCTAGGGTCAAATCTATGACCTCTCTTGTATTTTTCTGGATTTGGTACGTAAATCTTTGCCCTTCCTTCCACAATTTGGATTAAATCCTCCAAAGCTAAGGAGGTTAAGTTTTAGAGTATTAATAATTTATGGTTCTTCTATCTGAGTAACAACTATAAGATATCACTATTATGTCTTTTCACATATCCTTTCCGAGTGTTTAGAATATTTCTTTATCAATATTTTCACGTTCTTGGCATCTCTAAAGCTCTCCCAATTACCTTCAGAGAAAATCAATTCGCCCTTATCAAAGATGTGCTTTACTATTAATCCCCTCCAGCTTCCAATAATTACTACTGGATCTTCAATGCTTTCTACTTGAGCTAACTCAACAAGTTTATAAATTTCCTTAAAATTATAAACCCCTTTTGAGATAACTACGAATTCATTGACCTTATTGATATTGTAGCTATCAATTTGCCGATCAGACTTATTGAAATCTTGAGTTCTTATATCTCTTAACTTAATTATATAAGATAAGACTCCGTACTTTCTTATTAACAATTTTACATACGTGGAGTTTCTAAAAGTCGAGAAAGCTTCAAGTTCTGTCACTATCTTGAAAAGCCTAGAATAAATCTCATATTTAATTTTAGCTAGCCCTTTAGATATAATGCCCCTAAATGTCAAAGGTATGTTCAACAATCTACCAGAGAATGAATTATCTTCTATTTTCTCAATCTTCAATGGTAAAAATTTTTCCAATATTTTAGGATCAGAAAGCATAGATATAGTATTATCTAAATCTAGGTTAACCTTAAATGTAACTATCATGTTTTTTTCTTTTGTTAGAACTTCCTTAAAACTACTAGGGCTATTTCTTTCTTTCATTAAATTCAGAATTGACCTCTTCTCAACAATAGTTAACATTAATGAATGTTACTTAAGTTCCTCCTTCATTAGTTTCGGAATTTCTGATGGGAGAAATGCTATTTTGACTCCTACGCTCTTTAATGCCTCAATCTTTGATGAAGCTGTTCCCTTACCCATTGTTATTATTGCACCTGCATGTCCCATTCTTTTTTCAGGTGGAGCAGTCATACCTGCTATGTAAGCTACAACAGGTTTCTTTATTTCTCCTCTCCTTATTGATTCTGCTAATTCTTCCTCCATAGTCCCTCCTATTTCTCCGATTACAACTATTCCCTCAGTTTCTTCATCTTTTTCAAAAAGTTTTGCTATTTCCTTTAAGCTTCTTCCAACTATTGGATCTCCACCTATTCCAACAGCAGTTGAGACTCCTAATCCGTATCTCTTTAATGAGTATCCAACTTCATATGTTATAGTGCCAGACCTAGATACTACACCAATCCTTCCCCTATTGAAACTGTTTCCAGGAATTATTCCTAGTTTTGTAATACCAGGCGCAATAATACCAGGGCAATTTGGACCAATAATTGTAATTCCTTTTTCTCTGGCTTTTCTCACAAACCTAAGTGTTTCGTAAGGAGGAATGTGCTCAGTTATTACTACAATTAATTGAATTCCATTATCCATTGCTTCATATACCGCTTCTGGTGCAGAAGAGGCAGGTACAAATATAACTGATGCATCTGCTTGCCCTTCCTTTTGGATCAATTCCTCAATTGTGTCATACACAGGAACATTATATATGTTTTCTCCTCCTCTGCCAGGAGATGTCCCCCCTATTATTTTTGTACCATATTCAAGCATAAGTTTTGTATGGAATCTCCCTTCTTTTCCTGTAATACCTTGAACTATAACTTTTGTTTCCTTATCTACTAAAATTACCATTTCATTCACCTGCCGCTTTTACGGCTTCTCTAGCTGCCTCTTCTGCTGTATCAAATACATTTATGTTCTCACTTTCAAGTATTTTCTTTCCCTCCTCTTGATTTGTTCCCACTAACCTTACAAATATTGGTTTTCTAATCCTTGATTCCCTTAATGCGCTCACAATACCGTTAGCGACTTCATCACATCTTGTTATCCCTCCAAAAATGTTTATGAACAAACTCTTTACTTTGTTATTATTAAGTAAAGTGACTACTGCTTGTTTGACTTTTTCACTTGAGGCACCTCCTCCTACATCTAAGAAATTTGCTGGTCTTCCACCAAAATAATATACCATATCCATTGTGGCCATCGTTAAACCTGCACCGTTCCCAATAATTCCTATGTTTCCCTCAAGCTCCACAATTCCTATCTCATTCTCCGCCCTGTTTAAGAATTCCCTATATGGAATTTTTACATTATTGAGTGAATCATCGTCAAGTAAAATTTTAGAATCCATTGCTATAAGTTTATCTTTCACTACCGCTAGTGGATTTATTTCTGTAAGCATAGCCTTTGAATCTATCGTTAAATTAATCAAGCCTTTTACAGTTTTAGCGAACTCTTGAATCAAATTACCTCTTAGACCTATAGACTTAGCAACTTTATAAAATGGATGAGCTTTAAAGGGTTCCCAAGGATCTTGAGAAATTTTTATTATTGATAATGGATTTTCAAGTGCAACTTGTTCAATATCCATTCCTCCAAACTTCGAAATTAAAACCGACAAAGTTTTATCCTCCCTATCTAATATGCATGACAAATATAGTTCTTGTTGAACCTCTAAAGCCTCCTCTATGAGAAGGTGTTTAGGTAAAAAACCCTTAATTTCCTTTTTGAATAGTTCCTTGGATTTTTCTACAGCCTCTTCTTCGTTTCTTGCTTTTAAAATGCCTCCAGCTTTACCTCTGCCACCTACAGGTACTTGAGATTTTAAGACGGCTTCTTTAACTTCTAAATCTCTAAAAGCCTTTGCAGCCTCCTGAGGTTCTTTTATAACACTTCCTTTAGGGATTTGTATTCCATATAATTTAAATAAACCTTTTCCCTCGAATTCAAGTAGTCTCAAGTCTTTCAAATCAAATTTATTGGAAAGCTAAAAACGTTAAGAGAATGTTTATAAGGGAATTTTATTTTATCTTTCCAATTAATGAGTTTAGAGAGATAAAGAAAGCCAAGTATTTAGAATTAAATATATAATCATAATAACTATTCTTAATATATTATAAAATTTATACATATATAATAAACATTATTATTTAGTGACGCTGATATATAGTAAGGATTATAATTTACTTGTGAGGTTAATGACTGAAGGTATGAAGATGTGACAAATTTTTAAAAATAACTAGTTAGAATTATAAAGATTTGGATTATGTTCACGCCTGATCTTAAATGGACATAAAGATGATTGAAGTGAAGGTGAGAGAATTATAAGTAAAAGGGACAACTATTTTAATTTAGCCTTTGCAGGTATTCATCTAAAATGCAATTCAATTATATCCCCGTCTTTTAAGACATGATCTCCTCCTACCTTTTGGCCAGGAAATTGGGCAGAAGGTCCCCATATCCTTGCGTATCTAAGTTTATCTTTAAATTCAGAGTGAAGCTTTTCAGCTACTTCATATACAGTAGCTCCTTGTTTTAGCACTAAAGGCTTTTTAGAGGGTTGTTCATCTGGTTCCTTTGTGTAAACCCTGAGTAACTGTAACTCATTGAAAACTATTTTACCAAAGGAGTTTTGATTTACATATCCAATTTCTAAACAAGTATCACTTATGCCTGCACATGTACTAGAAACTATTATATAGGGCTTATATACAATCCTTCCCATAACATGGTCTTCAAACTCATTAGAATCAATATCACCATATATTTTTACTATTGCTGAATTAATTCCATAACCTTTTAATATTTCTATGAGATCCTTCTCGTTAGTGTTAATTAACTTACCATGAACTACAATCCTTATTCCTGTTTTTCCCTCTCTTATCCTATTTATTATCACTTTTTTTGAAGACTTGCTGAACCTAATTCCGTGTTCTCTGGCTAGCGAAATTAGCTGACCTAATTCCCCATTATTATTTGATAATATCAAGGTTACTAGATCAGAATTCCTCGCTAAGCTCATTATTCTTGAATCATAAGAGGATTTAGAGCCTGATAAAGATGGTGGATTTATTATTTGGATCTTAACTCCTTCGAAATCAAGCATCACAGGAAATGGTTTTTCATGTTTATTACTATGAACTTTAACTACACGTTCCATGAAATTATCCTTAATTTCTTCTGAGTACGATAAAAGTACTACTTGAGCATCGCCATTCTTCTCAATAAAAAATGGGCTTTCTTTGCTTCCTCCTCTCTTTCTTTGTCTAACTTCTATTTCCTCTCTTAACTCTGCCATCCTCCTTTTTGCCCACATTACCAAGTTTTCAGTTCCCTTGTGCTTTGGGACTGCGGAAAGGAACTCTTGGAGTGCTACTAACTTTTCTTCAGGAGTTTTAGCTTCCATTACTTTAATCCACTTTGCCTTTGCTTCTGCTGGTAGATTCGTTACCAAGCTTCATCACCTTATTTAAAGTATTCCACTTAAATCTAATTATCTCACTTTTCTCTGGGAGATTTACTGAATACTTCAACCACATGATTGTTTTTGTGTCTGCTGGGTAACCACTACCAAAGTCACCAAAAATACGCTTTAATTTATCAATAAGCATATCCCTTATCACTTTAGCTATAATACTTGCACATGAAACCTCTACGAATTTTTCGTCTGCTTTCTTTTCCACTATAATTTCTGCTTTAGTTTCCTTCAGGCAATTATATATTTCCTTTCCATTACCCACAATGTCAATACGTATTTTTTCTATGTTATAATATGTTTGTGCATCTAAAACAATCTCCTTAATTGCTTGTATAGTTAAGAGATTTAAATTATTAGTATTTATAATTATTGGTGAAAATCTATATATCCATATTTTTTCCGATCTAGCTAAAATTTCATAAAACAGCATTTCCCTCTTTTTCCTCCCTATTTTCTTACTGTCCCTTACCCCTAATGATTTAAGTTCATTTAAATAATTAAATTTAATTAAAACTCCTGCAACTACCATATCCCCTATAACACATCCCCTACCAGCCTCATCTATTCCCAAAACCAAGCCGGTCATTTTCTCATTTCCTTATGGCCCTTATTTACCTTTGTTCTTAATATTATACTTCACTCTATTAAAATTCACTATCAAATTCTTTATTCAGTCTTTCCACTTGCCGGGAGAATAATCTACTAAATTCTTTAATTCAAGAAATTTTTTCTTATGTTATTATAGTTACTTATCTTATCGCTTTTTTACTCCTAGCCATCAAGAAACTTGGAAAACGACATTTAAACTACTATCCCAGCCCCTTAAAGGGGCGAGGTTTTCAGATTTTTGTAACCAAATTTTATAAACTGCGTTACGGAATCGTTTAACGCAATGGTCAGTACTGTAATGGAATTGAAATTAAGGAGTATGCTGACTAAATATGAGAGAACAAGAATAATAGGGGCAAGAGCCTTACAACTATCAATGGGTGCTACACCTATAATTGATGTTAGTCATTTAAAGGAAAAAAGCTTATTATCCATAGCTGAAGAAGAGCTTACTAGAGGAGTATTACCAATAATGATAATAAGGACTTATCCTAATGGAAGAGTAGAAAAAGTATCTATAAAGGAATTAGTTCATAAAAGTGATGAGAGTCATGCAATCTGATTAATGAGGATACCTGGGGTAACTGATCTGTTAAAATTGATAATTAGAATTAAATGATAAAAACTTAGGGATTACGAAAACTGCTCCGTAATAATTATTTTATATTAGAGTAACTTGACTTTTTACTTCTCTTTCTTTTATAATATAATAATTAAAGATCTTTTAATATCTCATGGAATACATTTAAATGATCCTTGAAACCAGAAAAGTATCTAGCTCTTTTATTTTCTTCTAAATCTATATTACCTTTGATTATGTCTTCTTCTAATTTTTTGCCAATTAAAGCTTCTATCCCATTAGGTGTTATAATTCTAGAACCACCCCAAAAGTATTCCTCTTCTTGATTACCTACCATATTTGAGAAAGCAATCCACACTGTATTCATTATGGCGTGTGCAACTAATAGTGAGCTCCATTGCCTTTCAATTTCAATTATCTTTCCTAACCCCCTAATAGGGGAGGCAGAGGGTATTAATATTAGATCAGCACCCAATCTAGCTAACGCTTCTAGTGGTTCTGGGTGCCATGCGTCTTCACATATAATTACACCAAAATTAACGTTCTTATAATTAAAGATTCTTAATTCCCTTTTAGGATCGCCAGGTTGAAAATACCTTTTTTCCTCAAAAAGGCCATAAGTCGGTAAATAATACTTACTTATGTAATTTATCTTTCCATCTATTATTATAGCTGCTGAGTTCCTGAAAATACCTTTCCTCACTTCGTGAATTGTTCCTATAATTATAGTGGATTTATTGTAACTCATGCTTATTTCCTCAACAGCCTTTTCAGCCTTTTTATGTACTTCAAATACTAAATCTTTGAGGATATAGCCTGTTAATGAGAGTTCTGGAAACACTATGAAATCAGAATCATTGTTATCAAGGACCATTAGATGTTTTTTTAAATTATATTGAACATCGCCTATTTTTGACTCAATCTGAGCCAAAGTTATAGATAGAACCATTCTCTCGGATACCTCAAATCTGAATTTATAGCCCTTTTGCTAACTCTAAATATTTCAGGTAGCGATCTCTTATGTTGGGATGACCTAACCATTTTATCTATCCTGTTAACCACGTCCTCACTTACTCCTAACATCTCACTTATTTCCTTAGTTTCCCTAAACTCCTCAAACCTTAAGTATAAAATTGAGTCTATGGTCTCATAATCTACGCCTATTTCTCCTTCCGCTGTCTGTCCCTCCCAGAGGGCAGGGCTTGGGGGTTTTTTTACAATTTCTTCTGGAACACCTAAATATTTACCTAAACTCCTCACTTGGGTTTTATATAAATCTCCTATTGGTAAGACGTCTACTCCCCCATCACCGTATTTTGTAAAATACCCAAGTAGCAATTCACTCTTATCTCCTGTTCCTATTACTAGGTAGTTAAACCTTTGAGCAAATGAGTAAAGTAATATCATCCTCACCCTGGCTTTTATATTCCCCGTTATTCTCTTATCATTTTCATCTAAAACTTTTTTGAATTTGTCAACTATCTCGTCTATGTTAATTAACTTCCAGTTCTCCTTAACGCCTAAAATGTTTAGAATTTCAATAGCATGCTCTATATCTCTCTTAGGTGTGGAGTCAGAGGGCATTAAGAGGAAGAAACTTCTATTTATGCCAATTGCTCTGGCTAAAATAAATGAAGTAACAGAGGAATCAATACCTCCAGATATACCAACAACACCTCCTTTAGCCCCAGCATACTCTATATATTTTCTCAACCTGTTAGTTAAGTAACTAATTGCTAACTCATAATTAAGGGATAGCCTTTCTTGAACGTAGGGGTGCATTCTTATCAGAATATATATTATTATTTGGAGTTAAATCCTTACCCTATTATATTAGCTTAAGAGCTAATTTTTCCTTCTTATCTTTCAGTAGTATTTCTAAATTAACATAATTTTCGATCTAATAGTTTGTTCGTAAAGGGATAAGCTTAGTTAATAATACCTTTTACATGTAACCGAACTTTCTCAACAGTTCCATAATGTTTTCTTTATCCTGAGCCCTTCCCTGCCTTTCATCTGTAGATTCAAGATCTTGTTCCCATGCAGGCTTATCTGAAAAGCGCTTTGTTTCGTATTTATCATCAATAGATCTATACCCTTTGTAATATAGAGGATGTATTGGTAAGTTGTTTTTTATCGTGAAATTCCATACATCTCTTTCAGTAAATGTTAGGATAGGATGTATTCTAAAGTGATCTTCCCTTCTTGAGAAAAATGTCTCGTCTGCCCTAGCAGGATTTTCATCCCACCTAATCCCTATAAACAACGCTTCATAATTTCTCTCCTTAACTAATTCCTTCATTGGAACTGTTTTCAGCAAATGGTTTGCTGCAATGTTATTCAAAGCATATTCAAATTTATCAGATTTATATCCTATCTTCTCAAGTTCTCCTTTATCACTTTCATCTAATTCATCTATATTTATGATCTCACCATATTTTCTTCCTTTCAGCCTTTCGTTACCTTTATAAAGTACATTAAATTTCCAATCTTTAGATACTTTACTTATAAAATCGATTGTTTCCTCAAAGTGCATGTAATGATCAATAACAACTGCATCTGGTTTTGGTATATTATTATCCTCACATACCTTTTTCACGAAATATAGAACTAAAGTGCTATCCTTTCCGCCACTCCAAATAACAGCTGTTTTTGAAAATGAACGCAGAGCACTTTCAACAACAACTTCTGCTATTCTAGCTTTGCCACTTAATGGTAAAAGTTCTATCCTCTTCTTTTTCTTTTTCAACAGTTGAGAAAATAAATACTGTTCTACGCTTAAACCAGCTTTTTCTGATTCATCAATAATATATTTGGCAATTTCTCCTTTAATCTTCAGCTCTTCCATTATATTCACTGAGTATGTTTGATAAGAGATTAAATTTTTGTAGAACTGATTAGTTGGTAAATAAGAGATAGCTTGTTTAGGGGATCCCAGGGCCTTGACCTCCTAATTGAACAGGGGGAGGCTCAGGGAGCCCTGAGATCCCTCTCACACTCTTATTTTTCAGGTTTATTAACCTTTAGCTTCATCTTGCTCATGAAAAAGCATAACTAGTTTCAAAAAGACTCTATTAGAAATCTCCATAATAGTCCTTTAGCTAGGTTAAATTTCTTAATCTAAATTCTCAAGAAATCTTTTAGGTACCAGATCTTCTCTGGTTTTCCTTTGTAATGGCAAAGTATAAAATAACAAGCATAAATATTATTAATGAAATAAATTGATCAATTTAAAAGAAATTTCTAAATATTCGTTAAGAAAGTCATTGACGATACCTGTAGATAATAGCTCCTCAATCTTTTTTCCATAGGACATTGTACTAATGTTAGAAATAAACTCGTAAAACTCATTTAAGTGTTTAGCGTTTGTTAGACCTGCTTGATAAAGGGCAATTACAATTGGTTTAAGTCTTAATAGCTTTTCTATTGTTTTCATTAACCTATTATAGTCAAATTCATAATATAATGATGGAAATACTACTCCATTCAATCTGCATCCTATTGAGCTTCCGGTAAAAACTATCTTATTCATATCTATGCTCATAGATATTTTACTTACTCCAGGAGTATGTATAATTCTTAGTCTTCTAAAGCCCAACACGATTTCATCTCCTTCTTCTACTTCATTAATTTTTCCTTTAACAGGAAATATTGAACCTAAAATGTTTCCGATATTTCCTAGTTTCCTCAAAGCCAACTCGTTAATCTCTTTAGGATTCTCCAAGAGTTCCCTTCCTCCTTTATAAACAATCAATTCTGAGGTGGGGAATCTAGATAATAATGTATTTATTGCTCCTGCCCTCTCTATATCTACGTTTGTCAGTATAATATAATCCAATTTACTTATTAATGCAGAGTAATCAGCTATGCTATTATTAGGGCCTGGATCTATTATAGCAACTTTCTCATCTGAAATTATATATGATGTCATGAATTCTGGAAATTCTGGGGGTCCTGTATATATTTCCCTAATTGTTCCAATTTCTTTTGACATGAGGATCATCTATTTATTTCATTATTAATTTTAATATATTATACCAAACACTTACAGCCAAGTTTACCATCAAAAAACTACATGAAAGATTAAGTTTGATTAATTTAACTAAAACCCCGTTTAACCTTTTCAACTTATCTGACACCTTTTCGTATTTAGGTGACCTATGGACATAAATCTTTATAGTAAGTGACTCAACTATTTCTAGCCTTCAATTGCTTGTACATAGTCTTTATGTTCTTCTTGAAAAGTAATAATATTAGAGCTATAAATTAAATAGTTCCTCTAGATGAAAGAGATAAACCTACTGACCTCCTCACCGCCATAAATGGCGAGGGTTCCCCGACGTCTTAAGGGTTACACCCCTTTACGGGTGCTACTCCGTTATGGAAGACGAGGAAGGAGAGAGGTCTCCTCATCTTTGTGATTAAGAGGTTAGTTGCCTTCCTTAAGATGTTGAGGGCTCCGTTCAGGTCGCTGTGGAGCTTGTGTTTGAGGGGACAGTTCACGACTTCCCTGGGGTGTCTCGTGGCCTGAACGTTATGTACTGCACAGTATCTAGAGGTGTTGTACCCCACTACTTCGAAGACCTGAATGCCGTACTCCTGGGCCTTCATCTCTACGATGTTCATGAGCTTGCGGTAGAACCAGAGGTTTACTGTGAACTTGTTTCCCCTATCCTGTGCAATATTGAAGGGGTATCCCAGGTAGATCTTGGATACTCCTAGTTCATGTAGGGTCTTGGCCAAGTGGGATGCGAAGTTCCTGTACAGTTGCAACAACCTCCTCTTCAACAGGTTGAACAACCTCATCTTCTCCCCGTTCAGCTGTTGAAGTGCGTCAAGTTCGTTTAGGTTCTTAACACTATCTGCTAGGGATTGGACCTCAGCTATCCTCTCTTGTAGATAGAAGTAGTCCTCTTTTGCCCTAATACCTTTGTAGAGCAACCAAGTGCAGTCGTCTACAACGACTCTTCCCAAGACGTTTATGCCTAGATCTACTGAGGCTACCTTGTCTCCCTTAAGGGCCTTCAACTGGATGGACTTCCTCTCCCCCTTAACCATGTACTTCGTGGTCTTCCCTGACTTAGTGGTCTCAACACTGACCTCCATGGGGATGGAGGCGTACCATGAATTCCTAGTTTCGTCGTAGTAGATTTTTAGTCTGCCTTGCTTCCCGTACCACCTGAGTCTACCAGTGAACTCGATCTCCAGGTGGAAGTCCTTGAGTACGATGACGTGTCTTTGCACATCTATTGTGTATCTATCCTGCCTGACAACTAGGAGCAGTCTCCTCTTCTTAGTCTCCCTGTCCTTCCAGTACCTTGGAGGGGAAATGCAGTTCATGTGGAGTAGTTTTCCTTCTTTCTTCAATCTGAGAAGGGAGAAGAAGGATGACGAAGCCTCGTTGTTCTTTTGGAGAACTGCTTGAGCACTAACGCCTAGTTTGTGCTTGTACTTCTCGTAGTACTTATTCCACGTGCCTTTCAGGTCTACCTTCATATGGAAGAACTGCTGTCTCCTCTCGTAGTTCGCCTCGTTGAAGAGCTTAGCTGAGGCGTCTGCGAGTCCCTTGAGCTTCCTCTCTTGGAAACCGTTAGGGAGGAGACGGAATACGTTCGTCCTCCTGTTGGAATACTTAACTTCGTACCCTCCTCTGGTATTGCGAGAGTAATCGGCTCCCGCTCCTCATCCCCTTGAAGTTAACCAGAGGAGGGTGCCACGAAAGGGAAAAAGTAAGCTTACTTTTTAAAACATTACCCCGCCTCTAGAAGGGGCGAGGTTTTTTGCTCGTCTTTATCATATGCTAGTGTTTACCCTTAGCGTAACTTGTCCTCGCTTTTAATCTAAATGAGCATACACCCCTCTTAAAGGACTATACACTCCCTCAAATAATTTGGGTTAGTAGAGGGGGCACAAGTACTCCTTTTCCCCCTTCCATTTATAACCCCAATACCTCGTGAGCAAAGCCTATCTTCAATTGTGGGCTATTAAATGAGGCTATGTAAATGTAGCTCACTACAACATTTAGAAGTAATAATGTTTAAATATGTAAAAGTATTGGAGTTTATAGAGTCCATTGCTATCTTGAACGTGGAACTTATTCCTTTTTCACTGTAAAAGCTTTATATTCATTTGATATTCCGTTTTATTGAATAAAGATGACTTCCAATCCAATGGGAGATCCGCCCAAAAAGGTATGAAAATGAAATGTTATCAAAGTGTCTTGGGCTCGAAGGTAAAGAAAGCTTATAGTAGAGGGCTAAGTTACACTTGTCCCTAAACTTTCATTTCACTCATTTTGTTCTCATCATGATCAAGCAGGGACTTAGACATAACCACCTATCATCCTTTAGGGTAGGTTATAGGACTCAAGCAAAACGGCATTTCCTCACATCCTCTTCATTACCTCCTTGCATTGCTGGAATGGTATTTCTCATTATGAAAATTAAGTTAAATAAATACAAAATCTGTTAACGTGAAAAGTATTCAGCCCTTAGATAGCGAATAGAATAAAACAAGTAAGGTGAAAGAGTATGTGTAAACAGGTTAAGATGTGATGAGAGGTTTTTATAATGAAATAAAAAGGAGCTTTCTTGAACTCATGAGATAATCGATCCATCTTTATCTATCGTAATTAAACGTTATTATTACATAGCCACTTCAACTTCGAAGAAATCAACTAACTCTCTATATCTACTACGCAATGTGACCTCAGTTACACCAGTCCTCTCTGCCATCTGTTTTTGAGTTATTTTCATGTCTAATAAGGCTCCTAGTAAATATATAGTAGCAACACTTAAACTTAAATGTCCTTTACCACTCACCAATCCTCCTTCAAACACTTCCTCTACCATTTTCGAGGCTTTTGGGATTATATATTCCGGTAATCCCAACTCATTGATTATTTTAGGTAAATATTGAGTTGGGTTAATTATGCTTGAATCATTCAAACCTTTTTTCGTGAGAATACTATATGCTCTCCATATCTTTCTCTTATCAACACCTAATTGCTTTGAGATCTCCTGAACAGATTTTGCTATTCTATTCCTTTTACATGCCATATATATTGCAGTAGCTAATAATTCTTGTGCTTTAGATGGTTTAAATATCCCTTCCTTAATCATCCTCTTTACTAATATAGCAGCTGTTTCTCCCACTACATGAGGTAAAGACAACCTAGCTACCATTCTACTAAGTTCAGATAGGGCTGTTACTAGCGGTCTATCCGAAGTTGAAACCCTAGATTTCTTTTGAACTTTTGCTAATCTAATACTCTTAATTCTTTGTTCTATTTTATCCCTATTAATTTTAAAGTCGTTAGTTGATATAATAGTTGAAAGTCCATTATCATGTACACCAGCCGTTAAAGGTGCCCCCACCCTCCCTTTTTTAAGCTTATCTTCCTTATCATAAGCTCTCCACTCTTGACTCATATCTACAATTGTGCTTTCTATGACAATTCCACAGTTTTCACATACTATTTGACCCTTATCATGCTCAGTTCTTACTTGGTTTGATCCGCAATAGCTGCAATTCATTTTCTCTTCCTCGCTGCATGACATTCAATTATTTCCTGAGTTAACTTTCCCTTTTTTAGCACAAGGAAAAGATAGGGATTTAATACGTTGCCTATTATATCTGTCACTACCAATTCACTGTTATTACACCTAATCCTTCTTCTCATTAAGCTCCTTGCATTTACTTTGTTACCCAATACAGCCAACCCCTTGTTTCCCTTTATCCAGATGAATTTTAATTCAAACCTCAACTTTATACATCTTTAGTATTACATGGACTGTGAAATATTTAAGAATATAGATGCGTAAAACATTGATATTTTCATTTTATGTTCCTTTGAACTTTGCCAAACATTTTTATATCCATGCATGGTATTATGTAGCTTTACATTTAAATATCTTTAATAACATACTCACTCAAGCACCGCGATTGTAACCTAGAAAGATTTTAAGTTACCAGAGAAACAAAATATGTGGGAAATGAAGGAACATGAAGAAGAACTACTAAGGAAATTAGAAGCTGTGAAAGGAGAGAAAACCTCGCTAATAATGCAAGAAGAGGAGATTGTCAACCAAATAGAAAATAACAATACTAAAATCAATGAAGTAAGGGATAAGATTAAGGAAATTAAAGGAAGAATAGCAAAGAAAAAGGAGGAGTTAAGTAGCCAAAAACAAGAATTATTTAATCTATTAAATTCTCTTAAAGAGTTAAAGGAAGAAAGAAGAGAGATTAAAGCGGTGAATATTGATATAAATAAAGTAGAAGAGGAAAGTAAAGAAGTTAAAAATAAAATAAAGAGACTTGAGTGGAAACTACAAACTAGTTCATTAACACCTGAACAGGAAAAAGAGCTAGTTAGAATGATAAGTGAACTCGAAAAGCGATTAAAGGGCTTAGAAAATATACTTAGTAAGTATAATGATTATATAACACATAAAGCAGAAAGGGAAGCAAAGAGAAATAAGGGGAGAGAGATTAGAAGGAGATTAAAAGAATTAAAAGAGGAAATAAACAGGGGAATAAGGGAGAGAGAGCAACTCATTAATGAACTAAAGGGATTGATAAACCAACTAAATGAGTTAAAGATGGAAAGGGAGAAATTATTTAATAGGAAAAAGGAATTACATATAAGGAGAAAGGAACTTAACTCTTTATTATCTGAAATTTACAAGTCGTTGAAGGAGGAAAAGGACAGGAAATCTAGGGAAGTTAGCAAAAAGGTTATAGAGGAAAAGAGAAAGGAAGTAAATGAAAAGTTAAGAAGTGGTAAAAGATTAACTATAGACGATTTAAAGATATTATATGGAACATTAGAAGGAGATCAATGACATGTTAGAGAAAGATTTGCTTATCGTAGTTTATATAGATCTAGATGATGATTTGGGGAGGGCTGGAATAAATACTCCAATTATAGGAGAAGAAGATTTTTGGGGTGCAGTGAAAAAATTTGGATTGCAAAACCCGAATGATTCTGACCTGAATACAATGTATTCAGCTCTTAAGGCATTTAAAACTTTAAAAGAAAAAGGAGTTACAAGCGAAATTGTAGCCCTGACTGGTAGCCAAGAAGGGGGACCTGTTGCTCTGTTAAACCTTGAAAAACAGTTAAACGAAGTAATAAGTAAGCTTTCCCCAAAGAAGGCTTTAATAGTATATGATAGTCCAGAAGATGAGAGAGCGATACCTTTGATTCAGTCTAAACTTGAAGTTCTTGGTACAGAAAAAGTTATAGTTGAGCAATATAGAGGAGTAGAGGAAACATATGCATTAATAGGGAAATACTTGAAGAAACTCATCGAGGAACCTAGATATTCTAGGTTGTTTCTAGGAGTTCCAGGGATTATATTGGTTATTTCAGGTATTTTAGCGTTCATGGGTTACCAACAATATATAGCAATCGCAATAGCAATTACTTTGGGAATTACAATGATCTTTAGGGGTTTAGCTATAGATGATCTTATTTCTTCATGGTGGGAAAATTCTCCTATTTTTTTCATCGCCTCAGCATTAAGCCTAATATCCTTGCTTGTAGGGATAATTACTTCATATTATGTAGTAAATCAATCAGAAAATCATTCAGTGGCTTTCTTCTTTTACAACTTGATTCCATTCATAGAGTTCTCCATGATAATCTTGTTTATAGGTAAGGCTATAATAAGGGCATTACAGAGGAGCATAAGGATCTGGCACGATATTACTGGGGCTATAGTAGTGTTTTTAATCTCCCCATTAATAAGCGAAATATTGTTTACGATATCATATGGGATAACACCTAACACATTTTATCCGCTCATTCAATTAGCTCTTGTTGCGGTTGTGATAGTTGCTATTCCAATAGCATTTATGATTTTAGAGAAAATCATCACATCAAGAAAATAAATATTTAAAAATTTATTTTAATTCTGATAATTTTAATTTTATTTCTGGAGGCAGAGAAGATTCATCTATAATTTTTGAACCTCTAGGAGGTTTTCTCCTAGTAATTTTCAGTAGTAATACATACCTTTTTGGATCTGTTTCACTTAAGTTGTTGTATATTCTGGCTTTTATAAAGACGTTTCCACTCTTTATATAAGCGTATTTCCCCTTTTTGAGTCCCATCTTATCACCCTAAAGTCCTAGTTCTTTTTCATATTTAATACATTTAAGATCCTCCAGTCTTTGATATATTCTCTTAACAGCAGTATAAACTTCGTCCTCTCTCTTTGCACCAGTTATAACCATTTTACCACTACTAAATATTAAAAGTACAACTCTTGGCTCATCCATTCTAAATATTAATCCTGGAAATTGCTCTGGTTCATACATGTTATTTTCAAGTAGATAAGCTGCCTTATCTAAGTTTATTAATACATTTAAGTTAGCTGATGCTACAATATTTTGTATTTGTATCTTTGGTTTAGCATGAACGTCTATACCATATTTCTTTAATATCTTTACAATCCTCTTCACTGCCCTTATTAGTTCATCAGTGCTTTTAGTCCCAGTAACTACCATTTTTCCAGATTTAAAGATTAATGCTGTAACCTTTGGTGAATCAAGCCTAAATATTAGGCCTGGAAACTGATCAGGATTATATTCAATGTTTGGCACACTTCTCTCTATTGCATAAAGGTCAAGAGTTTGCTCTAATGTAACAGTCGCAACTATGTTCTCAATATTAATTACGGGCCTGCTCTGAATACTAACACCCACATAAAAATTTTTAAACATCCTTATAAAGGCTATAAAACTCTTCGAAAACTAATCTTTTATTTCATAAATTTCATAAATTTTTTTAAAATATGCTATTGATCTAAGATTAATTAGATTATTAAATTAATTAGTTTTTAATTTATTGAATTCTTTAAACTATCTATCATGCTATATAAGTAAATTCTCGATTGAATATAAAGGAGGCATTTCCAAAATGCCATAGTTTTCTATAATAATAAATGGCTTACCTTCTTTAACCCTATCATTTTCCTTTAAATATGGAGATAGATAGGAAACAGAATTTGGTATAATGTCACTACCACTTTGATAATATCCTGAAGCTGGCAATACAACCATATCCATGTTTTTATACGGTACTAAGAAGAAGCATGCAGCTTTAAAATTAGAAATCCTGCTTCTGATGGTAATCCTTGGGTGTTCATGACCTATTATTAACTTCGTTTCACTTAATTGTTTATCTATTTTCTGGTGGCCATGAGTAAATACATACTCGCCTTCTTCATAGTAATTCTCGTAAAACTTCACTCTAGGAAACCTTGCTAATACGTTCTTTAGGTAGTTATCGTGATTACCCCTTATAGCAATGACATCTAACCCTAAAGCCTCGCATTTATTTAGGAATATCTTTAAATCTTCCGATTCAGTTCTCCTTATCGAGCTAAAGGAGTGCTTAATATCACCATTAAGAATTATTTTCTCCACTTTAAATTCTTTTAAAGCTTCGTCTATAATTGTTAAGATCCTTTTGAGTTGCATCTTTGGCAAAAAGATGCCCTTCTCTGACATTTCCTCTTCATAACCTAAATGCAGGTCTGAGAGGACTAATGCCCTTAGATCTGAAACATATACTAAAGGCAAATCTTTTGTAGCGTATATGTTACCTATTATCCTGATCAACTCTACCTAATATATTGGTATTACTTAAAGCTATATAATTTTATGAAATTCCTAATGAATACGTTCACCTAGTCACTTACAAAACCTTGAGGTTATATCACTTATTATGGATGAGCTGCTGCTATGCTTCCAAACTGATTTTCTCTCTTTCATCCTAATTATTTTAATGTTTTCTAATCCTCTCTTAAAAAGCTCTTCCTTAAGTTTCTCCTCTTCAATTTTTTGATCTGGTCCCAATATTAAATAGTCTGGTCTTATTTTCTCAACGCTTCTTAATATATCCTCTTGATCACCTAGTATAGCCTCCTTTACATATCTTATTGACTTAATTATTTCCAGCCTTTCTTCTTCATTTAATATTGGTTCTCTCCCCTTGAACTTTTTAACATTCACGTCTCTTGCAACTGTTACATATACATCCCCATATTGGCTAGCAAACTTTAATAATTCAATATGACCTGGGTGTATTATATCAAATGTACCTCCTACGAAGACTCTCTTTCTCTTATTGGATAATCTACTTAAGGTTTTAATCATTCCCTCAATATTATAAATTTTTCTCATCTGACTTCTTTTTAATTTTCCCTTGTCAATTTCCGCCTTTAATTTAATTAAATCCTCTTCTATTTCGTTTTTTAGCTTCAAAATGTAAATATCTGTTATGAAATTTTCTAATTCCTTTAACTCATACATAAGACTTTGTAACAAGTTCAAGTACCTCTCAACCTTAGTTACTTTACTCACACTTATCCACTTGTAAGTTAAACATTAGGCTAATAGAGTTTCCATCTAGCTAAGCATAAAGAGTTTCTAATCTTGAAAAGTTCCCCTTAAGGGTATTCAATCCCAAATAAATATAATTTACAAATAAACCCTTGCACTTGGGATGAATAGCTTACCCATATGGAGATTTAAATGTTGTTCTGCAGAACACATTAAATTACAGTCAAGTGGTAAGCTTCACTAACCCCTTATGCTCCACACTTAAAATATAATAGGTTTTAGTCCTCTAACCCCTACAAAGAGATGTAAACCAAAATCTATGAGGGAAACGATGAGCACGAGAGGAAAATCCTTCAGGGTGTGGAGGAAGACAGATCTATAGATAGTTAGTTAAAGTGTATTTTAATGCATCATAATTACTATATTTGTAAAATTTAGTATAATAAGTATGTGGAATCTTATTAATTATAATTAATTTTTTATAATAATACTTCTATTTCCACTTTGTCCCCATCCTTGAGGGAAAGCTTTTCTCTAAGGTAATAGGGTGAAATCACTTCTATTATACTCTTAGGGTGAGAAGTTCTAAATGGAATTATTAAAGCGGAAGGTTCTAGACCGTTAATGGAGGCCAAGAAAGCTTTTACTTCTCCGTATGTTCTTAAATTATCTGCGTATCTAGGAATTAATATTCCCTGAGTTGTATCTAATTCTAACCTATCATTAAGATACCTTGATTCCAAGGCAACGTTTAATGTTCCTGGATACACATCGAACCCTAAATATTTCTTGAATGATTCCTTGTAATAGGGTAAGGATAAATAGTATTTTCCTTCTCCTAACCCAGAAACTACTCTTCCAACTAGCTTAATTCTATATCCTCTCTTTTTGAAAAATTCGCTTATGTAACTAATGTTCCTTTCTATAAGTAGAATGCCTTGTCTTAGCACCTTTATATTACTACCGTTACTAGTGGGTTTCCTCTCAATGTATCCCATATCTTCTAATTTCCTTAGAATCCTTGAAACTGTTTGCTGAGAGACTCCAATCCTCTTTGCTAGTTCTCTCTGAGATATACTCTCCTCCTCCCTTATTGCAGTAATTATCTCAAATAGCAAACATTTAATTTCATAGTCTTTTCGTATCTCACCACCTATTCAATTGAAGTACAGCCATATTCTCCGTTCTCATCATCTCCAGTATCTTTAACTTTATACCCCTCATCTCCATAAGCATTTCCAAACCTAAAGGGCTTAGTCAGCGTACTTAACAAGACAATCCTGCTTGGAACGTGCTCAGATAGCATGTTATAACCTAATTTCTCGGCCAACTTTGTCGCAAAGTCTTTTATTTCCTGATGAGATGGCATGTTATCTCTCTTTAATCTATTTCTCGAAGGGCCTATATGCATGTAAGCTTTAACTTCTATGTAAGTAGGTTGTGCCTTACTTATTAATCTTGAGAATCCGTTAATATCCTCTTCACTCATATTTAACCCCTTTATCATAGTCATCCTTATTACAGTGGGACACGAAAAACTCGGCAGTATTTCTAGTGTTTTATTGAATAAAGACCAACCGTTAGGAACTATAGATCTATTTATAATCTTGTATTTTTCCTCACTAGATGCTTGAAGTGAAACAAAGAGCTGTGTTGGCTCTTCTTCCAAATTTGCTAAGACATCTGGTCTAACTCCACTAGTAACGAGGAATGTTGTCATACCCCTTTTATGATATTCCCTTATGAGTTCACTGATCTTCGAATACAAAGTTGGTTCACCTGTAAGACTAATTGCTACGTGTTTAGGAGTCATAGCTTGTTTCACCATTTCCTTGTCTACTCCTTCCCTACCAAAATAGCCAGAAATAGCCCTTTTGTGTTCTTCTATGGATTTTTCTACAATGAATATTGGATCATCTAATGTAGGTAATCTTGTTTCGTCCCACTCAATGCCAATATCTTCTGGTTCTAGCCTCCAACAATGTATACATCTGTACCAACACCATGCAGAAGTAGGCGTCATTTGAACGCATCTATGGCTTTCTATTCCGTAAAACTTACCTTTATAACAATATTGATTTTCCGTTAATGCTTTATGAGTCCAGAAACACTTCTTATATGCACTATGACTTCCTATCATATGATATTTCTCCTTCTCTAGTTCCCTCATTATCCTTGTCAAAGGATCTATCGCGGACATGTCAATACATTATCATATAACATTTCAAAATAAAAAACTTTCATAAGATTATTTGAGGAGATATGTTACTAGTACCAAGAATTTGGCTGAAATACCTAGAGATTGATACTAACATATAATCTGAAAAGTGAGAAGACATTATTTGAACCCCAATAGGAAGATTGTTAATTATGCCTGCAGGAAAGCTTAAAGAAGGCATACCCGTTAAATTTGAGGTAACAGTAGCTATATCTAATGCATACATTTTTAATGGATCTTCAATTACCTCCCCTATTTTAGGGGGAATGAATGGAGACGTTGGGTGGATAATTACTTCATTATTCTTAACTAATTTAGATATTTCCTCAGTTATTAATCTTCTTGCCTTTAATGCTTTTACATAATATTGCTCAAAGTAGCCACTGCTTAATATAAACGACCCTAGCATTATTCTCTTCTTTACTTCCTTTCCGAAGCCTTTTCCTCTGTTCTTAGAGTAGACCTCCTTCCAATTTCCATTAATTCCTAGGTTTAATCCATATCTTAAACCATCGAACCTTGCTAGGTTCGAAGATGCCTCTGACATAGCAATTATATAATAAGTGGGTAAAACATAATCTATGTACTTTAACCTTACTTCTCTTACTTCACCCACTTCATTAACAATCTTATTCAGCATTCCGTTGAAAACTAACTTAACCTCATGCGATGAAGCCTCAACTATATCACTTATTACTATTAATTTTATCTCCTTTTCCCTTATATCCTTTAACTTTTTTTCTAGCTTAAAACCTTTAACAGTTGTTGCGTCTCTCAAATCATCTCCCGATATAAAATAATATCCTAACCAAAGATCGTTGGCGTTCCTTGCCATGGGTCCTATTTGTTCTAAACTATTTGCATATGCAACTAGACCGTATCTGCTAACCGTACCATAAGTAGGTTTTAAGCCAAATATTCCAGTATATGCTGATGGAAGCCTTATCGAGCCACCAGTATCGCTTCCAAGTGAAAAGGTGCTCATCTTAGCTGATACAGCTACTGCACTCCCTCCAGAGGATCCTCCTGGAACCCTCTCTAAATCCCATGGATTTCTAGTTATTTTAAAGTAACTGTTTTCAGTTGTAGAGCCCATAGCAAATTCATCCATATTAGTTTTCCCAATTATAGTGGCTCCATTTTCTAGAAGCCTCTCAATTACTGTTGCATTAAATGGCGGAATATAATTTTCTAGCATTTTAGATGCGCAAGTAGTCCTTAGATTCATTGTTGATATATTATCCTTTACTGCAACCAGAACTCCGGCTAATTCCTTTCCACTTTTCAGCTTCTCTTTAACTTCGTTTATTACTTCTTCTAATGGTCTTAATGTTATGAAAGCATTTAGCTTAGGTTCCAGCTTATTAATGTTCTCGTAAACTTTATATACATATTCCTCAATGTCAAGACTAAGCTTATTCTCCAGAATATCTGTAAAGGTTATATCTAAAAGCTTCATGTAACGACACTTGGTCCCTTAATGTAACTGCCCTCTTTCGTTGATACATTCATCAATGCCCTTTTGCTTCCCATAGGATCCTCCACTATATCATCCCTTAATTTTCCAGATTCAACTGGATGAAACATTGGAGTTACATTTTCTAAATCTAGTTCATTTATCTTTTCAAAAAATTTAAGGATTTTGATTATGTCTTCTTCAATCTTCTTTTTATCACCCTCTTCAATCCTGATTAGGGAAAGTTTCTCCAATTTTTCCAAGTTAACTTCCTTGATTGACATTCTCACTCACCCAGCTCAAATATTCTTCATATCCATCTTTTACTTCAAGAAAAATTATTTCAGGTAATTCATAGCTGTGAAGTTGCTTTATTCTATTTAATAGTTTTTCTTTTTGATTTTCAGTAGTTTTAATTATTAATAAATATTCGATGCTCTCCTCAATTTTTCCTCTCCACTTATAAAATGATTTCATTTTTCCTAAAACATTTACGCAAGCAGCTAATCCCTCATGCACTAATGTCCTTGATATCTTATTTGCCTCTTCCTCACTAGAGACTGTAGTCATTCCAATTATCATTTAAGTTCACAAATATTAAGATATACTAGGAGATTTTATTAGTAAAATGAAAGAGGAGGGATTAGTGAAAATTCTTGGCAGAATACAAGATCCACTGTATTTTATAATGCTAATAGAAGAATCAAGATCTTCCGGACTCAATGGACTTTTAATACAGGCTGATAACGATGTCTCGATTATTCTTAAAGTTCTAGATGATAATATAGAGGTAATGAAAATAATAGTATACAACAAAGACATCCTAAAGGAGTTAGGGGATTACATTAGGATTGAGTCATTAATTTTCTTAGAGGATTCTAATTTCTATATTTATAAACCAATAAGTGATGAAGAAATGTTACTCACTAAATTAGTGGAATACATTATCATGAAAAAGGTAAATATTTATGCCAGTGTTGTAAATTATTACATGTTCGAAGAAATTGGAAGAAAGGAAAGTTGAAGTTCGTTATTTTAGGGGTAAAATATGGATTAGGTCCAATTTCTATTTAGGTGATTTATATTTCTCTATAAAGGACTTTTTGTTTTATGATAGAACTAATAAAGTATTTTATTCATATCCATTCTATTTAGAGAAGATAGTGAATCACTTTGAAAATAATTCGGTAAAAGTAGAAAATTTCGTTAATGTAAAAGAGAATAGAATAGAAGGTTTAGAGTTTAAAGGAAAGCTGAGGGATTACCAAGAAGAAGCGCTTAGAGAATGGGAACAAAAGGGGAGAAGAGGAATAATAAGTCTACCCACAGGAGCTGGGAAAACACATATAGCGATAGCTGCTATAACTTCAACTTCAGTGGAAACACTAATAGTTGTCGTAACTAAGGAGCAAATGTTTCAATTTAAAGAAAAAGTTTTGGAATTAACCAATCTAGATGAAGGGAAAGTTGGTTTCTTTTATGGATCAAAGAAAGAATTAAAATCAATAACGATAGCTACATATCAAGCTGCTTATAAATATTTAGATGTTCTATCTAGAAAGTATCCACTGCTAATAGTGGATGAAGTCCATCATTTACCAGCTAACAGCTTTAGAAAAATCGGATTAGGTATGTTTTCAAAATACAGATTAGGACTATCAGCTACAGTCGAAAGGGAGGACGGAAAACATTTTGAGCTATTTAATTACATTGGAAGTATAATTTACTATAAATCTATTAATGAACTAATAAATAAGGGATATGTAGCAAATTATGAAACTTCCACAATTTACGTTAACTTGACAAAGGAGGAAAAGGAGAAATTTAAAGAGTTACTCATTAAATATAAAGCCCTAAAGAATGGACTTAGTTTCAAGGAACTCTTAGAGAATGCTAAAAGGGGAAATGAAAAGGCAATTGAAGCGCTTAGAATTAACAGTGAAATTAGAAAGTTATTGAATGTTTCAAAGTCGAAGATTTCCAAAGCTATTGAAATTATTGAAAATGAGGTAAAAAAAGGCTCTAAAGTAATCGCTTTCTGTCAATATGTAGATCAAGCAAAGGAGATAGCAAAGAAAGTTAATGGTCTACTTATATCAGGTGAAACTAAGAAGGAAGATAGAGAAAGAGCATTCGATGCATTTAGAAAAATGAGGAGTGGTGCTCTAATTATAACAACAGTGGGAGATGAGGGAATAGACATTCCAGATGCTAATGTTGGAGTAATCGTGTCTGGAACTGGATCAAGAAGGCAATACATTCAAAGACTTGGAAGGCTATTGAGACCTGTTGATGGGAAGACAGCCAAACTTTTAGAAATAATAGTAAAAGGCACGTCTGAAGTATATCAAGCTCAAAAGAGGAAAAGCGTATCTATTGAGCAATTGATTAATGACGATTTACTAAGTAATAAATAGTAAACCGCATAACGTTAAGGAGAACATTTTAAACTCTATAGGTTAGTTAACCAAATGACAACTCTATCTCAATTAATTCCAATAATAATATTCATTCATCTGTTAAGCGCAGTTATACTTATAGGAGGTAGTTTATTCATATGGATAATAGTTTATCCAGTCTCCAAACTCTTTTACTATGGAAAAGAGAAGGAAAGATTAGAGCTTATGAGGAGTATTAATCGTAGGTTTGCACCAATTACACATATATCAGTTGCTACATTGTTAATAACTGGTTTCATATTAGGATACTGGTATAATGGCTATTCCTTTAACTTTAATTCCATCAGATCAGCGCTCCTTATAATAAAGATTGTCATATCATTATCTATGATAATGATAATGTACTTTAATAATATACAGCACAAGAAGAAGAGATACTCAAGGAAAAATTTCTACATCTCGATGATTACTTTGGCATTGATGATCGCCATCTTATTTATTTCCTCAATGATGCAGTTTTATTGAAAATAAAATCATTTGAAGCTTACCTTAAACCATGAAAATCTCATATATTTACATCCCATTAATTATAGTAATACTTGTAAGGGCTTCAAATGCCTCCTTTATACTTTCAACAACATTAACTCTTCCTCACGTTTCCCCTGAGTTCCATAGCATAATACTAGCTTCATATTCCATAGCAGAGGCAACTACAGGAATCTTTACTGGAATTATATATGAGTATATTGGTTCTAAAAGGTTGTTAACCTTTTCTACCCTAGGAGAATCCATTTCTTATGGTCTCATGACCTTGCTTAGGGATCCTTATGTCATTTTAATTCTTAACGCTTTCTCGGGTTTCTTAGCATCATCGATCATCGTATCAACTATATCATTAATATCTGAGAGTTTGAGTGGGGGGACTAGAATCCTTGGAATGGGAGGTTTTGAGTCAGTTAATTTGGGTGGTTATCTAATTGGTTTTCTAACCTCTGGAATAATATTACTCTTTAAAGAGGTTTCATATTTAATAAGCTTCGTCTTCATGTTTTCAGCATTTATTATGTCCCTTTTATTAAAAGTAAATGAGAGAAGAAAAACAGAGATAAGGCTATCGTTGTCTGAGTTCAAGTCCACATCAATTCTTTTACCTATATGGATTGGATTTGCAATGATACTAGGATTTACTTTCGTTTTGCCTAAATTGTTCACAGTATTGAACATTAGGTTAACAATAGGTAATATAGACTCAGTGAATCCAAGAGGAGGAGTTACAATATTCATTCTCGTTGCAATAATTATTGTTATGATAGCAGCTATTATTGGAGGGTTCATCACTAGATTCATAGGAAAGAAATATGCATTGATTATAGGCAGCATTTCAACTGCCCTTCTCCTCATCTCTTCCTCAATTTTCCTAAACAATCCAATTGCTTTACTAGTAATATTAGCAATCTTAATTTTTCCATCATTAAGCCTTCCTACTTCTCTTCTTTCCTTATTAGCAGATTTTACAGATAAAACCTCAGTTAGAGGACCATACATTGGCGTATACACAATAGCTTTAGGGGTAGGCATAGCATTAGGTCAGCTCTTAGGTGGTACTCTGTTTCAAAAGTATGGAATACAATCAGTTTTTCAATTATTATCTGCATTATTTATAACTTTAGCTATAATATCAATACTATTAATTAGGAAAAATATCAATAATTAAATTTGTTAATAAATATAATTTTCTAATTTGCCAATTCTTTCAATATAGCTTACTAAATGATCCCCTCTCCTTAGATATACTTTAGGTGACCTGAAATGCCCAACTCCTTCAGGTGTACCTGTGAATATTAGATCCCCAGGATATAATGTTAAATATTTTGATAAAAAACTAACAATTTTACTGGGCTTAAAAAGCATGTTACTAGTTCTAGACCTTTGCATTATATTTCCGTTTAAGCTTAATGAAATTTCCAAATCTGGATCATTACCAATTTCATCAGTTGTAACTATCCAAGGACCCAAAGGTGTAAATGTATCATAGCTTTTAGCTATGCTCCACCTACCCCTTTGGAATTGCATTTCTCTATCAGTTATATCGTTCCCTATAGTAAATCCAAAAATATAATTATGGGCATCTGATTCCTTTATGTCTTTGCCTTTCCTTCCAATAACTATAACTAGTTCCACTTCGTAATCTATGCTTTTGGCCCATGGAGGGATTAATATTTTGTCTTTATGTCCAATTAAAGATGAGACTGATTTAAAAAATATATCAGGCTCCTCTACTACTTGTCCTGTTTCCATAGAATGTGAAGGATAATTCCTTTCTAAGCCAATTATTTTCTTAGGTGTTATAGGTGGGAGGAATTTAGCGTTTTGTATCTTCATATAATAAAGTCTTTCATCATAAATTCCAAGTAATATTTCTTCTTGTGTTGAGGATAACAAACTAATTTCGTCTCCCTCTACCACACCAAAGAATTCCTTGCCCTTATCAATAATCCTAGCTATTTTCATAGCAATCGAATTTCACACTGTAATTTAAATTTCAGTATCGTTTTTGTTATTTTGTTATTATTATAATAATTTTTTTAATATATGACTACTATCAGTGATAATTAGATAGCCCCTAGATTCAGGAGGATATTCCTTACTAAGTCCGCCAGTATATATTATCCTAGCCATCCTATCTATTAATAATTTTCTCCATTGTGAGATTACTATCCAATCCCAAGGACCTATATCTAATTGCTTTCTGAGCATATCTATGTCCCCCTGATGTCCATGTGTTATGAAGTATCTGTTGGAAGATGTCTCTATAACGTAAAAATTAGCTATAACTATTTCATCTCTATATCTTGGTTCCGAAGTTATGCATTTTCCTGCGTGTGAATCCATGTCACCTAGTATATAAATGATTTGAGCCCATGGAGCAATACTCCTGATAACATATAAAGCATCTATTACTCTGGGGCATTCATAATCCCAGTAACATTGAGTTACGTCTCCGTTGAAAATTATGGTATCTGGTTCCTCTCTCTTTATTATTGATGCAAGCATAGTCTCGACATGAGGTTCAGGAAACCTTATATTAGAGAGAACAATAACTCTCATAAACGTTCACCAAGGTTTTTAGGATTAAAAGTTTCACATAATACTATATACTGAAAGTTATTAAAAACATTTTTAGTCCAGAGGAAAATAGTTCTAGGATTAATTTGGTAAGTAGTAGAACTACTATGATAGTTGGGGTCACAGCATTCCTGACACCTCTTTTAGGATTGACACAAAATTTCTTATTTTACTTATCAGGTGCACTAATATCTTTAATAATATGCCTTTACACTTCCTGGGCTTTTGGTTCCCTAAAGAGTAGGGATTTCTCTTATCCCTTGTCTATATTTTTTTCGAGTAGCTTAGGTAATTTAATTTCAATTTTTTATGTACTACCATTAAATTTAGCTTTGTTTGGATATATAGCGTTGTTTACATCTTTCATACCTACGTTAATCTTCTTTATCCTTTATATTAAGGGGCTAAAGTTAAATATAAATCCTAGATTGTTATTCAATAGCAATAAAATGTTAATTCCATTATCAATACTATTTTTAGCAGCAATAATAGGTAGACTTGCCGAGAATTTATACCAGCAAGTTTCAATTTATGTAGCCTTTGTAATAGCAGCTATATTAATAGATATTTACCTTGGAGAAGGGAAAAAGGAAGGGGCCTGAATTGAGAGTAGTGATATATGGAGCTGGACCTGCTGGTGCATCACTAGCGTATTTCTTAAGGGGAACCAAATACCAAACAACTATAATCGAAAGAGCTGAAATTGGTGCTAAACCTTGCGCTTGGGGACTAATAGAAAAGGGGTTACCTTTAGCTATCCCTAAAGAGGTTATTCTAACGGAAATCAATAGGTTCAGAATTTTTCTAGATTGGAAAATGATATTCGATGAAAAATGGGGAAGGTTAGGATATATAATCAATAAAAAATTGTTCTTGAAGAGGCTAATAGAAGAATCTGGATCAGAAGTGATGAGAAGTGATGAGAAGGATGGGGAGTCTATAAAAGTTATTTCAACCGGTCATTATTCCAATATTAATAATTCTATTCCTGCTATTCAATACATAATAAAAAATAGTAAAGTTCAGTCTGAAGACTTTGTAGACTTCTACTTCTTTTCGGATCTAATAGGATATGCATGGGTATTTCCAGCTTACGATCATGTAAGAGTTGGCATTGGTGGTTATAAGGATATAAATGAATTAAAAATGATGCTAGACATTTTATTAAAAAGAAGGGACGACTTGAGAGGAAAAATTGAAGTATTTCACGGAGCTAGAATATGCGACTCTGGTCCTCTTGAAGATAAGGTAAAGGATGGAGAAAATATATATTATCTGGGCGAAGCTTTATGTACAGTTTTTTCACTAACGGGTGAAGGAATAAGACCATCAATTATTTCTTCCAAATTACTATATGATTCTTTAATTAATGGAAAGCAATTTAAAAATACATTTAAGAACAGTGATATTTATTTTCCCCTCAAGCTACAAGCGAAGTTAATTAGTTTATCGAAGAGTGGAATTATAACTATGAGTAATCTCATTAATTTCTTAACTAAAACAGATCCTAGAGAGGTATTTAAACTAGCTATAGGAGATTTTAGAAGGAGAGATTTGATAAGAATGGGCGGAGAAATAATGAGGCATTTGGTGTGAAAAATGAATTATGTTATAGATGAGATAGATAAAAAAATACTAAAAATTTTACAAGAAGATTCAAGAACTCCCTTTTCAAGGATTGCTAAAATGCTTAATTTGAGTGAATCAACAATCCACTTAAGGATTAAGAGATTGAGAGAGGAAGGAATAATAAGGGGGTTCTTAGTGGATATAGATCCAGACAAGATTGGTAAAAACGTTATGGCTTTTATTCTAATCAAGGCAGAGCCAAAGAAATATGACAATGTGTTGAAGATACTTATGGATATGGAAGAGATCTATGAACTAGCAGATGTAACAGGAGAGTATTATGCCATAGCAAAGGTGAGAGTAGGGTCTAGAGAAGAACTAGCGAGGGTTTTAGACAGAGTTGGAAACATTGAAGGAGTTACCGCTACATATACTATGTACGTTTTAAGAACCCTAAAAGAAACAAAGTCAGTAATTCTATAATTATTATTTTAAATATTTGAAATTATAGTAAACTTTTCGCTTATTATGGCTTGAATTAATTCGTTGTTTACACCTAATTCCTTTGAGTAATCAATTAGCACTGGAAGAAGTTCCTTTATTTCGCTTTCTGATAATTCTCTATATTCAACCATAAGAGGTTTCATGTGTTTAGTTTCAAGGAAGTTTTTAACTAATTTTATGTTCTTTAAATGAGTTAAGTAGATTTCATCATCAGTTAATGATTTATTAAAGATTTCATCATTAATTAAACCATCAATGAGAAGGGCTTTTAAGAGACTTATTATTTCCTCCCTTTTAGGTTTTAAGCTTATCTTAGATTGGCTTATCTTTCCTCTGATCATTATTTTTCCTCCCACCATACCACTTCCTACAAATTTGCCAGTAAGTTCAATAGTCTTACCAGACTTTAAAGTATTTAAACCTAGTACCGTTATCATTCCTCCTGCCATGTATTCACCTAAATAATCGTCTACTCTACCTCCTATTATAAGGTACGGTTTTCTGTCTTTGTACTGTCTCATTTGGATTCCAACTCTGTTACCTGCATTACCCCTTACAAATATGTATCCTCCTTGAAAAGTCTGAGCTAGTACGTCTCTAGCATCTCCGTGAATTACTATTTTTCCGTCATGCATTGTATCTCCAACATCGTCTTCTGCATTACCGTAAACCACGTATTCAATGCCGTTATTTAAATTTCCAAGGCAATTACCAGGCGTTCCATATATCTCAATCCTTATTCCCTTATATCCAAGCCTAGGCAGATTTAGGCCTATAAATCTTTGACCATTAACATTCTTTATTATTATTTTTTTCTTACCATCTCTTATCTTTTCTAATATTTCCTCATTTATTTCCTTATAACTTTTTCCACTAGCATCTATATCAGCATTATCAGGGTTACTGTATCCAACTATCTCATTGAAGAAAAAATCTATGTCTTCCTTATTTCTTCCGTAATTTATTATTCCCTCCCTCAAAGAAGCTGCAAACACTCCTCCAGGCTCTAATGTCCATACTTTTGCCCGTGGACTTACCTTCCTTATTTGCGCTTCCTCACTAGCTACATAATATGCTTCGTTATCTTCTCCTATTATAATTGGCCTGAACTTCGATTTATCAGCTATTGCACCTAAGTATAAATCATTTCCGCTTGAATAAGCTATTGCTACTGCATATGGGCCGTCCAGTTTTGCGCCGCTTAATTCCTTTCCCCTCCCATTTACTAAAATATTTAAAGCGTCATAAAAATTTAGATTTATTTCATTTATTAAATAATTTAATAACATTGCTATTACTTCACTATCTGTCCCAACAAAACTATCATATCCTTTAGCCCTTAAAAATTCCATGTTGGCCCCAAATGAGCTGATGTCTCCATTATGAACAATTGCTATGTTAAACGAGGAAAAGGGGTGAGACCAAAATGGCATCCATCCAGGTGAATTAGTAGGTTGCCTTGTATGGGCTAGCCACAGGTCTCCCTCCATATTATAAATGTTATGTAATTTAGCTATATCTGAAGGGTATCCTACACCTTTCAGCACTTTTATTCCTCCTCCAACTGAGATTATCCTTCCCCTTAAATGATGGAAAAGCTCTTTATTTAGCGTATTAAAAGCCTTTTTCACTTGATAATAATTCCCCATAATCTTCATTTCGCAATTACATAAATTGCCCTTCCATTCTTCTTTCTCCTCATTTATTAATATTCCCTCTTCCTTTAATTTCTCCCTCACTTCATTTAATTCAGTTGCAGATCTCACGATTAGTTGTATTTTTAATCCTTTGTCCTCATTTAAATTAAATACTGCAAATCCTGCACCATATTTGCTACCTCTAAACCTTGCTGTTTCTATTGCTTCTAATACATCTGTTCCCTTGATTTTTTTGCCCCCTATCTTCCTCATTACAGCAAATATCCCACATGAGGATGGATATATGGAATATTCCATTACCATTCACCACCTAATTTTACCCTTAACGGTTCCCTATACTTCTCCGGAAGACCTATCGCTCTTAGTAATTCCCTATTTCCGCACATAGAACTATGTAAATTATAAACTCCAGCAGCTCCAGACAATAGTGCTAGTTCCCTCTTTATTCCTAGTAGTATATTGAAGACTTTTTCCCTAACTTGGCTATAATCCTTTCTCTCCTCTATTACAACGTCGAATAAATTAGAAATACCTACTGCGTCTGCACCTAATGCTACTAATCTAAAAATGTCATCTGATCCCCTGCATTTACTGAACAGGGCTAATATATCAAGGCCATATCTCAAATCCTTCTTCTTCAGTTCAGTATCCAGAATTGATATGAAGTTCTCAATATCTTCATCTCCACTCCTATCATCTATAATTATGCCATTAACCTCCTTTGCCAGCTCTATTACATAGTCTAAGTATTTTAATGACGAAGGAACCCTTACATATTTAAAGCCCTTACCTCGTGGAATCGTTATATCTTCAAACCTAATGTAAGGCCCATTTTTCGCTATTATTCTCTCGGAGTAATCACTTATTTCATTATCAATCTCTTCTGTTAACATTAGTAAATTAAGAGCATAAGAACTCCAAGTAATTGCTCTAAAAACTAAGTCTTTCTTGTTTCTGTATGTAAACACAGGGAAGCTAATCTTTATATTACCCTTGGCTAGCGGGGTTTCCATATCTATATATTCTCTATATGGATCAATACTTGGTCTAGTGACCTGTGCTCCATCTGATCTTAACCAATCTAAAATCCTTGAAGGAATCTCGACGTCAGGTGGAGAAGTGCTGCCCATACTAGAAATTATTGCATCTCCCTTTGTAGATAGTTCATGAAGGTAAGCTTTTCTCTTTCTGGATATTTCATCTTTTTCTTGCTTATGCTCTATTAACTCATCATCGAAATCTTCTATACCTAAAACTTCAGCTACGTCTCTTGTTATTTTATATCCTTTTAACAAGTCTCTTCTTCCTCTCAATTCGCTTATTGAACTTAACCCTAATTCATCAACTATTGCCCCTAATTCACCACCGAAAGAATTGACAAAGTTAACTAGCATCTTTGTCCCGAACTCTATATCAAGTAATGACATGTCGGAATCAATCTTGTTAGTTAAAGCTGTAGGACATGAACCTATGTGGCATTTATGTATCATTAAACATCCCATGGATATTAATGCTGCTGTTCCTAAACTTACTACGTCAGCACCTAATGCTATTAATTTGGCAGCATCATCAGCAGTTGAAACCCTTCCAGCTGCTATTATAGTAAAGTTGTCTCTGAGTCCTTCCCTCCTTAACATAAGGTCAGCCGATGAAACTGCCAGTTCTATTGGTAGTCCCACAGTATCCCTTACTACTATAGGTGCAGCCCCTGTTCCTGCTCCATGACCATCTATTATAATTCCGTCTCCTCCCATCCTAGCAACACCTGTTGCTATATAAGGAATATAATTTGTAGCAGCTACTTTGACATAAACTGGTCTATTGCCAGTTGCCTCCTTCAAGGCCTCAATCCTTTGGCCTAAATCCTCGATAGAGTATATATCATGATGTGGGGCTGGAGATATGGCATCACTTCCAACTGGAATTCTTCTAGTGGTAGAAATTGGTTCAGTCACTTTAGAACCTGGTAAATGCCCTCCAATACCAGGTTTTGCTCCTTGACCAATCTTTATCACAATGCCCATTCCCTTCATTAATGTATCAATGTCTACTCCAAATCTAGCTGATGCCCATTGAATGAATATGCGTTTATACTTAGCAACAACAGGATGAAGCCCTCCTTCTCCAGTCCCAGCTAAAGTTTCAGTGATGTCAGCTGTCCTAGCTATTACTATGTTTGGATTACCGCTCAAAGCCCCATAAGACATGTCTCCTAAATAAATTGGATATTTGAGTTCTATCCCCCTATTTATTTCTAAATTTGTATATGCCTTGAAGTTCAAGGGTCTTTTAGGTCCCTTTACTCCCTTAAATCTTATTCTATCCAGAATTCTATTACTATGCTCTGGCTCAGAAAAGATTTCTAAAGGTTTACCAGTGAGAGCCATCCTTCTTATTTTTTCAATCTTCTTGAGTGACCAAAACTCTCTATCGACCTGCGAAGGAATTCCATGATATTGCGTTATATATCTAGCTAATCTCTTCACCTTCTACATAAATCGAGGCTAGGTTTTAATAGTTTTCAATATTGGATCTACTTGTTTTATGTTAAAGATTTCCTTTAAAGGTTTGGTTCGAATTTCATTACATGTTTACCTTTATCTTTCTTAATACTAAATCTGCTCCTTATTAGGAAATATTCAAGTGTAGTATTTATCTAGAAAGTTTTTAGATTCTTAAATATCATTCTTGACTTATATATCTCTCCATGATTTTTAAATAAATAGATATAGTGAAAACTTTTCAAGTCATAATTATATATTCAAAGTAAATCAATATTTATCATTATCTTTTACCATCTTTCATAACAAAGATAGTTTAAACCCGTAAGCTGTTTTATTTATGTGAGTTCGAATATAATATCAATTGAGGAATTCCAGAAATTAGATATTAGGATAGGGTTAGTAAAGAATGCAGAGAGAATAGAAGGGACTAAACTATTGAAGCTAACAGTGGACATAAATCAAGAGGAAAGGATAATAGTAAGCGGAATAGGAGATTATTATAGTCCAAGTAGTTTACTAGGAAAGAAAGTTGTGGTGTTAGTTAATCTTAAACCGAAGAAAATTAGAGGAGTGGAAAGCCAAGGAATGATATTAGCAGCAGGCTGCGAGGAAAATGGTATACCAAGGATTTTGACAGTAGATGGTGATGCCCCTCCCGGATCTAAGGTGTGCTAAATGAATCCCTTTCAAAACGTAAGAGAGCCTCTAGATGTTGAAATTTTCATAGGAAGAGTTCTTAAGGGGATTAAGAATTATCTAAAGCAAAGAAACGCGAAGGTTTGGTTAAAAATACTAGAGGATAACTTGAAGCCTTACTATGACTTCTTAAATTCCATACCAGATTTAGATAGCATTGACCCCTTCTATAGGGAAATATCATATATTATAGCCCCAGATCTACAAGAGAAGTTAAGAGGTTTAAGAGTAGGGTTAAAAATAATTAAGACACTAATTAAGCAGACAAAAAGAAAACTTAAGAAGGGGGGAAAGGCAAGTAATCTTTCAATAGCTAGAGATTGTATAGGGAGAACATTCTCTATTTTAAGAAGGAGGAGAAAGGAAATAGAGATGTTAAGGGATTACGTAAATAAATTAAGGAATTTACCGTCAATTAATAGTGAATTACCTATAATAATTGTCTCAGGTCCGCCTAATGTGGGAAAATCGTTATTGGTCAGAACAATTTCGTCTGGAAAACCTGAAGTTGGAAATTTCCCTTTTACTACCAAGAGAATTTCATTAGGCCATATAGATTGTGGAATGTTGAAAGTTCAAGTAATGGACACACCAGGTTTGCTGGATAGGCCAGCAGAAGAAAGGAACGCAATAGAAAAACAGGCGATTTCTGCATTAAGGAGCCTTAAGGGGGTAAATCTCTTCCTTTTGGATATATCAAAGGGAAGGGTTTACCCTATAGAAGATCAATTAAATGTCTTAAGGGATGTTGTAAAAATGGGCATAAGACCTATAGTGGCTTTAAATAAAATTGATAATGCTGATGAAGATGCATTACTGAAGTCAGAAGATGAAGTAAAGAAAATTGGATTGAAGTCTTTCAGAGTTAGCATAATTAAGGGAGAAGGGATTAGGGAACTCATGATGGAATTATTAAAAGATGTCAAAGGATGTGAAAAACTAATAAGGCTTGAAGGAATTTGGATTTCATAACCTCAAGCATGAAAACACGCTTTATATGGGTTTTCACAAATTACGTTTAATCCCTTATCCTTAATGATAGATAAAAAACCTCATTAATTGCCTTTCAAGTTGCTTTTCCATTTAATGTGTATTTTAGGTCTACAGTTAAGAATTGAGAGCTTTTTAGGCTAATTTGAATTGCAAGTAATGGCTTTGGAGATTTAACCTAGAATAATTTCCGTGTAGCTAAATTTATAAAATATTGAAGTGCGGTCGCCGGGATTTGAACCCGGGATTTCCAGCGTGGCAGGCTGGCGTCCTAATCCAGGCTAGACGACGACCGCAATTATAGCTTTCTTACAACGCATTAAAAAATTCGCGAAAAGTTTTTCATATGGTTCGTTAGTTTATTAAATTCCAAATATAATTCGGAGTCTTAACTTTATCAATAATGGATGTTTTTATTTATATAGTTTAGATAACTCCAGCTATACATGTGTATTCTTGAATTAAATTGCCCATTTATAGAAAGCAATAGACATAATAGTTTTAGCGTGAAGAAGTTCATTGAAGACATTTTACAGTAATTAAGGGATGGTAATTTAGAGATCATGATAGAGGCTACCCCTAATTTTCGTCCTATAAGGATTAGATCTTTTGTAAGCACTATTTTGCTTTCTAATCTTCATTCTTAGATTAATGTACTCCAAAGGGCCGCCGGTGGGAATTGAACCCACGACCTCGGGATATCTGCCTAGGAGCCCACAGTCCCGCGCTCTAACCAGACTGAGCTACGGCGGCCACAACAATTTAATTCCATCATAAGGTATTAAAAATTTATGTCATACATAACTATTCTCTAACCTGGATTAGTTTGCAGAAATTAATAAACACTTAAATTTAATATATCATTAAAAGTTCCTTTTGATATTTTTACTAATTTTGAGTTTCCTGGAATTAAGGAAAGCAAGTCCTCTTGTTTTAATAGTTTACCTTTCTCTTCTCTTTCCGAGAAGATTTTGAGAAGTCTCTTTGCTATCCTCTCTTTACTTTCTTCTCCAGGTTCTATTATTGCGTAAATTCTAGTATATTTTTCCATAACTTTTTCAGAACCTGAAATTAGCTTAATCCCCAAATCAGTTTCTGCAATTCCTAGTCCTAGACTTAATTTCTGTTCCTTTAAATAGTTCTTTTTACCATATATCATGAAACTCCCTTTTCTCAAATATTCTCCTGATGGTGGAGTCTTTGAAACTTGATCTGCATATACCCAATAGACCTCTACAGAGCCAAGCCCAACTTTCCATGCCCTAGAATAACAAGATGTAATAAATGATGCATCTACTATGTCATCCTCTTGGGCATGTCTACCTTTTTTTAATATAGTTACTGGTGCTCCTTGTATATCCGCATGGAGAAATATATCCTCAGGTTCCATGTACTTTTTCACAATGCTTTCGTTTTGCGAAGAGTCCTTTCCTCCTATTGCAATCATTTTATTTCTAGTTATAGACCATCTGAACCTCTCAAACCACATTCTTTTGCTTGGCATCATAATTTTCTCCTCTGACTTAACCCTTGATAGACTTTCTAATTCTCCTTGCAAAATCCTTATCCTCTCCTTAATCTTAGCTGCCTTGTTATTAAATCCCTTAGCCAAATCAAATAATTGGGAAGCATTTTTATATCTTCCTAGCAAAGGATCAAGTGTGAACTCAATATCATTAATTTTTAATACTACTTTAGATTCTTTCTCTCCTATTAAATTCTTGAAGAAATCCTCTGACTCCATTATCTTTTTTGCCAAATTCCTCAGTATTTCCCCCTTTTCAGAGTATTCTTTCATCTCCTTAACCAGCTCATTAATTTGGCTAGTTAATCTTTGTCTCTTCTCTGATTCCTCACCTTCAATTAATTTAACCATATTAGTTCTATATAGATAATAAAAATAGTCATCTAAAACTTCATCGAACTCCTCGAATTCCTTATAGTCTTTTGTGAAGCTTGGTTTAAAAGGTAAAAAGGAAATTGGGGTTCCATCGCTATAAATTATTACAGGTTCTAGCTTTCCTGCAGAGATCTCCTCATATATTTTCTTAGCCTCCTCTTTTACCTCTTCAATTTCGATTACTAGGTCTAGATCGCTTTTTCCCTTTATCCTTGATGCTATTTCCATTGCTACTTCTATAGGTATACCCATTAACTTACCTATTTCCCTTACTTTTAGTTTATCTGGCAATTTCCCCTGACCTGACGAAGGTGGTAATACATAATGTAGTCCAGGCAAAATCTTTCTATCCTTAAATACCTTACTTTCACTGAGAGCGATTATTTTCCCTGTCTCATTCAAAATAGCAAAAACACCCCTTGGTAAAAGCTCTAATAGTATTTTATAGGAATTTGAAAGAAAAATCGATAAAATTCGTTCTTTATCCTCCTGGATTATTCCAGTAATCTTCGAGTCCCTAGCATAGTATCTAAAGGGAGTTATCCATGAATCATTGGTTTTTTCATATTTAATCCTAGTCTTGTTTATCCTCCTTCCAGGCTCTAAAATATATTCATTTACGTCTTTACCCCTTACTCTCATAATTGCGCCCTTCTCAAGTAGGTTAACGGAGTAAATGTTATCAATGTAATTGCCTATTAGTATCTTTCCACTCGATGAAATCCAGGCGATTAAATCTAAAGTACTCATTGATTGTTTTTGACTCAGCTTCACACAGTAAAGTACCTGGAAAAAAATTAAATTTGAATCTATGCCTTGGCCTTAACCACTTTAAGCAAGTCCTCGTGATCCAACTTATGCACTACTAAGTACTCGTCTGATATCCTTCTTAAATCAGGGTTTTCACCCCTTATCATTACACTTATTAGCATTGCGTCTGCAGCCTTTAAGCTTCTTCTAACGGCACTCTCAGCTATTTTATCTTCCCCATCTGTTAATAGAACAATCTCACTGACTCCCTTAACAGAGCCTTCTTTAATGTCTTCGCAAGCTGATATTAAAGACCTACTTATATCCGTCCCACCGCCACCTCTTACTTTTGCAATATATTCCACCATTCTTAAGACGTCTCTGCCCTTAACGTTTTTCATAACTTTTATTAATGGATATGGAATGTTATCAAAGAACCTTAAATGGAAGTTCCTTCCCTCTTTCCTTGCCCTATTATATAAAGCTAACGCAACTGCTTTAGCCCACAATATTTTTTCTCCGTCCATACTTCCAGATTTATCTACAAGCAAATAGATTGGACCCATTGTTTCTCTGACTATTTTATTATATAGGATTAAATCTGACTCAGCAAATTTAATTGTAAATAACTCATCTGGTAAAGCTAATTCAGAAGAGGATAACCTCTCGAGGTCGTCTCCCTTTTCATAACCAGCTAATTCTCCCCTGCTATATTTAACATATTTAGTCCTATTAGGAATTCCAAGCTTAGGCATTCCACTTAAGAAATCCAATATTTTCTTTATTTCAGCGTTCCTAGCTAACCTTAACACATCATATAAATCTGCATCCAATGAAAAGTTAGAGCCTATTCCTGCAGCAGTTCCTCCTACTATTCTTTGCATGTTCTTAACACTATTAGCATCTTCGTGAGCTTTGCTCATAGCTTTTTCCTCAACATTCTTTAACATCTCCTGAACCTTCTGATCTTGAAGTTCCTTTTCATCTAGATTTTCCTTACTTGAAAGCATTTTCAATAATTTTTCAGCAGCTTTTCTCTCAGAAGGATCTGGGGAGGTTTTCCTTATCCTCTCTAACTCCTCTATTAGATTTTGAGCGAAAGTAACGGTTATTGCCATACTTACTGGAGAATTTGCAATGCTGTAAGCCCTGCTCTTCGATGAAAGAGTGGAATAGTTTGCAAAGCTTATTAAATCATAGTGAAGCAAGCTATCTTTACCGACCTCCTCCCTTGTCTTCATGATTGGGAAAGGCAAATAATGGAGGTAAAATAGATCCGTTAATATAGTCTTTTTAATATTTACTTCTCTACCCATTAGTTTCTTTATTGTTGAGAATATTCTTTCTCCCCTATATTTAACTACAGCATCCTCATAGTCAATTCCTCTCAATACCCCCTCTTCTTCACTCATGGATATATCCCTAGCTTTTTAGCTACTTTCTCTATTAAATTATCAATTTCAACTATTACTTCTTTAGCAAACTTACCGACTCTCTCGTCTCCACTTTCCTTACCCAATGATATTATTCTGTCCCTTGTAGCCTTCAAACTCCTTATCATTTCTACTAATCTCGGATCTGAATCGGAAAGTGAATTAACAAATTTCATGGCCTCTTTTATATTATTATATATTTCAGTTAATTCCTTCATGTATTTTTCAGGCGTTTTCAGTTCTTCTGATAAAATAGCTGATACTTTCTCAAAGTCATCTAATTCCTTTGGTGCTATATACTTTAACACTATTAAATCTTCTTCTGTTGCTGTCAATCTTCCGTTAAGTATTGAATGTGAGGCTACTACTTTAAATATCTTTCCTTTCCTTCTATCTGTCATATGTATTCCTTTTTCCTCTAATATAGCAAATAACTTTAGGAGTTTACTTTTTATCGTGTCCAGCTTGACCTTGGATAGATGCTTATATATGTAATCAAGCTCCTTAAGTGACATTACTGGCTCCTTCACTTTAAAGATATCAGTGTACTCAAGTTTCCAAGCTGCATCTAGAAGTTCCTTCCATGCATCTTCACCTAGAGGTCTTGTGTAGTGCCTTATCAAAATCCTGTCATATAATGCCTCTAGTTCTGGCTCGTCTGGAACCCTATTACTCGCTGAGATCAAGCTCCTTAATGGTACTTTTATTGTATTGTAACCATCATATATCACCCTTTCATTTAATAACGAAAGTAGTGCATTTAAAATGGCTGAACTCGCATTAAATATTTCATCTAAAAAGGCTATTTCAGCTTCTGGTAACTTATCCTTTGTTATTCTCCTAAATTCTCCTTTTCTAAGGGCTTCAATGTCTAATGCTCCAAATAACTCTGCTGGCTCTGTATATTTGGTTAGTAAATACATAAAAAATTTAGCATTAAGAAGTTCTGCTGCTCTTCTTGCCAAGGCGCTTTTTGCTGTTCCCGGCTCTCCAATTAGTATAACATGTTCATTGCTCAATAATGCAAGTGTTATTACTTTTGCTTCTTCATCTCTTCCAACAAATGGTAAAGATAAGTTTTCTGCAAATTCTTTCGGTAATCCTAACACCTTATCTGTTTCATTTATCCCAGACACGAAATCCAGCAATTAACATTTACGCATTTGGACATTATAAATTTTCTACTAAAATTTCCTTTCATTATTCATTGTATTTCAAGATTGTTAGGATTACAAAAGCTTGAAAAGGGCTAAAGTAAGAAAAGGAATTAATGCTAATCAGGCTAGAGATTACTGTAAAGGGGAAAGTACAAGGTGTAGGCTTTAGGAGATTTACTTATGTAATCGCAAAGAGGCTGGGATTAAGGGGGTATGTGAAAAACTTGGAAAATGGTGATGTGTATATTGTAGTGGAAGGGGATGAAGAAATAATAAAGAAATTCCTGGAGAAAATAAAGATTGGCCCCCCTGGATCCAGAGTAGAACAAGTAAATTGTTTTGAGAAGAAATATAAGGGAGAATACGATGACTTCTACATTGAGTATTAAAGTAGACAGTAAAGAACTACTATAAATACCACTCCATTAAGTATTTATATTATTTTCCACATATAACTTCTGTGGCTAGTAAAAGGGTGCTTGTATATTTGCCTGTAAAGGGCTGGGCAATGATACTTTATGGTACTCTTGCTTTCTTTATTACTCCATTTATTTTAAGAATTTTTCTCCAAATATTCAGCGCTTTAGGTATCTCGAGGGTAGAATCTGTAATGATTTCTATATCGATTACACTGTTAAGCTATGCACTTAGTCCTGTAAACCTTGTAATAAAGGAAACTAAGAGAGAAGTATATGAATACTCGATAACTAGTGATTACATCTTTGGTATTCCCATCCCATCAATTAATGTAAACTTACATAGATCTATAATCGCAATAAATGTGGGTGGTGCATTAATCCCTATATTTATAACTTTATTGGTTATTACAAAACTAAATCCTAATGCGCTATTATTATTTTTTATAATTTTTTCATTAATTACTATATTATCTAAAACTTTCTCAAGAGTTATACCTGGAATTGGTGTCGTCATGGCAGCAATAATCCCAGCCTTTTTCTCTTCTTTTCTAACTTTCTCCATGTCTTTAATCATAAATGTTAATCCCATTATACTTCCTGCAGTGGCATATTCAGCAGGAGTTTGCGGTACCCTTGTAGGAGCTGACTTACTTAATCTAAAGAAAATACTCTCATATTCACCAAAAATAATAAGCATAGGTGGAATGGGAGTTTTTGATGGAATTTTTATGACTGGTATAAGTTCTGCAGCACTTGCATACATTATGATTAACTTAGTTAGATTCTGAATAAAAAATTAAAATAATGTATTAAAGTAATATCTAAACAAACCCCTATCCCCAATATTAAGGATGAATATATATTATATGTAAATGCTTTACCGAAATCTCCCTTTGATGCTTTGATATATGCTATTAACATGATTAAACCATGTAAAGCGGTTGAAAGGTAAGAAATAATTCCTAGACCATAAAAGTAGTCAGCTATAAAAGCAATTGAAAATGACAATAACTGATTGATACCTGCAAAAAGTAAAGCCCTATCCCCTAGCAGGACAGCTAAACTATGGAGGCCCGTTTTCTTATCGAAGTCAATATCTGGAATATGATTGTATAAATCAAAGCCAACTAGCCAAAAGATAACTGAGAAGAAGAACAGCCAGGGAACTCTTAGGACAGTTTCTAATAAAGAGTTGTAATTTCCTATGGAAGCGACTGCTCCTCCCATCAGTGCCAATCCTTGAATAATTCCCAAATAATAGTTAGCAAAAGAAGAATAGCGTTTAATGTATGGATAGATCATTACAATTAACGCAACTATAGGGCTTAGCACAAAAGCATTAAAGTTAATTAGATAAGATATTATTAAAAAGAGAATTAGGCATAAAGCGATTAGAATTTTTGTTTCTTTAACACTTATAATTCCAGTAACTAAAGGCCTATTCATTGTTCTTGGATTTCTAGAATCTATTTCCCTGTCTGCTAAATTGTCATTAGCCATACCTGCGGTTCTTAAGAAGAATTGGGCAAGAAACATCAATATCAAGATTTTAAATGATGGAACTGACATTAATGAAACAAAGGCCCCTAAGTAAACATTAGGTAAACTAAAGAAAGTCTGCTCTATTCTAAGAAATTTTAACCATGCGTGTATTTTTCCCTTATAATATTTAGAAGCTCCTGGATCCCAACTCATTAAATTAGATGAATGAGGAAATGTAATAATGTTATAGTAAAGGTAATAAATAGTTCAATTTATAAAAATTAAAGTAGAAAATTTTCATTTTAATATAATTATTATTTAATTATTCTATTAATAATTTTTAGTATCGCTCATGACACCACATGCTTCCGTTCTTAACTCGTTATAGAATTAATATTATATAAAGCTATAAATAGTTGTTAAAAGCTTATTAGCCTCTACCTAACATAATTAAGGAACTAAATGAAAATGAAGAGGAGTAGAGTAACAGAGTATTTAAATGGAAAGTTAGAGTTTGAGTCACAAATTTCTTCCTTCTTCCCCTCATCATCATCATGTTAAGGTTTTCTTATTAACCTTTATGGGGGTTTCATCATGATTGTCCCCAGTGGTAAAACTATAAATGTTCTAATAGCAGATCAAGCAGATGAGTTACTACTCAATAAACTGAAGGAAATGGGCCTAAACGTTGATTATTTGCCAAACATAACAAGGGAGAAAATTCTAGAAAGGATAGGGGATTACGAAATTCTTATAGTTAGAAGCAGAACTAAGGTAGATAAAACGTTAATTTCCAAAGCGAAAAGACTTAAAATAGTTGTCAGGGCAGGTACCGGCATAGATAATATTGATATAGAGGAACTGAGTAAGAAGGGGGTAAAACTGATATATTCTCCAGGTTCATCAACTACCTCGGTTGTTGAGCTTGTATTAGGTTTAATGATAATGAGTGCTAGATCTCTTCATAGAGCAATTAGTTCAGTAAAGAAAGGGGAATGGAAGAAAATTGAAGGTGAAGAACTTTGCTGTAAGACTTTGGGAATAATAGGTCTAGGAAGAATAGGGGTAAAACTGGCAATAATAGCTAAGGCATTAAATATGAAGGTATTAGCCTATGATATAATAGATATAGAGAAAAAAGTTGACATATTAGGGATAGAGGAGACCACCCTAGAAAATCTTTTAAGAGAATCAGATTTCATTTCAGTCCACGTAAACATCAATAAAGATGCAAAGCCAATTATAGGGGATAGAGAGGTTGGCCTAATAAAGAATGGGGCTATAATAATAAATACTAGCAGAGGTAAAGCCATAGATACAGCTGCCTTGCTAAAGGCAATAAAAGAGAGAAGGATTAAAGCTGTTGCACTGGATGTTTTAGAGAACGAGCCACCCACTGAAAAGGAAATGGAATTAATAAACATGGAAAACGTAATAGTTACCCCACATATAGGTGCACAAACGCTTGAAGCTCAAAGGAGAATAGCTGAAAGTATTGCAAGGAAATTAATAGAGGAAGTTAAAGAGATGGTTAAATATGAAGCTACTGTTAATACCAGGCCCAGTTAACGTTCCTACAACAGTACTTAAAGCCTTAATGATAAATCCAATGAATCATAGATCAGAGGAATTTAGAAATATTGTCGAACAACTTATAATAAACTTGGAGAGATTAGTTAGTAATAGCGCAAAGGTATCCATTCTATCTGGATCCGGTACATTAGCTGTAGAGGCAATGATTTATTCCCTGATTAAAAAGGGAGAAAAGGTCGTTAATGTAATTCAAGGCAACTTTGGAGAAAGGGCTTCAGAAAGTTGTAAAAAAAGGGGAGCGCAAGTTATAGAAGTTAGATTCGATGAAGGCGAAGCAGTAAATGCGGAGACCCTATCCGAGAGAATAAAGGATAAATTCGATGCGATAGTATTAATTCAAAATGAAACAAGTAAAGGTATTTCAGTTAAAGATTTAGAAGCTATAGGTAAGTTTGCTGAGGAGAATAATGCTAAGTTACTAGTTGATGCAGTTTCAAGCTTTGGTGGTACTGAAATAAAGATAAAGGAAGCCAAGATAACTGCGCTAGCCACTGCTAGCCAGAAATGTATTGCATCTGTTCCAGGGTTATCTTTTGTTTTCATAAATAATAGTTTTTTGGAAACTGGTAAATTCGATATGGAAGATGTTCCTTCATATTTAGATTTAGGGTTACACCTTAGATTTCACAGTAAATCAGAAACCCCATTTACTCCGGCAGTAAATTTATTTAATGCGACTCTTGAAGCGACTAAAGTGTTATTAAAAGAGGGATTAGATAACAGAATCAAAAGACATAAAGCCTGCGCAAGCTCCATAAGGAAATGGTTAATAAATAATGGATTACATGTCAAGGGGAATGAATCAAATTACTCAGATACAGTAATAGCAATAGATTTACCATATGCAATTTCATCTAAAATCGTGAAAATGATGGAAAGTCAGTTTAATGTCGAAGTTGCAAAGGGCATGGGAGAGGAAGCTGAGAATGTTTTAAGGATAGGCATTATGGGTGTCTTGGACAGGAGGGAAATCTCCTATGGAATAAAGTCTTTAGCTATATCATTTAAGAAATTTGGACTAGAGATCAACGGAGACATCGAAATTAGTGAGGAATGCTCAAGACCTAGCTGGATAAGTCTTGATAGTGAAATTTAAGGGTTTCACCTGACGTAGGCATATGTGGGTATGCACCAGCATACCTATCGTATGTGTAGTAGAGCTTGGGCTTCACAACATCATACAGTTCGCTCACGAGTTCATCGGGAACCTTCCGCTCCGCTCCTGTCAGGAAGTACTTACCCATCAGTGATGGCAGGATATGATTATCCCGCCAATCTGCCTGATGGGGAACTCCCTACATCTTAAGATAGAGGTTTATTAATACATTGAGTTGCCTGTTTATTGTTAACATTTTTCCGGAGAAATGCGAGATTATCGTGATAAGATTTTTAACCAGTTCCTGCTGAGGAAATTTCATCTCCACTGATTCAAAACCTCAATGCTTGTCCCATGTGCTTCAAACATCATTTTCAATGTATCAAAACCAAATCTTGTGAGCCTATCCTCGTACAATATTGTAACTTTATCTACTTTGTTATGCAATACTCTATCCAAAAGCCTCAGGAAGCTCTTTCCCTTCTCGTTCAAGCCAGAGCCTATATCAGTGATCACCTCTTGAATTGCCTCTGCCTTAAATATTCAACTTGCTTCTCCAAGTTATCTTTTTGCGTCGCTAATGAAACCCTTGCATAACCTATTACACTCCTAATCCCCTTCTCAACTTGTAGCCTTCGTATTTCAGATTCAGGTATCCTTCTTCGACCACCCAAAGTCCTTACGCCCTTATTTTCCCTTGCTTATCCTATTTGTGGATAGTCCTTGGGAGAAAACAGAGAAGCAAACAGGCTTCTTTAAGAGTGTATAGACGTTCTGGCATGCTCATCCTACTATAAACACATATTTAAGCCTATCTATTATGGAACTGTTTTAAACAGCGTTCATGATAAACTGAATAATTATTAAAGAGTTCCTTATTTAGTTTTCGTTTTCTTCTATACTCTTATTCCAATTATTTTTACTAATGATATAGCAAGTACTTTAAACCTTAACAATTGTTTATCTAAATTGTAAGTTGTCATTGGCTCCTTTGACTCAAACGACCAACGTTCACGTTTTCTCTCATTTATTGCTTATCCTTTCGAGGGCGGACTTTCATAGGTTTCGTTCTAGTTGATATTAACTCTTTTCCCTTTCCTCTAAAACTTCTTTCCACACACCTAAGGAAGAAAAGTTCTTAGCAACAAGTAAAGAGCTTCATTGAGACCTTCCTTTACTTTATATTGTTGCTAGGTTCACTTAGGATTCTCTTCTACATGTTAATTGTAAAGTTTAAACTTTACAATTATGTTACTAAATGATATGGATAATGTAAACTTCACGGTTTAAAGGAAACTGCTGACAATTTCAGTGCATAGATAGGATGAACTAAAATGGTGAAATAGTCCTCTTCATTAAAGATGCAGGTAAAAGCTCCTCTATGGACGTGAAAATATTCTGCTTAAGACTGACTTTTTAACTGCGGAATTTAGAAAGATTCGAACATTAAGTGAACTAGCGACTACTATAATAATAAAGCTTATGAATAACAAAGAATTTCCAAATTTAGATTGATTCTCCATTAATTATTTGTTCATATTATCTAATTTGGTATTAAAAGTTCTATATTCTTCTAAAAATTTTTTATTAATTATAATCTCCTCTCTTCCTGTATCTCTTAATATTTCCCATTTATCCCAAGGGAAGACTATCCACTTTTCAGTTGTTTTATAATAATAATCAGGTTTAATAATTGTCCTTGGCTTAATATATAAAGTTGCTATCTTTATATCTGAAGGGTAAAATAGGGATATTGCCTGCATGGCTACTTCAAGTGTTTTTCCTGTATCCGCAACATCATCGACCAGAAGAACTCTTTTATTTTCTATATTATTCAGATACACATGCTCGATAATAGGTCTTTCTAGATTTTCCCCTGTCTTCTGATAAAATCTTATTTTTAGCACTCTTAGCTCTTCTACTCTTAATAAATCTGCGAAAAGCTTTGCTGGTATTATACCTCCAGTTAATATACCAACTATCACTTCTGGCTTAAAACTATCTTCTATCATCTTGTGAGCTATCTCTAATACACCTGTTTCTATATCCTCCCATGATAGCACTAAGAATTCCATGATTATAATATTTTTCTACTCGAGAATTTATTTTTGAGGAAGGGCAATTGATCATTCATTGTAGTCAAAAATAGTGCCTAATTTATTAGCCCTGGTTATGATAAGCGGAATCCTTCTTCTTTAGTTAATTTTTAAAAGAGTAAAAAGTTCTCACAAAATCATCTCAAATAAAAAAGTTTTAAGCTTAACTGGTATATACTATTATTAGAGGGCTATTTGATATCTAAAAAGGAGCTAAGATATCTGGTTGTTATAGCGGAATTAGGAGAAGAGGCTAGGTTAAGTAAGATATCTGAGAGAATAGGGGTAAAACCTCCAAGCGCTCTCGAGGAGATTAATCACCTCATTTCAAAGGGATTAGTCTTTAGATTAAATAACTTAGTAAAACTAACTGAAAAGGGGAAGGAAGAAGTAAAAAGAGTTGAAAGAGCTCATAGGATAATTGAATATGTTTTTTATAATGGAGGTATGAACATTGAAAGAGCATGCGAAATAGCATCTGAATTAGACTGTCTTTTCCCGTCAGATGCTATTGAGGCTTTATTCATAACGGCTGGAAGACCAAAGAAATGCCCCCATGGAAAAGATATTTAAGTAAACTCACCTAGTTATTAAATTTTATTTCTTCATTTAAGTAGTTACCTTTAATCTAGAATTTATATATAACTTAATTTTATCCTTCCTTTCATCTATACTTCTTAGCCCTGGAACAGTGGATTAAAAACTCACATTAAATGAGAATTACTCTCAACATAAGTGAGAAAGTTTTGAACTTTCTGTGGGAAGGTTGAGGGTTTTATTGGAGCATTTCATAGACTCTCATAATGATAACTACATGGAAGAGTTAAGAGGACGGGGAAAATTTTTGACTTCATTATTTCATTCACTGATTATTGCTTTAATAAATGTAGAGTTCTAAAGACATTTAATCAATAGTGTTAATATATTAACTATGCCATTTAAGGACTTAAGAGACTATATAAAATACCTAGAAAAGAGAGGGTTAATCAGGGAAGTGGAAACGGAAGTTGATTTGAACCTAGAAGTTGCAGAAATTGCACGCAGGGTAATATTAAAGCAAGGACCTACACTTTTATTTAAAAACGTAAAAGGCTATCATGGATGGAGATTACTAACGAACCTCTATCCTTCCCTAGACAGGATAAAGGAAATTCTTGATACACCTTCTTTAGAGGATATTGGAAAGAGGCTAACAGCTTTCTTAATGGAACCTCCTCCTACAGGGATCATTGATAAACTTGAAAAGCTAGGGGAAATAGTAAAGTTCTCAAATTATATGCCAAAAAAATCTAGGAGTGCTAAATTTCTTGAGAACGTAATGGATAACGCATCTTTTTCCCAATTACCAATTCCTAAGATATGGCCTAAAGATGGCGGGAAATACATAACTTTTGGTTTAGTTACTTTAATTGACCCCATTGATAGAATAACAAATATGGGTGTTTATAGAATTCAGATAATCAATGAAAAGAAAGCTGCAATACATTGGCAATCACATAAAAGGGGAAACATGACATGGATGAAAGCTAAAGATGTGGGGAAAAAGGAAGTGAAAGTGGCAATTGTAATAGGTTCCGATCCAGCAACAACAATGACAGGCGTAATGCCTGTACCCTATCCCATGGACAAGTTATTATTTGCTGGTATACTTAGAGGTGAAGGAATAAATGTGTTTGAATTAGAAAGCGGAATTTTAGTGCCCTCAAATGCTGAGCTTGTCATTGAAGGACATGTTTCTACAAATGAGCTTTTAGATGAAGGACCTTACGGGGATCATTTAGGCTATTATACCCCAGTGGATAAATATCCTGCTTTTTATATAGAAAAAATTTATCACAGAAACGAACCTATATATCATTTTACTGTAACTGGAAAACCTATTATGGAGGACGGATGGCTCGGAAAAGCTGTAGAAAGAATTTTCTTGCCCATTATTAAAATGATAATGCCAGAAGTTGTTGACATTAATTTACCTCCTCATGGACTGTTTCAGGGACTTGGCATTGTGTCTATTAAGAAGAGATATCCTGGTCATGGAAAGAAAGTTATGATGGGGCTATGGGGTTTAGGACAGTTATCTTTAACAAAGATATTAATAGTTGTTGATGAGGATGTTAATGTCCATGATATCAACCATGTTATATATGCATTAGCTACTTGTGTAGATCCACAAAGAGACGTGTTGGTAATACCTAACACTCACACTGACGACTTAGATCACACTTCGCAAGGTAAGGCTTATGGTTCAAAATTGGGGATAGATGCAACCAAGAAGATGAAACAAGAAAATTATGGTAGAGAATGGCCAGAAATGGTTGAACCAGATGAGAGAATAGTTAAATTAGTTAACGAGAAATGGAAAGACTATAATATTGATTAATATTTAGAAATTATGTGAACAAAAATTACTTTACCCAAGGAAATGCTCTTGATATTCTTATCTTTATAGTAAAGCATGAGATCTTGTACTTTTCCCTTTCCAACAGGCGCTATTAGGATTCCCTTAGCACGAAGCGAGAGGATGAGATCTCCTGGCTCTTCCTCAAATGCTGCCCATGAAATTATTCTATCAAACTTCTCTCCAGCTATTCCTTTAGAACCATCAGTACAATAGAACTTAGGTTTTATGTTTAGGCTTATGAGAGTTTCTTTCCCCCTCTTGCATAACTCCTCGTTAATTTCCGTAGTGTAAAGGAATTTCCCATTTATTAATTCCCAAATGATGGCAGTATAATATCCACAGCCAGTACCAATTTCCAACACTTTTTTCCCTTGAATAAGATCTAGGTAACTAATCATTTTCAAACCTAAATCTAAGGCAGTAGTGTTTTGGTTTCCCCATATGGGTATTGGAGTGGATAAGTACTCGATAGAATATGCCTTACTCCTCTCCCGATCAGGCAGAAATTTCTCCCTAGGTATTTTCAGAAAGGAATTAATCACTTTTCTATCTATCCCTTGAGATTTCAATTCAGGTAATATATTGAAAGGACTCTCCATAATGAAAGTTCAACTCAATAGTCTTAAAGCCATAGCAGTAGCCCCTCCTATACCGTGGCATATACTAGCAATTCCTATTTCTCCATGGTTCTTTTTTAGTACATTTATAAGGGTTGTTACTATTCTTGCTCCACTAGCACCTATAGGATGACCCAATGCTATAGCTCCCCCAAAAACATTTAGCCTTGAATAATCATACTTGAAGGCCTTATTTAACAATACACTATTAACTGCGAATGCTTCGTTATTTTCAATAAAGTCTATTTTGTCAATACTAAACCCAGTTTTTTCAAGTAATTTCCTTATCGCAAATATTGGAGCTTCTGGATACCTCCAGCTTTCAGTACCTACGAAAGCAAATCCCAGTATTTCAGCTAGAGGTTCTAGTTTCCTTCTCCTAACAAACTCCTCACTTGCTATAACTAATGAGGAGGCCCCATCAGAAAGCTGAGATGAAGTGTAAACTGTATGAAGACCATCTTCGCTGAAAACGGGTTTAGCTGATCTTACACTATCTAAAGAAATCTCTTGATTTATTCCCTCGTCTCTATTAATAATCTCCGCGTTTAACCTTATTGGTACTATCTCATCCTTAAAATAATTATTAATTGTTGCCTTATACGCCCTCATGTGACTACTATAACCTATTTCATCTAGTTCTTCCCTCTTAATATCATTCTGTTTAGCTACCATGTCTGCTTCCTCTCCCATTACCTTGAAATTAAAGGGATCTGTAAGGCCATCATAATACATTGAATCTATTAATTCTAACTTGTTCCTTAATAAATGCCTCACTCCCCACCTCAGCTTCGAGGGTAAAACAAGTGGAGATTGGCTCATACTTTCCATCCCTCCTGCAACAACTAGATTGGACTCTCCAGATTTAATCATTGTATAGGCATTTATTAAGCTCATCATACCTGATGAACATACCATGTCTACACAATAAGCATCGACGTTATTAGGAACTCCTGCCCTAATAGATGCTTGTCTTGCCAGATCCTGACCGTGCCCAGCTCTAAGAACATTGCCCATTATTACAATATCTGCTTCTTTCCCCTGAACATTAGCCCTCTTCATTGACTCTTCAATAACTATTGAACCTAGTTCCTGGGGTTTAATTTCCCTTAGGCTTTTGCCAAATTTACCTATTGGAGTTCTAACTGCTGATAATATATAAATTTTCCCTGTCATACTCTGAGATATTTAGGGGTATTGGATTTTAAACATTTTGATTAGCATTAAAAAGTTAAACCAATATGTTTAAATATACAATGAAATTTATAGTATTTAGCTATTTATTATTAATTGTTAATACCTCTCCCCTTAAATCATAATATGTGTAATCTGTTATCTTAACCTTAACTATAGAACTTATATTCCCTTTGCTGATAATTACTGGTATATAATTTAAAGTTCTTCCCACAACTGTATTATGTTTTCCTTCCTCTGTGATCATGACCTCTTCAATTCTTCCTAAGTAATTTGAATGAATTTCGCTACATATTTTAACCATTTTATCATATGCAATCCTCATTCTCCTCTTCTTTTCTACTTCTGGAATTTGCTTCATAGATGCTGAAAGTGTATTAGGTCTTACAGAATACATCGCTAAATGAACTCTTTCAAATCTTATTTCTTCCATTAATTTCAAAGTGTTATTGAAAGCCTCTTCATCTTCTCCAGGATGCCCAATTATTATATCCGTCGCTATCGTTATTTCTGATGTCGTTTTCCTTATTTCATTAATTAATTCCTTGTACTCCTCCACACTATACTTCCTCTTCATTATTCTCAAAACTTTATCATCTCCACTTTGAACTGGCAAATGAAGGAACTTGAAGACTTTCTTCATCTTTATTATCTCCTTAAGATCATCTATTATTTTCATTGCAATTTCAGGTGTCATCATTCCCAGCCTCACGAGGAAATCACCTTCCATTTCATCTATATACTCCATTAGTTCCTTTAGTGCGCTTCTGCCAAACAGATCAATTCCATAAGTTGCTACGTCTTGTCCAGTCAAATCTATTTCTTTAACCCCGCTTTTAACAGCCTTCTTCACCGATTCCACAATTGCTCTAATAGGGTAGCTCATTAATTTTCTCCTGGCAATCTTAGTAATACAGAAACTACACTCACCTAAACAACCGTCCTGAATTGGTATAGTCGCAACACTCTGGCTAAAGAATGAGGGGGGCTTTGATTTTCCACTAGGAGTTAGCACTATTTTTTCTTTACCTTCAATAACGTCCATTATTCTTCCAATTGATTGAGGGGATATTAGCCTAGCTTCAGGGTATTCCTTTAGGACTAGAGAGGGTTGTGCAGATGCTAAGCAACCCGCTATAACTAAATTTTTAAATTTCTTTAACTCTCTTATTCTGCTAATCATCCTGTCCTCTGTCTCCTTTCTTACAGTGCATGTGTTTACTATAATTAAATCCGCTCCTTCTGGAGAATCAGTTATTTCGTAACCATTCTCCAGTAATATTGACTGAATGACTGAACTATCAGCTTTATTTAATGAGCAACCATAAGTCTCAATATATGCTTTTGGCATTCTTACAGAGTTTAATATCCTAAGCTTTTAATGCTCTGCGTTTAAACTGTTATGAGAAATAAAGTGGAAGAAGAGAAGTATTTGTTGCTGTTAAATAGATTGTATGAGAACCTGTCTAAGAGAGGTGGAGCTAAGGAAACGCAAGAAATACCAAAGTTTGAGGTTTTACTCATTGGTCCAACTACAATAATTAGGAACTTCAAGGATGTATGTTACATGATTAGGAGAGAAGAGAAGGTTTGCATGAAATACTTGGTAAGAGAGCTAGCAGTAGCTGGTAATATAAATGAGCAAGGGCAATTAGTGCTTCAGGGCAAATTCTCTGAGCAAGTAATTAGTGTCTTAATGGACAGATTTTTGAAGAATTATGTCCAATGTTCTACATGTAAGAGCTATGATACCTTATTAATGACTGAAAAGAAGGTTTGGTACATTAGGTGTTTAGCTTGCGGAGCTCAGACACCAGTGAGACCAATATAAATTACTTAGTTTATCTAAACATATTGAGAACTGAAAAGGAAGTTCTAATTAATATATGTGATGTGGAGATTATAGGCAAAAGATTTGAGGAAAACGGTATGATTTTAGACATAAGGGAGCCATTTTATGGAGGTGAAGTAGTCTCAGCCCCATATGCTTTATCACTAATTGATATGGCTACTATTGCTACTTTAGTTGGAGAAAAAACCATTAGAATGGCTATCGATTTGGGATTAATTGATGAATCGTCAACTATAAAAGTAGCTGGAATACCTTTCGTGCACATTATAAGAGTGTAAAAAATTATCTTTATTATTTCTCTTAACTAGGTATTGGCGGGTTTATGGGTGATGGATAGGGATATACCTCTGGGTCACTGAAATACAAAACCATGTTGCTATTTGCATTGTTAATCATCGAAGGTGAGGTTATTCCTGGTATAATAACTTGATACATTGGTTTACCTAATGCTTGCCAAATTGGGTTTTTAGAATTGGCTAACATAACTGAAGAGGATATATTGCCCATTGCGTGAATTAGAGCACTTATGGAGTTCAAACAGTTCGCAGTAGGGTTTGTTAGATTAGAGGGTACTATTTGATAGCATTGCCCTGTTACTGGATTTGGGAATATATTAGGATCAAACACTAAAACTATAACTAAATACCATGGAATAGATTGATTTAGAACTATATCAACTAAGTGTGAATGCGCTGGAGTAGGCAATACTCCCTCTGGCAATCCAAATACTCCATTAGTTAATGTTTAAGTATTTTTCAACTACTGTAAACGCAGGAGAGTAAATTAAGGCCATATGGTCTTGGCATTGAGCAGGTGTTAATGAAGCTCCACAATGAGTTAATATAGTATACGTTACATTATTATAAGTGAAGGTTGGAAAGCCTTGAGGAGTTGCTCCTAACTGAGGCACTCCAAATATAGATAAACCTGCAAAAGCAGGTACTAAAACCCATATTGGTTCTGCTCCTTTAGGAAAGGCTGACATGTTAGTTGCACCTACTTCGCATCCCATAGTGGTTTTATTAGCTTGCGATTGATCTGGGAAGAAGGTTATAAGGGGAGGTATACACTCGGATGGTTGGGTATATATAAAGGTTATGACTTTGCCATCGTAAAATGAGGCACTTGTAGGTAAAACTGATTTCTGGGTAATGGTGTTTGTAATTGTGTTTGTTTTAGTTATAGTGCTCGTAATTGTCTGGGTCATAACTGAAGATATTGTTTGCGTTATAGTTGAAGTAGTCGTCTGTGTAAGTGTAGATGTTATTGTTGTTGGAACAGTAACTTGTGAAGTTATTGTCTTAGCAGGAGATAATGTGCCTGAGACTGCTAAAGCATAGCCAATTGCTGCTATTATCACTAAAAGAACAGTTATTCCTATAAACACTGCATTAGATACTGCTACTAAAACTCTCTTTTCCTTTCCATATATCCTACAATTCATGGTCTCATTAGAAAAATGATGCTATCTAATTTAAGAATGTGTTTTAAAAATTCTTACAGATGAACTTACTCGCGAGTATTAATTTAATGAGTTCCTTTCCTTATACTACTCCATTTAGAAGCGTGGAGTTAATTTTTGTGAGCCTTTATAAGAAATGAGTATTTATATAAAGTAATGGATGAATTAGATAAAAAAGCTCTAATCTTACTATTAAGAGATGGAAGAATAACGCAAAGGATGATCTCTAAAATGCTTAACTCTTCTCCTGCAGTAATAAATTATAGATTCAATAAATTAATTGATAATGGTGTAATAAAGAGGTTTACTTTGCATGTGGACCCCAATGCATACGGTATGGTGAAAAGCTATATAGCTTTTGAAGATAAAGAGAACTTTGAAGGTGAAGTAATTTCAAAATTCAGGTGCGTTGAATGGTTAAGTGTTTATCAAATAGCTGGAAGAAATAGAGAGGAGTTAGAGGAGAAGGTAAATAAGATGATAAAAAGATTAGGAGATCCTCTACTAAAATATTATCCAGAGCAAAGGACAATAAAATTATCAAATTTAGATAAAAAATCATTGAATTACTAAGAAGAGATCCTAGAATGAGTATTTCAGATATGTCGAAAATACTGAATTATCCTTCAAGAACAATTACTAGGCATCTCAGATACTTAAAAGATAGAAGGATAATAATGGTTTTACCTATATTAGATATTTCGAAAAGTAATATAATTATATTCTCGATATTCACTGTAAATCCTAAGGCAATAAGTGAGGCTCTCCATGAGTACAAGATATGGGAATTTGTAGATGGGAAGGCAGGAATAATTGTTTGTAGCTCTGAAAACGTTGATAAAACAAAGAAAGTCATTAGGCTTGCAAGAGTTTATGATAGCAAATCTGATGTAATGATTATCTATGATTATGATTTTTACTCCTAAACTTTATTAAAGAACTTGAACTATAACGATGTTTGGCATCTACTATAATGGATCTAAAGGTTTATAAGATGACAATTTAATTGAATGTAAATAGATATTTCCCTAATGCGAGCAAGTTAACGTCATGATGTATTAGAGCAAAAAATTCAAAAATATAAGAGGGAGAGGATATAGGCGTCTGCATGGTGTTAATGAAGGTTAAACTAGTAACTTGGGAGGAAATAGTTAACTGGAGTTACTCCTTAGGGAGGAAAATAAAGTCTTCTGGTTATAATCCTGATGTAATAATTGCTATAGCAAGGGGTGGATTAGTTCCTGCAAGACTTGTTGCAGATGTTCTTGGAGTAATAGATGTGTTATCAATAAAAGTCGAACATTGGATAAAAACCGCAGAGCATGTCGAATACGCTAGGATAAAATATCCATTCATAGTGGATTTAACTGGTAAAAAGGTATTGATAATTGATGATATATGCGATACTGGTGACAGTTTAGAAATTACTAAGAATTATTTGGAGAAAAACAACAAGCCAAAGGAAATTAAAACTGCCACTATGCAGTATATAGAGAAAACTGCCAAATTTGAGCCTGACTATTATGTTGATATAGTAAAGGAATGGACTTGGTATATGTATCCATGGAATTATTGGGAAGATGAAATTAACTTAGTAAGGAAGTTAATTGAGAAACCGAATGCACAGGTTAATGCAGAGGAATTGAAGAGGAGATTTATTGAAGCTTATGGAATTAATCCTCCAATAAATATCGAGGAAATACTAAGTGAAATAAGGGGAAGTTAATAAATTTTGAAGAAAGTGATTAATCTGAGCTTCTTCGATCGAAAGAATATATAAAGGAAAACTATAGACAACTTGGAGTGTAAAATTAATGCTAAGAAATAACCTGAGATGTTTAAGATTATCCATGTTGATTAATGAACTATTGAGGGGCGTTTATTGAGACGAAAATCAATGCAAATCCGAGTAAAATTGCTATGCTGTTTGCAATAGGGTTATTATATCTGAAATGTGCTAATGCAAACCTCCTCCATTTACCTTTCTTCTTCACGTAAATCCCTCTTTCCGTGAATATGTCTAAAAATAGATGAGAAGGTCCTGAGATTAAACCCATAATAAGTGGATAGAGGGTTATATCTCCCTTTAATATGTAATAAATGAAGATAAAAGACGAGGAAAGGAGACCCCAGAGCATAGATCTGAAAAATGTATGTGTCAAGGGAGACCTCCTCACTAATTTACCCTTTATTTCGTGGCCTAAGTAATCTATTAAGGAGTTACTAATTATTGATATAACTGAAGCTATTATTAAACCTCCATAGGGATTTAAATGGAGAAATGGGATTAAAAGTGAGAGTAGACCTGTAGAGAATATGTAGTGAGATCTAAGCATCATTTGCTTTTGATTACATAATGATTTAATAAGTTTTAGTGAAATTAAGTTAATACATTAATAAAAATTATAATATTTTAATCTTTTCCCATAGCTCTTTTATAAGCTACTTTAACAGACTTTACCCTTTCCTCCCAATTGTCAACTATCATTGGATAGTCCCTTATCTTGTGAAGATACAATTTGTGTATAATAGAGGGGGGAAAGTCCCTTAGCTCTTCAACCCATTCCTTAATGTATTTTGCCTCTGGATCATATTTCTCCTGTTGTTTCCACACATCGTAGATCCTAAAGATGTAATCAGTCCCAGTAGAGGCTATCCATTGCCAATTCCCGTTATTAATTGCTGGATCATAATCGACTAACTTTGTCGCAAAGTATTTTTCCCCTAACCTCCAATCTACGAAAAGTACTTTTACTAAGAAGAACGATGTTAACATCCTCAATCTATTGTTAATATATCCTGTAGCATTTAGTTGTCTCATTGATGCATCAATTATTGGAAATCCTGTCCTTCCCTCTTTCCAGGCGTTAAACTTTAAATTATCGTTTTCCCATTTAATTTCCTTTAATTCCTCCTTATAGTTCTCAAAAAAGACTCTTGGATTATAATAAGCTAATAAAGTATAATAGTCTCTCCAATATAATTGCCTTATAAAGGCGTCGTTACTTTTCATGGTATAATAAGCTTCCCTTATAGATAGGGTACCAAATTTTATGTGAGGGGATAAGGAGGTGGAATTAGCCTCGTAGGGATAGTCCCTTCTTGTAAAGTCCACCTCTAGAGCTCTTCTTAGTAATTTCAATCCCTCTTTTCTCCCTCCTTTGAATATGGGAGATTCAACTTTCTTAAACCTGATAAGGAAATCTATATCCTTTTCTCCTCTTAATTTTCCATTGTGGAAGTTGAAGCAAGCGTCATATTTAGGCTCCCTTACCTTTATATTAGTTTCCCTAATGAAAGAAGAAAAATTTCTGAACTGCTTTATTCTTTCCTTTTCAGTTAGGAGATAATCCTCATATTTATAAAATTTCATCCCCTTTTCCTTACAATTTAGCTCTATTTTTTTATCTCTCAATAAACTGAAAGGAGTGTAGTCTTCATTAATAAATACCGCATCAAAACGATCAAACTCTTTTATTACCTCTTCCGCTATTCCATAAAGAACATACAACCTAGAATTGGCTTTCTTTAATTCGGCGTTTATCTCAAATAGAGAATTTATCATGAAAGTTGTTGCGTATTCTGATTTATATTCATTGTGTTCCAACTGTCTAGGATCAGCAATGAATATTGGTAAAATCTCTTCACATGTCTCAGCTGCTCGTAAAAGCGCAGTGTTATCATCTAACCTAATATCTCTCCTAAATATAAATACACATTTCATTCAATTTATCTATACCCAAAATTTTTAATAAACAGCTGCACCCAGGACTTTTAAGAACTTTTTAAAGCAGTTTGCTCCACTTTTTACATCTCGATCATTTCACTTCATTTTGATCAAGCAATGCTCATCTCCTTGGCAATATGCTCATATAGCGTGTTAGGTCGAGCACCCTTTTAGATGCATTTTGCTTACTTTTCGCTCTTTTACAAAAGATGTAGTTAAGGGCCTATCTTAGGCTGGATATCCTTCTCATTTAAATAAGTTTTTAGAATATCTATTAGAAACGCTAACGAAGCTTTTTCCCTAGCTCTAGTGCTTAATAACTATGGGAGGGGCACTACCGTTTGTCCTTATATTCTCATTTCAATTATTTTCATTCACGATCAAGCAGGGGCTTAGCACTAAACCACACTCTCAAATCACATATGGAGGGTCTCCTTCAAGCTCAACGGCACTCACCCACTATCCCTTTCACCCTTCTGAGCATAGCCCAAATCTGCGTGGTCGTCTTTTACTAAAGATGAGAGCAATTGAATGTAAAAAGACATGAAAAAGGATTTGCAATGAAGATGCCTTTAACGTGGGAGCGGTTCTATGCCCTTCTCTACTGCTCACTAAATGATGTAAGAGCAAATCGATACTGAGAATGATGAACCTCTCTGGAATGGAACCTCTCCAGGAGGGGAAGGAAGTCAGCTTAGCAACATGAGATATATTACTTACCAAAAGGATTACTAAAACAAAAAGTGCATAATCATGAAAATCGTTTACAAAACGTATTATTTCTTCCTGGAATTGTGGTATTAAGGGGGATTTAAAACCCTTTCATCCTCCTCAGGCAATTCCCGAAAGGTCGGTAGTTTTTTCAGATAAAGATCTCCTCAATTCGCTTTTCTAGTCCAGGAATAAAAAAGTTTATGAGGTGACGCTGAGTTTGCCCTAGAACTTATATGCCTTCGCTGAATGATCCCTCTAAGTAAACCCATTATGTGGACTCTAACCAAAAAGGTGAAAGAGAAGATGTAAGCTAAATACCCTTTGGCTTGAAGGAGGCTTGACACAAATACAATCAGGATGAACATGTGGTTGAAGGCTGAGCATTGCTTGGTCAAAATGAAAGAGTGGGGCAAACGGAATTATTAGCCCCCATCTACGGTAACTACTCTCCTCCCTCCTAAGGCTCTTGTGGTTTTATATTATAATATTTATCGACGCAAACATTACGTCTCTCTTACTATTCCAACTAAATTATCCTCGACTACCGGGACACAGCCTATCCTTTTCTCATTCATGAATCTAATCACCTTATAGATTGGGTCTAATCTTTTTACGAACCAAGGGTTCTTAGTTCCAGCCTTTATAGCTTCTACCCCTTCGATTCCCTTTGCAAGGCTTTTAACTATATCTGAAGCAGTTAATATTCCAACCAAATTGTGTTTGTCAATTATAGGCAATCTCCTAATACTGTGTTTAGTCATTAGCTTTGCAGCCTCCATTAAGCTTGAGTGAGGGGGTATAGTTATTACTTTACTAGTCATTATAGAATCTACTATCCCCGAGAACTCGGTTTTAGCCATCGCCTTTATTAAATCCCTTTCAGTAAATATTCCAGATATTATTCCTCCTTCCATCACTAGAACGCTACCTATTCCCTTATGAAGCATTAATCTCAAAACTTCGTTTATGTTATTCTCGGGATTAGCTGTAGTAATTTCCTTGGTCATAAAGTCCTCTGCCCTCAATTCATAAATGTTCTCACCTTTAGAATACCTATTAACTAAATCCCTTGTTGAAATAATCCCCACTGGTTCTTGATCCATTACAATAACCCTTCCTGAAGTGGTTTGGGATAGTATTTTCAGTATGTCTTTTCCCTTAGCCTGAGGAGGTACTGTTATAACTATATTATTCATGTAAGTAGCGACCTTCATTTATTATTAATTAGTCTATAAGTTCAAAAATTTTTCCATTATCATAAATGTATTGACTAATCAATTACCTTTACTTCTTTATTACTTAGTATTATATATTCGAGAATAGAATATTATATATTTTTATTATTTAATAAAAATTGAAATGGACCGGCCGGGACTTGAACCCGGGACCTCTCGGATGCCAACCGAGCGCTCTACCAGGCTGGGCTACCGGCCCATAAGATTTTAATATTTTTTAATTTTAAGTTTAACTAGGCCAATGAGGATCGATGGGCGACCTGAGTTGTGATTGCCCTCAGCAGCCCTGAGGCCAGGAAATGATATATAATTCTCAAACATGTAAAGTTGAGCTTTATTCGAGATTTAGAGATTCCATTAGCATCTCTATGTATTTCTCCTCTCCTCTTATTATTATATCGTCCTGATCTTCATAGTATTTCTCTATTAGTTTACTCAAATTCTCCATTGAGTTATCCAAAATAACATCAACTATGCCTCCTTCAAGTTTATCTGTTTCAAAAATCGAAATAAGTTTATTAGAGTAATACATTAGCCTATAACATGCGACTATCTTGCCGCCTTCAACTTTCTTATATACCATAACTGTAAGCAATGGTTCGGTCATTCCATGCCTAATGGGTTCAATAAATTTAATATTCATGAAGTTAATAATTAATTAGAGTTAATATAGTTTTCCATGGAGAATCAATGGGCAATCAGGGAAAGTAATTCTATATATAAAAATTAAATATTATAAACGCCATAAATGTGATTAATGGCAAGGCAAAAGGGAGCCATATGGTCTTTGTGACGAAAGATCCTATAACGTTGAGAGCGCTAAGTAATTCCCAAATGAATTTCCCCAGAACCCTTACGTTACTCACTTCTGATGTTTTATAGTAAACCTCCACTTTAGTTAAGTTCTGCTTTGCCTCTTTGAGGGCATTTAAAATTACCTCTTTTAGTCCGTCACATAACTCAACAGGCTTATAAAGTAGCTTATGATAGAGACCTGTGCAACTATGATCGTCTGGAGTAACTACTTCTATGTCTTCAAATCCCATTTTAGTCCCTTCACTTCTTATTAAATCCCTAACCCCGTTTAACATGTTGTTGCCATATAAATATATAATTCCGTAATCTCTTTCACCTACCCTTAACACTAAGGCCTTTACTGACTTATTACATAAACTATTGCACTCTCCACTTAACCTTAACTTAGACCAGCCAGCATACAATTCTTGTTCTTTACCCTCGCATCCATAGAATAGCTTCTTAATACTCTTCACATCAACGTCCTCTATCTCCGTTTTAAGTGTTTCATTATGGGAATCAACTATCATTATTTTATTTGGGAATGCATTCCATAATGAAGATGGTAAATCGTCTATTCCCAGTCCAGGTCTTGAGAGAAAAAGCATTTTGAAGTCCTTAAAACATAAAGATAGCGACTCGATTCTCCCATTTCTCTCCCTCTTTATATCAACTATTTCACTCTTATTCCATCCTTCATTCATGATCTCTGCTATTTTGTTTGCGAGCTCCCTTGATTCAAAGGAGGAAGCGAGATCCATTTCGTGACTACCTGGACCGTGAAATATTAAGGGAAACACCTTTTCCTTAACCTTCTCCTCAAGATGATATATAAATGATGCGCTTCCTATTTGACCGTAAACTCCATAATGGATTTGCGGTATCACGAGAGCTGCCGTTCCTCTCTTGCCTTCAAGCTTTACAAGTTGAACGTAAACGTTTTTATTATTACTAAACTTTTGAAATATTTCTTCTACAAGGTGTGTTTCCTTGCTTTCCAGGGATCTTAGGAAGCTCTTCAGGACTTTAGATGATGGAATCCCAGTCATGACATGCCCTTTTCTGTCTATATAGAACATGTAGGCTAGTAAAACTATTACTATTATAAGGAGATAAAATGAATATTTTAAGAAAACTTTTGGAAGTAATAATATTATTGGTATAGATATAAACAATTCTGTGAAGTAAGTTAGTATGAAGGAGAGAAAGGGGGTTGTTGTTGAAACCATGAAGAAAAAAACGAAGGGGGAAGAAATTGGAATTGCAAACAAGGACTGCTTAACTCCGAGTAAAGCCCATGATATATTAAATGGTAAAACAATTATGTTTGACGTGAAGAGAGAGGCTCTGTATTTCCTAGTAACTACAATCAAACAGGAAAAAGATATTAAGCTTACCTCAATAGGAACTAAGAAATTGTAAAGGAATTTTGATAGAGAAGAAATTGCTGTCTGAAATATTAAGAGGGAAATCAAAATATTACTATTAGGTAACTTGATAATTTTCGAGTAATATTTACTCGTTATTTTTTCAGCATCCATTAAAGCCCCTATCTCTTATGATTTTAGGGGTAAAAGTATTTTGCGTGAATTAGAAGTAGTTAGGCAAGAGTTATCTAAATCCTTTAAAGGTTTTGGAATGGAGAAGTTGGGAAAGTGCTTTCGCCTTATAGTTGAACTTGATGATGGAAATGTCTTCAACATTTATATCTTCAAAGGAAAGGAAGTTACATTTTACTTTAAGGTATTAGATTTGATATCAGAATGTGAACAGGCCCTGTTTAATCCTTATGGATTATTTGGATATGCAAATAGTGAAGTTGAGCTTGCAAATAAAATCTGGGAAAAGGTTAAAGTAATATGGCAACGGAAATTAAGTATGACGCAGTAATATCAGATATTGATGGAGTAGTGTATAAGGAAGATGTTCCTATATGGGAAAACATAGAGGGGTTAAAGCTTTTGCAGTCAAGAGGAGTTGAAATCAGTTTCCTCACTAACAATGCGGGTACAGACAAAGAGGAGTTAACTAAAAGGTTAACAGGGATAGGTATTAATATAGACGAAAGTAAGATAACGACTAGCGGAGAAGCAGCTGCCTACTACATTGAGAAGAACTATGGTAAAGCTAAGGTATATGTAATAGGGGAGAGGGGATTGATAAAGGAGTTGAGGAAGAGGGGAATCGAGATTGTTTCTGATGATGAGATTGCCGACTTCGTAGTAATAGGATTAGATAGGAGTGTTAATTATGAAAAGCTGTCTAATGCAGTGAAGAAGATTATGGAGGGAGCAAAAATCATAGTTACCAACATGGATAGATTATGGCCTTCAAGTAAAGGTTTTAAGATTGGGGCTGGGGCTCTAGCTAAAGCTATTACATACTCTACCGGAAAGGAGCCAGAAGTTGTAGTAGGTAAGCCAGAAAAATGGATATTAAATTTAGCAATCAATAAGCTTAGAAAAAGGAATTATGTTTTAATAATAGGAGATCAATTGGAAACTGATATTGCTTTAGGAGTTAGAAACGGGCTTGACACTTTACTAGTATTAACAGGGATCTCAAACGTTGAAGATGCAAGTAAGAGTATTTATAAACCTAAATATATTAACAGAAACATATTAGAATTTCTTGGTAGCGGGGCGAGGATTTGAACCTCGGACCTCGGGGTTATGAGCCCCGCGGGGTACCAAGCTCCCCTACCCCGCTGATTTTATTATATCAATTTCCATCTTTTAAGGTTACCGAGAAAGTCTAAATGATAAAGTTAAATGAATTTCGATAAGTCCAGAAAGTCCATAGGGAGCATTTTGCTCTTAGATGAAATTTCCGTGTATTTCTTGTCCAAAAACTCTATGAAAACTGGGCAATTCTCAAACCTTCCTTCCCTGGGGCATTTAGTTCCAAGCATTAAGAAGCACTGGAATGTCTTTCTGTCATAATATGGACAAATTTTATGGTATTGCTTAGCGCTCTTTATCATTTTATTTATCCATTGCTTCTTTGGATCCTTTCTCTCCTTTTCATCCTCAGTGTTCATTAATGCCTTATTTAATTCCTCGTCTGTTACCTTAACTACTTTAACTGAATTAGTTGCCAACTTAATTCACCACATTATATATTAGAACAGCCTCAATATAAACCCTGCTACACAAAGGACTAATACTAAAAAATTGTCAATCGTTTTCGCCTTTAACGGCTTTTCCTTTATACAAACTGCTATTTACTCGTTCGTAGACAAAATTTTAGTAGTATTTATTCAAGGATCAAAAGAGGAAAGGAAATTATTAACTATAAGCATTCGTTTACTAAGTCTTTTATTCCCTTGGATAGACCTATTCTGGTTCCTAATTTTGGATCGTTATAGATGTAAATGCATTTCTTACTTTGGAGGAGTTTTAAAATATTGAACAGCCAACTTCTGTCTGCACCTAGTTCCTGTTGAAGTTGCTCTAGATACATGTAAGTTGATCCCCACTTTAAATAGTGTTTTATTAGACCTAGTAAAACTTCCCTCTCGTCGTCTGTTAGCTGGCCGTACTGCTCCTGGTTCTCTATACACTGAATTATGTGAGCAACGTCATCTCTTTGTCTTTTCTTGTCCCCTTTACTGGTTAATCCGCCAATAAACGACAAAACTTCAGCAGAAGTTTTGTCTTTTCCCCCCTCTTTTTTGTCTTTTTTTGTCTGTTTAACCTCAACCAGTTGCTTTGCAAGGGCTAAATATTCATTAAATCTCGTGTTGTTTATTTCGTCCAATATTGCGCTAACTAGCATTTCTCCCTTATCTGTTAGGTACCATCTCCCACCTTCTTGATATACAACTCCTCTCCTTTTCCAGTAGCTTAAGTAACTGCTAACATATTTACTCTCGAAGCCCAAATTCGTAGCTATTTCAGAGGCCCTTAAAGGTCTAGCGTGTAACAGTAAGATAATTGCTTCCATAGTCCTAGATCTAGGTCCTCTTTTCTGATCTAATCCTATTTCCTTGTATTCCTCTCTGTTCTCTTTCAAGGGGGTCTAGTTAGCATAAGTTTTAGGGCAGTTTAATCCTAGCTATCTATGCTTACTTCAACTTCCTTTAACAAAGCTCAAATTGGTAATTCCAAAACCATGTAAAATTTCTAAAACTCCAATAACTATCCCTCTATTAAGGTAAGACTTAATTTTATTTTTACAGGGGTAGAACAATGTGAATTTTAGCAGTGACTAACACATAATCCATAGATGCAACTTTACCTGAGATATAACTTCTTCCAATTATAATTATATTAAACGAAATACTATGTGTAACATAATTTTTAAATTAAAGAGGCTATACTTTCAGTCTCTTTAATTTAAACGCTAAAATTTAGAAACGCTTCAATAACTTTATCACTTAAGGGGTTCGGGTTTCATTGGGCTTGATATGGCTTGGTATCAAACCCTCTTCCCTTGGCTTCATCGCCCTCAGGATCCCCTTTCATCGGGATCCATATCACTGGGCTACGCCCGCTCGGGGTGACCCCGGCCCACAGATCCACCTTCATTGAGGCCTCTGGTTCGTTGCTGTGGGGGAACCCCCGCATCCTGGTTTTCCTCTTCCTAGGTGTCTCCTCCTAATGTTTATAGATGCTACCTTATGCCTGTTCATTCTTAGGCTACATCTCGGGCATTCGAAGATCTGCCCTCTTGGGTCTTCACAACATACCCGCATCTGGGGCACTCTCTCGATGTGTTGCTAGGATCTACGAAAGCTGTTAATGCTATCTCTGATATCCTCTTATGTATTCTTCTCCATGGTGTTCTATGGTTCCTCTTCCTCCTAGACTTCTTAACTCTCTTCCTGCTAACTATATTCCCCTTATCTAGATCCTCGAAGACGTGGATAGAGTTTGGTAATAGCCTCCTCAGCCCTGCTAAGAGCTTGTTCCTAAAGTCCTTCTCCCTATTCCTCTCCCTAGCCTTGTACTTCTCATATAATTCTCTTATACCCTTTCTGTGTTCAAAGGCCTTCTTCCTCTCATAAACAATTTTCATGCTCTGCAGAGGCCTGAGATCTACATGTATAAAGCCTATGCTGGGCTCGTAGCCGTCTAGGGATAGCTCGTTGCTATCCCAGCCAATAACCCTTTTAACATAGATCTCCTTAGAGCTCTTGAAAGGAATAACGATTCTATCATCCTTGATTATAACCTCACCGACAACCCAATCTTTAACCCTGCGCTCAAACCATGCTGATCTCCATGATATGGAGAGATATTCTCTTGATTTTAGAGTTATCCTTATGATCCTAGCCTCATAATCTATCTTCATAAGCGTTATCTTGCACCTGGCGAATCTCCTCCTGATATTCGGCTTTATCTTCCTAGCTCTCCCTTTTAGATACCTCTTCCTCCAGTTCTCCATAATCGAGTAGGCCGTCCTGATAACAGCGTCTACCCACTAGCGTATGGGTTGTCCCTCATAAGCGTATCTCTAAGCATCTTCTTGAACTCCTTATCCTTTGGTATCACGGGGATGCGGATCTTCAGGCCTTTCTTTACAGTTAGCTTCTTACCTTTTCTAACGATCTTCGGAAAGCTGTATTCCCACTCAATGTTATCCCAGATCATATCTATAGCCTTCTGTAAGGCTTTAACATACCATGTTATAAGCTTCGAGATCCTATCATCCCTGATAGGAACAGAATATGCACTCACAAGCTCAAGTGCCTTCAGCAGGCCTCTAGACATATAAGGGCAAGGCTCGATAGCTCCATAAGATAACTAATACCAACCCTTATAAACCAATATGAAACCCAAAACAGCTCATGAAGGCGAATTCTTGGTTTTAACCTTTATTGAGGAAAGGGAAGTCAGAGTAAAGACAAGGGTAAACACTAAAGCCTTCTCATTTTAGATAAGGAAGAGCATCATAACCTATTCAACTTTAAGTATTATTTCCTCTCCATAGCCTATAATAACTCTATAGTATCCCTTTAGATAATCTTCGACTTCCCTATCGTTCAAGTAAACCCTTAATTTATTCAAACCGAGAACCTTTGCTTTGGTAGCTATTATGATTATGTTCTCCTTCTTTATTTTTTTAATTATTTCAGGAGTTATTTCCTGATTTCCTCTTCCTAGCAAAAAACCTTGTTTCCCTATCGGACTTAAAACAAGCTTTGTCTCATAAGTGCTCACAATCCTTCTAATTTCCCAAGGTTTTAGGTCAGTTCCCATAATTTTCCCATTTATTATCGCGTCAAACCCTAGCTCAGATCCATTTAAACCTAATAATTCCAATATTGACTTTGTAGTAGATCCAGGACCTATTAAGTAAACGACACCACTTTCCATAATTTTCTCGACAAAATATCTAGCAACTTCTAACTTGTTATCATTGTAAATCAAGGACTTAGAAGGGACTAAGTAATCCTTATATTTTACAACCATTGCCTTCCCGTAATACCTTATTCCATTTGATCTGCTCTCTATTTCCCTGTTATCTAGATCAAGAACTTCCTCATAGTCAGTTTCGTGTTTGTTATCTATGAAAGCCCTCAGAATTTCAACTGCATGTTCTGGGGACTCTGCGAAAACTCCACTATACATCTTAACTCCTGAAGGTATACCTAATATTGGAATTCTAGAATTCACTACTTCAACTAAATCCCTAGCAGTTCCATCTCCGCCAACAAACATCACCAAGTTAACGCCCCAGTTAAGCAATATTTCAGCGAACTTCTTAGTAACTGCTGGGCTTAATTCATTTCCTACATTAATGATAACTTTATTATAATTTTTAATATATTTTTCACCAAAAATGCCATTAGGTGTGATGAAAGTTGTTTCTTTGAATTCTTCTAGTAAATTTGATAGTTTTTCAGCTATTTCCTCTGCTCTAGACTTTAATCCAACCTTCTTTATTTCAATATAAGTCTCTAAGTTACTCCCCTTATAACCTAGTAGCGAACCTGATCCAGCTACTGGATTTACTAGAAATCCAACCCTCATTTAATAAAACATTAGATTTGAAAAGTTATAGCTTTGAACTCTCTATTTTTTGATAAAGAACATGTTAGCTTTACTTTTTAAGACCATAATTGAAATAAATAAAGGTTAGCTGCAAAATGAAAGCAACTATTTTTGATCTACAATGAAAATAGACTCATAGTTTCCTGTCATAAAAACAGCCATTTATGCGAATTTTTAGTTTGTAATTAATTTCTAGATAAGACCGAATTTTCAACTTACTGCCTTCAGACTACAACCCTTTAAGGTCTATTGATAGGTCATAATGGAGTAAAGAAACTATAAGTGCTTATGATCAATCATTGTAAGGAACTGCTCGAACTCAAATAGTGAGTTACCTACAATATTTGAGTATATCTTATTCTCAGCTTCAAGCAAAACTATTGAACTATCTGAGAACGCGAGTACTTTTCCCCTCCTCTCGATTTTCCTCAAGCATAAGTTCTCATTTATAAACCTATTCATTATAACCTTATAGATGTAAATGTAGTCTTTAGCAGGAATAATCCTTTCAACTCTCTTCTCACTGCATTCTAAATCTTTTACTAAAGAACTTGGTTTTGGGTTTACCCTAAAAACTTTAATCCATTCGAAATTCATTAATTCCAAATAGCTTTCCTCTTCACATAGTTCAACTTTTTCCTTTAGGATTATCGATAAAGGCGAGATCACATATCTATAAACACCTTTTTTACTTCTTAAAAAAAGAGGAGTAGGCTCAGAAAGCACATAGATTTCCTTTACTCCCTTAAGTTCACTTAGTATTTGCTTAAAATGGTTAAAGTTATTTACAATTATAACCTTTTCCCCCCTATCAAAATACACAAATATAACTCTTAGGTGAAAAATATAAAGCGATGCCCGACCGTGTAAGGACTGAAGTTGATGAGGATAAACCAGGCAGGGTAATAAAATTTCCTAAAAAGAGAGAATTAGTTTTCTACTATATATTAAGAAAGCTATTCAGGGAAGGAGCGGAGGACTTAGGGGATATGGTTATAACGATGTCCCCTATATTCGGTAGAAAACAGTCAAAGACTGTAATCAAGTTTCTTTTAAGTATAAAAGCAATAGAGAAAAGGGAAGGAAAGTACTTTGTTAAACCAATAGAAGACTTTCTGAACGAAGTTTCAAAAGACTATGTTTTGGAAAGATGTAAGAGAAATAGAAGGGACTGTAAACACTTGATAGAGAAGCTTGAGGGCCCCTAATATCCCAAGGGTCTATCCCAAAACATCTTTTAACCCCCTGCTTCCTCCAGCCGTTTACTGGCGAACGCAGCCTGTCTGGGTTCCGGTTGCCCCCTTCCGGATCTGGCCGATTATCCCCAGTTAACACCGACCCAACCCTCCCTCCAGAGGGCGAGCGGTGAGCCGACTGCCCCGCCAGGCGGCATTCATTGTAGACAGGGGAGATGTTAAGGGACTCCCTTGGGATATTAGGTTACTGGTCCCGCCTTTCGCCCATTTCGGACTAGGGGAGGGCGAGTCCCCCGACCCTACCCCAATCATGAAAGTAACTGGAAAAATAAAAGGTTTAAAAGTATAATCTCCATATAGAGAGAGATATAGCCATTAGGAAAAGAACAAGGCAAATAGCTTGTAACCCAAACGAGAAGCTCTTTATTCTCGACCCTATTTCACTAAATATCCTACCGCCATCAGTTATAAATAAAGGAACTGCATTGAAAATTCCCAGACTCAAGTTTACAATGAACATCCATAAGGTTAAAGATGGAGTATAAGATAATTGGACTCCCATTTCTCGAATAGATGAAAAGTATTGAGGTACAACCCCAGTTAAAGTTATATAGTTTCCGCCTCTTATAACTTCTAAAAATATAATGTCTCCTGGCTGAAGTAATGAATAAGCCCTTTGAAGGTCATTAATTGAATGTATTTGGATTCCGTTTATGCTTAAAATGACATCTCCGCTTTTCACTCCTAAAGAGCTTGCTAGTGATTGAAATCCATCTATTTGCGAAACGACTTCCTTAACATAGAGAGAGGGATTAAGGGATGGGAAAAGATTTAAAAGGCCAAAGGCGATTCCAGCAATCATTAAATTTATTGATATGCCAACGGAAATTATCCTCAACTTAGACCTCAAATTAACTTTTCTGAATCCCCCTTCATCTGGTTCAACAAACGCCCCAGGAAATATGCCTATCAGAATTGCTCCTCCAGATTTAACTTCCACGTTTTCAGATGTGGAAGCTATTGCATGCATTAATTCGTGGAGTATTACCCCAATACTAACTGCTATTAAAAAGTAAGGCACATGATCTAAAGATATGGTAACACCTGGAATAACCGGTATTAATGCATTGGACGATATTGAAGAACCGAGGAAAGATCTTATTTGATCATATATAATGTACACTAAGTAGATTAACCCTATAATTGCACTTATTATAGCTATTCCTATTGAAAAATCGCTAAATATTTTAAAACTCTTACTATATGCTATTCTGGGAAACCATTTACTCTTGGATCTTATTCTCCATATTATAATAAATGGATAGATTTCCAACCCTACTTTCTTTAGCCTCTCCTCTTTAATCCTATAAAGCAAGATAAGTATTGCCCATAAGGAGAGGAAAATTGATAATCCAAATAGTATTAGATCGTAAGGCATATGTTTAATATTGTTTGGAGATTTAATTTTTTCTATTCACAACTCTTACCTAATATTATTTGGATAACTCTTAGAGCAGACTTAAATGCAACCAATTTATCCTTTTGAGGTATCACTATCAGGAGATCTTCTTCCTCACATGAAATCTCCTTGCACTTATCATTAATTATCTTAACTGCTTCAGAAACCCAGTGCTTCTCTGGAGGAAAAGTTATTTCTCCGTTCTCAAAATAGGATATCATCGCTCCTTTGCTTCCTTGCTTAACTACTTCATCTCTTAATTCGAGGAAGGTAATTTTCTTCAACACCTCTCTTCCATTTCTTAGACTTATTAAAGTGCTATTCTCCCATCCATTATAAGGTAAACTAATTTCCCTTATCTTAATTACATCTTTTAGGTCTTCTACAATTTTAGTTCCTCTCTCTGTTAGTATAACCCCAGCCGCCTTATCAGTAATTGCCAAACCCATTTCTTTAAACCTTGAAAGCATAGTCTTCAATGTTCCTTCACCTAAACCAATAAGCATCTTTATGTAGTTTCTCCCTATAGGTTGCATATCATGAATTATGTTTAAAACTGTTACAACATGAGCTAAACAATATTTGGGCTTATTGAATCTCCTGGCCTCAGCAAGCTTGCAAAGGAGATCAAAATCCTCCTTAGTTATCACGTGAAATCATTAATGGCCAAAATTAAAAAGATTTATAAAAGGAAGCATAAAATGATGCTACATTACCATTTAATGAAGCTTGGTCCGAGAGGACTTCTCAGCTATTTTAATAGCTAAGGATCTTCAAGCTATATTCTTCTAATTCGTAAATTATCAATAGGTTCAAAAGAGGAAATAGGTGTTTCATATACTGTATTGATTTGTCTAGTCTAAAACTTAAAAATTACTGAGGCCTATCATGAATGGAGAGGAAGGAGGGTTAATTAAGGTTTATTGTTTGGATTAGTAAAAGGGCTAAATCCTTTTCATGAAAATATAAATGTTCTTATTTTAATTTAATGCAAGCAAGCCTTTAACCCCTATAGAATCCCTTATGCACTAATAGCAAAGAGGTAATAGAGGGCTAACTCCCTAATTGATCGTGATGAGAACAAAATGATAGAGTGAAAGCCAGCATAAATGGAAACTATTGCATTCCCTATTCATGAAGTGACCCTTGAACCTTACTTATGTATGTTAATTTAAGTACTTTATTTCCTAATCTCATGAGCAGTACTCATCTTTGGGTAAGACTTCTTAACGTAAGTGTGTATTTCAACCGCCTTACTTCTATTTCAGTAGTGAAAGGGTTTACCATTAAGAAAGCGTGGGGAGTAATCATTTCATTAACTTTAATTTTGCTTTGACTAAACTTAGGTTAGGGAGTTTGAATTATAATCTTGATGAAGAGCTGGAAGATATAATAGATATATGCAATAATTGCAGGGAATTAAAGCCTGTTATAATCGATCGTGGTAAAGATATAGAGATAAAGGGAAGGCAAAAGTACTTTATCTCCCTCTATATCCCCTCACATAGAACACTGGAGCCCTTTTTCAGTACATTAATTAAGCAAGACATCGTTGAAGGAGTTGAAGTGAGGGAATCAATAAATGCCGTAGATAAAGAATTAGAGCGAATAATTGCATTATTAAATATAGAATACAAATACATCTTAAAGGAAGTAATAAACCCACAGTTTTCTGGGTTTATGTTTAATATTTTAAATAAAAATAAATTAATTGAATTAGTTCCAGGTTCTATAATCTGCTATAAAAAGGGAATTATCAGGCCAAATCAATATGTAATTACTCCGTCAGGAATTCTAAGGAGGACGGGAAACCATTATGGCTGTGAGATTAAAGGTAAGGAATTATCTATTTTTAAATCAAACATAGAAGAGGATAAGGAAAACATAACTGAGTTAAGCGAATTGCTGAAGGAACTATCCTTTAGATACTCTAATTCATTCCATCTGGAATTTCATTTACTAGGTAATTTAATATATATAAGTGACTTCATCTTGTATGATTATTGAACTCAACTATTAAGATTTTACCTTAGTTGTTAAGGTCGTTTTAATGCATTTTTTGCATATTAATCTAACTCCGTCTAAATCAATTGAGCATTCCCTGCAAACCAAATTATTGCATTTAATGCAAATTCCTTCACTTATGTTCTCACTGCAAAGGTTGCAAAGTGCATCAACACAAACATAGCATATTTTCCTAGTGAAGTCTAAGTGATTTTTACAAACTGACCTAAGGCATTTACTGCACTTAAATTCAGCAATTTCCTCTTCGCAGATAGCGCATTTATCCTCCATTTATATATTCACTATACCACTTCCTGGCTTGATCATCATCTACAGCTTGAACTGGAGGATGTTTAAAGAGATAAGCAGAGCCTTTGACTATTGGTCCTCCTTCACCCCTGTCAAGCGCTATTTTAGCTATCCTCACCGCCTCGGATAATATAGCGGAGCAGTTAGACTTATCATCTACTTCTAACTGGACTTCTATCCTTACCTTAGCACCACCAAAGCTTTCTCCCATTAAATATATATAAGCTACCTTCGTATTACCTAAAAAGGGAACATAGTCGCTCGGTCCTATCCTTATTTTCCCCTCCTCCTCAAGTAGCTTTCCATAATCCATAGTACTTGTCACAGCCTTAGTTTTACTTATCCTCTTAGAGGCTAATCTATTTTCTGTCTTCATGTTTAGGAAATCGGTGTTACCTCCTACATTAAGCTGGTAAGTTTCAAGTATTTTCACCCCCCTAGTTCTCATTAAGGATGTTAAAGTCCTGTGTAAAATAGTAGCACCTATTTGACCCTTTATGTCATCCCCTAAGAGGGGTAATTTAAATTCCTCGAACATTCTCTGCCACTTGCCTAATGGGTCACTTGCAATGAAAACGGGGATTGCATTTATGAATGAAGTCCTCGCCTCTATTGATGCTAGAGCATAAGCTTTAGTAGCCTCCTCTGATCCAACTGGAAGTAAATTAATGAGAACTTCTGCTGAGGAACTCCTCAACTCCTCTATAACGTTCTCGAGTTTCCCATCTTCTATGGGATTAAATATTTCCTTCATGTGAGGCGCAACCCCATCGAGAAGAGGGCCCTTAGCCACTTTCACTCCCTTTTTCTCCATTTCAACGAATTTAGGTACTTGGTTTGGTCTACAAAATATTGCTTCACTTATATCTTTTCCCACCTTTTCTTTATTAACATCGAAGGCAGCGACCACCTCTATATCTTGAACCTTGTAACCCCCAATTATAGGAGTAATTACCCCCTCACTGTATTCTTCTCCCATTAATTTGTAAAACTCAATAGCTTGAATGAAGAATGAAGCACAATTACCTAGGCCTGCTATAGCAACTCTTATCTTTCCCATAGAAGTAAGATGGGAATGAGGATTTTATTTTTGCCCTTAAGCTTCTCAGAACTTTTAAAAATAGCCAATTCATTACTAACAGGAGAACTAATGGGAATTAATTATACTACAGTAGGCGAGCTGAAGGTAGGAAGTTTTATAGTAATAGATGGTTCTCCATGTAGAGTTGTAGAGATCTCTAAGGCGAAGACTGGGAAACACGGTAGTGCTAAGGCAAATGTAGTGGCTATAGACATATTCACAGGCTCCAAGAAAACTTTAATGGCTCCTGTTGATCAAAAAGTGGAAGTACCAATAATAGAGAAAAGGAATGGTCAAGTTATTGCTGATAAGGGTAAAACCCTTCAGATCATGGATTTGGAAACGTTTGAGACATTTGAAATAGAGAGGCCAGAGGAAGAGGATTTATCTTCTAAGATAAGGCAAGGCATTGAAGTTGAATATTGGCTTGTATTAGGGAAAAGAAAAATAATGAGGATAAAGTGAAATATATTGTGGTAGGGCTAGATTCAATAAAGGATATAGTGAGGAAGTTCTTTGGTTCCTCAGATTACGATAAAGCAGTGGATGAATTCATAAGGGAACTACAAAAGTCACTTATATTGGCAGATGTAAATGTAAGCATAGTAGTTAAGCTAAGCGATTCAATAAGGAAGAGGTTAAAGGAGGAAGAGCCCCCTTCTATTCTCGAAAGAAGGGAGTGGTTTATAAAGATAGTCTACGAGGAGTTAGTGAAAATATTTAGCGGTTCAGGCGATTTGAATGTTTATCCCCAAAAGTTACCCTATATAATAATGCTTATAGGAGTTCAAGGAAGCGGAAAGACGACCAGTGCAGGTAAGCTAGCTTATTTTTACAGGAGGAAACAATACAAGGTAGCTCTCGTATGGGCTGACATATATAGACCTGCATCGAGGGACCAGTTGGAGCAAATAGGGAGAAGCATTAATGTAAAAGTTTACGGCGATCCATCCCTTAAAGACGTCATTAAAATAGCTAAGGAAGGAGTTAACAAGGCTATTGAGGAAGGAGCTCAAGTTATAATAATAGATACTGCAGGCAGGCACGGTTTTGGGCAAGAGAATTACTTACTTGAAGAAATGAGATCGCTATCTAATGAAATTAAACCTGATGAAATAATGCTAGTTATAGACGCTTCGATAGGTCAGAAAGCAAAGGATTTAGCGTTATCCTTTTCTAAGTTCACAGACATTGGGAGTATATTTATAACCAAATTTGATGGGACTGCAAAGGGAGGGGGAGCACTATCGGCAGCCGCAGTAACAGGTGCAAGAATAAAGTTCATAGGAAATGGTGAGAAGATAGAGGACATAGAAGTTCTAGATCCAAAGAGGTTTGTTTCCAGATTACTTGGTATGGGTGATATTGAAGGAATATTAGAGAAGTTTAAGGAGGCGGAGGAGTTCAAAGACATGGAAAAGAAGATGGAAGATGTAATTAGTGGTAAAGCCGAATTAACATTAAGGGACATATATAGGCAAATAAAGGCCTTAAGGAAGATGGGTCCCCTAAGTAAGATAATATCATCTCTACCTGGTTTTTCCATGTTACCTAGAAATCTATCGGATTCCGAAGTTAAGTTAACTGAGGAAAAGATGAAGAAGTGGTTGAGTATAATGGATTCCATGACATATGAGGAATTGGATAGACCTTACATAATAAATAAGGAAAGAATAAGAAGGATATCCATGGGCTCTGGATCTAAACCAGAGGAGGTAAAGGAACTTCTAAACTATTATAACGCGTTAAACACTTTAATTAAGAACGTGAGGAGAAAGAAGATTGACAAGCTATTTGGGTCAAAAATCAATCCTAGATAGTGCTATTAAAGTATTAAGTAAATATTATTTATGTGACAGGTGTCTAGGAAGGCTTTTTGCCAGATTATCTATGGGGTGGACAAACAAGGAGAGGGGGGAAATAATAAAGAAAGCATTAGTAATGGAATTGCACAGGCAATATTTAGAGGGCAAAGTAGATGCTGAATTATTTAAATTACTATTATCAAGGTTATCCCCCTACTCAAACCCATTAATGCATGAACTTGGAATTTATAATATTGAAACGGATAGTTGTTATATATGCAATAATGAAATAGAGAATATAATTTTCAGATTAATAAAGGATGGAGTAGAGATCTTGAAGGAGGAGGGGCTGAGTAAGTTTATAATAGGTGTGAAAAGCGAAGGTCAGTTTTCGATTAGGGAAGAGGAAGTAAATAAATACGCCGAAACTCAATATAGTGAATCAATAAGAAATGAATTGAAAAGGGAAATAGGTAAGGGAATAGCAAAGGAAGGCTTCTACCCGGAATTCGAAGTCCCTGAAGTAAGTTTAATATTAGATTTGAGCCAGCTTAAATTCTCAATTAGCCACAATATGGCGCACCTATTAACTAATGTGAAGAAGAAGAAGAGGGGGATAACTCTGTCTGAATGGGCAGCTAGGAACAGGCAATCTATTGAGGGAAGGCTAAAGGAAATTTTAAAGGAGCATTTTGTAAAGTATTACTGTCCAATAACGGAATTACCAGAGCAAAGGGTCATCTTTAATAAGCCAATGATTATAGTTTTAAAGTCTCATAAGGACTTAGGCTTAATTACGGATAGGCTTAAAGGAGAAGGAGAAGATATTGAGTTTAAAGTAATTAAAGAAGTCAGCCCTACCGTTTCAAAGAGGTTCTCAACTCCATCTTTGGTTAAAGGCTCTCTTTATAAAATGTACATTAAATGCAGTGGATTAAAGGAAGTAAAGGAGTTGTTTAAACCCTTTTACTTCAATTGCAGTGAAATAATGAATAGCATATGGAATTGCATTATAGAGCTCCCTCCCTCAATTAGATTCAATAACATAGTTGAAAACTTAACGAAAAGGGGAATAGAGATACTTGCATCAGATCTATTGCTAATTTATTTAGAGAGAGAAGGTGAAATGATTTGAGATCAGAGCTTTGACCCTTCATCATTTGTCAGGATCCCCTTATCATCATTATCTCTAATTATTTTGACCATTTAAAAATTCATCATTACTAGGAAACCTTAAAAGATTGGGCATCAATAGGAAAATTAAGGGATTTACGATAATGACTAGGTGGTTGTTGAAGTGCAGTTCATGTAATCAGGAATGGGATTTAGAAGTGAGTTTTGATTTAGAAAGACTTAAGAGAATATATCATTTTTGCCCTAAATGTAGGAAAAATTCTTTCAACGATGTTATAGCATTAATTGAACAATAACAGATGAGGAGAGCTCCACTCTGATTGATGAGGAGACCTGTCTCGTCCGACTTTCTTTATCACTCAATCCAATCCCCAGCCTTGATTTTCTCTGGAATATACTCAAAGGCTAAGAACTTCAACCCCTTACTTGCCATTGCTTCTATTTCCAACTTAGCCTTTTTATCCATGAAAATAGATATTTCTGTTTGCCAGGCCTTTGTTTTAAACCACTCGTAATTCTTTATTTCTAGAGCCCTCTTTACATCAGCTTCCTTTGCCTTAATTATGAAGTTCCTTCTCTCATTTTCAGTTAAATAACCTTTTTTGTTTCCATAGCCAAAAACATCAGTCATAGAGACTCCAAGGAACTTTGCATTAGGTGTTGCTAGTCTCTCGCTCTCATATGATAGTGATATGGAACCTATCTTGAACACACTGTAAATATACCATCCATATGGATCAGCGTCAGTTATTATATAAACTGGCAATTTATGTTCTTCATGTAATCTCCTTACAAACCTTCTTGTAGCTCTGTCAGGTTGACCAGCACTAGTAACTAGTATAGCTTTGTGTGTTCTCCAGAACCCTATTCTATGTAACTGCTGGAAAACAGCATCTTTTTCCACGACTAAGACATAATCAGCGTTTATATCTATGAATTCTATTAAATCTGGAGTAGGCTCTATAGCATATGCTCCATGCCCCATCTTGCTTAAATCTATTACATCGTTTCCGCTCCTTATCCTCATATCTCCCACAACCTTCCCCTTCTCTTTGCTAAGGATTAACATGTCTTCTCTCAATAGAGAAGAGTAAACTTCTAGGTCTATTATAGCAGTGTCCGATTCCTTCTGCTCGTCCCACGTGTTTTCCTCATAAATCTTCCCGTTTTCGTCCTTAATTGAAATAGTGTGTTTTCCTCTATAATATATATCCCTTATTGTTGGATATTCATTGTTTAATAGGGCCTCATATATTATTTTAGTTACTAAAATTGTCTGCATAAATCTTTTTGACTCATTCATGTCCAATAAGCTCCTTTTCAATTTGGAAGGTCCTAACAACAACAACTTCTTTTCCTTATCATATATTGCATTAGATAGAGTTCTCTTAGGAATTTCTAAGTAAGGTGGCTTCTTGCTTTCTATTTGCTTTATAACGCTTTCAATTTTTTCATTAATTACCTTAATTGCTTTCTTCCTCGCTTCTAAATCTACCTTGGAAATCAACCAATTACCACCTCTAATTTCTTTACCACTTCATCAATTTCTTCTTTAGCACCTAACCTAGTTTTAATTATCTCGATCAATTGCCTCCTTAACTTGTTTTCCTCGTCCTTTATCTTTTTCTCATCACCATTAGTCTTTATATATGCCAAGGAGTTGGCTACTTCTGAAGAATATTTTAAGAAATTGAGAAGCCTCTTCTTTGCCTCCTCCCTTTTCTTCAATTGAGTTAAGTAATCTTTTAATTTCCTGGCTACTTGGGAAACTGCATTCTTAATTTCCTTCTCTATTTCAATTACATCTGATATGCTTTCCTTCCCAGTGCTCTTATAGGGTATTTTCGTACTGCATACATGAACCATTATTACTAATGGGGCAGGAAATTCAACTCCATACCTTTTCCAATCGATCTCACTTACAACCTTCCAAGTAACATCCGATTTCTCATCGTATAATAAAGGTATTTTATTAGCATACCTTAGCAATTGTGGCTCATCGCTTAATTCAATTTTTCCACCGTAAGCAACCCCTGCTTCAACTATAAATGGATGACCTGAATATACTTTAGGAGATCTGCTAACTGCCTCCACGAATTCAGCATTTAAAGTTTCCTTTAAACCTATTTTTATTAATTCTTCTCCAATACTTGAAAGGGCATCACTTGAAGGAGGTCTAAACTTTTCATAAGTCCTCAGGACATCAGCTAACTTCTTTATTTCCTCTTGGGTCAAGTTCTTGTTCTTCTTATTAATTCCAATACCTGCCCTTTCAAGAACTTCCTTTGCTGTCACCTCTCCTATTCCCTGAAAATTCTCCCTAAGTAGGTTTAGAACAACGCTTTCCTCTTTTTCTCTTATTAGTTCCTTAAGTAGCTCAATATCAACTCCATAGGGATGCGGTTTTACAGTTTTAGGAGGTAACGGCATTTTATTTGTTAATCTTCTAAAGACGTAGAGATGGTTTTCAGCATCCCTGTAGAAGAACTCTGCATAAGGTGTTATTATTGCAGTTCTCTTTATATACTCAAAGATCCTCTGTTTCGATTTCCCCCAGTCTCCTAGAATATTAATTTTCACTAGAGTGCCATGCCAAGTGTTTCTGTTTGGAGCTGAGCCCTTAGTAATTATTACAGGCTCGTTCTGCGATATATCAATTTGTAACTTGAAAAAGTAAACTCTGCTAGAGTTAAGAGGAGCTGATACTACTTCCACAGGTTGTCCTGTGTACATTTGACTATAGAGGACTGCCGCCTTTATCCCTAGTCCATACATTCCCCTGGTTTGCCTTAAGGCATATTTTGAGCTATATAGTACTTTTGCAAAGGCTGCTGGAACGTTGTTTGGTGGTATTCCAATTCCATTATCCTCAACAGACACTAGATAAATATCATCGTTGTCCATTACTTTGTTTATTGATATTTTTATTGTAGGTAAAATTCCATGAACGTCTGTCGCGTCTAAAGAGTTTTCTACTAGCTCTCTTATAGTTTGATAAAGAGCTCTTGCTGGATTGGAGAACCCAGTTAATTCTGGGTAATTCTTAAAGAACTCAGCAGCACTTAAACTCTTATATTTTTCATTAGGTATGCTCATATTATTCCATCACCTTTTAGTGCAGCTATTAATATTGGCAAAGCTATTGTGACATCGCATTTCAGGTCAGCTCTCCTAGCTGAATACTTTATCTTGTTCCAGGATATAGCCTCTCGGGTTCTTGCACCACTTAAACTTCCATCATGTTCATCTGCCGTGGATATGTAAACGCTATAATCTAATCCATCTTTGAATTGGTTCCACCAAATAACGTGGTGTTTGCTAATCCCCCCTCCAAGTATTAAAGCCCCGCTAGTTTTTGAACTAAAAATTAACTCAGAGATTTTTTTCATATCTATTTGATAGTCTAAAATTAATGGGGTAAATTGTGAGTAAATAAAGAGATTAGTACCAAATGAACTGTCATATATGCCTGGGACGAATATTGGTATATTATTGAGAAAAGCATTTCTCAATATCGACTTTTCGTCTTTTATTTCCTTTCCAACTTCCCATAAGATTTCGTAAACTCCCCATATCTTTTTCTTATTTGACCAATTCCCTATTTTTTCCTTAACGAAGTTCTCTATTTTTAAACCATAATCACCGAACTCAATGAAAACATTACCTAGTCTGTGTAAACCCCTTTGCTTTAACTCGACATCGTTTGAATCGAAGCTTCCCTTGATATATTTTCCCCCCAAGCTCCTTGCGATATCATGATCAATAGTACCTCCTGTAGTAATTACAACGTTAAATGCCTTTCTATTAATCAAATCAGCTATTAACCCTCTTATTCCAGTTGCAACTATATTGGCTGTAAATGATATAAACCTTAAATCTGATTTAGTTATTATTTCCTTTAATATTTCATACGCATTGTAAATATCACTTGCTCCAAACCCATGGATTTTTCCATAGGCTTTCATAAGGTCTCCTATCCCCTTTAGATTGTTTACACTAACATCTTCAATGATCTCAAACTCCATTTAGTGCACCAATATTTCCTATCCTTTAGTAACTCCTATGGGCTTAAGTCTTATTACTAATTTAGCTATTTTCAAATTATGCGCTATTTGTGCTACTCTATCTACGTCCTTATATGCTTCAGGAGCTTCTTCAGCCATTACCCTCCTTGTGGCTGCCATAGCAACTACTCCTTTGCTCTCTAATGCCTTATAGATTGAATCCACTGGGAAATTCCTTACAGCCGCTTCTCTTGATAACCACCTACCTGCTCCATGGGGAGCTGTGTACCAAGTTTTAATTCCCTCAGGTATCCCAACCATAACATAGCTAGCAGTTCCCATACTTCCTGGAATTAATATAACTTGCCCTATGCCTCTATGATCGCTCGGTATGTCTTGACTATTTGGGGGAAAAGCTCTTGTAGCCCCCTTTCTATGGATTAATAATTTCTTCCTTTTTCCACCAACATCGTACTCCTCTAATCTCGCAATGTTATGTGCAACATCGTAAACGAGTTCTAAGCCTAATTTATCTCTTTGGTTAAATACCTTGTAAAAGCTTTCTCTAGCCCAATGGGTTATTAATTGTCTATTATTCCAAGCAAAGTGGGCTCCTGCAGCCATTGCTTTAAAGTAGTCTTCCCCTTCTCTTGAATTAAACGGAATTGCAGCCAATTCTCTATCTGGAACTCTAATGTTATACTTTTTCATAGCTTTTTCCATTATCTGGAGATAATCGCTAGCTATTTGATGCCCAAGACCTCTAGAGCCAGTATGTATCATTATAGTAACTTGTCCTTCCTCATATATACCTAATGCCTCAGCGACTTTCCTATCAAATATTTTATCTACTACCTGTACCTCCAAAAAGTGATTTCCTGCACCTAAAGTACCTAACTGAGGTGAACCTCTTTCTTTAGCGGTTTTACTGACTTTAGCAGGATCTGCAATTTCCCAGTAACCTTTGAGCTCTATATGTTCTAAATCCTCCTTCCAGCCAAAACCATTATCTATAGCCCAGTTAGCTCCTTCACTTAACAATTTATCTAATTGCGAACTTGATAATCTTATTTTCCCCTCACTTCCAACTCCGCTAGGCACATTTTTATGAAGCTCTGATACGAGCTCTTTCAATTTTGGTTTTACATCGTTATAAGTTAAATTAGTCTTAATTAGTCTAACACCACAATTTATATCATACCCAATACCTCCTGGACTCACAACACCGTCTTCATCAACTGCTGTTGCAGCCACGCCACCAATTGGAAATCCATAACCTTGATGTCCATCTGGTAGTACAAACACCCTTTCTTGAACTCCAGGTAAACATGCCACATTCATAGCTTGCTGAAGGGTGAGATCTTGTTGCATTTTTGATAAGAGGAGTTCGTCTGCTAGTACGCTTACTGGAACTTTCATGCAATCTTTTGACCCTTTGGGTATTTCCCATTCATATGGCGAAATTTTTTTCAAATCAACCATAATCTTTCACCTCACTGTTGAGAATATTATCTATTATATCTACTCTAGACTTATAGAGTTTAAGGGTTGATTTAACATCAAACTTCAATAAGCCCACTACTTTCTCATTTGGTTAAATTTATATTTTCTTCTCTTTTCTTCTCTTTTCTTCTAATTTCTCCTCTAAGTATCCTTTAATCTCAGAAGCAGCTTTAGAAACTATGTCGGGCTCTATCCTCTCTATTAAGTACCTCAGTATTTTACTAGCACACCTATTCCTGCAAGCATAAATCTTCGTAGATTTAAACGTAAATATAAAACCCTGCCCTTCGTGAAAAGCTTTGCCACAGTAATCGCATATATATTTTATTTTACCCACCAATGAATTTAGGGAAAACCAGATATTATAAATTAGCTGTAAGCTATAAACAATAAGTGATGGAGCCTTAAAATAAGAGAAACTGGTTAAAGATCAGCCAAACAAGCTTGAAAGACCTCCAGCTATGTCTTCTTCACTTGGCTCCTTTCTTCCTTCCCCTTTCTCTTCTTCCTTAGCTTTCTCCTCTTTTTTAACCTCTTCCCCTTCTACCTTGCTCCCTATAAATCCAATTTTAAATGCTAGTGCGAAAGCTTTTGAAATCGCTTTGTTTAAGACTAGGCTAATAGTCTCAGGAGTAATGAATGAGCTTTCAGAAGCCAATTCACTAGCGATTCTAAATGCTTTAAATATAGAAATTTTTATCACGTTAGGTTCTGGATAGACTATTTCAGAAGCAAATGCAGATGCTAAGGAGAATGCATTTAAGATTTCTGATTTGTATTTATCTATATCTAACTTCAATAGATCTCCATTAATAATTAAATTGCCCTCTAAGGCAATCTTTATTTTCAATTCTACATAAATAGGTTCAATACCTAACTTCTGAAGTATAGGAATTAGCTCACTAGGTATTTTCTCCCCCTTACTAGCTACTTTCGTGTCCTTAGCAACATGTATCGAACCATCTTGAACTTTAGTAGGTATCTTAAGTTTGCCAAAAACGCTTAGCATTGGTCCTGCAGCTATACCTGTTGGACCTGCAGGTATTATTACATCTTCATTAGCAATATCTCCTGGTTTCGCGGTTCTCTTCATTTTTAACTTCACGATTTCTTGGTTGATTATGAAAGGGTTCTCGTTTGTGAATATATATCCATTTTGACCAGTTAAATACTTCAAAATCTCCCCTTTCAACTTTCCAGATTCCTTTAGCGCTATTTCGAACAGGGAATTTTTAGTAACCCTTATTATAGCTTTGTCCCTTAATTTCCTCCTTATTTCATGGAGTTTGTCTGCTGGGAATCCTGTTAGATCAGCTATTATCACGACTTTATTGGAATTAATTAACCTCTTCAATTCTTCAACTTCTTCCTTTTTCCAATTAGCAACTCTTTGAACTAAAGTGCTCATTCATACCACCTTAATAGGTTTACCCATAGTCTTCTTCACGTATATTGCCCTTAAGTTTTGCGCTTTAACTTTACCTTCTATCACTTCCAAAACTGCTAGGCAATTCTCTGCTATTTTTTTTGGCTCCATATCTTCAGTTCCTACTAAAGTTTGTATGTGCGGTTGGTCTTTTGTTTTTAAAAGCGTTGAGTTTTTATATCTAGATATTAGAGAAGATACATCAGCGTTTTGCGGATATGGTATTGGGAACTTTCCTCTGGGCCCTAATGCCGGCCCAAGAATTCTACCTGCATTGCCTAATAAATCCTGTCTAACTAAAAACCAATCATTAGATGACGCTATCTTCTTTATTAACTTTTTATTACCTTGTAGTTTTAAAAGTTCCTCCCTTATTAGTATAGTTGCTGGGTTCGCTGCCTTAACTTTTTCCAACATGTCAGAATCTGTTATAACACAAACTTTTCTCTCTTTAGATATTTTATTAGGTAGAAATACAGTGTCTCTGAACTTAACTTCCCCAGACTTCATATCAATGCCTTTAAAGACCACTATGAGTTCAACGCTTTGGAGGAACCCCTTTTTCTCAGATTTTATTGCTTCCTCTATTGCTTTTTCTAAATCCTCTTTACTGGCTAGCACTTCTTTCACCATTCATTCTGGTATTTATTAAATATTTCATCATATTTCCCCTCGTCTATTTCCCTTATTACTACTTTGGGATCTTTATTGTCTACTGTAATTCCTATACTTTTTGCAGTTCCTAATATGCTTTTCACCGCTTTCTTTAATGTTTTTGCTGTCAAAGAATCCTTTTTCATTTTAGCTATCTCAATTATTTTCTCAATTCCCAAGTTTCCAATTTTCTTGTGTTCAGGATCTCCTGAAGGAGCTTCTGCATTAACTGCCTTAACTAAAAGGGAAGTAGTTGATGGTTGCCCTACCTTCACTTCAAAAGTCTTCTTTTCCGAGTCTATCTCAATTATTACTTGAACTGTTAGACCTTTATACTGAGCTGTTACCTCATTAATTTTCTTAACTACTTCGCCAACATTAAGACCTAATTGACTTAACGTTGGGGCTAGAGGGGGAGCAGCCTTAGCGTTCCCTCCTTCAACAGATATCTTGACCGTTTTGTTTGGCATATAACTCACCTTTTAGCTTCCTTTATAAGCTTTATTGAATCTAGTGGAACAGTCACCTCAACAGGAAACGCGGCCTCTAATATATTTACCGCAACTTCTCCCTTATCTTTATTAACCCTAATTACTTGGGCTTGCATTCCTTTAAGAGGTCCACTAGTTATTTCAACTCTTGATCCTACTTCTGGAACTGGCAATTCAGCTTTCGATTTCAGGAACTTCTTTACTTCCTCTTCAGTAAGGATTCCAGGTGCCTGTCCCCTGAAAAATTTAACCCCCTTTACTATTGCTTTTACAGCATGTAACCCAGCGGCTTCGACTATTATATATCCCTTTAAATCTGCAGGAACTATTATAGAGTAAATATCGGAAATTCCTTGAGACTTAACCCTAGTCTCTAAGAGTAACGCAGTGTTTATTTCCTGGTTAGCAATGGTTCTTAAAATGAAATACAGCGATTTACCCTTGGGTTCTTGATTGTTTTCATTCATCCTATTACACCGAGTAGTGTAAAGACTAATTGAACTAAATAAGAAATTACCCCAACAACACCTAAAACTAAAAAAGTAATTCTTATATTAAGCTTTAGTTCATTTTTGTCTGGTTTATTTGAGACACTTATTACCCTCTTCCAAGATGTAATGAGGTTCGAAACCCTTTCCCTTAATGAGCTCAATTTACTAGGCAATTCAGTCACCTAATAATTTATTGATTAGCCACTCAGTATTAAATTCTATTAGATCGTTATAAGATTGACCAATTCCAATCATTTCCACAGGCTTCTTTATCTTGATAAGAACACTTAATATGGATCCTCCCTTTACATCAGCATCAACTTTAGTAAGAATAACAGAATCTATTCCCACAGCATCATCAAATGACTTAGCTTGCGTTATTACATCACTACCTGCCAAGGAATCTAAAACCAAGACTTTCTTATCTGGTTTAGAAATCCTTACAATCCTCCTAAGCTCATCTATCAAATCAGAATCTATATGTATCCTACCTGCAGTATCTATTAATACAGTATCTATCTTCCTTGAATTGGCATAGTTTATTGCATCGTAGGCTACAGAAGCTGGATCTGAACCATATTTTCCCCTTATAATTGGGACATCTACCTTAGATGCATGATAAGCCAGCTGTTCTTGAGCTGCAGCCCTAAAAGTATCACAAGCAGCTATTACGCAATTCACTCCTCTTTGTTTTAATTGATATGCTACTTTAGCTATCGTAGTAGTTTTACCAGAACCATTTATCCCGAAGAAAATTACAATGTAGGGTTTTTTTACTTTAGTGGAACTGAATATAGATTCTATCAAGTTCCACCTTTTATTTCCTATTAATTCCATGATTGAATCCCTAGTGACTTTCTTTATTTCTTGGGAAATGTCTTCCCCTCTCTTCACTCTAGTTTTTTTGAGTTTTTCTTTAACTTTTTCAGTAATCATTTCTGATATTTCATATGAAACATCTGATTCTAAGAAGGAAAGCTTTAACTCTTCCAAAGGACCCTCTAAATCCTTATCACTTAATTCTTTATACAATATCTTTTGGGATATATCTCCTATACTGGACTGAATTTTATCTGATAATCTATTGGAAAAATCATTAATCGCCTTTTTGAATTTCTCAAAACAATTTAATCACTTCTCATTTACCTTCGCTCTTCTTTGACTCTGTTGAAGCTCTAATTTGCTCTAATATATTTGTTATCTCCCTATAAGTCTCCACAGCTTTACCTAATTCCTCTTGAATTGCTTGAGCAGACTTCTGTATCTCTCTTCCTTGTATTTCCAATGTATTGTAAGCAGTTTTCAAGTCAGTTTCCAAATAATATTCAAGCCCTATGTAAACTAATACTCTTTCCTTCACTAACTCTTTCGCCTTAACTGCTAGAAAACCTTTTTTATCAGCATAAAACATGAAATCTTGGCTTAGCGACTCAATTTCCTTTATTCCCCTCTTAGCTCCTTCGAGTTCCGCTAAAGTATTTGTTATTTCCCTTAAGCTTGACTCAAGCTGTGAAATGTAATTTCTTAATTGTTGCGCTCTCTCTACTAATTCCTCTATACTGACAACAACCCTTTCTTGACTCAATTAATCCACCTTTCCAGTTTAGATAGATCCCTTATAAATTTCTGTTGCAACTTATTAATGTCAACTTCTTCAATGCTAATTATTTTTATATTATTTCTCTTAATTTTATTATTTCCCCCTAAATCAGAATAAACCTTCTCTATTGCATGTTTTTCACTTAGTGCCCTTACATATTTAGTGAATTTAACCTTTTCTGGAAATCTACTGACGCCGAATATTGCTTCTCCTTGTATCTTGAACACTTTCACCTCCATTATTCAACACCTAAGGCTTCTTGGATTCTAACTATCTCTGGTCCTGTAGTACTGTTACCTATAAGTGCTCCCTTAGTATTTGCAATTATTCCACTTCTTAGGTAAATAGTTCCAAAGTTAACTGTTCCAGCAACTATCTTGACTCTAAATAAATCTGATAGCGTCTTCAATTCCTCCTCACCTGTATCTGCATGAACTATACCTCCCTTGTTTGTAACCACTCCTACGGACCCAACGGTTATCATCTTTGATATTGTCCCTCTCATCACTTCTTCGACTCCAAGTACATCTTCCACTACAGATATTAAGTTTTCCTCAATATCTGGAGCTACTAAAGCCCCTTTATCGTTTGCCAATATGACGTTGCCTAACGCAATACTCCTAGAGGGGAGTACTTCAATATTAATTCCAAGAGATTTAAAAAACGAAAGTTCCCTAACTTCAATTGTTTTAGGCAATAGAATGCCGTTATTGTTTCCAGCAATCATAACCCCTATTAAAGAAGATTTAGCAACTTCAGTTTCATAAACTTCCACCTTTAAAACAGACGCCATCAACTCTTTAAAACTTCTAGGAGTACCTATAGGAACTAACCCTATCTTATCGTTAGCAAAAGCAAATACACCTATAACATCTGTTCCAAAAAGTGATACCCTCTGGATGGTCAATTATAACTACCTATTGACTCTTGACTTCTTCGCTAGATGGGATTAAAAGGGATACGTAATAAAATTCTCCGAACTTCTTAGCCCTTAAATAAATTTTACTAGGGGAATTCTTTATTCCCCTTTTATATATATATTCTGAAATTAATGGATCTAAGATAATTTTTTCACTTTTTAACATTCTCCTTACTTTTTCCTTGACTATATTTAAAGATTTCTTTGCCCTCCTCGCCTTACTCTTATCTATCGCTCTTCTTAAGGAAGTTGTTATTATTACGTCTTGATTCTCGCTCACATTCTACACCTTTAATTTACCTCTATTTAGATATCTCCTGAATGGATTAAATCTAAACTTAGTTTTTGTTTTCACCAATACCCATGCAGGCACAGTTTCCCCCCTTCTCATTGCCTTTATTAATCTATTTTTCTTAGGTAAGTATTTATTCCTAGCCACTCCTAGTCCAACCTCTTTCTCTAATTTTGAAATTATATTCTCTCCTAGTTGTTGTATCGCTTAGTTTTTGCAAAATTTCCTTTAACTCTTCATCTGTTAAAGGGATATTAATTCTTCCTTGTTGTGCTAAGACTATTAGTTGGTCTTCTAGTGCAGAAGCGAACTCTGGTCTAACGAGTTTAATGTTATTTATCCTCTCTCTTGCCTCTGGAGTTAGTATTTGCCTTAATATTGCCTCTTTTCTTGCCTCTGCCTCTCTCCTCTTTTCTTCCTCAGCTCTTTGAGATACCTGCCTCTGCCTCTCCGCCTTTTTCCTTAGCAGTTCTTCAAGTTCTGGATCATAATCTTCAGAAATAATTTTCACCCCCTATATTTTTCAATCTCAGGGTTATCTTTTAAAAGCTCTTGAAACACTTCATATGCAATTTTATCTAGTAAGGATATTCCCTTTGCTGTGAGAATTCTTCCTTTTACAGTTTTTTGAACTAAACCGGCTTTTTCTAACTGTTGGAATATCTTTCTCTGAATCGAACCAGAGCCCTTTTTGAAGACTCTCTCCATAGACCCCCTTCTCTTGGAACCTCCATAATATACTCTAAGTCTCTCGACTCCAACAGGACCATCTTTATATAATCTCCTCAGTATTGAAGCAGCTCTTATATACCACCAATCAAAGGTCTCTGGAGGTCTTTCCCTGTTAGTGCCAGTTTTAGAGTAAAAAGCCCACTCATGAGGAGTTATTTCATTTACGCTTTCCTTTAAGTGCTTTGCTAGCTTATTAATCAACATATCAGCTGGAACTTGTACTGCAGAAACCACTTCACTTCAGCTCACTAATATACGAACACCGCTTAAAGTGTTTTTAGTAAAATCTTTAGAAGAGGGATTAGCTTTATTTTCGGGATAAATCTAATATCATAACTAGTTGATTTAAATAATATACTAATTTCAAATATACTTATAGATAAGGTATAATATTAAGGATGAAAGTTAAAGCTTATTTATTTTTTTATATTTTTATATTAATAAAATACTAAAAAGATTTAAATATTACGCATGAAATATATAATGAGAAAATAGTGAACGACTGGCTAAATAAGATGCATAGAGCCGTGGCTCTTTTACCAGCTTACCTTCTCTCCTCCCCTCCTCTTGTGCTAAAGGAAAGAGAACCAGAGGAGGAAGTGGACATAAGTTATTATGGGAATCGGAGTTTCGTTAAAATTGATAATTACGTAAGTAAGGGATTTAGATTTGCTTCAATTGACGGTAGTTCTAGGGTAATTAAGACTACTAAAGGAGCAATAATTGTTTCAGCTGTTACTACTTATAATACAAGTAATGGGATTATGTCTACACACCCTCCCTTATTTGGTCAACCAATAGGAACAGATTTGCCCTTTATAGCTGTAGTCTCATCAATTGAACCAGGAAAATCCATTCTGGATCCATTCATTTTCGAATCTAATCCTGTTAAGCTTATATCTGGTTGTGGTAAGCCCTACTCAGCCAGTTTCAACCTTAGTATAGTTTCTAAAGAGCTCAGAGAAAACTTAGAAAACGTTGCTATTGAAAAATCTATTAATGAAAACCTCTTAATAGATGGCCCATTAATAAGGAAATTTAAAGCTGAAACATTTATAAATGAAGAATGGAATCTACATGAATGTTATTCACAAATCCTAAACTCCTTATATGAAAGGAGAAAGGGTTTATTCACTAAAATTACAAGAGCAATAGGTGTAGTTAAAAGATTAGAAAACTCCACTATGTTGGCTAAAGCATTTGGTAATTTTTATGGAAATGACGAGACTTTATTGCATTATTTGTTCACTAAGAACATTAAAACAACTCCTTATGAAAAATACTACTTAGGTCCTATTAAAGTTTTAATAGATAACATAGAACTTAAGATTTATTATTTATCAATTCCTAGGCATCCATACTATAGATCCCCCTTCTTTTTAAGGCTAGAATTCTTTGGATATTCTGATAGTGAGATAGAGGGGAAACTGTTACCTTACATTACCTCTAGATTATCAAGTATTGGGGTACCAGAAGAAATAGCCATAGTAGACAAAGTTTCCAGAAAAATAACTTCAGGTTTATATAATTTGATTTATAGAACACTGGAGTCAGAGGGGGTTTCAATATCATATGAGAGCAGATTGGAGGAAGGTAAGGTGAAATGGGGTCAGTGAGCAGGGAGAAAAACGTTGATAATAAAATAGGGGAAAACGTTGAGCTAGCAAATAAGCTTGCCATTGCATTAGGATATGATATAGTTGGGAAAATAGCCAGGCACGTTCCATCCAAGGTGGAAGAAGAGGATCTATCCTTCAGAGTTGTAATACCTGTTGATAAATATTACGAACATCCTGAACTTGGTAGAATAGGAATATATTTGGGGATAGTAGACATAAAGTCGCTGTCTGTAATACTTTCGCGAGTTACTGGTTATGATAGAAGGGACTTTTCAAGTATATTATACAACGAAAACGATATTCCTCCTCCTGTTGTAGAGAACGAAGTTTACGGTACTCTAATAACAAACGTAATAGCTAAATGTGAAGCCCTTACAAAAGTAGAGTTTAACAAAATCCACGAGGACGAATGGGATATAGAGCCAGCAGATATAGTAGTTGAACCTCAGTCTCCAGTTTTCCTCCCTACATCTAATGTACTGGAAAAACTTCTTTCAGTAAAAATGGGAAATTTAATAATAGGAGAATTAGAAATACCCTCTAGTAGTAAACCTTTAGTATCTATAAATCCAGACGATTTAAACTTTCACATGTTAGTTATTGGCACAACTGGATCAGGTAAAACCTCTTTTATAAAGAACCTATTATTTAATAATCTGAGGAAAATTAGTGAAGAATTTCAAGTATTTATTCTTGATGCTACTGGCGACTATTATAATGTTTTTCTACCCCCTCTTCACAATAAAGTGGAATCTGAACTCAAAGTAACTATCGCATTTCCAATTTCCAAATATGAGGAGTTCTCAAATACAAGTGAAATATACGAAAATTACTTCAGTAATATGGAGAGAATAATACAAAGATACAGGGATATGGGAATAAATATTAGGGCAGAGCTCAAAGGTAATGAAATTTACGTTGAGGGAGAGCTATGGAAAGGGCATGCCAAACTATATCCCTTTTACCTGAATTTCAACAGAGTCAAGAACATGCTTCATAATTTAAATCCTTACTTATCTGAGCAAGGAGCAAGGTTTCTTAAATTCTTGGTAAGTAAATCAACTGCTGTAACGTTAGAGGAGTTTGTAGAGTGGCTGGAAGGTAAGGGAGAAAAATTAATTAAGGAGTTTAAAATACATAAGGAGACCTTTAGTAATATTTTCAGAGCTGTAAGTACATTAAACGAGACTGGTCTATTTGATTTAAATATCGAAGGACTTTTAGGGCTCGATAGCATAATAAGTAATTCAAAGAACTATTTAATTTTTGACTTGTATAACCCGGAAATAGATTCATTTAGCCAAAAGGTTTTAGTTCATTATATACTCGATAAAATATTTGAGAGAAAAGACAAGGAATTTAGAGGTAGCGAGGGAAGGGAATTAAAGAGGACTATAATTGCAATAGACGAAGCTCACAGGTTTTTCCCATCCAATAGCATAGACGAAGATATCTCATTTATAAGAAAAGTAGCTGGAAAGCTATCTATGATGATGAGGTTAGGGAGAAGGAGAAAGATGGGGTTCATTTTTTCAACACATGATCCTCGAGATCTTAACGAAATAGTAGTTGAACTAGCAAACACTAAAGTGATTTTCAGGTCAGATGAAAAGATCTCAAGAGAATTAGGGGTTCCAGAGCAGGATTCAAAGCTTTTAAGGTTCTCCAAAAGCGGAGTAGGAGTTATGCTATCTCCACTTTTAAGACAAGGAATGGTATGGATTAAAACACCTATACCACCTCTAGTAGGTCATTATGATGAATCAAAGGATATAAAGAAAAGTTAGTTGATTCCAACATCTTCAGCTTTTTATTTTTAATTAATATAAGACATAAAGTGGTGTAATGAGAAAACTCCTAATAGCCTCTGAGGATGAAGTGCTAAGAGGGGAAATTACAGATATATATTTTGATAGAACTGTTGAAATATTAAAGAAAAAAGGTTTAGAGGAGTTGAAAGTAAGAATGGAGGTTCACCTTTATGGTCTTCCCAGGGGATATAATTGGGCTGTTTTTGCAGGTGTTGAGGAAGTTATTAAGATGCTTGAAGGCGTAAACATCAATTTATATTCTTTACCTGAGGGAACTTTATTCACCGAAGTAGAGCCCTTAATGCTAATAGAAGGTAAGTACATTAATTTCGCCAAATACGAAACTGCAATTCTAGGAATTCTTAGGCATGCATCTAGTATAGCATCTAAAGCCGCTAGAATAAAGAAACTCGCTGGAGAAAAACAAGTTCTCTTTTTTGGCTTAAGGGCAATCCATCCAGTAATTGCTCCAATGGTAGATAGAGCAGCTTTTATAGGAGGTTGCGACGCAGTTTCAGGCTCCTTTAATGAAAAATACTTCTCGATAACTCCAAGAGGTACAATGCCTCATGCATTAATGATAGCTTTTGGGGATAACATTGAAGCTTGGAAGGCTTATGATGAAGTAATGCCCAAGGAAGTTCCTAGAATAATACTTGCTGATACATTTGAAGATGAGAGGACTGAAGCACTCAAAGCTGTAAAGCTCTTAGGGGATAAATTAGATGGAATAAGATTAGACACACCAAGCAGTAGGAGGGGAAACTTCAAGAAAATTATTAATGAGGTTAGGTGGACATTATCTCTTAATGGATATAGAAATGTAAAAATAATAGCTAGTGGAGGAATTGATGAGAGCAATATATTAGAACTTAAGGAAGTAGTTGATGCATTTGGGGTAGGAACTAGCATAGCTTTTCCTCCAAGTATTGACTTAAGTATGGACATAGTTGAAAAGGAAGTAGGAGGAAAATGGGTTGCAATTACAAAGAGAGGTAAATGGCCTGGAGCTAAACAAATCTTTAGATGTAAACCATTAGAAGACGAAATAGTTCCATGGAGAGAAAGACCTACTAAACTTTCATGTGAAGATCCAAAGCCTCTATTAGTCAAATACCTAGAAAATGGAAGACTAGTGAGACCCCTTCCACTCCCAAATGAAATAAGGCAATATGTGTTAGATCAATTGTCAGAAGTGGAAATTGAACCTATACACTAAAGCTACAAGAATTATTCCTTTAAGTTATGCGGCATTCCTTCATATAATATCTTTTCTGGTATTTTGCTTTTGTTTTTTTCTAGGAATTGCATATCTTCATTCTTTTTTCTCAATTTATCTGGTAGCATCCTAGCTATCTCATTAATTATCGGATACCATCTTTTACATGAATTACATATTAGTAAACCCTCCTCTATCTCCTCCTTAAAGCATTCAACGCAAGGAAAGTTATTTATTTCACTTACGTTTTTCCTATGAAATCCACAAAATAATTCACATGCTGGAATTACACCTTTATATTCTCTATTTACTTTTCTTGATGAAAAAACTATGAGTTCCAAAGGGAAGTTCTTACACATAGGACACACTAACAAATCTAATAACCTCAGTTTCATAACTTCAATTTTTATCTAGCATTAATAAATTCTTATTTTTGTATTAATGAGCATTATATATATTATAAAAAGGAACTTTTATATAATTTAGATAAATATATTATAAATAGGATTTTCACGTTTTCAATTCCCCCCTTAAATCGTTATAATATCCAACGTTGGGAAGAAAACTAATTGGCAACCAGAATACATTAAGCAAGTGAAGTAAGGCAAGTCAATGAATCTATTTCTCATTATAATATTTGTATCTGAAGTCGCTATTATTCCTTGAACTCTCTTCAGGAACCCGTCAGCGGAGCTTTCTAACTTCACTTTATATGACATGAAGGAAATTTCAAGAGAAATTTTCTTAGACCACTTAAAGTTTTTGTCTATAACGAAAACAACATCCATTGGTTTAAGTAATTGAACTGCCCTTATAATTAAATTAAGCATTTCTCTATTAGTGGAAGGTTCTCCATTGAAGTCCCTAATTACGTTGTCATTGGACATTATAGCCACACTGTAAAACAATGAGTTCAGAGTAGTTGATACATTAATGAGGTCTATATATAGAACTTTATTCATTATTTCCTCCCTCCTAGCTCTCATAGCTTCCACTATCATTATTTCATTTTCGCTATGAGTAGCCCTGTAGATTAAATTCCTCTCTTCCTTATCAAGTAAATATTTAGAACAAATAAGATCCAAAGACGGTTTTTTAGGAAATCCCCTATCTATTAAGTATTTATAATCCTTGTAGGCCTCACTTAGAACTTTTTTCCTGATAAGTAAAAAAGAAATTAAATCTTCTCTACTAATTTTTCTGCTTCCGATAAAGTAACACCTTTAATAATAATAGACGCATAGTCATCTTTCCCCCCTCCTTTATATTCTAATCCTCTGGCTATTTTATCTATGATTTCTTTAGCCTTTAATAATCCCTTTAGTTTGCTCCCCAAGGCTATGTCCATTCTAACCCCTTCAGTTAATTTCCTTAAAATTATAAATAACCCTTTCTCGTCCTTTCTATTCCCCTCTTTAAAGAAATCCCTTGCCAATTCTTCATCATCTATTTCAGACTTTATGTAGTATATTTTGTAATCGCCTCTATCTATAAACTTACTTAAGGATAAAGTTATATAATTTCTTCTATAATATTTAGATATTTCATTATATTTTTTCATTTCATGTAGTATTCTTTCAGCCCTCTTTTCAATTTCCTCTTCTGGCGAGGCTAGTATTTGACTTAATTTAGTGATTTTCTCTCTTATTTCCTTTGCATACTCAGTAATTCTAGTGCCTGCAACGAACTCAAATCTAACTACGCCATCTTGTATTTTTTCCACGTTAATTATCTTTATTCCCCCTATTTCCCCAGTATTATGAAGGTGAGTACCTCCACACGCCTCTATATCCCAGTTTTCAATCTCCATTAGTCTTATCTCCCTCTCCTCAGGCACTCCTCCTTCATATATTGTAAACCCAAATTTCTCCTCAGCCTCCGTTCTTATCATTTTATGAGTACGGATATTCCTTCTATCAAGTACCACCTCATTAGCTATTTTCTCAATTCTCTCAATTTCCTCATTTGATGGCATTTTGTAATGTGTTACATCTAACCTCCCTTTTTCTGGTGTCTTTTCAGCCCCTGCTTGCCAAATGTGGTTTCCAAGAACCCTCCTTATAGTTGCCAATAATACATGTGTAGAAGTGTGGTGGCGCATTAAATTATATCTCCTATACCAATCAATTTCCCCTTTAACGTGATCCCCTATTTTAACTTTACCTTCTACTTCCTCATTAATAAAATGGAATATGACGCCGTTAACTTTTTGCACGTTTATTACTTTATATTTTCCCCCTCCTATTTCCAAGAACCCTAAGTCTGATAACTGCCCTCCTCCTTCTGGATACATTGCAGTTTTATCTAGGATTACAATGTTTTTGTAGGCCCCAATCACCTTGGCTTCAAAACTCCTAATGTAAGAATCTTCATAATAGAGTGGAAAGGTCTTTGGATAATTTAAGGAGATATGATGCAGTGACAACTCTTCCTTTTTCTCCCTCTTTACTAAACTGGATCCTTTCTTAGCTATTAATGAGAAAAAGTTATGCGGAACATCTACTTTTATTCCCCTCGCTATTAGCATATCAGGCGTTATTCCATTGGAATCGTAAAGCTCTATTAATTTGTTTATGCTTATATCTCCTTTTGAGGTTAATGAGGAAATAATGGAATCTGCCCTTCTTATTAAATTTAAATATTTCTTCTCCTCCTCTTCCACTGCATCTAAAATGTAATCCTTATTTACCCACATCTGTGGAAAATCATTAGACCAGTAATTTATTTGAAGTTCGATTAATTCCTTAAGGGTTATGTCAGCTTTGAAGTGTGACATTGCTCTAAGAGCCCTCCTTATGACTAGCCTTCCAAGATATCCTTCACCAGAGTTAGAAGGTACTAATCCATCTGCTAGCATCATAGTAATGGTTCTAGTATGATCTAAAACTTGAAATACTCTTGATGCCTTCTCTAATCCTTCTTTAACTTCCTCATATTGTAATCCGCTAACTTTAGCAACTTCTTCTATGTGTTTTTTAATAGTAAATGGATTATCAGGGTCTATTCTTCCAGCAAGCCTAGAAGCAGTATAGAGCAAAGACTTACCTGGATATGACACACCCAAGAGTGAAAAGAACTTCTTTGTCAATTCACCAAATATAGCATTAAACGCAGTTTCCGATTTCTGAGTTAGCCAAGCTATCCTTTCAACTCCATATCCTGTATCGACAATTTTCAACGGTAGTTCATAATACTTACTATCACTTTTCTTATATTGCATAAATACTAGAGTTGCAACTTCGAGTCCTCCTATTGTAACCTCTAAGCAGGGACCAGCATCTCCTCCACCTTCCCACCACGATTCTTTAAACGTTAGTAAATCCTCATCTACTCCTATCTCATCTCTAAAAAAATCTATAGCATAGTTAACTGTTTCGTCTTTCCAATAGATTTTCTTCTCTTTAGAATTAAAAGCGTGGTGAGCGGCCATTTCAAACATAGTTAAGTGGCGTCCAAATGTCACGCCAACATTGTCAATATCATCCAGTCTAATACTAGGTTGGGATATGGTTAAAGGATTAGCTGGAGGAGGGACTAGACCACTTGTAATATGTGGTTGAAATACAACTATACTAGCAATTGTTAGATATAGATCATCTCTCCACCTTGCTATTACTGGTCTAGGTCTTAACCTTTTATGCCCTCTTTTCTCAAAAAATGTTAAAAACTTCTCCCTTACTTCTTTTACAGATAATCCATTAGTTTTTAGCTTTATATCAAAAAAACTATAATCAGTACAGGGGATGTCGTTACAATATTCTTGATCTTTAACTCTAGTCCAAAAATAATTTCCGCATGACTTACACTTCTTCCTATAATAACCCACATCAATAAATCTCGCTATTCTATACTCACTTTCATCAATCCTCATACTCACTATTTTCCACCAGTTATTGTATCAGCCAAATAAGTTGGCTAGACCACCAGCAATTTCTTCCTCGCTTGGCCCTTTCTTCTCTTCCTCTTCTTTCTTCTCTTCCTTCTTAACTTCCTGTTGAACTGCCTGAGCAGGTGATGCAGCTACAGGTGCTACTTGTACTGCACTTGCATTCTTAAGCACTTCATCTATGTTAACCTCTTTTAGTGCGGCTACTAATGCCTTAACTCTTACTTCATCGACTTGAATGCCAGCAGCTTCCAAAACCTTTCTTATATTTTCCTCATTAATTTCCTTTTTGGATGAATGCAATAGCAAGCTCGCATATATATATTCCACTTTTTCCACCTGACTAGAGTTTAATGAGGTTCAAAAGTTTAAAAGATTATCCAATTGATGTTAAGGCAAAGAGTCTAAGAAACCTTTATGTTAGGTAGCTAAAATATTTGATATTTTGGTTTAAGGGATTAAGAAAGTCTTTAACGAGAGAGTAAATTAACCCCTTAATAGTAAAGTTCAAATCGCTATTCACAATCATTTTCACCGATATTAATAAAACCCTTCTCAGTTTAATGACTTAGCTAGGCCGTAATGTTTTAGTGTAACTTTTAAACATTAATTTCTAAATTCCTTAATGCTGGTTAAGTTTACATTTAAAACTCAAACTCCATTCACGACCTCACTAGTTAAGGGCTATTCCCAAGGGTTCTCAGGGTTTAAGGATGAGAGGGCAAAGGCATTCCCTAATAGCCTAAATTAAGAATATATAACCCCTTAAGGGGAGAAGCGTATTTAGAAAGCGAGGACTAGTTACGTCAAATGTAAACACTGGAGAAGCAATCTTCGAAGGGATCATAACGCTAAGTTGCCTTGTGTTTTTAGCTCTCGCATGTCACTCATGAGAATGAATCAAGATTGAAATTTGTGAGTTATAATGAAAGCAACCCTTTCATTCATATAGGATATAACAACGTTATGCGATTTTGCTGGAGTTAGAGTCCAAAATTTATAAAGATTTTTTTCTTAATATTATATAAATTTATTTTACATTAATATGTATTATTCCTCTATTTTATTATAAAAACCTAATAATTAAAACTACTTATCTCCTTCTTCATACGGTTTCCAAAGATATAATGATGCATAGGTTCTGAAAGGTCTCCAAAGGTAACCAACTTTTTCAGTTTCCTTCATTGAAGGAAGCTCTTTATTCAGATAATACCTACCTACAGCCCTCCTTATTATAAGATCCTCATGAGGAAAAACATCCTCCCTCCCTAGCCCGAAAATTAGGATCATGTCCGCTGTCCACCTCCCTATGCCTTTGACCTTCATGAGAACCCTCCTAATATCTTCATCAGACATCGAATTAAATTTATTTAGGTCTATTTCTTTAGTTAATACAGAATAGCAAACATTCTTAATATATTCCCGCTTCTTCCTTGTTAACCCAATCCTACTCATTAATTCTTCATTTCTTAATATTTGCTCTGGGCTTTGACCTACCATTACTTTAAACTTTTCAGCCATCTTTAGTGCTGTCTTCCAGTTTACTTGTTGCCATATTATGGCTTGAATTATTGAGAAAAAGGGATCACCTTTAGGTAACTTTAGCTTTCCATATTTAATTATAAAGCCTTTCATTACCTTATCAACTCTCGCTAAGAAATCATATGGACTTTCGTCCATTTAGTTAATAAAAACATTCAAAATTATAAAGCCTTCAGATGAACAACATAATATGTAAGTATATTTCATTTAAGGCATCCAGACTTTAACAAAGCAATTCAGAGACCTATCATGATGGATTCAAAATTAGCTTCGAGTGAAAAACCCATAGTAAGGCTAGCAACAAAGTTTTTTATCTAGGGAGCGGGGAAAGTACCTTATTTCGATAACATTTTATTCTTATAAAGCAATTAACCATCATGAGGTTAAGTCCAGGGAAGAATGCACCGAAATATATAAATATAATTATTGAAATTCCCTCTGGTTCTAATATAAAATATGAGCAAGACGAAGAATCTGGATTGTTAAAAGTAGATAGGGTATTATATACTTCTATGATGTTCCCCTTCAATTACGGGCATATACCAGGTACAAGAGCATTAGACGGGGACCCACTTGACGTCCTTTTAATATCCTCTTATCCTCTTTATCCTGGTTCCATAATAGAGGGCAGAACTATAGGTGTTCTATACATGGAGGACGAGAAAGGAAAAGACGAGAAAATAGTTGCGGTTCCTGCAGAAAAAATAGATCCTACATACTCTTCAATAAACGATATTAAGGATTTACCTGAAATAATTAGGAAGAAAATAACCCATTTCTTTGAACATTATAAGGAATTAGAACCTGGAAAATTCGTGAAGGTAACTGGTTGGGGTGGGGTCGAAGAAGCTCAAAAAATGATTAAGGAAGCTATTCAAAGGGTTACTAGTTAAACATTAAACTACATCACAAGATTTAGACAAGTGGATAGTTTAGGTCTAGTATTAGGGCTTGTAAGCATCATTAATTCTATATATAACCTTTTCTACTCTAGAAGAAGTTTATGTCCTATAAAAGATATCAAACTAAATCACTTTCCATCAGTTTCAGTGAATATAGCAGTAAAAGATCCTGACATATATAGGTTAATAAATACGATAGACTCAATAAAAAGGCAAAGATATAATGGAAGTTTAGAAATAATAATTGTCTATGATGGACGCATAGGGCAATTAAGTAAGCTCTTAAGGGGGACTGGAGTAAAGCTAATAGAGGGGGAGAACAAGGGAAAAGCAAGCGCATTAAATAAAGCATTAAGGGAGAGCACAGGAGAAATTATAGTGATATTAGATGAGGATAACGCACTTATTAATGAAAACTCAATAGAGGAGTTAGTTAAACCTATTTTAAGTGGATATATAGCATCAATAGGAAGGTTGAAAGTTATTTGTAATGGGGAAACAAGTGTAAGTAAGGCATATGCAAAGTTTACTGACTTTACTTTTTCCAAGTTATTCAAGGGATTTTCCTGTAGTGGAAAAAATGTTTACATTATTGGGGGAGGTAGTGCAATACTAAGAAAGGCTTTATTGAAAGTAGGAGGTTGGAGCAATAAATGTATCACAGAGGATCTAGACCTCTCGGTTAAATTAATTAGTAACGGATATAAGATAAGTTATTCTGAAAAAGCATTAATAGCCAGCCATCCTCCAAGTAATTTATTCGCCTATATTTCTCAAATATCTAGATGGGCTTTAGGAGCTGGTCAAGTATTAAGAAATAACTTATTTAAAGGGAGAGGTTGGAGGCTTTATTCCATGCAATGGCTTCTTCAGCCAATGATTATATATTCCGCCTTAATTTTTAGCATTTTATCGTTAATTTTACATTATGACTTACTTGATCAATATTACTATCTAGAGTTAATGCTCTATTTCATTATTAATGGATTAATGTATGGCAGAGCTTCTCCAGAAGAAGGGGGGCTAAGTGTTATTTCATCTTTAATAGCTCCAACATTCTTCTTAATTGGTCTCTTGAGCAGAAAATCTAAATGGACACCTACTGGATCGTATTCAAAGAATAAGAAAGTGACCATTTATTTACTTTTAGTAAACTATTTACTTATAGTAATTTCTACTAGTGAATTGGCTTTAGGTTATATATTCTCATCAATGTTCCTTTATTTCATAGCCCTTTCAATGTTATATGTAACGCTTTTCTTTTAAGTTAATGAAGGGATAACTTTGAAATAAATTGTAAATTATCAGTAAAGTGAATATTTTATGGAGGAGAGACTAGTATACTTATATAATAGGGAAATTACTTAAGAGCCGCGGCCGGGATTTGAACCCGGGACCTCCACCTTTCTAGGCTCCATACCAGGGTGGCGCTCTACGAGGCTGAGCTACCGCGGCGCTTATTATTTTATTCTACCTCAAATAAAATTTATCCAATTGTGAGAGTCGGAACTGTAAAGATATTTAATGTATATATGCTAAGGTTTCTCATTAATTGTTCCACATACTTTTAATTTGAATTACCATTTGTAGCAAATTTACTACTTACTGACACCTTCAATACATAGAATGGCTATGGTCACCTCCAATGGTTTCATCAGTCCTCCACGTTAATTTGGCTTAACATTTAGTATTTGAGAAGGCAAAGGGCATTAGACCAACAAATGGGAAAATTCATTGTAGGCTTCAAGGTTCCTTGGGAGACACTCGACTACCTTAGTCCCATTTACTATAAATAGAGCTGGAGGATCATAATTAATGTCACTGAAAGCCTGAAGCCCAAATATTTAAAAATTTCAACAAGGAGACCTTTTAAAATGTGAGGTCTCTCCTAACCCTTACTTTTAAAAGGGTTATATCTCTGTTTAATTAACTCTCTTAAATAACTATATAGTAATAAGATAATAAACACAACGAAAAATAGTATGGATATTAATAAAAGACTTAAAGATAGTAAAAACATTAATAGTAATATTTTATTATTATAGATTTTAATAGAAATCATTTCTGGTGTTAATAAGGAAATTATAAGAGGGATAATTAAAACATAGCTATTTTCTGAAGATAGAGAAACCATAAGAAACAACAACCATATTTGAGCTTTAACTAAAGCACTATTCATATAATGCAGTAGATTCATTAGTATGTAAAAGCAGTAGGGTTATTAAATTCTTTGAGTTTATATAGGACAAAATAACGTAATACTTTAAGGTAGTATGTTATATTTTATACTTTTATATCTGCTAAAATTACATAAAGGGTTACAAAAGATCTAATCCTTATAGGACGAAAATTAGGGGTAGCCTCTATCATGATCTCTAAATTACCATCCCTTAATTACTGTAAAATGTCTTCAATGAACTTCTTCACGCTAAAACTATTATGTCCTTTAAGAGTGTAAATCGATTATGAGATTTACTCCATGATCAAACACAGGACTGAGTGGTATTATATCGTTATTTTGAGTTACGAATTGAATAATTTTCAATGTTTATTAAATTTTAATTATTTTTTAGAATTATAATCCTATCTTTAATTAAGTAAACGTGAGACCATTAGCAATGGCTTTATTTACAGTTTAGTTATATTAAAACTAACTTTAATCACTAAGTTAAAGAGGAAATATTTATTACCACAGTATGTATAGAACTCTTAATGTGATAAAATTATGAGTTCAGAGGATGAGTGGGTGGAAGGAAGTCATGTTCATGAGGACGACGAATTAATGGAGAGTCTTGAAGATAAGGAATTCAGAAACGCTCTTAGGGATGCTTTAAAGGACATGAGGGATAAAATTGATATATATGTGTTCATTGATAGTAAAGATGCTAATTGTATATATTGTAAACCTACTGAGAAATTAATGAAAATAATTGAAATTGAATCTTCTAAAGCTGGAAGCCCTTTGGCACGTGTACATGTTTTCGATAAGGCTAAATCTAAAGATCAGGAGTTCTTTAAGTCTTTCAATGTCGAAAGAGTTCCTACTGTTGCATTTTTACAGGGGCAAATTAGGTGGACAGGATCTCCAATAGGTCAAGAATTAAGAGCATTAGTTGAAACAATAATAAGGCTATCATCAAATGATTCCATGGTTGATAGTAACTTAGCTAATAAGCTTTATGAAGGTCTTAAGGGTGAAGTAGTAATAGAAACTGTAGTAACCCCTACATGCCCAGTATGCCCATATGCTGCTTTAGAAGCAAACATGTTTGCCTTCGAAATGTACAAAAGAGGGAAAGCTAATATATTATCCAACATTATAGAGGCTCAAGAGAACCCAGATATAGCAGATAAATACTCAGTAATGTACGTTCCTACGGTAGCTATAAACGGTGTAGTAGAATTCGTAGGAGTTCCTCCTGAAGAGGGATTAGTTGAAGCAATTCTTAAACACCAGAAAGCATGAGCCAAGTTTAAACGTTCCTCCCCTTTAATTAGATCTTTTAATACCGTGTTTACCCGTGGCGTAACTTATGCTTATTTTTAATTACTTCTAATTCCACTACGTGAATCCCTCTTAAGGGATCATAAACCTTCACCCTTAAGTCATTGAGTTAGTCGAGGGAAACACCACTACCCTCCCATCCACCTTCTTTACAAGATTAAGGGGTGCAATAGAATCTCTTTCTAAAAGAACTTTTTTGCTTTCCAAATACCTAGCAGTCACTTTAAACACTTTAATACCCCACCCTCGTGAGCAGAGCCCTTCATCAGGTAGAGGTTAAACACCTTTATAACCTTCTCCATAATCTGTTTCCCCTTCTTTAACTTCTCGTTATTAAAGGGATTAATAGATGAAGTATAAGCCTCAGAAACCTCAGCAACCTCTATTGGCTGAGCCTTTAATAATTCCACGAACTTAACAACACTCAACTGATGAATTCTGTGCCTCAGCTTAGCACTTTCCCCACTCCGCATCCTATCCTTAGCCTTTAAAGAAAACTTACCCACAACAACTTTAGCCTTTAAATCCATAGCCAAATCAACAACCCTCTTCACAGTCTTCCTTAACACCTCGAGTTTTCTCTCCCTCTTCCCCAACTTACTCAACTTCTTCTTTACCAACTCATCTTTTATTGAGTGTTCCTTAGTAATCTCCTTCCTCCTTAAAGAGTAGTTCGCAATTTTACCTAAACAGTCTCATAACGCCTCAACTCCTTAAGCCTAAAATTCTCAAATACCGCTATGGTAACATTATTCTCATAAACGTCAATAGAAAGATAATTGCCCTCCCTTGTTTCCACTTCTCTTTCAAAAGTCACAAATGGTTACCTTCCTACCTACTAGCCTTAACTTTAACTCTTGCGAAATCCTCCAACCATCATACAAATAATGAGTAAACTGTTTAGTAAACTTGAGGGGAATTTCGACCCTTTTGCGTTAAAACACTTACTGAAACCCTAAACCTCCAATTAATCACGTTGGGTATCATAATTACAACCCTTTTATACTTTGGCTTATCCTTCCTAGTTAGCCCTTTCTTCCTAAAGCTCTTAACAATCCTACTGGCAATAATGCAAGAGCTCTCAATTACCCTTGAAGGCGAGGAAGGATACCTCTCACTGTAGTAACTATAAAACCTCTCATGTAACTTCTTCCTAGTAGTTTGTAAACCCTCGGAGAGTATTGTATTTATCATTTCATTAATCATTTTTCTTTGAAATTCCTCAACCTCCCTTAACAAGCGATACTCCCAGCGGTTTAATAAATCACTCTACTACATATAGTTATTTACTCTCTTTGCTATCACTCAAATTATAAACTTTCTAAGCTAGAGTTAATGTGGCACATGGCAATAAGAGTTTATGTTGATAATAGGGAATCTCCTTCTGAGGTCCCAGAAATCCTTAGGTCATTAGGTATAGAAGTCATTTACGTGAGTGCAGATGTAGGAGATTACATAATCTCTGAGAGAACTGCTATAGAGAGAAAAACTATTAAGGATCTAATATCTTCAGTTTACGATGGCAGGGTGTTTCAACAGGCTAAGAAGCTTTCAGAATCATATGAAAACCCAATATTAATAATTGAAGGGGACATAAGTGAAGGAAAATATTTAACAAATAACTGGCGTGCTGTTAATGCTGCGCTAGCTACAGTTGCTTTGAACTTTCAAACAATAATTCTCTATTCCATGGATAAAGAGGAAACAGCAAAGTTAATAAAGACCATTGCAGAAAAGGAATCCTCACAAGGTGTTTACGTAATTCTAAAAAGAGCCAAGGGAAGGACACAGGACGAAATACTTGAAGGAGTAATATCATCAATTCCTAATATAGGTCCAAAAATCGCAAAGAGATTATTAATGAGGTTCGGATCTATTTATAGAATAGTTAATGCTTCATTACTCGAGTTGAGGAGTGTCGAAGGTTTAGGTGAAAAGAGAGCAGAAGAATTATATTCTCTATTCAGATCCATTTATTCTAAGCATGAGAAAAAGGAGAATAGAAAATCTAGGAACTTAGATACCTTTATTGACAGTTAGATCATGCTCCCTGCTGTTTCCTGGCTTCAGGATAATATTTAGCTATTGATTCGTTCACCAATTTCTGTGCATCTTCCAATTGCTTTCTCAATATCGCTTCCTGTTTTTGGTAGCTCTTTACTTTTAATTCGAGTAATTCCTTCCTTTCATTTAGTTCCTTTTCTATATCAGATTTTTGAGTTCTAATTAGTAAGTTACTTACTCCTCTATAAAGTATTGCATCTGGTTGAAGAGATGTAACAACTTCTAAAACTCTATTTACTTCCCTTAACTCGTTCTCAACTACAGATTTCTCCACTAGTAGCTTATTTAGTTGATCTTGTATTTGTTGTAACCTGATTATTTGTTTTTGCAATTCTGGCGGGATTCTCTCAGCCACCTATCTCACCCAACTTTTCCAGAGTAGACAAGATTGTATAGATCCAGAATATATAAGAATTCATCAAAGCCCTTATCCTAGATAGAGATTTATGATTTATTTCAATTGTCAATTTTTCCTCTTCAATTTGCATTCTAACGAAATCACCGCTTATTTCCTTATCTAAACTCTCCGGCTTTAATGCTTTATATAGTATTTCCAAAATTTGCCTATCACCATTTATAGATAGAATAGCTTGGTTACATGAAGTCATTTCTCACGCAACTTTTATACTTTTAAGGAAATTAAAGGTTTCCTTCTAGTTACAATCATTAAAGTTAGTGGAAGTGCTGATAAATTATAAAGAACTAAGATATAATCTCATATTTATATTATAATATTTTTATATCTTTTACTTTCAGTATTATTTCCCCTTCAGTCCTCTTAATTGCCAGCACATCCTTTCCAACTTTAATTATAGCTTCTCCTCTATTCTCAACTTTGAGAAAATTTGTAACGAAAATTAATAAAGCTGGATTGAAGTCATCATAGATCTCTACTTTAATTTGCCTTACTTGCTTAATTTTCTTGGAATTACTTATGTTTGTTTTTATTCCTTGAAGTGTAATTATATATTTTTCCTTAAGGTCGTTATTCTCTATTTCATAGCATCTTAACGTTAACGGATTTCCTTTATTGGAGTCAGCTATAATAAGTTTATCTACATTGAATGAGATCATTAATTCAAAGATATTCTCTAACGACTTTTTTCCCCTAATAATATAAATGCTTTTAGGCACGCATTTTTCTAAAATTTTACAGAATTTTCTAGTATTTTTGCTAGGGTTTCTAGAGGTGGAAATTAATAGTTGAAAATTTACGGCTCATAAGCTCCTCCCGCCCATTTTGTATTACACTTCTTACACTCCCATATACCTGAGGAAATTCTATAAACCCTTCCAACTGTACCGCAGAAATTGCACTTGTGATCGCTATATCTCCTCTCAAGTATTTCCTTAACCTTTTTCCTTATGCTACTACCATATCTTGCACCATATCTTCCTACTATACCAACCTCCTTAGTTCTTCCCATGTTTTTAATTCACCTTTATATGTTTTTAAAAGCATCTATTAATTGCTTGTAGGAGTTCTTCACCATATTAATAGCCTCATTTAATTCATTTATAGTTAAGCTGCCGAAAATCTTTTGAATTCCACCTATTTTCTCATCTTCGGTTATTGCGAATACAATTTTAGAATCGAGTATGTCTTCTTCTTCTAAAGAGGGGTCAACTATCATGTAATTACCAACCTTTCCTACTGTAACAGTAACAACGTTTCTTACAAGTGGCATTTGAAATGTCTCCTGGGTCTTAGTTATTTTCCCGTCTTTTACCTCCACTTTAGGAACTCTTGTATCTTTTAGTGCTGCTAGTGCCGCTAGCATTGAGGCGTCTACAAGGTTACCTCCATGGTTTAAAACGTAGATATCAATCCAAGTTGTCCACACTTGTTGAGACTGAGTTATGCACAATTCCTTCAAATTTATTGCCTTTGTGTCCCTTAAACTCCTATCAATAGTTCTCGCTATCTCTATTGCGTTCTCATCTGGAGGTCCTGGCTCAAATGTAGGTGAGGCTAATGGTAGTAATTCCACATTAACTATTAAATTACCTTGATCAGGCGTGTCCTCATATGGTTTATCTATTGACATTTTAACGCCTGCTATCACTTCAGTGTCCCCTATCTTTACTAGGGCAGAGCCCTCAGCTTTCTTAGCGACTCCTCTCTCAATTGAAATAGGTCTATAACTATTCAATTTTCTTCCATCGCCCCTAATCCCTTTGCTTATTAGATGGATTATGGTTTCTTTCTTCAAGTTTGAAACTATCCTATCATTAGAAGGCGTTATTGACACTTTTAATCACTCCTCTAGAACATACTTTTGCCTTAATGCCTCCTTTTGCATTTCATACAATTCCCTTATTCCCTTCATTGCGAGTTCAATAGCCTTCTTTAGTTCTTCCTCCGACATTTCGCCATTCATTTGGAGTAGGGTTATATTTCCTAGGGAAGGCATAATGGCTATTGGAAGATCAGCCTCTCCATAATTATCCTCCTCTTCGTTCAAGTCAAGTACTAAGTTACCTTCGACTTTCCCTACCGCAACAGCACTAACTAGATCTTTCATGGGAATTCCACCATCTGCCAAAGCTAATGAGGCTGCCATTATTGCAGCAGTCCTAGTACCTGCATCTGCTTGTAAAACCTCAATGAATATGTCAATCGCAGTTCTTGGAAAGAGGTTAGAGATTACTGATGGCTCTAGCGCTTCCCTTATTACTTTCGATATTTCTATCTCCCTCCTAGTGGGCGCTGGGTTCTTCCTTTGATTTGTACTAAATGGCGTCATATGATATCTCACTCTTAAAATGGCTCTGTCAGGCAATGCCAAGTGCCTTGGGTGCACTTCCCTAGGACCATATACTGCAGCTATCACTTTAGTGTCCCCCATCTGTACTAATGAGGAACCATTTGCATTCTTAAGGATACCAACCTTCATTTGGGTAGGCCTTAATTGGTCAAATAGCCTTCCATCAGACCTTTTTTCTCCAATTATTAACTTAGGCTTCTCCAATTTTTTCCACTCCCAACTTTTCCCTTATTAACTGTTTTATTCTATCTGTCAAACCTTTGGTATGAGATTCCTTCTCAATTGTATATACACTTAGCAATAAAACGTCTTCCCTCTGCTTGTCTGGACACTGGAACCAAATCCTACCATTCTGAGCTACTAGTATTTCACAACCAGTTTCTTTTGCTAACATCTCTAACATTGCTTTCCCCTTCCCTATAACTCTAGGAACTTTAACTGTTGAAATATCTATTACACCTCCTGAGGTTATCCTTCCTAGACCCTTTCCTCTTGCCATGAGGATGGGATCTACGCTTCTGTCAAATTGCTCAATCTTAGCTATTATATACTCCCCTATTTCCAAGTATTTAGTTAAGTCTTCGCCATTATTTGCAGGTCTTCCTAGATAATTAGAAGCAGGTAAATAAGCACTATAAGGTGCCTTGATGTCAATTATCCACCCAAACGCCTCAACATCCTTTATAAAACCTATAACTAGATCCCCAACTTTAGGATAGTAGAAATTACCTTGAAGTGGAATTACGTTTACCTTATTTTCCCTAGTTTCAGCCAATCCTAATACTGTTGAATACAACTTATTGTCAATTTTAATTATATATGGTGACCACTGGAAGGCAATTTCTCCTTCTGCTACTAACTCTCCAGGAAGTACTAACTTCCTTTCAGGTTTTTCGACCTTGTTCATCTCACCGAAAGTATCTTCACCTCTATACTTCCTTTGGTTAAACTATTTAATTTCTCTATAACTTCATTTTGAGCTCCTGCAGGTATTTCCAATTCAGCGATTAAAGAGCCGTCTGCTAACCAATTAGTTTTCTTAACTTCCCCTAATGAATTGAGAACCCCTTTAATTTTTCCAGCATATTGAGGAGGACAAGAGATCTGGATTAAGGCTTTAGCTAACTTAATTGGAATGACTTTCGATATTTCCTTAACTATTTGAATTGCTTGACCTTCTGCGTCCTTATTTGGGTCTATTGTTACTTTAGCTTCATTCATTGCACTTTCTATTCTAGTCCTAGGGATTGGCAAACGGGTTTTGGGGTCTATAGCGTTCCTCACTATGTATTCTATGATTTGCCTCTTCTTCATCTCTATGATCTCCTTTCTCTGTTCCGCTGTCAAAGGAATTTCACCCCTTTCAATTATCTCCTTTGCTATTTTCTCAAAATCAAGAGTTCCGAAGACCTTCTTTAAGGAGGAAGGAGAAGCTTTTAACCCTTTCTTTGCATCCTTATAAATGGTATCTGATACTACAACTTCATTTATGCTTATTGCTTTTCCGTTTTTCAACTCCCTAGCTTCATCAGGTTTAACAAGTATCTCAAAGTGCTCTCCCATGTAATCTAATTTAGCTATGACAAAGTTTTGTTTCTGTTTACTCATCTCATTCACAATTAGGATATTTTTGAAACGTAATAGCTCTTTTCTTCAGGTAATAACTTTCTAAATAGTCCTGTTTGAACGTTAGCGAAACCTATTTCAACTTGCTGTGGCGTTATTTTTTCCCCAGGCTTCAATGTGCTTTGCAAAGTCTTTAGACCTAAAATTATTGTCCCTTCTGTATCTAAGTCTTGGGTATATGCCTTTTCTAGGTATTCTGTTCCCACTTGTCCTCCGCTCCCTATGACAAGTCCAGAGTAACTTAAGTATTGTCCGCTTGGTTCAGTCATGTAAAGCTTTGGAACTTTCCTGTCTATTCCAGCCATTATAACTGCTACACCAAAAGGTCTAACACCGCCGTGTTGAGTATATGCTTGAAGTAGATCACACATGGTCTTGGTTAAATAATCAACGCTTACTGGTTCATCGTATATAAGCCTGTGCTGCATCGCCATTTGCCTCGCATAATCAATTAAAACCCTTCCATCTGCAGCTAATCCAGCAAAACTAGCTCCTATGTGTTCATCAACTACAAATATCTTCTCTATTCCATCTAAATCTATAAGGGGAGAAACCCTTCTCTTTTCCACTATTATTGCTACTCCTGCCTTGGTTTTTAAAGCCAAAGTAGTCCATCCTTTCTTGACCGCTTCAAAGGCATAATCTACTTGGTAGATCGTTCCGTCTGGCGAAAATATTGTTATAGCTCTATCGTATCCCATTGACGCGGGTCCAAAAGCCATTTCGTACCACTTTAGATTAGAAGATGAAGTGCGAGAAATTAAAACCTAAGATAATCAGATCGTCGCGAAATCATCACATTTCAGACTGGGACGGCATCCTCATTTTACTAACTTCTTTGCTTTTCTAATTGTACCTACTGTTATCTTCGGTATTATTAAGGTTTTCACTCCTTTAATTTCCCTTATTAATCCCATTGACGCTATTATGTAGTCTACACCTTCCTTCTCTACAGATAATATACCATTTCTATTGGAGTAAAATATTATGCTTGGATTGAGAGTTGATAATCTTGTCTCTCCCCAAAACTTAGAAATTATACTCTTTATTTCTGAGATAATATCGTAGCCTGTCAGCTCTCCTTCACTTATAACTTGAAAAACCACGTATCTCCTCTTCCTTTTCTTTTCTTTAGTTATTCTTTCTATTTTAAGTATCTTATTAATTTTTATATATTTCATATTATAAAATATTAAAATAATTGAGATTACTGATAAGGCTAAGGATATCAATGAAATAATAAGGGATAATTGCTCATCCATGTAATACCTTCAACCTTAGGTAAACCCATTAAATTCAAGATTTTAAGTGTTGAGTAAGGGCTAATGAATTCCCAAATTGTGCTGGAACAAGTTGTAATTACTGCAGAGGTCATCCTTCCAATTCTTATTCCCTTAATAATTAAATTCCAGTCTATTGGAAAACTCAGCCTTATTTCTAGGCCTTTACCTGTATTCATCATTAATTTAATTTGTTTGTTATCAAAAACTTTTTCATTTTTACTATCTATTATAAGTAAATCAATAAAGCTGCTCCTTGCACATATTCTTGCAGCATTTATTGAGGTTGGCCTGGCTGATAATAATCTGCTTTTCTTGTTTCTTCTTAGATCAGCTTGGTTTCTGACTTCAATAGTTTCCCTATCGTAAACTTTGATTCCTTTGGACTCAAATATATCCCTCAGTTTAATTTTGTCCAGTTCAAGGAAAACAATTTTCACTTTAGATTTAATGAGGACTTCAGCAATCCTCCAAGCTTCTTCTTCATTTATTGGATTAATGCATGGTTCGATGTAAATGTTCCCATCCTATGCTCCTTTTAACTTGTTATGGAATTTTAGCACATCTTACTTTACTACCTTAGGTTTTCTTTTAACCAGTAGAGGAATTTATCCATGTTCATTTTCCCTATATTAGCAACTATTTTCAAAGAGTCTCCCCCAAAGCTTATCTCTATTTTCCCCTGAATTAACGATTGCCTGTTTATCCTCAGATAATATTTCCCATCTTCAATCCTTTCATTACTCAATAATAGTTCTTTATTTTCTTTCACCCTTTTTATTATGCTATTAAGTAAACGTTCAGCATCTCCTCCTTCTAGTCTGATATGTAAGGTAGTTATTAAATCGCCGAAATGCCCCTCTAGTTTATCTATGGACATCTTTGCTTTATTATACAGTTCTCCTAATAGTTCCCTTATTGACTTCATTATTTTGTCTAGATCGTCGGTTTCATACACAAATTCATAGATGTCTATTGATTTGACTATTCCATTTATCTTCAAGAAAGTTCACTATTTCCCTGGAGGCTTTTCACCTAATTGAGTAAACCTACTTGATTTAGTTCCTTCATGTCCTTTACGAAGTATCCTTTCCTTCTGTTTCTTCTTCCATTTATGTTTAGTTGTCCTCCTCAGTTTCTCCTTTAATAATCCTCTTGCCTTCTTGCCAGCTGAAGTTAAACCTCTGAAAACCCTTTTTCTGTTAGAAGGATCTTGAAGCCACCTGAGTTCTTTGTCATTCTTAATTGCTGGATGAGAAGGATCAACCAATATTACCTCAAAGTATTTGTATAATCCATCTTCAGCTAAATAATAGCTCCCCAGCACTTCCAAGTTGGGGAATTTCCTGGCAGCCCTTTCTTCAGCAATCCATCTGAGTCCTTTAGAGGGAGAATAACCATATACTCCCATTCTCTTTGGTCTTCTACCGCTATTGGGTCTAGGCTTTCTGAGTGATCCCTTCCTTACCTTTACCCTAACTACAACAAACCCTTGCTTGGCTTTGTAACCTATAGCCCTAGCTCTATACAGCCTTATTGGTTTTTCTACTCTCACTATTGTAGGTCCATTTCTCCATTCTATTAACCTTTTCCTAATTAGTTGTTTCTCCTCCTTATCAATGTCTGATAACCCAGATATCCATATTTCATCCATTAACTTATACGCTTGCTGAGCCAATTCAGTAAACACCCTTTAACTTATGCCTTAATAAGTAGGAGAATATAAAAGTTTTCGAGAATGCCAGTCTCGATAGGAATAATAGGAAAGACCAACGTTGGTAAGTCCACATTCTTTTCGGCTTCCACGTTAATAGAAGTGGAAATTGCAAATAGACCCTTCAAAACTCTTAAGCCTAATATCGGAATAACATATGTTAGAGTAAACTGCGTTCACAAAGAACTAGGTTTAGATCACTGTAATCCTAAGGACTCAATTTGCCTAAATGGAATAAGGCTTATACCCATTGAATTAATAGATGTTCCAGGCTTAATCCCAGGCGCTCACCTTGGAAAGGGACTTGGTAATAAATTTCTAGATGAGCTAAGGAAGGCAGACGCCCTTATTCATGTCATAGACGCTTCAGGATTGACAGACGAAAACGGAGTTCCATTAAGTAAGGCAATTTACGATCCTATAAAGGAAGTTGAGTTCGTTGAAAATGAGATAGACGAGTGGTTTACTTCGATAATTAGTAAAGATTGGGCCAGATTTGCTAGGCAAGTTGATTTAGGTGGAGAAGACATAGTTTCATCCCTATTGACTAAAGTATCTGGGTTATCAATAAACAGAAAGCAAGTAATTAAGGCTCTTTCTGAAACTAAGCTTATGGAAGTTAAACTGATGCAATGGAGCATGGAAGACATAAGGAGGTTCTCCAAGACTCTAAGGAAGATATCAAAGCCAATAGTTATAGCTGCTAATAAAGCAGATCTAAACATAGCAAAAGCTAATATAGAGAGAATAAAAAGGGTAAGGGAAAACGTAATTCCTGTAAGCGCTCAAGCTGAGTTAGCGCTTAGGAAGGCCTCTGCTTTAGGTTTAATATCTTATATTTCAGGGGATTCAGACTTCAAAGTAATTAAGGACTTGACAATAGAGCAAAGAAGAGCACTTGAATACATTAGGGAGAGCGTTTTAAAACCTTATGGTTCAACTGGTGTTCAAGAGGTAATTAACTACGCAGTATTTAATTTACTTAAAATGGTCGTGGTTTACCCTGTTGAAGACGAGAGGAAATTTACAGACAGAATGGGCAATATTTTACCAAACTCCTACCTTTTACCTCCTCATTCTTCACCTAGAGATTTAGCTGAAAAAATACACACGGAATTGGCTAAGGGATTTATCTATGCTATTGATGCAAGGAGAAAGATAAGAGTGTCGGAAGATTATGAACTGAAAAATGGAGATGTTATAAAGATAGTGTCTTCAACCTCTAAGTAATTTTCCCCCTTTCTCGAGATCTCTTGAGACAACCAAGTTTGGGCCAATATAGGAGAAGGCTCCAATTTTTACTCCAGGCATTATAGAAACATTAATGCCTATCTTAGTATATCCTCCTATGAAAGCTCCTAACTTCTTTCTTCCACTCGGAACTCTTTTTCCCCTAATAGTGACCTTTACTTCCTCCTCATCAAGCCTAAGATTGGCTGTTATAGTTCCTGCACCAACATTAACCTCTTCGCAAACTATGCTATCACCGATATAACTTAGATGAGGAATTTTTGCCCTTTCTAGAATTATTGAGCCCTTTACTTCCACGTTTGCCCCTATCTTTGCACTTTCCCTTATTACAGTATAGGGTCTTATGTATGAGTTTGGGCCAACTTCTACTCCTCTTCCTATATATACTGGACCTTCTATATAAGATCCAGATTTTATCCTAGCCCCCTCCTCTACCACAACTTTCCCCTTTATCCTAGCCCCCTCCTCTACTTCACCATTTATTTTTGAATTAACTCTATCTAATATTAATTTGTTTACATCCATAACATCCCAAGGTCTTCCAACATCTATCCAAAAATCCCTCACTTTAACTATTTTCACCTTCTCCCTTTTCGATAACAGATTGATTACATCTGTTAACTCTAATTCTCCTCTAGGGCTTTCCCTTATTTCATCTATGTATTCAAGTATTTTTTCATTCATTTTATATACTCCTGCATTTATTAAATCCCCTTTCCCCTCTCCTTTTTCAATTATTTTCTCTACATTTCCATCTTTCTCTAAAACTACTCCATAATTTTGAGGTTCACTAGAAACCGCAGTTAATAAGGAAAATTCCTCCTTTTGATTTATTAGTTCCTTGATAGACATTTCGTCTACAACTACATCACCATAAACAATTAACGTTTCATTTTTTATGTAGCTTCTTGAGGCTTTCAGCGCAGCAGCAGTTCCATAGCCCTCAGCCTGAATTATGGGCACCACACTCCTGTCTTTCAGGAACTGAACGTCATCTCTCCTAACTACTACGTAAATATCTTTTATTCCTATCCTATCCAGTAAATCAATCTGATAATCTAAGATGGATTTATCAAGTAAAGGAGCAAGGAATTTAGGCTTAGTATGAGTCAATGGTTCTAGTCTTTCCCCTTTACCTGCTGAGAATATTATTGCTCTCATAATTTATTACTCATGTTTTTACTTCTTCAACTTTTTTATCTTCAATTCCAGCCACAAGCACTCTTGATTTTGCTATTTCCACTTTCCTTAACGGCGCTATTTTCTTTAAGCTTTGGAAAAGATCATTTGAAAGACTTTCAAATATCATTGACTTCACGAATTCATCGAATGTTGACTCCTGAGCCCTTTTAGTTATTATATCCTCTATAATATGCCTCATAGATGCTTGTTGCGATCGCTGGATTTTATAAGTGGTTAATGCCAGAGTCTTAACCTTTAATTTATAATTATCCTTAGTATTTACAATTAATACGTGCTCAATTTTAGTGCTCTTCCTCCTAATTAACGATTTAATGAAATCCCTTGATAACTCATGTCCCTTAAATCTAGTATATGCATTATCACCCTCAACTTTTATTATTTGAAAATATAGGTGACTATAGATTGCATTAAAGTCACCCGTTAAATCGTAAAGAGTAGTCTCAATTTTCCTACCGATTATCGAGTTTTCATCAGATGCAGGAACTAACCCCAAATTAGCACTACCAAATAGAGCTGGAGCAATAACTTTAAACCACTTTTTTGCCTTCCATTTATCCTTTGAAACTGCCCTTTGTTTACTGGACATATCTATTTTACATGTCTCACGCTTTAAAATATTGTTTGCTGTTAAAAGGTTCATCAAGGTAAACATTAAAGATATTTTTAATCTTTAAAAAATTAGAAAATAATTTTAATATTTTAAATTATAATTTAAAGCCAAAGTAATAAAATTATTAGATAATTAAAAGAATGAGTTTTCGTTATATTCTATAATGTGCTTACCTAAACTCACTTTAAACTAATAATATGAAATGGAAACTCTTAAAAATACTAGAACTAAATCTAAACTTGCGCATCCAGTGTTCTTACCACTGAAAGGTGAAACAAAATTTGAAAATGAGGTTAGATCAGGTATGTGTGAAGACCGGTGTTCTCTGTTCTAGGTGTCAATCTATAGTAGATAATGGCGAAGTATCTGAATTGGATGTTAACATAATGAGGGAGTTACTGGAAGTAGAAAATGAGATAAAGGAGTTAAGGGATTCCTCGTATTATGGTTCCGTGGTAGTCGGTAATTTATTAATATTAATAGTTGGTTCTGGACAGAAAATGGATATGCAGAAATGGATAAGAGTAGCGAAGAGACTTCAATCGAAGTTTGATTATAAAATTAGAATAGTTGAGAAAAGCGATAATATAAAAGCAACAGCCTCCCAGTTATTGTCCCCTGCAAGATTAGTGGGAGTTAACATAGTTTGGTTTCCTGACGGTAGTAATGAGTATGTTATAAGACTAGGGAAACAAGATTTAAGGATACTTCCGATAGATTTAAAGAATCTAGAGGAGGTTCTATCAAAAATACATAAGGTGCAAGTGAGAGTAAAGGTGGAGTGAGAGGAATATGTATAGAACACACTTTGCATCAGAGATTGCTCCAGAAATGGAAGGAAAAGAAGTGCAATTAGCAGGTTGGGTACATTTGATTAGAGACTTAGGTGGTAAGAAATTTGTTGTTCTAAGGGATAAGACTGGCCAAATTCAAATTGTTTTCGACAAGTCTGTCTCTAGGGATGCATACAATTCTTCAATGACTCTAAGCATGGAAAGCTGTATTTCTATAAGGGGAGTAGTAAAGTTAGACAGGAGAGCTCCAAAAGGAGTGGAAGTGCACGTGAAGAGCTTAATTCCCTTATCGTTTTCAAAAGCACCTTTACCGCTTGATGTGAGCGGCAAGGTAGAGGCTGAGATAGATACTAGGTTAAGGGAAAGAGTACTTGACCTAAGAAGAGCAGAAATGCAAGCCGTCCTAAAGATTCAAGATACAGTTCTTAAGTCCTTTAGAGAGTTCTTTAGGAGTAAGGGATTCATAGAAGTATTTACTCCTAAAATTATTGCTTCAGCTACAGAAGGAGGAGCACAGCTATTCCCAGTTATATATTTTGGAAGAGAGGCTTTCCTAGCTCAAAGTCCTCAGTTATATAAGGAACTACTTGCTGGGGCGATTGAGAGGGTTTTTGAAATAGCGCCTGCTTGGAGAGCCGAGGAGAGCGATACTCCTTATCACTTATCTGAGTTTATAAGCATAGATATAGAATCTGCATTCATGAATTATGAGGAGGTAATGAGGATTCTCGAAGAGGCAATTAAATATACAAGAGATAAGGTTGTAGAGGAGAACAAGGCAGAATTGAAGGTCTTAAGATATAATCCTCCCGACGTGAATATACCAATAACAAGGGTATCTTATACTGAGGCTTTAGAAATACTAAAGGCAAAAGGTCTGGGCTTAAAATTTGGAGACGATTTAAGCACACCAGAGCTAAGAATACTTAATGAGGAGTTAAAGACCCCAATATATTTTATAACTGAATGGCCTTCAGAATCAAGACCCTTTTACACTAAGAGAAAGGAAAGTGATCCCAGACTATCAGAAAGTTTTGATCTGATTTACAAGTGGATAGAAATATCATCTGGGAGCACTAGAAATCATAAAAGGGAAGATCTGGAAGAGGAAATTAAGAGAAGGGGATTGAATCCATCTAATTTCGAGTTTTATTTAAAGTGGTTTGATTATGGAATGCCACCTCATGCTGGATGGGCAATAGGGCTAGCTAGATTTATGTTAATGGTAACTGGTTTAAATAGCGTAAAGGAAGTTGTTCCATTTCCAAGGGACAAAAAGAGGCTTACTCCTTAGATAGTTAACAATTACTTAAATACTCAAGACTTTTTTTAATAAGTCCATCAAAAGTACTCTCATTAGCAATTATTGGGTTCAAGTCTCTAATATATTTTGAAGACATTTCTCCAATACAAACTATACAGTAATTCCCATCTCTTTCGCTATATATTTTCTCCCGGAAGATTTTTCCTATTAAACTACTTGTAATAAATAGAAAATTGATTTTCTCTTTTTTTATTATATATTTACTGTAGGCTATATTTCTTTCAATAGGATAAGCTTTATATACTTTAAACTCTATTACATTTTCCCCAAATTCCTCTTCTGCATCCGCGCTCCTTAGAGCAACTGCTTTGCTAACCTTCATTTCCCTTATTAATTGGGAAATCGCTTTAGAGTTATAGCTCTTCGGTATGTAAACTTCTAACCCTAAATCCAAGAGTTTTTTAGCAGTAGCTGGACCTACAGCTATTACTTTCTTGTTCTTTAGATCTTCTACTATTTTTGGAACGATTATTTCAGAGACTCTTTTACTCATTATAATAACTGCTTCACTATTGGAAATCTCATGTCTTGCTTTCTCCACTTCCTCAAAGTCCATCTGCAGTTTAAAAATTGGTATATTTATTATAATGAAATCTTTATAAGTCTTATATATAATTTCTGGTCTAAAAGCTAAAGCTTTTAACATTTTTTAATTCATCCACGAGTTTTATTGCTAACTTCTTGCCAGCATAATTATCGTTATGATCATATTCATCAGTTACAGTCACTCTTCTCATGTCCTTTGTTATATAAGTGGCTATTCCTTTGAGCTTGCCCTTTTCCCTCTTAAACAAAACCCCTAGTGGCTCTCCGCATCCTCCTCCTATGACTTTTACGACGTCTCTTTCTGCTTTTGCTTCCACTTCAGTATTAATATCACTTATGCCCTTTAAATCATTATAGAAATTACCATCCTTTCTTGCAATAGCAACTATAATTCCTTGATTAGGAGAAGGTGTAAACATTAAGGGATCTAATTGCTGTATCTTATATCCCTTTACTATTCCGAGCCTTTCTAATCCTGCCATAGCCATTATTGCTCCATCTACTTCGTCTTTCTCAATTTTCTTTAATCTGGTATCTACATTCCCCCTTAGAAGAACCATGTTCACGTCCTTTCTTACGCACTTCATCATTAATTGCCTTCTATAACTACTAGTACCTATTTTTGCACCTGTTGGAATTTCGTTAAAATTATACTTTGAAGAAACGAATGCATCAAAAGGGTTACCTCTTGGTAAAGTAATAGCTATATCAAGTGGATATGGCAACTCTGTCATTATGTCTTTCATGCTGTGTACTGCTAAGTCTGCCTTACCCTTTACTACTGCTTCGTTTACTTCAGCTGAGAAAACGCCTTTACCTATGGAACTTATAGGGGAATCAGTCATTATATCTCCTTTAGTCTTAACGATTATTAGTTCCGATTCAAATCCTAATTTTTCATTAATTATTTTAGCTACTTGTTGAGCTTGTATTAAACTTAATTTACTCCCTCTCGTAGCAATTCTCAACTTCAAATTACTTCACTTGCTTTCTTAAGCGTCTTAATAGTAATCTCAATGTCATCAAGTGTATGGGCTAGGGAAACAAACCATGTCTCAGTATTTACTGGAGGTATTAATATTCCTCTCTTCACCATTTCCTCGGCAAGTTTAATGTATTTATCATTGTTCGCTTTTCTAGCCTCTATTGCGTTCTTAACCTCTTTTACATCTAAGAAAACCTGGAACATGCTTTCTATTTGATTTACAGCGAATTTCAATCCCCTTTCCTCTAATATTTTCCTTAGGTCACTAACTAACTCCTCAGTTATCTTCCTCATTTCATGATAAGGATTCAGCCTTTCAAGAACTTCTATTGTATATAATCCAGCTACCATAGATATTGGATGGGCATTAAAGGTACCTGCATTGAAAACCCTCCCTGAAGGAGTTAGGAAATCCATTATCTCCTTCTTAGCTCCAATGGCAGCAGCAGGAAACCCTCCCCCTATTATTTTACCTAGAGTAGTTATATGAGCCTTAACGTTAAAGTACTGCTGGGCTCCACCTAATGACAATCTAAAGCCTGTCACTACTTCGTCTAATATCAGCAGAGAACCATTTTCGCTAGCTATTTTATATAAATCTCTTAAAAAATCTTTTTCAGGTAAAACTACTCCTACATTGGCCATTACAGGTTCAACAACTATTGCAGCTATCTCCCTATTCTTAGTAATGCTTTCGACGCAACTAGGGTCATTAAACTGGCAAACATGTGTTAGTCTCATAAGCTCTTCTGGAACACCATGTGAGTATGGTACTACCTCTCCACCCTCTTCTTTTACCATCAAACTATCAACTGCACCGTGATAACAACCATCAAACATGATTATCTCCTTCCTACCTGTATAGCCTCTTGCAAGCCTAATAGCGGTAGTTACAGCTTCTGCACCGCTATTTACAAACCTTAATTTCTCGATACTAGGATAATATTTTGTAATTTTTCTTGCTAATTCCAATTCAAATTTAGTCTGGTTTCCATATAACCAACCATTGACAACGTTATTTTTCACAGCTTCTAAAACGTACTCATTTGAATGCCCAAGAATTAGAGGACCATAGCCCATTATATAATCAATTAATTCAAACCCTTCTTCAGTGAAAATCCTAGATCCTTTTGCTTTGCTTACGAATAAAGGATGTGGCCTAACTTTTGCTCTTACAGGACTATTAACTCCTCCTGGGAAGAACTTCAGGGCTTCTTTATATAATTCAATACTCATTATTATTGAACCTCTTTGCATATTCAAAAGCATGATAGGTTATTACCATATTGGCCCCGGCTCTAAATATTGAATGTAAAACCTCCCATATTAATGCAAATTCATTTATTCCAGTTGTCCTAGCTAATTGCTTCACCATAGAATATTCTCCACTTACGTTATAAGCAGCCAATGGATATTCAGGGAAATTATCCTTTACTATCCTAATCACATCAAGGTAAAGTATAGCCGGTTTGACCATTACTATATCAGCCCCTTCCTCAATGTCTAACTCAACTTCCTTTATAGCTTCTAGAGCATTTCTTGGGTCCATTTGATATCCTTTTCTATCCCCAAACTTTGGGGCTGAGAAAGCTGCTTCTCTGAATGGGGAATAAAGCATTGATGCGTATTTTGCTGAATAAGCCATAATCATTACGTTTTTGTATCCTTCCTCATCTAATTTCTCCCTTATTGCTTTGACCACTCCATCCATCATACTTGATGGGGCTATTATATCAGCCCCTGCTTCTGCTTGAGATAACGCTATTCTAGAATGTATTTCTAAGCTCTCATCATTAACCACATCGATATTTCCATTTACTTCCCTTATTAATCCACAATGCCCGTGATCAGTATATTCATCCATGCACTCATCTGCAACAAGTATCAATTTGTTGCCAAAGGTCTCCCTCAACATTCTAATGGCTTTTTGTATAACACCGTTTTCAGAGAAGGCAGAAGAAGCATAGGAATCTTTTGTTTTCGGAATTCCGAAAAGGATAAAAGCGCTTATCCCAACGTTTTTCGCTTCCTCTACATGCTTTATAAGTTCTTCTCCTAACGGATATTTAAAGTAATCCGGCATTGAATTTATTGGTTGCTTTTGGCTTAAGTTCTCATCAATGAAAATGGGCATGATCAATTTCTCTGGAGTCACAACAGTTTCCGATACTAAGTCCCTTATTAGTTGGTTTTTCCTCTTCCTCCTCATCCTTAATATTGGGTAGAGAGAACCCAATGAAAATCAATTCTTTTTAAGATTCAGAGGTATTATTTTTTCCTACGAATTCTCTTATCTTTTTAAAATCACTTGATAGGACTTTTTTTATAACCGATTTAGCGATTCTTTCAGCTATTTCCCCTTTATCCCTTATTTTCCCCTTTTCGTATACTTCAAGACCTTTGATGGCGCTTACATAAATCTCATTATATAGATTAGAAGCCATGCTAGAAATTTCTTTTGACATGTATCTATACTCTAGTCTATTTTCAAACTCCTCTACTTTTCTCTTAATTATCTCGTTTGCCTTATTTATTGAGGACTGCCTTATCAATATGTTTTTGCTTATATTTTCCTCCAAATCTTCTAAACCTATTACCTTAACGTTTTCAGACTTGAAGTAAGGAACTAATGGAGGAACAGATAAATCCACTATTATAATCTTCTTTCCCAATCTATTTAATTCCTCTAAAACAAAGTGATCTAAAAGCATTGTTGGATAATAAATAGCAATAAATGCAATATCTACTTGCTTTAAAAGGTCTCTTAAATTGGAGAAGGATGAATAATTGAAACCGTATTTATCTGCTAATCCTTTTCCCTTATTTGAATCCCTGTTTACAACGTAGACATCTTTAAATCCACTTATATTCAATATTTTCGCTATCCTGGAGGCAACGTAACCAGCCCCTACTATTAATATCCTCCTGGGATTGCCAATTTCCTTTAAGGCGGAATTAATAGCTAATGAATATATGCTAATTCTTCCAGTACTAATATCTGTTAAGGATCTTACATATTTCCCTACTCTTAGAGAATATTCAATTAGTTCAGCCAACCTGTTTCTTACATATTTCCCCTTCTCCATTTTATATGCTGATTTTATTTGATGCATTATCTCTGTTTCTCCGATTGACATCGACTCTAAACCTGAAGCTACCCTGAATAAATGCTCTATGGCATTCCTTCCCCTGTATATTATTGGTTTCACCCCTTTCCACTTATCCTTAAGGAACTCACTAAGTATCCTCTCACTATTTCCATTATCATATGTATAAAGCTCAACTCTATTGCATGTTTGGAGATAAAAGACCTCTCCAAGCTCTTTTATTAAGTAGTCCAAATTTTCTTCACTTATGGAGAAGTTTCCTAGTCTTCTTACACTTACCTCCCTGAAAGTTATAGAGGCGCAAAGATAACTGTCCTTCATTTTAGCCACCGATTAAGTATCTTTCTAATTCTCCAATGCCTCTTGTCATTATGTAACGCGACTTCATTAAATTAAATAAATCTCTAAGTGTCATGTATAATATTAGGTGTGAACTCGCAACTGATAAAATTTCCCATATTTCAATTACCTATTAACTTGTTTTATTTCAATTTATATATATATAAGGAACTAAATACTTAAGTTAACCCTTATAATGGATTCATACTCCTCTCAACAGGAGGCCAAAAATTCCCAAGTGAAGATCATTGGGCAAGCAAGGGAATTTCCAACCTACTTCACAAGGCGAATGCAGTAGCAGTTTCCTTTAAGCCTTGAAGTTCACATACTTTTAAAATAAAGCCACGCTAGATGGAATGTGTTATCCAGAGAGATTGAGGCAAAACTAAAGATATTGAGGTTTCCTCATTGGGCTCAACACTCCTTAGGTAAGGTTATCCACTAATGATGCAGAGAGACTGTTTTTTAATCAGTTACTTTGATGAAGCCTCAGAGCAAAGATTTAATGCAAATTAATGAAAATTCAATGGATCCCAGTCCCCTCAATTCCTACTCTGCCATCCTCCCCCCATGGAAGGGTTCCCTTCCAAAGGGATCATCGTTTTCCTAAATAGATTAGGGATTACATTAGTTAGCAGAAGGGGGTATTAGAACTCCCACACATGGAGATTATCATTGCCAAGCTCAAGTCCCTGCGGGAAGAGATGGTTCCTCCTCCCCTAGTTATTAAGCCCCCAATTGAGCTAGGGAGGAGCATTATTAGCATCACTAAAAAATAGTTTAGAAAACTAATATTTAAATGAGGGGACTATCCCGCCTCAGAGGAGCTTTCCGCCCTTTTGTCCCTACACTCTCATTTCAATCATTTTCAATCATGATCAAGCAGGGACTTAGCACTAAACCACACCCTCTAATCAAGTATGGAGGGACTCTTTCAAGCTCAACGACACTCACATCTCCGCTGTCCCCCCTTTTGAGCATAGCCCACACATGCATGGTTATCTTTTACTAAATAATGAATACAATTGAATGTAAAAAGACATGAAAAAAGATTCAGCCCACCTTGTAAATTCGACTCATGTGCTGTATGATACTACGCAGGAAAGAAACGATTATCTTTCAAGCTCTAGGCACTTCAATGGATCTAGGAAGTTATCATCTTTATTGAAAATTATAATAGGAAATTTACATTATATTTTAACAAGAACTATTTATCATGCCTATGACGCTTTTCACTACATAAAATAATTTTAAAAAGCCTTTACTTAAAGAGCTTAGGATTAAGAGATGGGTACCACTTAATCTTTCTGTCCGTCAAGGAACTATAACGTGTATAATGAATATATTTCATTTAAGGTGCGCCTGGTCTCTAAAGAGATGTCAAATATATTTTGGGGATTAATTAAACTCCCAAGTAAAATCCCTAATACTTAAACTATTAAGTAGAGAAATCATTAAATTAACAATCCCTTATCCCCTAATCTCAAAATGTTAGCTATTGTGAGAATTCAGATAGTATTACGTCTAGAGCCATTTATCTAGACCATAACTTCTAGCCCCCTTTCCAATGCCTTTATATCCTTTCTTTAGTCTCGAAATTCCTTGCTCTACTCTATCTAAATTGAAATCATGTTCTTCAACTAAGAGCTTCTTTATACCTTCTTCATTAACGTCTTTGAAATCAAGATTAGCTACATCGATATGAGGAGGTTCAAGAAATATTTTCCTTATTTCATCTAAATCGATTCCCGCTAATTCCTCTTTCTTTATTATACCCGCTCTAATAGCCTCCTCAATTTTCCCATATTTCTTTATAATTTCATATGCCCTCTTAGGGCCTATTCCCTTAACTCCTCCTGGATTATAGTCTGTACCTATAAGTATTGCTATATCGACTAGTTGCTCCCTGCTTATCTTTAATTTTCCCATTACTTTTTCTAATGTAATTTCCTCAGGAGAAACTTCAATATAAATATCCTTTTTCGGTAACTTCCTTTTCCCAGAAACAGTCAAGTTTCTAATTAGCCTAGGAGATCCAAATATTATAGAATCATAATCCTGGCTTCCAGTGGCATAAACAATGTTATTAATGGTCATCCAAGCTGCCTGCGCTTCTCCTTCAGATGGAGCTTGAACGTATGGAATGCCCATGTATTCAAGTAGCCTCTTACTCTCCCTTACCATTTCATCAGTAAGCCTAGAAGAAGCCTGAGCAAACCTCCTCATTTCCTCTATATCCCCTCTTTCCTTTGCTTCCATTAACTTCTTATATGCCTCTTCTCTCGCTTTTTTCCTCTTTTCAATTTCATAAATTTTTAATTCAGGCGGCTTTCCATCAAATACATAAATTGTATGGATTCCTTGCTCAAGCATATTAATTGTTCTGTAAAATAATCCACTTAGATGACTAGTTATTCTTCCCTTAGAATCTATCAATGGGGTTCCATCTGGTTGCCTTATAGCTGCTAAAAACTGGTAAAGCGCATTATAAGCATCAAAGGCAATCTTTTTTCCATTTAGTTGTTCTATCTTTACGTTTTCCTTAATATCCTCTATTAGTTCCTTAATGTCTACTCCCATTTCATTCCTCCATAAGTACTATTACCCTCATATTCTCCTTTACTAACGATACTGATATCATCCCCCTAACTTCTAAAGACAATAATGCCTTTAAGAATTGACCATAAGATATATCTGGATTTTCCTTTTTAATCTCATCAAATAAATCTTCATCCTTTATTGGAGTCTCCTTTCTTTGCCTTAATATTTCAATAATTTCATTGAGAAGGGGTTTTGTTCTCCACATGTCTCATCAGTAATAAGCAGTTGGCTTTATTACATTTCTCGGCATTGACTGTTTATATTTCTCAGCCCATGACTTGTAGAATTGTATCATCTCTTGAGTTATAGAAGGCTTAACCTTTTTCAACGCTAGCTCGAAGTGCTTTTGGTTAACAGATATCTTATTGGCACCATTAAGAACCTTCTCCCTTAACGCTATTAATCCAGCTTCCCTACATAAAGCAGCAATATCAGCACCTGTATATCCTTCAGTCCTTATTGCTAAGTCCTCCAGATTTACTGAGGAATCCAGTGGCATATTTCTTGTATGTACTTTAAATATCTCAACCCTCTCCCTTAAATCTGGAGCAGGGACTTCTATAATTCTTTCTAGTCTTCCGGGCCTTAATAATGCAGGGTCTATAATATCTGGTCTATTGGTGGCGGCTATAACAACAACATTCCTTAAGTTTTCTATTCCATCTAATTCAGTAAGTATTTGGCTAACTATTCTCTCTGTGACGTTTGTATCAGAGGCTAACCCTCTTATAGGGGCTATAGCATCAATCTCATCCATAAATATTACTGCAGGAGCATATAATCTAGCCTTTCTAAATATCTCCCTTATAGCCTTCTCGCTCTCTCCAACCCACTTGGATAAAACCTCCGGTCCCCTAATTGCAATGAAGTTTGCCCCGCTCTCAGTTGCAACTGCCTTTGCCAGCAACGTCTTACCTACCCCAGGTGGACCGTAGAGAAGAACTCCCTTCGGAGGCTCAATCCCAGCTTCTATGTATAACTCAGGATATTTTAATGGCCATTCAACTACCTCCTTTAACTCCTGTTTTACACTTTCTAATCCTCCTATATCACTCCACTTTATTTCTGGAACCTCAACATATATTTCCCTTAACCCGCTTGGGACTACTTCCTTCATAGCTTTCATGAAATCCTCCATATTAACTTCCATGCTTTCCAGTACTTCAGGTGGAATCTTTTCTTGGGTTAGATCTATCTTAGGTAAATACCTTCTTAGTGCGTACATAGCAGCTTCTCTCACAAGTGCTGATAGATCTGCTCCCGTGAATCCATGTGTTATATCAGCTAATTTAGTTAGATCAACGTCATTAGATAACGGCATGTTCCTTGTATGTATTTGCAAGATTTCTAGCCTTCCCTGCTTATCAGGTAAAGGAATTTCTATTTCCCTGTCAAACCTACCAGGCCTCCTTAATGCAGGGTCAACTGCCCCTTGTCTGTTAGTTGCACCAATGACAATAACATTACCTCTAGCTTCTAAACCGTCCATTAAGGTTAATAGTTGGGCCACAACTCTCCTCTCCACTTCCCCTATGACTTCATCTCTTTTGGGGGCTATAGCATCAATTTCATCAATAAATATTATTGCAGGTGCATGCTTCTTAGCATCTTCAAATATCTCCCTTAGCCTCTGCTCGCTTTCCCCATAAAACTTACTCATTATTTCTGGACCGTTTATTGATGTAAAATATGCATCTGTCTCGTTTGCAACTGCCTTTGCCAGCAACGTCTTACCTACCCCAGGTGGACCGTAGAGAAGAACTCCCTTCGGAGGCTCAATCCCAAGCTTTTTAAATAACTCTGGATGTTTCAATGGAAGTTCAACCAGCTCCCTTACTTTCTCTATTATGTCTTTCATTCCTCCTATATCCTCATATGTTACTCTTGGCACTTTACTTTGCTCTATTGGTTTTTCCGAGATCGTTATTGTCGTTTCATCAGTAACAATTATAACGCCTTGAGGCCTGGTTTGCACCACAGTAAACGGTATTGCCTGCCCTAATACAGGAATAAGTATTGTATCCCCTTCAACCATTGGATAGTCTTTTATTCTCTTCTTAACGTAACTTACGAACCCTGGTTCAACTGTTATTGAGTAATTTGATGGGGCTAATTTAATAAAGGACGCTACCTTAGGAGAGGCTTTTCTCACTATTACTTTATCTCCTATACTTACACCTGCATTTTTCCTAGTTATGCCATCCATCCTTATTATATCCAATCCACTGTCCTCTGGTGAGTTTGCCCAAGCAACTGCAGCGGTCTTCCTAGTACCTTCTATTTCCACAATGTCTCCAGGGCTACAGGATATTTGGTTAAGCATATCAACATCAATCCTTACTTTTCCCCTTCCTGCATCCTTCTGTTTTGCCTCCATCACCTTTAAAACCAATTCTTTCTTGGATTTAGGCTCCCTCGCCTCCTCTGATCCACCTGGCATGTAAGTTTACCTAACTAACAATACTGCATTTTACAATTTTAGAGGTTGTGGTAAGGGCCTAAATGGAAACTAAATGAAAAAGAATAAAGCAAAACGTGGTTTGTATTATCTACGTTTTTACTCTTTTTTTAATAAACCTGAAAATTTTGAACAAATGAAGGAGAAGAATATCAAGAAGTTTTTGCAAGATCAGCGTAACTCTGACTCATCAATGAGCAGCTTGGTGAGTTCTCATCATCTCGATAATTTTAACCTCTAGGGTAAAAATATTATTGATCTTTATGCTTTTCAAAAAGGTTGCTGAATACTTTAGAGATTTAGAGGATATATCTTCTAGAATAGAAATGACTAATAAACTCTCAAAGCTTCTAGCCGAAGTCGATGAAGATAGCATTGATAAGCTAATATATTTAATTCAGGGGATTTTGTATCCAGACTTCTATGGTTATCCAGAGCTAGGTTTAGGAGAAAAGCTAATAATTAAGGCTATTTCCATGGCTACCCTTACTCCAGAGCAAAAAGTAATTGAAAATCTTTATAAACTAGGAGATTTAGGGGAAGTCATTTATTCATTGAAGAGTTCCCAGAAGAGCAAGGATCTATTATCCATGATAGGAGGAAGGAGTGAATCGAGTTTAACAGTTCAAAAGGTTCATGAAGCATTAACGAAGATTGCACAATTACAGGGGGAGAGTAGCAGGGACCTAAAGATAAGGCTTTTGGCTGGACTATTAAAGGAAGCAACGCCGTTAGAAGCTAAATACATTGTTAGGTTCGTTGATGGCAAATTAAGGCTTGGAGTTGGTGATGCCACCATAATGGATGCGTTGGCAATAGCGGTTTTCGGTTCTGATTCTTATAGGGAAAAAATAGAGAGGGCTTATAACTTGAGAGCTGACTTAGGAAACATAGCTAAGATCATTAAGAAAGGGGGGATTGAATCACTTGAAAACATTAAACCTATGCCTGGCATCCCAGTTAGACCTATGTTAGCAGAAAGGTTATCTGAGATAAGCGAGATATTTGGAAAACTTGGAGGAAAATTTATAGTTGAATACAAATATGATGGAGAGAGAGGGCAAATTCACAAAACGAGGGAGGGAGTATTAATATATTCTAGAAGAATGGAAAACATAACTAAGCAATATATAGATGTTGCAGAAAGCATTGGAAAAGCTATTAAAGCTGAGGAAGCAATAATGGAAGGAGAAATAGTCGCTGTGAATCCAGACAGCGGAGAGCTTCTCCCTTTCCAAGAATTAATGCATAGAAAAAGAAAGCATGATATAGAGCAAGCAATTAAGGAGTATCCTGTAAATGTTTTTCTTTTCGATTTAATATATCTTGATGGCGAGGATTTAACCTCAAAACCACTTTTAATTAGGAGAAAGAAGCTTGAGAGTATAGTAAGTGAAGATAATATAGTTAGGGTGGCTGTAAATAAGGAGGTAGATAATGAAAGGGACTTCAAGGACTTCTTCCTAAAGGCGCTGAGTGAAGGAGCTGAGGGAGTTATGGCTAAGGCAATTCATGATAAATCTATATATCAAGCAGGTGCAAGGGGTTGGCTATGGATAAAGTTCAAGAGAGATTACAGGAGCGAAATGGTGGATACAGTGGATTTAGTAGTTGTTGGGGCATTCTATGGCAGAGGGAGGAGAGGAGGAAAATTTAGCTCATTATTAATGGCATCTTACGATCCAGAGGAAGATAGTTTTTATACAGTTTGCAAAGTAGCCTCAGGATTTAGCGATGAGGAGCTAGTTCATCTTCAGGAGCTAGTTGAAAAGTACAAAACGCAAAACAAAGATCCAAGGGTAAACTCAATAATAGAGCCAGATGTTTGGATGAAACCTATTCTTGTAGCGGAAATATTAGGGTCTGAACTAACTGTCTCTCCTAGTCATACATGTTGTTTAGGGAAAGTACAGGAGGGAGCTGGTATTTCTATAAGGTTCCCGAGATTTATAAGGTGGAGGGAGGATAAGAGCCCAATGGATGCAACTACTCCACGGGAATTACACGAAATGTACATTTCACAGTTAAAGAAGGTTGAGGAGGGACAGATTGAAACTACCTAAGGTATTTATTAATAACGAGGGGGCAATAGTTATTGGAGAGGAATTGACAGCTGATGGGCACTATAATATGATTGCTAGATTCATTTCTCATTTCCATAATGACCACATAAAAGGTATAAATTCAAGTATAAGAGAATGTTCATTAATAATAGCGACTTCTGCCACTCAGAAGGCAATTCAAATCCTAGGTTATAAAATACCTGAGAACAAAAGCCTATCCTTAAATTACAATGAAAGGATTATTATAGGATCGTCAAAAATAACCTTGTTTAAAGCAAAACACGTTTTCGGTTCAGCCCAAATATTAGTGGAAACTGATGACTTAACAATAGGTTACACTGGTGATTTCAAGATGCCAGGAAAAGGGACTGAAATAATGAGGCCTGACATATTAATAATGGAAGGAACGTATGGAGATCCGTCTTATAGAAGACCCTTTAAGGAGGAAGTTATTTCCCTTTTCTCAGATTACGTTCTAGATGCCCTTTCGAGGGGGCCAGTTAATATTTTTGCTTATCACGGCAAACTCCAAGAAGCTATGGAAATATTAAGAATGGCCGGAATAGATGCCCCATTTATAGCTAATGGAAAGGTTTTTGAAATGTCTAAAGTTGCAAGTGAAAGCGGAATGAAAATAGGTGAAGTCATTAACGATAAAACGAAAGAAGCTTCAGAAGTCAAGAGAAGTAATTGGTACGTAGAATTTAAGCACATGTTTTCAAGATCAAAGGATCCAGGCGCTACTTCGTTTATATTAAGTGGCTGGGAGTTCAAACAGCCTATAAAGAAGCTAGGAGAAAAAACATATAATGTTGCACTAAGCGATCATGCAGACTTTGATGAATTGATAGAGTACGTAGAGCAGTCTTCTCCTAGATTTGTGATTGTGGATGGATCAAGAAGTGTATATGCTGAAACTCTATCTAGAGAAATAAGAAGAAGAACTGGAATAAAAGCAATCAAGATGCCATTTTAATAGCCTAATGATTACTGTCACATAAATAATGTTTAGGCTTAGTAGTTCTCTGAAATTCTTTAATTTCCTTGAAGAGGTGAGATAAATATTGAACTACTGGAGACTTTTACTTTTTATCTATAACTTTTAGGTCTTCTGACTTCCTCCCCGCCATAAATTGCTGGGGTCCCCCTCATCGATTAGGGCATCATTTGAGGGGCAGTTGAGAGGGTAGAGAACCCCTCCCATTTAAGTTATTGCTATAACATCACGATTATTCTCATAACCGCAAGTACACTTAAACCAACTATAGCCAACTTCCTCCATCTTTTTACTACATTTTGGGGAAGAAACTGATGAATAACGAGGCGAACTCAACAATTAAGCTATGCTTGCCACACCAATACTGCAACTATACTGCATTAAATACAACTTATCGCGAAAGTCCTTAGGCAACCTATCT